>JAEEGG010017221.1_pt1 | contig 14878 bp, 2 predicted proteins | sample 9134161 | NCBI WGS metagenome assembly JAEEGG01 (sample SAMN16246543, study PRJNA631951) | gut metagenome | biome: gut microbiome; feature: rumen; material: CR-attached | host: Bos | place: Iran: Karaj | collected 2018-10
TAGGCACAGGACGACCTATGCTTTTTTTTGAGCTCATCCCAAAACCCGCGCTGATTTTCAACATAACGGTATGCTTGAAAAATCAGCGCAACCCCTTCTATTGACCTGTGCCAGATTTTCGGGACATAATTTGACCGTTTTTGAGCTCAGGCATACATAGGACGCCCGCGCTGATTTCTTGAAACGGACTCCATGAACATCTGAAAAAGAAAGATTCTCTGTTTTCGAGACGGGGCAAAAACGATTTCATAGGGGGCAATTAAGCTCAAAAAACACTGCTCACGAAGAAAAATGGGAAAAAACGGAAAACCGTTTGCATTTCGCGGATTGGCGTGTTATATTTCGGTGGATATTTAGGAACGCGCACGGATGCGACCACATCTTAATCCGGATTTTGTACGCGGGGAAAAAACGCATTCGGCCGCCCGGTTTTGAACTCAAACAAACGATAACATAAACACAACCCGAAAGGGACCTTCGACATGCCTGCAACTATTTATGTGAAGCCCGAGAACTCGCCTGTGACCGATTTGACGCTGAAAACCGACGAAGAAATGCTCATCGAAAGCGGCGGCACCGCGAGCAACACCACCATCGAACACAGGGCTTCGGCGACCATCAATCACGGCGGCCTGGCGGACAAAACCGCTGTCCAGCAAGACGGCGTGTTCATCGTCAGCGGCGGCAAAGCCACCCGCGTTACAGTCGAGGGTGGCGGCAGCCTGCAAACGACCAAGGGATCGATCGTGACGAACATCGTCGCGGACAAGGGCGCGATCCTGGCCCTGACGGTCGCGCCGGATACGCAGGCCGTCGGCACGTCCAATAGCGTCGCGTTCCAGATCGAGAATGCCTCCGCCACCGGATTCGAGCTTGAGAAGGGAACGCTGAGCGTCAGCAGTGGCGGCACGGCAATCAAAACGGTCCTGAACACCTCCGGCGCCCTTGACGTTTACCACGGCGGCAAGGCGGTCAGCGCCACCGTCAACGCGAACGGCGAGCTCAAGGTCCTCAGCGGCGGCACGGCCACCGAAACCGCCGTCAACGCGGGCGGCATACTTGTTGTTCACAGCTGCGGCCTGGCCGAAACGGCCGTCGTCGCACAGGGCGCCAACCTCGAAGTCACGTCCAGCGGAGGTCTGGCCACCTGGGCGAAAGTCAGCGGTCAGCTCACCGTTTCCGATGGCGGCAAAGCCACCGGCGCAACGGTCTTCGCGGGCGCAGTCCTGAAGGTCGCCGAGCGGGGGATCGCCGAGGGAGCGGACGTCGACGGATTCCTGGACGTCCTCGAAGGCGGTCTGGCGAGCAACATCACCCTCAAAAAAGGCGCGAACGGCTCCATTCAGTCCCATGGCATCGGCTCGGACATCGTGGTCGAAGACGGCGCTGTCTTTGAGGTCCTTTCGGCCGGCAGGCTCAAAGGCGCGACCGTTTACAAGGGCGGCACTGCCACCATTCAGGCCGACGTCACGGCCTCCAACGTCGTCATCGACGGCGGCAAGGTCACCATCATGAAAGACGGCACGGCGGCGCAGTCCGGCGTCTCCGGCAACACCATCGTGACAAACGGCGGCCTGCTCGAGGTCCAGGGCAGCGCCAAGGTGAACGGCGCGTACGTCTCGGACGGCGGCCATGTCAACGTCCTGAGCGAAGGTTCGTTCGCGAGCGCCCTGATCGACAATGCGGATGTTTCCGCGTACAAAGGCGCGATCGTGTCGCACATTGATATGAAGAATGGCGGCACCCTGCGGATCGAATCCGGCGCGAGCGTGAAGCACCTCAATGTCAGCGAGGGCGGCATCCTCACCGGCATCCTGCACGAAGTCTCCGAGATCAGCTTCTACGGCGGCACGGTCGACCTCGACATTTCGAAGGCCGCCCCCGGCAATGATTTCATCATCGACGATTATTCGTTCAGCAACTTCAAGACGACCGAGGTCAACACGTATCTCTGCACCCTCACCGTCGCCGGCACGCAGGCGGACGGCTCCTACAAGCTCATCGAAGCCGCGGGCGGCTTCGACAAGACCATAACCGTGCAGGATACCACGGGCAAGAGCCTCGGCACGATCTCCGTCGGAGGCGGCGAAACGACCATCGGCAGCAAGAAATACACGCTGGCCATCGACGCGGCCGGGCTCAACCTCACCATCGCAGCAGCCGCCGGCAACAGCGGGGATGACGATGTCGACTATACCGGCGACCTGACCACATATCTTGAAGTGAACGACGGCCAAGTCGCCAGCGGCATGCATGTCTACACCAACAATGGCGATCTCGTCATCTCCTCCGGCGGCAAAACAATTGACACCACGGTAGACAATCATGGCAGTGTCCAGGCCTGCGGCGGCCTTGCGGCCGACACTACGGTCAATAACGGCGGCAACCTCACCGTCGAAGACGGCAGCCTCGTCAGCCAGATCACCGTCAATTCCGGCGGACTTGTCATAGTAAGCGGCGGCACGGCGACACAGATCACGGAAAACGGGGGATATGTCAGTGTATTCGACGGCACCGTGGATTTCCTGTCCCATTCGTTCTCCAAATATGTTTTTGATTCCCAGAAGTGCTCGCTCCGCTCCGGGACCACCGGGACGAAACTCGATGTCTACAACAACGCGAGACTCGATGTCTTCAACGGCGGTGTCGTGGCAGACCTCACCATTGCTGACCTCGGCATGCTTTTCGTTCACGAAGGCGGAAAGATCACCGGAAAGTTGAAGCTCGAATCAGAGGGGGGCATCAGTGGCGAAATCGGCGCGATCTTCGACTTTGACCTCACGAAGACTACGCCGGACGCTGACGCACTGGTGAACGACCTCTCTTTCGCCAGGTTCAACCAGTTCTCCTACACGCTCACAGTCGACGGCACGCAGGCGGACGGCATTTACAAGCTCGCGGAGGGCGCGACGGGATTCGTCGAGGATATTACCGTGCAGGATACCGCCGGCAAGAGCCTCGGCACGATCTCCGTCGGAGGCGGCAGGAGGACCATCGGCAGCCAACAATACACGCTGACCATCGATGACGCGGCCGGGCTCAACCTCACCATCGCCGCAGCCGGCGGGGACGATGTCGACCTGACCGGCGACGTGACCAACACGGTTGATCTCACCGACGGCATGGTCGCCAGCGCCGTCAGCGTTTATACCGAAGACGGCATCCTGAACATCTCCTCCGGCGCCCTCGCCAGCAACACGAGCGCCGCTCAGGCCGGCCAGGTCAACGTCTTCCAGAGCGGCAAAGCCATCGACTTCAAACTTGAATCCGACGGCCAGCTCAATGTTTCCAGCGGCGGCGTGGCCGGCACCGTCGAGATCAATGTCGGCGGCGTGTTTACGCTTAACGAACACGCCGGAGCCAGCGGTGTCACCGTCCATTCCGGCGGCTGTTTCAACGCGGACGCCAACTCGTTCGCGCTGGTTATCCTCGCGGACGAGGGCGCAAAACTTGACCTCACGGTGGCCCCGAACACGAGTGCCATCGGGCAGTACGCGGGCAGCGCGTTCGAGATCGGCGCGACCGCTGCCGATTACACGATCCATTCCGGCGGCTGCCTCAATGTTGAAAACGGCGGCGTCGCCGGCAACACCACCGTCAAAGCCGGCGGCAGCATGTGTGTCGGAAACGGCGGCCTCGCCAGCGACACCGCCATCGAAGACAGCGGCGCCCTCCACGTTTCCGATGGTGGCCTTGCCAGCAACACAACGGTTCAGGCTCTCGCCCAGGTCCACGTTTCCAAGGGCGGCTTCGCCGGAGGAATCACTCTTAACCCCCAGGGCTCTCTCCATATTTCCAACGGAGGCTGGGGCAGCGCCACCACGGTCAGTTCCGGCGGCGAACTCGACATCCTTTCCGGCGGCTTCGCCGCAGACTTCAAAATCACGAGCGGCGGTTTGCTCTCAGTCGCGAACGGCGGCAAAGTCACCGGAAAGATGTCATTCGACGACGGTGCGACTGTCTCCGCCGAAACAGGCGCGCTCTTCGACTTCGACCTCACGAAGACTACGCCGGACGCTGACGCACTGGTGAACGACCTTTCTTTCGCCATGGCCAACCCGTTCTCCTATACGCTCACGGTCTCCGACAGCGAGGCGGTCGGCGCATACAAGCTGGCGGGAAATGCAGCGGACTTCGGGGACAAGACCATCACCGTGAAGAACACCCTGGGCGAAACGCTCGGCACCCTCACGGTCGCGGGCGGCGAGACGACCATCGGCAGTCAGAAATACACCCTCACGCTGTCGACCTTTGGCATCCTCAGCCTCAAGGTCCACGACGACACCCCGATCGATCTGACCGGCGACCTGACCTGGGATTATCAGCTCACGGCGGGTAAGTTCGGCAGCAGCGTGAACATCCTGAACGACGGCAGGCTCTATGTCGAAAACGGGGGCATGACCAGCGAAACTACCGTCAATAAATACGGCGTGATGGTCATTTCCTCTGGCGGCTCGGCGGACGTGATCAACGTCAATGGAGGCGATTTCATTCTCTACTCTTACGCCAATGCCACCGGGGTCGACATTGCTTCCGAAGGATTTGTCACTGTCTTTTACGGCGCTTCGATGACCGGCGTCACCGTCAGGAGCGCGAGCGAAATTGATGTCTATGACGGCGGGATCGTGAACGAGGTCGTCGCAGAAAAAGGCGCGATCCTTTCTTACTGGATCGCCCCGAACACCCACATAACGGGGAAGTGGGCGTACGAGGCCGACCCGTACGAGATCACCGACACCGCCACCGGTTTCACCATCCCACTCAGCTGCGCACTCATCGTTTGCGATGGCGGGCAGGCAATCGACACCACCGTCAGTTCCGACGGCCAGCTCATTCTCTCCGGCGGCGTGGCGAGCAACACCACCGTCAGTTCTGACGGCCAGCTCTTTCTCTCCGGCGGCGTGGCGAGCAGCACCACCGTCAAAACCGGCGGCATATTTACCTTCTGCGACAGCGGCACCGCTACGGGAAACATGGTGTTCGAAACCGGCGCGATCCTCAACTTCAACATCTCCGCCGTCGACCCGGACAACGCCGCGTTCATGAACGATCTTTCAATCATAACGGGAACGCCCGACTACACGCTCGTCGTCGACAACGATGACGAGGACGGTGACGCCCCGCAGGAGCTTGGCGACTACAAGCTCGCGGGCGGCGCGACCGGCTTCGACAAGACCATTACCGTTATGGATACGGACGGGGTCGAACTCGGTACGCTCACGGTCGATGGCGGTGCGACGACGCTCGGCTGCAGGACTTACACGCTCTCGCTGACCGACGGACTCCTCGGCGTCACGGTCGGCGAGGGCGGCGACAGCCCGCCGGATACCACCGCGCCGACCGTCACCCATATTATGGCGGACGTCACGGGCCCGACCAACCAGAACGTGACCGTGACCGCCGACTTCGCGGACGATGTGGCGCTGAAGTCCAGCCTGTACAAGTTCGAAGGAGACGCGGACTGGAGCGCCTATCCCGTGGGCGGCGTGGTCGTCGACAGGAATACGACGGTGTACTTCAAGGCGGTCGATGCCGCCGGGAATGAAACGACCTCCAGCTATGCCGTGACGAATATCACGGCTGCCGCGCCCGATTTAACCGGCGACCTGACCAGCGTGTTCAATCTTACCGACGACATGTATGCCAGCGACGTCCACGTTTATTCCGGCCAGGGCGTCCTCAATATCTCCTCAGGCGCCCTCGCCAGCAACACGCTCGCCGATTCGTTCGGCCGGGTCAACATCTTCCAGTGCGGCAGCGCCAAAGGCGTCAGCCTTGGGTCCTTCGGCCTTCTCAATGTTTCCAACGGCGGCATGGTGGAAGCCGTTACGGTCGCTTCCGGCGGCCAATTCACGCTCTTCGAAAGCGCCGGGGCCAGCGGCATCCAGATCGATTCCGGTGGCAGCTTCTTCGCTTCCCGCGGTGCGACCGTGCAGGATCTTACCGCGGACGAAGGCGCAATGATCGGCTTCGTCGTAGCATCGGACACGCTTGTGAGCGGGACGTACGCGGGCAGCGCGTTTGAGTTCACCTCGAGCCTTTCCGGGTACACGGTCCATTCCGGCGGCACCGTTTACATCGAAGACGGCGGCAGCACCGGCAATACCACCGTCGAAAGCGGCGGCAGCCTCTTCGCTTCCGCCGGCGTGGTGGATGGCGTCACAGTCTCCTCCGGCGGGTCCTTCACCGTCTCCAACGGCGCCATAGCCACGGGCAGGATGAGGTTTGAAGCGGGCGCGTACGTTTATGCCACAGACGGCGCGATCCTCGGCTTCGACCTCATGAACGCCACGCCGGGCGCGGACGCACTCGTGAACGATTTCTCGTTCGTCATGGACAAGAATTTCAACTTCACGCTCACGGTCGAAAGAAACGTGGCGGCCGGCGATTACAAGCTCGCGGAAAACGTGACGGGCTTCGACAAGACCATCACGGTCATGAACACCGCAGGCGATATGCTCGGCACGCTCACAGTTGCAGACGGGATGCAGACGCTCGGCGACGGACGGGAATACACGCTGACGCTGACCGACGGGTCCCTCGCCCTCACGCTCGGCAAAGTGCCGGACGACATCACCGGCGACCTGACCGGCGAATGCACGCTCTTCTCCGGCATGGTCGGCGGCGGCGTCAACATCAACGAAGGCGGCATCCTCAATGTCCTTTCCGGTGGCCTCGCGGAAATCATCACCGTCAATAAGGACGGCGTCCTCAAACCCTTCGGCGGCCTCGCCAGCGGCGTCACGGTCAATGATTCCGGCTCTGTTCAAATCTCCTCCGGCGGCACCGCGGTCAATATTGCAAACAGCGGCCATGTCGTCGTCTTTGAGAACGGCGTCGCGAGCGACACCACCGTCGACAGCCTCGCCAACCTCACGGTCTCCTCCGGCGGCACCGCGGTCAATACTGCAAACAGCGGCCATGTCGTCGTCTTCGAGAACGGCGTCGCGAGCAATACCACCGTAAGCAGCCTCGCCGACGTCACTGTCTCCAGCGGCGGCACCGCGGCAATTACCACGATCAACGACACGGCCAATCTCACCGTCTGCGACGGCGGCACGGCAAGCGGCATCACGGTCTCTTCCGGCGGTTCTCTCACGGTCTCAAGCGGCGGCACGGCCACAGGCAATATGACGTTTGAAGACGGCGCAAATATTACCATCGTTGAGAGCGCGTTCATCATCTTCGACATCTCGCAACTCGCGCCGGGTGCGGACGCGCCGGTGAACGACCTTTCGTACTTCACGAACACGACGACCGATTATACGGTCATGGTCAGCAAAACGCAGGCGGCCGGCGATTACAAGCTCGCGGTGAATGCGGCGGACTACCATGCGGTCCTCGGGGTCGTGTACCCGGACGGCCTCCTCGTCGGCGCTCTTTCCGAGTTTGGCGCCCCGACTGTCCTCCACGACCACAGAAGTTACACGATGGAATGGCTGGACACCGGAGTCCTCGGCATTACGGTTGGCGACTTCCAGCTCGACACCACGCCGCCGACCATCACGGTCACGCCGAGTACCGTGGAGCCCGATGTCGTTTCCGTGACCGTCACCGCGGAGTTCTCGGACGACGTCGCGGTCGCATCCTCGCTCTACAAGCTCGGCGAGTCGGGCGAATGGCAGGATTACCCGGACGGCGGCGTGGTCGTGACCGAAAACACGACCGTCTCCTTCAAGGCGACCGACACCGCCGGAAACGAAACGACCGCCAGCTATGTCGTGTCGAACATCGACAACAAACATGTCGATTATACCGGCGACCTGACCGACAAACTGGAAGTGAAAAAAGGCGAAGTCGCCAGCGGCATGCACGTCCACATGATCTGCAGCGAACTCACAGTCAGCTCCGGCGGCAAGGTGCTCGACTCCGTGGTAGACGATGTTGGCGTTATCGATGTCATCGGCGGCTCGGCAAGCAAGATCACGGTCAGTTCCAACGGCGAACTTGATGTTTCCTCCGGCGGCTTGGCAAGCAATACCACGGTCCTTTGCAGCGCCTATTTCGAGGTTGCCGATGACAGCTATGTGGACAATACCACGGTCAGCTCCGGCGGCAGTTTCTCCATCTTCGACAGCAGCATGGCAAGCAATACCACGGTCAGCTCAGGCGGCTATTTCGAAACCAACGACGACAGCTATGCGGCTTATACCACGATCGAAGACGGCGGCACTGCCTGTGTCTGCGGCGGCATGCTGTCGCTCACCACAGTCAACACCGGCGCATACTTCGAAGTCAACGGCAAAGCGGACAACACCACGGTCAACGGTTATCTCCTTGTCTGCCGCGACGGCTTGGCAACAAACACCACGGTCTGTTCCGGCGGCTGTCTCGAAGCGGGCTCCAAAGGCATGGCAAACACTACCACGATCGAAGACGGCGCCGTAGGCTCCGTCTCCTACCTCGGCTCGGCATACAATACCATGGTCTGTTCCGGCGGTTATTTCGAAGTCTCCGGCGGCATGGCGGCCGATACCACGGTCTCTCCCGGCGCCCGATTCCTTCTCGAACAGATGGGCACGGCAACAAATACCGTAGTCAGTTCCGGTGCCCAATTATCTGTCTGGGGCTGGCAGACCCTGGCAACCAGCACCACGGTCAACGGGACGCTCGTTGTCGAAGTATACGGCTGCTTGGCAGACCACACCTCGGTCGAAGACGGCGGCCTGTTCCAGGTCAACTCCGGCGGCTGGATAACCAGTACCACGGTCAGCAAGGGCGGCCGGTTTGTGATCTGCAACCCGGACGGCTCGGCGACCGATACCTCGGTCGAAGACGGCGGCCTGTTCCTGGTTTCCTCCGGCGGTCCGGCGATCAATACCACGGTCAACAGTGGCGGCACCCTCTGTATCTTCGACGGCGGCGTGGCAAACACCACCACGGTCAACGGCGGCCAGATCCAGGTTTCCTCCGGCGGCACGGTGGACAGCACCACGGTCGGAAACGGCGGCCTGCTCCATGTTTCCTCCGGCGGCCGGGCGACCAATACCACGGTCAGCAATGGCGGCAGCTTCTATCTCTGCGACGGCGCCACGGCGGACAACGTCACGCTCGGCGGCGGGATCGAGATCGAAAACGGCGGCAGGATCACCGGAAAGATCACGTTTGAAACCGGTGCAGCCGTCACCGCCCATGTCGGCGCGAAGTTCGACTTCGACCTCACGCAGACCTCGACGGACGCGGACGCGCTCGTGAACGATCTGTCGTCTGCTCTGGACCAGCCGTTTATCTTCACGCTCACGGTCGACGGAAACGTCGGGGCGGGCAGCTACAAGCTCGCCGGGAATGCGACGGGCTTCGACAAGACCATCACCGTCATGAACACCGACGGCGATATGCTCGGCACGCTCACGGTCGACGGCGGCACGAAGAAGCTCGCCGGACGGGAATACACGCTGGCGCGGAATGACGAGCAGCTCCTCGGCATCACGCTCGGCGAAATCGTCAACGAGCTGGAAAACGACTGGCTGTACAACAAGAAGACCAAAGAATGGAATACGGCGGAACATATCGCGGCGTTTACCGTGAACGATGTGACGGTTGGCGATTCCATGGTCATCTTCGACGGGAAGGGCTCGGTCAAATCGGAGGACGGCAAGTACTTCAACTCCGTCAGCCGCACCAGGACGGAGGACGGGACCGTGGAGGACGCCGCCGATTACGCGAAGATCAAACTGACGAAGGGCGCGGCGCTGACCTTCAGCGTCGATTCCACGATCGGCGGCACGTTCTATGTTTACGAGGCGATGACGGACAAGAAGGGCAGCCTCGTGCCGACGCAGCGGCTGAAGATCGACGTGAAGGCGGGCAAGGTTTCCAAGGCGAAAAATGCCACGGTCTATCTCGCGGCGGGCGAATACTTCGTTGGCATGGAGGCGAAACTTCCGTCCGCGAAGAAGAACCCGGAGGTCACCGCGTACTACAACGTGAACCTCACCGGCACGAAGTTCTTCGAGGACGCCGACGACGGCTGGAACAACTCCGCCTATGCGCTCGACGCGAACGGCAAGGAAGACAAGACCAAGCTCAACGCCGCGCTCGTGAGCGGAGCCTCCGACTTCGGACGCGGCGCGACGGCCATCGAGCCCGACACCGGCAAGGAGTGGGTCGGCTTCGGCGACGCCGCCGACTACAAGATGATCCGGCTCGAAAACGCCGTGAACCTGACGCTGAACTTCACCGCCACCGGCAAGGCGAAACTCGCGATCTGGAAGGTCTCGACCGGAAAGGGCGGCAAGATCACCCTGACGAGCAAGGGCTCCGCGACCGCGACGGCGGACAAGGCCGGCACGATCAAGGCGAAGTTCCTGGACGCGGGCGAATATTTCGTCTCGGTCACGTCTACCGATGCGGCGAAGGGCGGCGACGCATACTACAGCATCGCGGTCGATCCCGCCACCGTGTTCTTCGACAGCGCGGACAACGGCAAAAACGATGTCCTGTACAACAAGAAGGGCAAGACGTTCTACGCCGAAGACGCAACCCACCACTTCGAGACCACGACGGTCAACGGAGCCGGAATCCACGTCAAGCTGGACAGCGATCCGGTCGGGGATACCGACTACGAGAACTTCGTCGGGTATGGCGACGCCGCGGACTACGCGAAGATCGAACTGGCGAGCGACGGAAACCTGAGCTTCGACCTGAAAGCTACTGGCAATGCGACGTTCGTGGTCTACAAGAAGGGCCAGGACAAGAAGGGCAACGACACGCTGGTCGCCATCCAGACGACCAAGCTCACGGTCGCGAAGGACAAGGACATCGTCGAGACGTCGACGGACCTGCTGACTGGCCTCACGGCAGGAGAATACTACGTCTCCATGACGGCGAAGAGCACGAAGGCCAATGCCTCCGGCAGCGTGTTCTACAGCGTCACCGCCAACCTGAACCCCTCGGTTGCCGACGCGCTCTCCATGCCGGAGACCTCCGGCAGCCTGAGCCTGACGGATGTCCGGAGCTTCGGCGAGTACGATGCGGACGCCCTCGCAGGTGCTTCCGCATTCGACAAGCTCGCCTCGTTCGACGACGCTTCCTCGTGGCAGTCCATCGCAAAACTGGCGTAACAGTCAGGACTTAACCCCTCAAACAACACTCGGCCCGCCGACTTGCAAAGAGTCCGCGGGCTGTTTTTTTGCAAATATGCCCGGACATGGGATCGCAAAACCGAAGCGGAGACCGGGGATGCGGTGATTGGGGGTTAAATATACTGAGCTTGTCCGCAGAGCTTCGGAAGCCCTGAAACGCGGTCGATATGGCGGCAGACGGCATGGAGGAACGAATCCCGGTCCGCGGCGATCACGGTCTTCGTCTTCGCGCGGGTCAGTCCGGTGTAGACGGACTCGCGGGTCATGATGCCGCGGTCGGCGCGGGACGGCGGGAGCAGCATCAGGATATTGCCGTAGTCGCTGCCCTGGGATTTGTGGATGGTGAACGCATAGGCGGGTGCGTGCTGCGGCAGGGACTCCGGCGGGATCCCGCGCCATTTGCTTTCGGACGCCGGATCGGGGAAGAAGACCAGATGCCGTTTCGTGGGTGAGGCATCCGCCTCCGGACGCGTGAGCGGCCGCCCATCGTCGCCGGCGAACCAGAGTATCCCCGTGTCGCCGTTGAACACGTTTGTGCCGTAGTCGTTTTCCAGGACCAGGAAGGTCTCGCCGGGGACAGGGGCGCCTGCGTCCGGGAAGTCGAGGATCGAACGCAGAAGCTTGTTGAGCGCGGTCGCGCCGTAGGGCCCGACGTTGAACGGCGTCAGGATGCGGAACTGCTCGAAACGCTCCCAGGCGTCGTCGATGGAGTCCTCGTCGTAATAGTGCCCGGCGGGTGATTGTTCCAAAATCCATGTCCCCCTGACGCCGGTCGACAGGAACTGAAGAAGCGCGTTTTTCGGCGGGAGCCCGCAGGAAACGACCGCCTCCCGTCCGGGCTGCGTCATGTAGTCCCACGCCGTTTCCGCCTGCCCGTCGTTGATCGCGTCCTTCATGGTGCAGATCTCGCCGCCTTGCGGGAAACGGCGGCTGACGGTGAGTTCCGAAAGACAACCCGGAGCCATGGCACGCAGGATGCCGCAGAAATCGCCGAACACGGAGCCGGGCTCCACGGAGGACAGCTGGTGACGGTCGCCCAGCAGGATGACCGCCGCATCGTCGGGAACGGCTTTCAGCAGGCGGACCATGAGCGACTGTGCGATCATGGAACATTCGTCGACGATGAAGAGCTTGTAGCGCAGCGGATTCTTTTGATCGTGCCGGAACGCCCCCGTCTTCTGATCCCAGGCGAGCAGACGGTGGATGGTGGAGGACTGGATCTGCCTGATCTCCTCGCGTCGTTCTTCATCGCACAGGTTTTCCAGCTGCTGGTCCAGCGCCTGTTTCATGCGCATCTGCGCCTTCCCCGTCGGAGCGCACAGGATGACCTCGGACGGCTTCTCATCGCGGAGTGCGAGGATCACGGATACGATGGTGGTCTTGCCGGTCCCGGGACCGCCGCTGATGACCTGGAATTTCGAATTGACCGCAGCGGCGACGGCGGCTTTCTGTTCGTCGCCCAGCTGAAGGGCGGTGATCGTTTCAAAGGGGATGGATTCCGGACATGCGGCGTCCGAGGCGCGGGACAGCAGATAGTCCCGCAGGAACAGCTCGTTCTGGAACGCCCGTCCGAGGTAATACAGCCCGTTTGCAAAGATCAGCGGAGTCGGCTGAAACTCTTTATCCGATTCAGAATGATATTCGCGGAAAAGCCGCGGGAACGCGCCCGGTTCCGGCGGCCAGCCGTCCATCCGGTCGATGAAACTCAAATCCGGCGGAGTATCGGATCCCTGCAAAAGCTGCTCCCCGTCTTCCGATGGCGAAAGGTTTTTCAGGTATCTTTTAAGAGCTTCCCGTGTGCCGGTCTTTTCCGCCGGGAGCGCGATCTCGCCATGCACGGACGCGGCGTTGGAAACCAGCGCGGCAAGAAGCGTCAGAGCGGGATCGCCGCCCGCGTTTCTGCCGAGGAATCGTGCGAAAGCGACGTCGATATCGGAGAGAAGTCCGCGTCCGCGGAGCATATTCAGGAAATCAGACATGGTCAAACTCCTTCCTTTCTGAAGAGCTTCAGAAGATCTTCGAGGCATTTCCTCGGGGGCACGTCGAACCAGATGCCGTTCTGCGTCCCGCGGCTCAGTCCGCGCAGGAAGATGTAGTACACGCCGCCGAACGCATCGTGATCCTTGCCGCGCAGGCGCAGGAACCGGAGAAGCGCGGCCGCGTAGAGGTAGGATTGGAGGACATAGCCGTCTTTTCCCATCGTCGCACGGATGCGGTCTGGGGTGTAATCCGCATCGGAAGCGCCCACCCAGTTCGTTTTCCAGTCCACGATGTAATACTTTCTGTCATGCTCGAAGATCAGGTCGATGATGCCGTTCAGGATGCCGTTTCCGTCATGGGAAGCGTTTTTCCAGTCGATAAGCGGCCGCGCCTGTTCGGAAGCGGCTTTTGCCAGAGTGGAAAGGATCTGCTCCAGATCGAGGCTGTCCGGCGCATCCAGGAAAAATTCCATTTCCGCGACCATTTTGTCCTGCCGGAGTTCGGAAAGCGGGATCCCGACGCCGCTGCCATCCGTCATTTTCGGCAGAGGAAGCTGAAGCGTGCGGGTCACTCCGTCGAGGAGCTGCCGTTTTCTTGTCCCGTCTTCGGGATCGAAGCCGTATTCGCGCATGGCGGCGGCGATCCTGCTTTCGATGATGTCCTTGTTCGCCGGATTGTCCTGCTTGCCCGGGGCAAAGAGGTCGAAATGTCCCGCGCAGTTTTCCAGCAGTTTGTGCGTCATGCTGCCGACGGTCGCGCCATGTGGGAAGTCGCGGAACAGATTCTTGTCGGAAGAAGGAGCAGGGGGGGCGCCGGTGCCCGCTGGCGATTCGGTCCCGCTTTCATCCTCGGGAACGGCGTCCTGTTCGTCCAGGTCCGCCGGGGTTTCGCGTTCCACGTCGGCGCGTTTGTTCAGGATGTTCTGGAACGAGGAGAAGCTCATGATGCTCCATTTGTCCCGGATCGTTCCCGAGAAATCCGCTTCCCGCAGGTCCTCCGGGATCTCTTCCTTCCGAAGCGGCGCGATGTCGACTCTCTTTCCGAAATGGCGTTCGAAGACGCCGTTCCGCCTGATGTGGAAATCAATGTTTCCGGCGGAAGCGCCGCCGCCGTTTTCCTCATCGTCCAGGTCGCTCCACCAGCCGGCAAGCTGTTGCGGCAGGACGTCGCCCGTCCCCTCGAAATAACCGGAGTCCCAGAGGTGTTCCACGACCGTCTTTCCCGGATTTTGCTCCGACTGCTTGTGCGAGGCAAGAAGAACGCCCTGCGCGGAATTGACATAATTGATGGCCCTGCCGTTCGGTTCGGCGAGCTGCTGCGTATACAGGTAAGTGACCAGGGACGCGCGGGTAAGCGCCACGTAGATAAGACGCAGGTTGTTCCTGATCTCCTCCTGCCGGGCGACCGTCTGATTTTCAGAACTTTTCCCGAAATCCAGAATAGTCTCCGGCGTTTCCGCGTTCTGCGCCGCAGTATTGATCCTGTAGGCGACTTCCTTCTGCTGCATATTCTTCCAGTCGGTTTTCGCGGGATACGGGACAAATACGACCGGGAATCCAAGGCCCTTCGCGGCGAACATGGTCAGGATCTGCACGGAGGCGGAGTCCCGGTCGAGGCGAAGCTGGTCGGGATTGTCCTCGGAGTCGTCCGTGCTGTTGCTTTTCGCTTTGCCGTCGACGATCATGCTCAGGCTGTTGAGGAGGTCTTCCGGCAGAAGATGTTCCCTCGCCTCTTTCTGGTAAAGCAGCTCCATCAGCTGAATGAGATTCGTGATCACGCGTTCCCCGTTGAACTCGGACAGGATCCGCATGCGC
>JAEEGG010017222.1_pt1 | contig 14877 bp, 8 predicted proteins | sample 9134161 | NCBI WGS metagenome assembly JAEEGG01 (sample SAMN16246543, study PRJNA631951) | gut metagenome | biome: gut microbiome; feature: rumen; material: CR-attached | host: Bos | place: Iran: Karaj | collected 2018-10
AAGAACTACAATCCGAACATCCGCCCGCTCTTGAACAAGATCCCGGTGTACCTCATCAAGGATTACAGCATTAGTTTGTACGGTGCTGCTAATGCAAGTTTGAACTTGCAGAAGTAAGCGCTGCAGGAACCGCGACGGAGGCGAGTGCGCCAAAGTCGATGAGTCTAGAGCTTTGATTATCCCGGCCGCAAAGGCTGGGATTTTTTGTATCTGAGGGCAACTTTATTTTTCATCTTGCAATAACTTCTCGAACAGTGGGCGATACCCTGCGATATCTTCCAACTGCATGATGGTTGTAATCTTGTTGCCTGCATCTTTGCTTGAAGCCCCGCAGTGAAACAGCTTCTCGTTGGCGGTTCCGAAATCTAGGTAAATGTACCTGTCGTGGAATATGTTACCCGTGGCGCGAACATCGCCAAGTTCTACATCCGGGCGTGCGCTCCTAAAGTCCGCAAGCATGTTTTCAGTCAAGTGGGTTCTTCCGTGCTGTTCGCTGAAAATCTTTATAGAAATACCCTTTGCCACGCATCGCAACAAATCGAGAGTCTTTACATTTAGGTAGTCATCTACAATCAGTACCGATTTTTTCGCCATACCGTAAATCTGCGTGTAGGCAACATCAGCTTCTAACCGCTGCCCGTTCAGAATCAGAAAGTGCTTGAATGTGCTCGGGTCGATGAAATTCGCCATGACCTTCTGGAGAAAACTCTCGTTTCGCTCCACCTTGTTAGAAAGCGTGCGAACGTCCGTGGCAATTTCGGCGATATCCCGTGTGTTTTGACTTGTCTGCGTCGCTAAAGCGACCATCCCCGCTGAAATATTTGGTGCATTCTCCGCTGTAATGTAGTCCTTCATCTGCTTAAAAAGGCGGATAAGGGCCTTGCTCTGAGCAGTCGCCTGTTCGCCCTTGAGCACCGTCATGAGCATGTAGATGCCTTGTTCTGTGAAGGCGTAGGGAAGTTTTCTTGTTCCGCCCCGGTTTGATATCAAAAATTTTGATATCAAACCAGTGAATTCCGTTTGTGTTATCTGAAAGCGGAAATCATCGTCGAACTTTTCAATATTGTTTTTGACTTGCTGATTAAAAGCACCGGTGCTATACCCGTAAATCTCTGCCAAATCGGCATCAAGCATGACCTTTACTCCGCGGATGGTGTATATCCGTGACTTGAGCAGGTTTTCGTCTATCAGGGAAAATTCGGACTTTTTCGGCGCAACGGCCTCAGCGGCTCTAGCCGCAGCATCTTTTTTCATCATCAACTCCTCTGGCAAACAAGCGGAAAAAATGCCAAAGATTATACACTTGTACACTACAATATAGACTCAAAAATCCAGTTTGTCAATAAACCCGCGAGTTTTTTCTGAAAATTATTTTGGTGGGGGAAGCCTCCCCCTCGCTCCAGCCCCATGTCATCCCCGCGAAGGCGGGATTCTCCCTGTGGCATTCGCTACCCCTTATAGCGGGGACACCCCGCAACGCCCCGACTGCAAAAAAATCGCCCGCTGTCGGCGAGCGATTTCTAATGTCAGAGAAGAGTTTTCCCTCTCAAATGCTTCATTTCTAAGAAAAACAGACTTGCCAAACATGATTTTAAATTATATTACCGTACACATGGCTCGCCCACCCGGGCGAGCCGGTTTTTTGAGTTGAGTGACTATTGATTATGGCTGGATTTAACGAATGTACTAGAGTTCAGGTCCCGGCGGCACTCCATCTGTGCCGTTTGGGTTACACTTATATTGCTGAATGCGGCGAAGGAACTTCGGTTGGTAGGCTTGATAAGAGTAACAATGTCCTTGTTGATGAATTCCTTAAAGCTCTCGTTCGTTTAAATCCGGAGCAAAAGCTCCACGACCTTCAAATATTTGCGAAGTTTGTGCTGAGCAAGCTTGGCAGCGACGATCTTGGTCGTGAGTTTTACCAGGTGCTTTCTTCGAATTCAGGAATCAAGCTGATTGATTTCGAAAATCTGGAGAACAATAGCTGGCTTGTGACGACGGAACTTCCTTGCGAGAATCAGGAGACGGGTGATAGTTTCCGCCCAGATATAACGTGCTTTGTGAACGGTTTGCCATTGGCTTTTATCGAAGTGAAAAAGCCTAATAATGCAGAAGGCATTGTTGCCGAGCAAAGCCGCACAAACCAGAAGCGTTTGCCCAACAAAAGTTTTAGGCGTTTTCTGAACATCACCCAGCTGATGATTTTTAGCAACAATCAAGAATACGACAATGCGAACCGTGTTCCTGTTCAGGGAGCGTTCTACGCCTGCATTGGCAAGCAAAAAGCGTTTTTCAATGTGTTCCGCGAAGAAGACGAAAAGTTTGGCCCCAAGTATCCGTATCGGGAAGTTTCGGAAGATACAGAAAAACTGATTCTTAAGCACAGAAATTGCCTTTCCCTCAAGTGCCATCCGGAGTATGCCACGAATTGCAAGGTGACTACTCCCACGAACCGCATTCTGACTTCGCTGCTGAGCAAGGAGCGTTTCTTGTTCCTGCTTCGTTATGGTTTTGCCTATGTAGAAAAGACTATCGAAAAAGACGACGGCGAAAAGATTAAAACGCTTGAAAAACATGTAATGCGTTACCAGCAACTTTTCGCTTCTTTTGCCATCCGTAAAAAATTGGATGAAGGCGTAAAGAGTGGAATTATTTGGCATACGCAGGGCTCCGGCAAGACGGCTTTGGCTTATTACTCCGTAAAGAGCCTCACCGACTATTTTGCGAAGAAGTCTATTCCCGCCAAGTTCTATTTCATCGTGGATAGAATTGACTTGATGGAACAGGCTTGCGACGAGTTTGCCGCTCGTGGACTTGTTGTGCAGACTGTAGAAGACCGCGCACAACTCATGGCAGATATCAAGAATACGCAGCTGGTAAAGAGTGCCGATGGTAGGCTGGAAATCACCGTGGTGAATATCCAGAAATTTGCCGAAGACAAGGCCCCAGTAGATATTTCTGCGGGCTACAACACAAACCTGCAACGAATATTCTTTATTGACGAGGCTCACCGAGGTTACAATCCCGAAGGTGCGTTCCTTGCAAACCTTTTGAGTGCCGACAAACATGCAATAAAGCTCGCCCTTACGGGCACTCCGTTGCTTCGTGAAGAACGTGAATCCTGGCGCGTGTTTGGCGATTACATTCATACCTACTATTACGACAAGTCAATTGCCGATGGTTACACGCTCAAGCTGATGCGTGAACCTATTGAAACCCACTACAAGGAAACTTTGCAGGGGATTCTTGATGAACTTGAAAACAATTCGGCAAACCAGATTCAAGTCAAAAAGAGCGATATCGATAAGGATAAAATCATTGAGCATCCTAAGTATTTGAACGCCTTGCTGGATTATATCATCGATGATTTTACCTCTTTCCGCGTTGAATGTGACGACAAGTCTATTGGTGCGATGATTGTTTGCAAAACCAACGACCAGGCCCGTAAACTTTTTGAGTTGTGGAACGAACGCTACGATTTTGCATTAAGCGTCATTGAGAAAAAGAGAGAAGAAGTCGCAAACATGGCGGCAGAAAAGCTGATGCATTACAACGCTTCTTTCTTTGAAAAGCCCTTGAAGGCGTCCCTGATTCTCCATGATGAAGGAGACAAGAAGGAACGCAAGGAATACATTGTTGACTACAAGAAGAACATGACGACGGACTTTTTGATTGTCAATAAAATGTTGCTTACGGGTTTTGACGCAAACCGCTTGAAAAAGTTGTATCTTGGTCGCAAACTTGATGGTCACGATTTGTTGCAGGCGCTGACTCGTGTCAATCGTCCATACAAAGATTTCAAATACGGCTATGTGGTGGACTTTGTTGACATCAAGGAAAACTTTGATGCCACCAACGACCGCTATCTTCGGGAACTGAACAAGACTACGGAAGATTCTGGCTTGGAACTTTCCGCTGACCCGGGCCAGGTGATTATTGAAAATCCCGAAGAAGTCAAGCAGCAGATTAAGGAACTGACGGATTTCTTGTGGAATTTCCCTACCGAGAATTACGAGGAATTCCGCGAAGTCATTGATGGAATTGAAGACAAGGAACCTCTCTACCACCTTCGTAAAATTCTTGAAGATGCAAAGGGCCTGGGCAATAGAATCCGTTCTAGCGGGAACGTTGAACTGCAGGACAAGTATAAGAACATGCTGCCTGGTGGCATTCCCGTTTTGCTGCGTGAAGTAGAACGCCGCATTGCGGCCATTAACTTCAAGGAAGGCAACGACCATAGCGAAGATGTGTCGGGCATAATCAATACGATTCTTGACAGTCTCGATTTTGAATTCCGCAAGGGCATTTCAGAAGAACTCAAGATTATTATCAATAGCCTTAGGGAAGAAGCCGAAAAGGTCCGTGCCGAATTTGATGCCAACTTCGATAAGAAAGAAGACAAGTTTGTCAACCTTATTGAACAATTCAGAAAGTATTTCAGAGAACACGGCTATATTCCTAAAGACAAAACTGAAGCCGAAGGCAGCATTTTCTATCTGAAAGACGTAATGTCCAAAATCAAGGAAATCAATCGCAAGAATAGCGCGCTAAAGTCCCATTACAAGGACGATGAGAAATTTGTCCGCATTCACAAGCGAATTGTAGAAGCAAATGAAGTGCGAGCTCAAAGCGATAAGAAGGAAAGACCCTTGCTTTCTAAGGAAGAATTCAAAATTCAGAAAAGCCTTATCGAAATCAAGGACTCTGCCGACGACCTGTTTGAAAAGAATCCGGGAATTGTGGAAAATGAAGACAAACTCCGCAAGGATATTTTGGGCTGCGTAAGCCACAAGTTCATGGACCTTGATTTGACTGCAAGTCTTGATGACCGCAAATTCATTAGCAACCTGATTTCTAATGAATACATCAATCAGTATAATAGTTATGGAGTGTAAATGAACACCGAAGAACTCAAAGCCAAAACCATAGCCCTTATTGATTCCCTTAAAAGTACGACTGGTGCGTATGGCCTTGCAAATGGCGGCAACGAATACAAGATAATCACAGAGATTTTCCTTTACAAGTTCTTTAACGACAAGTTTGCCTTTGAAGCCAAGAACCAAAAGACTCCTTACAAGAAGCGCTTGAGCAAGGCTGAAAAGTGGGATGTTGAATACGACACCTTTACCGATGAAGAAGTTGAGGATTTGTTCTCTTACATGGGCGGTGGCATTCCCTTAATCAAGCCGCATCAGACCTTGAGCCATTTATACAATGCTTCGACTCAAGGCGATTTTTCTATGTTGCTGGATTCTACCTTGGTAGATATCGCGACCTATAACCAGGACCAGTTTTCGGTGGTGACCTCGGGCAAGGCGAAAGTGAACATCTTTGCTGCTGTTACGCCTTATGTTACTGACATCGGTAAACGTGATGATTTTGCCAAGGCGCTGGTAAAGAACATCGCGGAATTTAACTTTGAAGAAGTTTTTAATGAAAAGTATGACTTTTTCAGCGGCATTTTTGAATACCTGATTAAGGATTACAACAATGCCGGTGGCGGTAAGTATGCGGAATACTTTACTCCCCGAGCAATTGCCCAGGTGATGGCTCAACTTTTGGTGGATCCCGAAACCGAATACAAGGGCGCAACCTGTTACGATCCCAGTGCAGGTACCGGCACGCTCCTTATGGCGCTTGCGCACCAGGTGGGCGAGGACCGCTGCTCCATTTACAGCCAAGATATTTCTGACAAGTCCAGCGAAATGCTGCGACTGAATTTAATCTTGAACAATCTGGTGGGCAGCTTGCCTAATGTGGTGCAGGGGAACACCCTTTTGGAACCCGCCCATGTAGAAAAAGATGGAAGCCTTAAGAAGTTTGACTTTGTGGTAAGTAATCCGCCGTTCAAGCTTGATTTCCCTGAGTATTCCGACACCCTGGCGGCAGACAGTGTCCGCTTTTGGGCCGGTATCCCAAACAAAGTAAAGAAGGTTGACCCCAACAAACCCAAGATGGCCATTTACACCTGCTTTATTCAGCATGTGATTAACTCCATCAAAGCCGAAGGAAAGGGCGCAATCGTTATTCCTACGGGCTTTATTACAAGCAAGTCTGGTGTAGAAAAGAAAATTCTGGAATACATTACCGACAAGCATATCGTTAGTGGCGTGGTCAGCATGCCGAGTAACGTGTTTGCGAACACCGGAACCAACGTTTCTGTACTGTTCTTCGACAAATCGCCCAAGAAAGATTCCGACAAGGTGATTTTGATTGACGCCAGCAAACTTGGTGAAGAATACAAGGAAGGCAACAACCAGAAGCGTCGCTTACGCACCGAAGAAATCGAGAAAATTGTGACCACCTTCCGTAAAAAGAAGACAGTGGAAGATTTCTCTGTTGCCGTGACTTACAAGGATATCAGGGAAAAGGGCTACAGCCTGAGCGCCGGCCAATACTTTGATATCAAGGTGGAATACGTGGAGATTACTCCCGAAGAATTCAAGGCCAAGATAAAGGGATTTGCCAAGGAACTGGAAGCCCTTTCTGCCCAGGGTGTAGAACTTGATAATCAGATTCTCAAGAACCTTAAGGGAATGAAGATTTAAGACCCGCGCTAGTCGAAAGAGAAATTGTATGACTGTGGAAATGAAGAAATATCGATTGGCAGATATTGCTGAAATTGTAATCAGTAGTGTTGACAAGAAAACAAAGCCGGGCGAAAAGATTGTAAGGCTTTGTAATTTTACCGATGTTTACCACAATTGGGCAATTAAACAGTCGGATTATGATTCGTTTATGGTCGCATCCGCAAGTGATAACAACATAAATAAACTTTCTTTAAAGAAGGGCTTTGTTGCGCTTACTAAAGATAGCGAAACTCGTGATGATATAGGCATTTCGACTTACATCGCCGATGATTTTGATGATGTTGTTCTTGGCTACCATTGTGCTTTGGCAAAGCCAAATGAGAAAATTGTTTACGGCAAGTATTTGAACGCATTTATGAGTTCCGATTACATTAAAAAGTATTTTGAGCTGAATGCAACCGGAAGTGGAATGCGATTCACTCTTGCAGTATCGACGATGGAAGATATGCCAATCATGTTGCCTAGTTTGAATGTTCAAAAGAAAATAGGAGTCATGCTTTCTGATTTTGACAAACGCATTGAAAATCTCCGTGCCCAGAATCGCGTGCTGGAACAAACCGCCAAAACAATCTACGACTACACCTTCCTCCAATGCGTCGGCCACCAAACCACCTACAACAAAACCCTCAACCGCAATATCCCTGCGGATTGGGAAGTGAAGCGCTTAGGTGATTTAGTTAGTGTAAGTAAGGAAAGTCTTAATCCACAGAATTATCCGGAAAAACAATTTAAACACTTTAGTATCCCGTCCTTTGATGATAACGGATCCTATTCATTGGAATATGGAAAGGACATTTTTAGCAACAAGTTTATTGTAAATAACAACCATGTGCTAATCTCGAAACTAAATCCTTGGAAAAATAGGGCTGTTTGGTGCGATGAAAATGACGATGCTATTGGATCCACTGAGTTTGTCACTCTATTGCCGCTTAAATTAGAAAATAAGGCGTTTGTTTTTTCTATTGTAAAAAGCGGTTCTTTTATTGAATATTGCTCAGATGCGGCAACAGGAACTTCTCACAGCCATCGCAGGGTGTCGCCAGATATTATGATGAAATTTCCAATAGCCTACGATGAAAAAACTGTAATCAAATTTAATGCTCAAGTTACACCATTGTTTAAAAAACAATTAGTAAACACCAAACAAATCGAAGCCTTAACCACCCAACGCAACACCCTCCTCCCGCTCCTCATGACCGGCCAAATCGAGGTGTAATAATAAGAGAATCTTCATGGCAAATCAAGCACGTAATATTAGTCTAAATACAATTAAAAAGTTATATGCTTTGTCTGGTAATAAGTGTGCAAATCCAGATTGCCAAAGAGAATTGGTTAAAGATGGAACGCAGCTTGGGGAAATAGCCCATATATGTGCTGCTAGTCCGAATGGGCCTCGTTATGATGCGTCTATGACTGATGACGAACGTCGGGATTATTCAAATTTGATTCTACTTTGTGGCGATTGTAATAAAATCATTGACGACAATCCTGACAAATATCCTGTAGGTTTGCTTCGCGAATGGAAACAGGTGCATGAAAGTCGTTGTCAAGATCAGTTTGAAAAAAAACAAAATGCATATCTAAAAAGACTAGAATGTTGCCCACAACAAGATGTTGGTGTAGAAGAAAACTCGTTTTTTGATATTAAGCTGATTAACGGGAAAAATGAAAAATTTCTTTCGAAGCATGTCTTGTCGAATTATATACTCACACAAATTGAACAGTATGATTGGAATAGTTTCAAAAATTTAATCGTGAAGGGAGTTGCTGGTATAGGCAAGTCAACGGAAATGAAATATGCCTATAACTCCTTGATTGATATTTTTTCAGATAAAAATAAACATCAAAAGTATCAGTTTTGCCCATATCCTATTTATTTTGAATTGAAAAATTTTCAGGATGATTTACACATTCCCTTAGATATTGAAAATACAATTGTCTTTCTTGACGGCTTTGATGAATTATCCGAATGCAATATTGTTAAAGTTGAGAAAGAGATAGGGAGTATAAAAAGCTCTCATTTGAACGTAAGATTTGTAATTGCTGGAAGAGATGCGTCTTTTGATCATGAATTTATCAAGAATTCCTTCTGTGAAGAATTAAGGCTGTCCTATGAAGTAAATTTAGAAGATGAGAATGATCGTAAACTATACTATCAATATTTAAACACACCTCTTTTCTCTTTAGTCTTTATTCCGTTTTATAAAAATCGTGCATTGCAGGAGGAATATAAAGGAATAAAGAACTTAAAACAGTTTGTGGAAACTATCATTGAAGGTAAGCTAAAAGACGATAAAAAAAGGAAAGACTATGCAGAAGGTTTCTCTGGGAGGCAAACTTCATCATCAAAAATTGATTTTAAAAAACTGAAGAGTTGTTTGGCTGATTTCTGCTATCAGTTGAATTTAAAGGGTGTTCGTCATTTTTCTGAAAAGGATATTCTCGAAAGTTTTAATAATGATGATATCTCGGAATGTTTTCTAAAGTCGTCTCTCATTGAAGAACATGAAGATAAGTTATCTTTTGTTTCTAATATTTATTACGAATATTTTTTAGCGCTTTATTTTTCCGTCCAGAAATTTTCTGTTATTAGAAGCAAACTGTTTCTTTCTAATGGTAAGGCAAAAGTTCAAGAGATTGTTGTGATATCGATGTTGCTAAATATCTTGAATAATAAGTGTTCTCTTTATAAAAAGATCGTTAATCAATTATCAAAGCAATCAAGTGCATATGTCCTTTTGACGGATTACGTGATTTTTCCTGCTAAGAATCGTTTTGGCTTTTATAAGAAGATTCTTGAGGAATACAATAACAATAAATCGCTCATTTATTACCTCCATTTTCGTTCTAGCCATAATATTCTTGCAAATATAGGCTCGCTATCTGATAGTCTAATCGAATTGCTTCCAGAAGAATTTAAATCTGATGCGATTGAATATCATAGAAAACAAGTTGATACATTTCTAAAGAATCCTCAGAAGAAAAATTTGGTTGTTTTTGCAAATTCAATTATTTTGCTTGGCTTACACAACCGAAAAATTTGGAATAGGGAACAACAGAAGGTTTTAAAAGAGCTGTCGATACCTATAATTCAATTCTTTTTGCAAAATCCATTAGCGAAGGAATTGGACGGATTACTTTCCTTTGAAATAGTTTTGTATTGGTATTTGGAATACGGATGGGCGGATTGCTTTTCTCAAAGTGATTGGCTTGCTTTTCTTGAAGCGATTTTGCCCCATGCGCCTAATAACTTCTACATTATTGGAGATGAATTAGATTTCAAAGTAAAATTAGTGATTTTCAATCTATTTCATAAGAATCCGGTAGTATTAAAACTGTTGAAAGAATTAGCCATAAGAATCTTAAACACTCAATTTGACAATGGTTCTGCTGGATATGTTCCCTCTAGCATTGGTGATGATTATGAGGGTCATCCAATTCAAGTTAACCAAGATGTTGTTGATTTTAGCAACTGTTTGAAAGAACTTGATTTAGCGTCTGAAGATATTTTGGGCATATTCAATGATTCTCTTATAGAAAATAATGTATATAAAGTCCGAAGTACAGAACGAGATGATGTTCTTGATGGCTTGTGGATTCTTTTGAATAAAAGTGCCGAAAAATTTGATGCAACTTGTTCCTGTGATTTGTATCGCTTTATAAAACGGTACCTTGATGAGGGACATTTTATGTTTCAAGATAGGGTGAGTGATTTTTGTGGCAAGTTGAATGCAGATGTTAAAATAGCCTTGCTCCGTAAAATAGTAGAAGACAAGCAATTTGTCGCTGGAGAAAACACTTGGCATCATTGTTCTGTGATTATAGAATTGTTGGATAATGGAAATGTTGAATATTCTAAAGAGATTTTGGATCAAATAAAAAGTATATCCATCGGAAATCATAAAATTATCGTTAGAAATATTGCCTATAAAAAAGAGAAACATCTTTTAAATGCTTTTTGTGTTGAAATACTTCCTGATGAAGATCCCATATTTGTTGAACAAAGAACACAACAAATAGCTGCAATAGAAAAATTTGAACACGACAGGCAAGAAATGCTTGCCAAAGAGGCCGGAATAATTTGTGGTAAGAATGAGTTGTTGAAAGAAATCGGCCGAATATCAAAGTATGTGGAGAAAATGATTTCCGGTGGTAATTATCGTAGTGCCTGGGATATTTTGCATGGAATGGAATTGGCAACTATTGAACATAATGTTAAATGGCCTTATAAAGAAAAATATATAAAAGATGTTTTCTCTGAATTTGCGATTAAATTTCTAAAACGTGAAAAGTTTTTAAAAGAAAATTTGATAGATCAGAATGCCGTAAATAGGGAAATAAATGCATGTTTTGCATCTGAATCTGTCTTTTGGCGTTATATTTACATTTATTGCTTATCTGATAAAAAGACTGAGGCCGCAAAACAGTTCCTATTAAAAAACAATGATGTCGTTGAACGAATAAAAAAATCCATGCAGATTGAAGTGAGTGAAATTGTAAAACAGTCTGTAGGGGCTTTTTTTGATGTGCAAAATATTAATAATTGGATGGAACCTTTTCTTTATTACACAGCCTTGCTCTATGATTCGAAAATTCCAGATTGGTTTGATAAAAATAAAATATCAGATTTCGTGATATGTGTGGATATTTATCATGAATTACATGAGCTTAAACCGGAAATATTTTCTTTTAAATCGATTTTTGAATGGCTTGAAAAACAATGTGGTGTTGCAAAGACAGAATTGATTGGAATATCAATAAAGTGCTATGAAAATGTTGATATAGATTCTATAAGATCCGAGATTATTTATTTCCTTTCGGATGTTGATAATGAAAATGCCATTGATTTTGTTATAAAGCAAACAAAAAAGGTGGTTGCTGAGGAGGCTGATCATTGTGAGGTTCAGTACGCTTTAGCTCATTATTGGCGATCTGCTAAATTTGAAATAACAGATGAAATTGCATCGTTTATTCCGTTTGAAAAATTCATAATGAAATCAGAAGATTCAACTTCGGATTTGAATAATGCCTTAATTGATTATTTTTGTGAAAATGCATCGGTTGAACAAAAAAAGAATGTTGTAAAAAAAATAAGCACTTTAGAAGGTCCAAAGAAAAAGGAACTCTTAAGGAATTTAGGAGATGAGTATACAATTAGTTGTGCAATAGATGAATATATAAGTGGTGCAAATGTTGAATCTAATTTAGACCGTTCTTTGTATGAAATAAAAATACATGATGATAAACTTTTTGAAAAATTTATCAGTTTGTGTGAGTATTCAATCAAAATGTCAAATGAAAGACGCAGGATCCTCGGTAACTGGGCTCTTTATGTGATTAAAGAAAATGTTACTGTGATGCGATATAAGGTACTAAAAAAGAGACTCGGACGAATTATTGAGCTGCGAAAGGAATGTGGAGACCATTGGGAAGGCTTGCAAGATATTTTAGATGAAATTGAACAAAAATTGTTTGATAATCCGTTAGATGAAAATTTTATTCAAAGTATAAAACGTTGGATTCGCTCAATTCCTAGCCTGTACATCAAAAGAGTTTATGCTTTCTGCATGATTCTTTCTATTGTTGCTTTAATTATCTGTATTCCCGTAATTGGGTGGGATGTAGTAGAACCTATAGTGTGGGTGGTGGGATCCATTGAATTGATTATATCGTTGGTTTTGTGCTTTAAAGATGGAAAATTAAAAAGTCCGTTCCAAAGAATTGAAGAGTATTTTGGTTGAAATGATGATGAAAGTGAGAACGGGTAGCGAGCAACGTAGTGCGAGCGAGGGGACAACTGTACAAGGCGAGAGTCGCAGCAAACGAAGTTTGATATGACCGAGCCGCACTGTTGGGACGATAGTCCAAAACCTGCCTCTCCAAAATAAAACTTTGAAATGTCAAATTATGTCTTGGCAAGAATGTATGTTTAATCGTGAACGCTGATAAAGGGATATGACAAATGACTGAGCCAAAAGTAAAACACCTGAAAGTTGCGACTAAAAGCGAAAGCAAGTTCTTGGACGAAATAGCTCAACTTGTCCAGAACGCCAGGAATGCGGCCAACAGCGCCGTCAGTTCAATCATTGTAGTCACAAACTGGAATATTGGGCGAAGAATTGTTGAACAAGAACAGAAGGGGAAAAATAGGGCTGCATACGGGGATCGGCTTGTTGAACTTATTTCGGAGGATTTGACTAGAAAATTCGGGGATGGCTACGGCAAACGGAATGTTCAGTATTTCAGGAAGTTTTATCTGTTGTTTAACGATTTTGAGATTGTGAACACATGTGTGCGCAATCTTAATTGGTCCCATTTTAAGCGTCTGTTGTCGGTGTCGAATGACGACGCCCGAATGTGGTACATGAAAGAGGCCGATTCGCAAATGTGGCCCGTCAGAACTTTGGATAGGAATATATCTACGCAGTATTACGAAAGACTTTTGCATTCTCCCAAAAAGGAAAAGGTGATTGCCGAAATGAAACGTAATACGAAAAATTTCCAGAGTTCCCAGTTTGAACTGATTAAGAGCCCTGTAATTGCTGAATTTTTTAGGTTTTCGAGCAAATGACTATACCGAAACTGAACTTGAAAGCGCCATCTTGACTCACATACGGGATTTCCTGATGGAGATGGGCAAGGGCTTTGCTTTTGTCGCTCGTCAGCAGCATATTGTCACTGAAACGGATGATTACTATGTTGACCTTGTTTTCTACAATATTGAGCTGAAGTGCTATGTGCTGTTTGACTTGAAAATCGGTAAAATCACACATCAGGATGTTGGGCAGATGGATATGTATATACGGATGTACGATGACTTGAAGCGGAAATCAGGGGATAATCCGACTATCGGCATAGTACTCTGTTCTAAGACGGATGAAGATATCGCTCGCTATTCTGTGTTACATGACTCAAAACAGATATTTATGGCAAAGTATATGCCGTATATGCCCACGCAAGATGAGCTGAAACTGGCCATTGAACAAGAAAAGAAAAATTTCTATTTGCAACATCCAGATTTGGAAATAGAATATCAAAAGAAAAACTTGCCTAAATCCAAAGGGAAAACTCGCCCCTCCAAAATAAAGCATTGAAATGTCAAATGACCAAGAAAATGTCCAAGAAAATGACTGAGATAATGTCTAAGAAAAAAGCCGGTACGGAAGTAGGATAACGATTGATGTCTGATGTATTTATCATAGGTGCCGGTTGCAGTGTCCCGTATGGATTTCCTACGGGGCGTGAATTGATGCAAAGTTTGAAAAATTTCAATTATGGCCGAAAATTTTATAGCGACCCTAGCCGAGTTCAAAACGGAAGCTATGTAAAAATAGGCCGGTTTGGTGATGGTGCTGATTTGCAGTACCAGGATACCATTGAAGATTCTCTCATAAAAATCGTATAATGCGATAGTCCATAACTGTTATATGTTCGGTAGTCCCGTTCAGATTCGGGTGGAAAACGAATCCGTTATCATAAGCAATCGTTGCATTTTGCCGGATGGGTGGACTGCAGAAACGCTGATGAACCCGCATGATTCTATTCCCTATAATCCCGACTTTGCCAGTGTGTTCTACCGTGCCGGGTATATTGAAAACTGGGGTCGCTGCATCGAAAAAATATGCGACGCGTGTCGGAAACTCGGTGTAGATTTGCCCTGGTACGAGATTGTTGGAAACGGGGTAAAATTAATGCCTGATGTAGCGTGCATTCACAAAACCAGCGTAACGGGCTTGTCGGCCACGAGGCTGTCTGGCGTGACTTTGCAATCCACCACGAAAATTTCCACACCTGCTTTTTGGGCGCCTCGGAGGGCCTTGCCGAATTCCGGATGGATTTTGTCGTCGGGGCCAAAGCGTTTGCAGCCTTTCATCTGTATCAGGAACAGGACGCCGCATTCGTAGGGCGTGCCGTTTTCGGCGGTCATTTGCTCCGATTTTATGCGGGTGAGTTCTGTCAGGTGCTTGATTCCTCTTTCCGTGGGGGCGTCGGGGAAGGTGGCGAAGCCGTCGTGCTCCAGGGTGACTCCTTTCACTTCCAGGAACATCTTGCGGTCATTGAATTCAATGTAGAAATCGAATCGCGAATTCCCGAAGGTAAATTCAGGGCGTACTAGTTGCAATTTCGGAAACCGCCGCTTGTTTGCTCGAATCCATTCTGCCGCTACTTTGTTTGGAGCCTGGCTGTCCATGTTTACGAGAATCGTGCCTCGTGGCGTGACTTTTTCCACCGCTATGAGGTCGTAAGGAGTCTTGCGGGCGGGATTTGTCGATTCTTCGAGGTAAAC
>JAEEGG010017223.1_pt1 | contig 14876 bp, 8 predicted proteins | sample 9134161 | NCBI WGS metagenome assembly JAEEGG01 (sample SAMN16246543, study PRJNA631951) | gut metagenome | biome: gut microbiome; feature: rumen; material: CR-attached | host: Bos | place: Iran: Karaj | collected 2018-10
CCACAACGTTTCCCTCTTCCCTATTTTCACCCCCACACTTCCAGTCTTTTTGCCTCTCATAAACGTCTATGAAACGACCTTATAAACCAAAAACCGCACCCTCTACTGGCGAAAAATGCGTATTTACGCAAAAAAAGTAAATAGGTATGGAGATTAATCGAGACTATCATCTACAGAAACTCATTGATAGCAAACACAATGGGATGATCAAAGTGGTGACCGGCATGCGCCGTTGCGGCAAGTCGTATCTGTTGTTCAACCTTTTCTGCCAACACTTAAAGCAAGAAGGGGTATCGGACGACCACATCATCAAGATTGACCTGGAAGATCGACGTCATGCAGAGTTACGTGACCCAGACAAACTTCTCGCCCATATTGACAATCAAATGAAGGACCAAAAGATGTACTACATCCTGCTGGATGAAGTACAGCACGTCCGTAACTTTGAAGATGTCTTGAACAGTTATCTGAAAATTGAGAATGCCGATGTCTATGTAACTGGCAGCAATTCCAAATTCCTTTCGAAAGATGTCATCACCGAGTTCCGTGGCCGCGGTGACGAAATACACATTACTCCACTATCTTTCAGTGAATTCTTCTCCGCATTCGAGGGTAGTCGCGAACAAGCGTTGGAGGCTTACCTTCTGTATGGCGGACTTCCAAAGATACTCGCGTTCCCCACTGTCGAGAAAAAAGAAGAATACTTAAAAAGCCTATTCTCGACCACCTATCTGACCGACATCAAGGAAAGATACAACATTAAGAACAACGAGGATCTGGAAGAATTGATTGACGTCATTGCCTCCTCCATTGGAGGATTGACCAATCCAACCAAACTGGAAAATACGTTTCAGACGGTAAAGCACAGCAACATATCCCATACCACCATCAAATTATATTTGGACTTTCTGCAAGACGCTTTTCTCATCGAAAAAGCCGTCCGATACGACATCAAAGGCCGTCGATATATTGACACCCCTGCAAAATACTATTTCACCGATTTGGGGCTCCGTAATGCACGCATCAACTTCCGTCAATACGAAGAAACTCACATGATGGAAAACCTCATTTATAATGAACTGAGACAACGTGGAATGAGTGTGGACGTGGGAGTGGTCGTAAAAAACGAAAAAGATGACAAGGGCGTAAGCGTCCGAAAACAATTGGAAGTGGATTTCGTCTGCAACAAAGGCAGCCAGAGATACTATATACAATCGGCTCTGAGATTGCCTTCCGAAGAGAAACGGCAACAGGAAATTCGAAGTCTAAAGAATATAAATGACAGTTTTCGCAAATTTGTAATCACCGAAGACCTCATCAGCCGACATCAAGATGACGACGGAATCATCTATATGAACATTTACGAATTCCTCTTGGATAGAAACAGTTTGAAATTATAAGGTTCATTCTCTACTGGCGAAAAATGCGTATTTACGCAAAAATAGTAAATAGGGATAACGGACAATTAGCTCTTTGAATTATCAATTATCAATAAAAAACTCCCCCCGTATCTCAGCGAAAGATGCGGGGGGAGTTTTTTATATATTCGGAATTACTTCATGCGAACGCCAGCAACGTTGAAGGTGCCGTTAGCGGTCTCGATGACGAGACGACCGTTGCGGAAGACCTTCTTGGCAGCTACCTTCTGCTCAGCAGCAGCGAGGTTCTGAACACCAGCGCCAATCATTGGCACGAACTTGATAGAAGAAATGAAGATGTTGCCAGTGCCAGAGTACTTCTGGAAGGTGTGGATGCCAGCACCGACACGGAAGGTAATAACATTGCCCTCTGGGTTGAGAGCCAAGTCCTCACCACCGTAGTTCTTACCATCCACGTTGACGAAGCACTGACGGTTAGCACTGATGGTATCCTGACCACTTACCTTACCCTGAGTAATCTCTTCGTCAATGTTCTTGCAAGAGTTCTTTGAGCATACTACAGTAATCTCTACCGAGTCACCCTCAGCCACGCTGAATGAGATGTTGGTGTTGCTCATCTGGATGTAAGCCTCCTGACCAGCAGGAACCTGATACTTAGCCTTGGCAGCATCTGCATTAGCCAATGCACCGAAGGTCAGGTTCTTAACAAAGAAGTCCATCTTGTCGGCGGTGATAGCGCCATTCTCAATCTTATAGACAGTACCGGTAGTAGAGGTTGCCGTAGCTTCCGCATCTTCGACAGCAGTACCGCTGACGGTGATGTTCTTCTCCTCCTTGATGTCGTTCAGGACATAAACGTCTGCAATGACGCTCTTGGTGGTGAAAGTAGCGTATGTGCCATTGACAATCTGAGAATAAGCAGTTACAGTAGCCGACTCAGTAAGGGTAGTACCATTGCTCTCGATGGTATCACCTGCCATTACATAGTAGTTCTTAGCACCCTCGTATGGAGAAGTAATAGTGAATGTTGCACCATTGGCTTCCAAAGTTGGAGCATCGAATGAGAACGAAACAGCAGCATCGTAATCAGCATTTTGACAAATACCTGATTCTCCAGTAGCCTCGGCATCGTAAGCCTGGAACTTAACAACCATATCCTTGTAGCACTTAATAGGCTCCGTATAACGGGGAGAATTGAAATTAGGTGCAGTGCCATCGGTGGTATAGGTTACAAAAGTAGGCAATTCCTCTCCATCTTCCACAACAGGCTTTGGAGTACATGTTACCTCACGGAACCAGAGACCACCCTCAAAGGTCTGAGGACCGACCTTGACTGAAGGTGTACCAGGAGCCTCATTGGCTTCGACAATCAGGTAGCTGATATAAGATTGGTTTTCACCCATGATATAGAGGTCCATATCATCTGGAGCTGTCCACTCAACTCGTCCGATACCCTTACTGTTCAATTCTGCAGTAACCATCGTTCCCTGGTCTGCTAACAGTTTTTCTTTATTAGCTTCTGTACAGAAAAGGGGACGACGCGCTGTAGCCTTATTATTCTCATAGAAAATAATAATCTTAGATTTGGCTGTCACCTTCAAAGCGACACCATCCTGATTGTTTTTGAGACGAAGAGAGTTACGATGTGAACCATACTCACCATACTTGGCTGCAATTTCTTCTGTTACAATCACTCCATCTACAGCCGAAAGGTCAACGGAACCCTTGCCAGTTGATACTGAATGTGAAGCATCTGAACCAACGAGAAGGAAATAACCATCGCCTACTAAAGTGTAATTCTGAGGCTGTACAGTTCCATCGTTCGTGTAAGCATCGCCGACCAAGACATAGCTGTGCTTACAAACCTTCACATCATCAATGGTAGCTGCATTCACAGCGCCAGCGAGCCCCAAAAGCCCGCATAAAAGAGTAAAGACTTTTTTCATAATAATATAGATTAAGAAGTTAATATTGCGGTTCATCCCAAACAAGGACGGTCTGGAATGAACCATTTATAAATAGTATTATTGTCTAATCAAGTAGGTTTGGGTAGGCGTATCTCCATAGTGGCACACCGTGAGCACCTCTTTCTTGCCTTGGGTCACAACGGCAATGAAGACCTTCTCCAACGAGGTGGAAGTACGACCATTGGCATCGGTCTTCTGTACGGCTTTCTTAATTTCCACCGTTCCAGTTGCCGAAGAGTAGGTATAGACGTAGCTGGGCACCTTGGCAGTGTTGGAGTCGTCGGTCCAAGTTCCTTCGGTACAACCTTGGCTCATGACCACACGAACCGAGTCGGTGCTGAAGAAGTCCATGCTCTCGACAAAGCCCTGTATCTCTTCACCATAGGCATTGTATTTCAAGCCATTGCCACGCACCCACTTGGTGGAAGCCAACGACTCGGGATGACCCACTTCGGAGCCCTCCTCATACCCCTTGACGAATGACGGATTGTCGGTATCGGTATCCAGATACTCACACGCATCGGAGCAAGCCGTGGCAAACGTCAAGGCCAAAGCAGATGCCAAACACAAAAATATATTGTTCTTTTTCATAGTAATTGTCAATTATCAATTTTCAATTGTCAATTATTTCTGGTACCAACGTTGTGCACCTACTCCATGACTTACGATGTCATTGTCGAAGTTCTTGAAGTAGAGGTTGACGTTGTACTGCGTGGTGGCAGTACCATCCAGAGCATCAGCACGGTGCATGTTCTGGTCGTTGGCACTGGCAGCCTTGTGTGGTGGACAAGGACTGGTGAAGAGTTCCTGTGCTGAAATGTTGGCCACATTGACGTCCAATGAACCATTCAACGTTGCAGTACCATCCTTCACCAAGGTGCCGAAACTGTTGCTTGACGAACTCCAAGCCTTCTCGCTGAAGATGGAACCGTTGGTCAAGTCGTTGCTGGTGGACCAGTTGTTGTTGAAGTTCAAGGTCACGTGTGCAGCGCTACCATCGGAGAGGATCATCGTCTCGCGGATGTCAGCACCATACGAATTGAGCACACGCTCGTCGCCCTCCTGCTTGCAAAGCGAGATGAGGTTGTTGTTGACGTTGAATACGGAACCGTCTGGCAGGACGCGCAAGTTGAAGATGACGCCACTGGCACGGGTATTGAAGTTCACCAACGTGTTGTTCTCGAAAGTGATATTCCATGGTCCGGCAGTCCACTGCATACCATCGGTCGATTGGTTGAGCAAAGATGGGAATGGACAATCGAAGATGGTGTTCTCCACAAACTTGAAGTCCTTGAAGAGGTTGGTAGCATTGTTGGTACCTGCACCAGCCACCCAAGCGTAACCACCTGCGCCATTGGTATAGTAACCGCAGTCGTAGAAAAGGTTGTTCTTGATGAGCACATGGTTCCAGACCTTGTAGTTCGGACCCTGTTCACGAATGAAACCGCGAACCAGACGCTTGAAACTACAATTTTCGATGACCAAACTGTCCAAGGTAACGGCCATGCCATTGGAGAACATATTGAAGAAATAGTTACCCGATGCACCACCCAAGCCGACAGCGTTGTCGCCATAGTTGAAACACTTGGGGTTGTCGAAGTCGATGTCGTAGAAGGCCAACTTCTTCATGTAGATTTCTCCGCCTTCACCGGCTTCCGGCTGACGACCGAAGACGAACATCGAATAAGGACAACCGTTCCACTGTTCGCCATTCTGACCCTGGTTGTACATAGCATTCTTGCCCAAACCGCAGATGACGCGGGCACGCTTGCCTTGCTTCAAATCTGCTGGATCGGTAGCCAAGACGAAGCCCTTGCAAGTCACGTCGTTACCATCCAGATAGTAGGTCTTGCCGCCCTCCAGATAGAAGGCCTGGCCCTCGGCATAGTTGGTATTGGAAATGAAGTCGTACAACGTCGGACTGATAGGAGCAGCATCATAGTCCGCTGCGGCGGCAAATGTGTCGGAACGGCTGGTGCCATATTTCGCCATCAACTCATCGTGCTTCAAGAGGATAGGCTCACCTGGTTTACCATCGGAACGGGTGGTACAGGTGTTGTACTTTGCATCGACTGGCACCGTTACCTCGGGGTCAATCACGTCAATGACATAAACCGAGTTGGCCGTAAGTCCATCAATGTCAATGTATCCACGAGTACGGTCGGCATCGGTAATCTCATAATATTTCCACTTCTCACCCACGGTCGAATTTGGGTTGTTGGGCGAGGGTGCTACTTGCAGATACTTGTAGCCGAACGTTCCGTCTGGGGCAATGTTGAAGTTCTCATAGTAGCTCTCCAACTTATCCTTGTCGTTCGAAGCAATATCAGGCAACTTATCCAAAATGTCTTGCTTGGTGAAAGAGCCTTTCGACTTGAGTTCGTCAAGCAACGCGGTTGTCATGCCCGAAAACTCTTTCACGAAGTCGAGCACATTGCTGTTGATGCAGACGTGCATGGTCGATTCAGTGGTCTGCGACTGATCTACATAGACGGCATAAGGGGTTTCGTAACGGTCCAACGTACTGATTCCCAAATACTCTTGCCACTGACGGCCACCGCCATGACCATACCAGTTGGAGGCATGCGAGAAGTCGGTGATGTTATCATCCTTGGGCGAAAGGGCACGGATGGCAAAACGGAAATCGGTCGAATACATCTGGTCCTTGATGACCAAATCCAAGACGTTTGGACCGACGATGGTATCCAACAACAGGTCACTGGTACCCTGCACTGCCTCCCAGGCCGAAGGACCCAAAGCGACCTTGTTCTGGATGGCCATTTGTATCTGATAACCAGCACAATCCTTTACGCCATACCAGTAGAGGTGGATGGTGTTGCCGTGTGGATAGGCAGCATCGCGACCACAGTTATAAGGGTAGTCGGCACCTTTACCACGGGTATTGTCACAGATGAACATGGTCATAAACTCTCGGTCCGTGGAGGCCGATCCGCCATTGTCGTCGTCCTTACAGGCAACGAACATCGCAGAACCCATCGAAAGGGTGAGCAACATGTATCCTATATTATTTTTCATAGTCAATATTAATTTTGGAAAGGAATTTAATGGAAGTGACAAGGAAGTGAAAGAGAAGTGACAGGGACAATAGAAACTGCTAAAAGGGATTTCTACATAGTCTTTTTCAAACTACACTACTCTTTACTCTCTACACTCTACTCACTAATTAATATCCATACTGATTCTTATAGGCCCCACCAGAACGCTGGATGAGGGAATTAGGATATGGCAGAATGTAACGTACCACTGGCAACTCCTCGGAACTTGGAATGGAAAGTGGCAACAAGGTCAATGAACCGTTATCCACCAACCAGAGGTTACCCATTTCGTCACAACGCACATAACCGTAGAAAGAGTACTTGCACTCGTCCTTGACCGAACCCGTAGCATCGTTACCCCACTGATAGAAAGAGGCTGAATACCAATCCGTAGCGGTAAATCCAAAATCGGAAATCTGCGAACGGGTAGGTTGTGCGGCACTCTTATAAGCATTCAGGATTCGGAAAACCTGTAACTGGGAATTGGGATAAACAGTCACAAACTGTTTTGTCTCACCATCCACATAACAACCATAAAGTTGAGAACGACGAGCTTGAGTTCTGAAGGCATAGAACGTGTTGAATTCATCCGTTACACGATACGTATGATAATAGATCTTGCTGGGCAGGCGGTCAATATACTCACGTCCGTCGTGGGCATTGATGGCATCCTCATATCCTGTGGTACTGCCTAAGTTCTGAATACCGGCTGCATAGTAGCGGAGGAAGGAATAGACAATCTCCTCGGCATAGAGGTTATTGCGCACTAGGTCACGCCAACGACTGTTCTCACCGGCAAACTCCCACTTACGTTCATCCAAGACAGCTTTCTTGAACGTAGCCTTGTCTGCCACAACGGCCGACATATAGGTTGGATCACCATCTGCAAAAGCGCGGTTGTGTACTTGCGTCAAGCAGTCGATAGCTTTGTCCGATGGGCTGGAGGTCAACTCGTTATCTGCCTCGGCAAACATCAAGAGGATATCGGCATAACGCATGTAGGGATAGTTGATACCCGTGGCACCCGTCGAGATGGAACCCAATGCAGAACCAGACTCGGTCCAGAGTTTTGACCACTTGTTGTTGTGCATGTAGTAGTCGTTGCGGATATAGACACTGTCGTACATAGTGTTGTTCACCGACACATACGAATAGTACCACATACCGTTGACAAACTCACGACGCTTGTCGTTGTCGCGGAAAAGGAAACGGTAGAAGGCATTCAGTCGCGCACTACCTTTGCACTCACCCCAAGGTCCCATGGTAGCGCCCTCATAAGACTTGTACTCAGGACCTTGCAGATAACCGGTATTACCTGTCGAATTTTTCGCAAAGGGAATCTCGAAGATTGGGTCATCGTCATTGACAACACGGTAGTTGCACTCGTTGACAAAGACATCCTGGTATTCGGCACGGAGACGATGCGTGTTGCTGGAGATGACCGAATCGGCATAATCACGAGCTATCTGATAGTATTCCAGATAGTTGCTGGGGCGCTCCATCTTGCCGTAACTACGTGGGTTCGACTGGTCAGGACGGAGGGAATAACCACCAGCAGTCAATGCAATACGGGCAATGAGACCTTGAGCAAACTCCTTGGAAGGACGCTCCACCGTGACGGCACGGGCGTAAGCCATATAGGGCGCAATGCCTTGCAAATCAGCAATCAAAGAGTCCTGAATAGCCTGACGGTCCAGGATTGGGAATAGATACCCATCCCCCTCTTCGATGCGCGCATGGGCAGGAGCAAAAGTGAAAGGCACATCGCCAAACATGACCACCAAGTCGTGGTAAGCCATGGCACGCAAGCACTTGGCCTCGCCCATATACTGCTTTAAGGTAGCGTTGTCCGCAGTGTACAACTCACTGTTTTCCAAGCCATAGATGAAACGGTTACTAATCTCTATCAAGGCATAGGCAGCCGTCCAGTACTTCTCAATATCACCACCCAAGGCGTCGCAATCGAAACGGGCATAGGTATTGTGAGCATGGACATTACTCTTGTTGGTAGTGATATCTACGTCACTGTTCAAAATGAAAGTACTTTGATAAGCTTTGCCGTACAGGTCTTCGACTAAAGCCGATTGATAGACACCATTCAAGGCACGGGCAATCTCGCTCTCCTGACTGAAGACAAACTCGTCGGAGTACCTTGATGGCGCATCAATATCCAAGAAGTCGTTGCAGGACGTCAAAGTCGCACAAGCGAATCCAGTTAATACAATATTCTTAATATTCATGGTTACGAATACAATTAGAAGGTTATGTTAGTACCAAAGACGAAACTACGGCTACGTGGATAGCGGTTGTAATCTACACCACATTCCACTCCCGTCTGGACATCCACTTCCGGATCATAACCCGAATAGTTGGTCAGGATGAACAAGTTAGACGCCGAAGCATAGAAACGTGCGCGAGTGATACCGTACTTGAAGGTCCATGCCTTAGGTAAGGTATAACCGATGGTCAAGTCGTTGCAACGCAGGAAGGAACCATCCTCAATGAAGTAGGAATGGGTAATCCTGTTGGTGATATCCGTTGGATTCCACAAAGTACGGTTGGCATTGAGCCCCTTATACATATCCAACAGACCATCCAAGTGATCCTGGCCATAGAGAGCCTCTCCCTTGGTACCTGTCAACGAACCGTCAATGTCGTTGTACTGCCAGCCGTTGTTGAACTTCGACAGGACATTGTAGAACTTGTTTTCGTTCTTATACGAAGAGGAGAGCATATAACCCGTAGCATTGTTGACATCGAAGTCCAACATGTACGAGAAGTTGATGGCAAAATCCCACTGCTTGTACTGACCATTGAAACCGAAACCACCTTGGAATCGTGGATTGGTGTTACCAATCACGGTGCGGTCGTTCTCAGTGATACGACCATCGCCATCCAGATCCTTGAACTTCGGTTTGCCCGGCATGGTAGCATTGCCCGAGTTGGACTTGCTCAACACGTCATTGATGACCGTGACATAACCGTCATCACGAGGACGGCAACCATTGGCAGTGCCATTGTCGGCAGCACTGGAACCCCAAGGTACAGCCTTGAACTTGTTGGTTGGGTCATAGTAGAACTCATCCAAACCATACAGTCCGTCATAGACGAAACCATAAATCAAGCCCACTTCGTCACCCTCGCGGAGGCAAAAGTCGTTATAATCGACTTCCCAACGCTTGTGACGACTCCAAACGGCTTCCTCGGTGCCGTTCAACTTGTCAATCTTGCTCTTGTTCCAACCCATGGTGAACATGCCCGACAGGACATAGTCCTTGCCACGGAGAATGTCGCCATTGACCGACAATTCGATACCGCGAACCGAGAGTTGTGCAATATTCTGCATCTGCTCCGTATAACCTAACTGAGGCAGATAGGCACGATAGATACAGTCCTTCGAGGTGTTCCAGTAGAATTCTGGCGTTACAGTCAAACGACCGCCCAGAGCCGTGAAGTCGAAAGCAAGGTTACGCTTGTAGTCGGTCTCCCACTTGATCTCGGTATTGGTCATCTTCTTTCCTCCGGCATTGGTATAGTATTTCTCACCGAAGTTTACGTTCTCGCCGAAGCCCGGACCACCCGTTGCCTCAATGGAATAAAGCCAACGCCACAAGTCGCTGTCCAAGTTATCATTACCGGTGATACCATAAGATACACGAACCTTCAACTGGTCAATCCAATCCAGATTGTTCATGAATGGCTCCTCCGACATCACCCAGGCACCTGCCACCGACGGGAAGTTACCCCACTGATATTCAGGAGCAAACTTGGTCGAAGCATCGGCACGCCATGATACCGAGAAGAGGTACTTGTGTGCGTAATTATAGTTGGCCTGCGCGAAGAACGAGGCGGTACGCACTGAAGTTTGCAATTCTGTTTCCGCCTTGTAGGAGGTACCGAACTGCATGTTGTTCCATGCCTGACGAGCCGTGAATGCACGTGGGAACATGTGATTGATGGCATTCTTGTAACTCTTCTGCTTGTGCATGATTTCCTGACCCAAGAGGAAACTCAGGTTGTGGTCGTCCTCCAACGTGAAGTTATAGTTTGCCGTATTGGTTACCAAGTAGTTCAACTGCTTGTAGTCCTCCAACTGAGCCAACGGCTGTTTGTTGTGGACGGTCTTCTGTGCCTCCGTAGTAAGGGCTCCCCAGAAACGACTCTGGTCTTGCCACATCATACCGATATTGGCATCGGAACGGAGGGAAAGTCCCTTGATGGGATGCCAATCCAATGAGGCCGACAAGGAACCATTGTAAGTATGCTTCAGCAACTGGTTGATGTCGATATCGCTCTTTGGGTTGGTATAGGTAAAGAGGTTCTCTTCATCGGGGTCGGCATAAGCAGGGTCAATGTAACCGTACTCGCGGAAACCGTTGGTTGGACGGTAACGCAACACGTCGATGATGCCACCGGTACCGACATTGTCGCCACCGGCACCCTCGTCACGACGGTAGTTGAACTTCGGATTGACCTTGAGCGAGAGGTACTTGGAGATCTCGAAGTCGGTCTTGAGGTTCAAGTTGGTACGACGCACACCCGAACCCTGAATGATACCCTTATCTTCGCTCTGGGTCAACGAGAGATAGAAACGTGCCTTCTCGCTACCACCCGAAACAGAGAGGTTGGTCGAATAGTTGACTGGTGTCTCGCCCATCACCTCATCCTGCCAGTCATGCGATGGCAAAGTAGAGTACATATCGAGGTCGTAGGCATTGCCGAAGTAGGATTTATACTTCTTGCCGTTGTCCGAACGGACACCATTACAAGAGTGCCACTGGTACTGATACTTAGCAAAATCGGAAGCATTCATCAGGTCCAGTTTCTTGGAAAGGTGGCTCACCGAGAGGTTGGCATTGAGGTTCACCTGTATCTTACCCACCTGAGCCGACTTAGTCGAGACGACTACGACACCGTTGCTACCCTTGGCACCATAGATAGCGGTGAGGGAAGCATCCTTCAAGACATCAATCGAGAGAATGTCCGAAGGAGGGATATCGTTGATGTTGTCCTGAATGAAACCGTCCACAATATAAAGTGGTGAGTTGGACTGAGTAATGGAGGAACCGCCACGCACACGGATATTGACATCGGCACCTGGCTGACCATCGACGGTCGTGACCTGTACGCCCGAGATTTTACCCTGCAAGGCAACGGCTGCCGACGTGGCTGGCACCACTTCCAGTTTGCCACCAGTGATGGAACCGACCGAACCGGTCTAGTCCTTACGCGCCTTGCTGGTGTAGCCCAAGACGACGACATCTTCCAACACGGCATTGTTCTCTTCGAGCATGACGCTCATCTTCTTGCCTGGTGTGGGTGTTAATTCCTTGGTTGCCATACCGACATACGAGATGGTAATCTTGTTCTTGTCACTGGTGAGTTTCAGTGAGAAGTTTCCATCAAAGTCGGTCATGATACCATTGCTGGTACCTTTTTCAACGACGGAGGCTCCCGGGATAGGATCACCGAAGTTATCGACGACCGTACCTGTCACGGTGGACTGAGCATAAGCCGCAGACCACGACAGCACTGCCATCAATATCAGCAGGAAACTCCGACGAAATGTGAATGACACTTTCATAGAGATTGATTAAGAGTATAAAGTTAGTATTTGAAAATCATGGTAAGCATCTATGCCCATGGTCGATTTTCTGGTATGTTCTAAATGTTTCTCAGGGAAATTTTAGAAACGCCTCTATATCGATGCAAATATAGTGTTTTTTTCTGGATTAAATGCCACAAGACGCAATTATCTGCCCAAATCTGGATAATTTTGTCTTGTTTGGGCTCAAACAGCGCTTTTTTTACCCTCTATTTGAGCCCAAACGGAGGTCAACGGACCAACACGACACGCCCTTGACGCAACTGGAGACCTCGGTTTTCCGACGACATCGGCCTACCCTGCAGGTCGTAAGTTTGTCGGTTGTGCGAAGTCTTTTCGGAGCGCAAATTCTCCAAGGCACTACTGCCCTGCTGACGTTGCACCTCGATGGTGCTCACGTAGATACCTCCGCCCGACACGGACAGCGCGACAGTTCCGTCGGCCAACACCAGGCCCTGTTTGGTCACCTGCGTGCCGTCGGTCAACATCGATGCCACCGAGAGGTTGGTGATACTGAATCCGCGCTGTGCTGACGAATTGGCCGATTTCCAGGTGACCAGCACTTTGTCGTCTTTCTTCAAGTCGGGCAATTCGATGACCGAACCCTCTTTGTTCAGACGGATTCGGCCACCTGTATAGATGACCAACTTATCGGCCACGGAAGTAAACTTCAACCCCTCGGCCTCGGCAATGACGTTGCCGTCGGCGGTCAAAGCGGCATGACTGAGGGCGGACTTGTTGGTGTACGACGAACCGTCTGTACTCCAGAGAGTTGCATCGGCTGCCAAATCGCTCTTCGTCTCGGTCGAGAAGCTCGAAAAGTCCCACTTCCGGAGGGTCTCGAACTCACTCGGTTGGTTGACTACGACAGTCGCTTCGGCCGAGTAGGTGCCGAACTGCGGGTCATCGACCACGGCCTTGATGACCGCTGTACCCACGCCGGCGGCACGCGCCTTGCCGGTTGCGTTATCGACCGTCACGACGGCGGTGTTGCTACTCTCCAACGTATAGTTCACGCCCGCCCAGTTGCGTATAGGCAGGAGGATGGTGGTGCCCTTCAAGGCCTCAAACTTCGACTCGTAGAAGCCGAAAGTCTCGGCACTCAACGTATTGTAACCCAAGGGCATATACAACTCTTCCAACGTAGCGCCCGCACCGTGCTGTGCGGTCAAGACCTGTGGCACAAGCACATAACTGATGGGCGTCGGATAAGTGTAGGGCAACGTCACGCTCTGGGTGGTCGAGGTGTACGAGAAATTGTTGTTGCGCGCCAGGATATACCGTTTCTCGCCGCTGCCCGTGAGGGGGTCTTTCACTCCCGAAGCGGCATAGTTGCCCTCCACCAGGGCGGTGGTATAGGCATTCAACGTCATGCCCACCGAATTGCCCGGGCAGTTGTGGTAGTTGTTGACCAAGTGCAGATAGGCGTCATCGGCTTGTGGCAGACGACGTTGACAACCAGCGCCCCACAAGTTGTAACCCCATGTGACATGCAGCACGGTGCTATGGTTACTCACCCAACCCAAACCACAGGTATAGGCGTGCGAATAACTGCGGTCGGTATAGTAGAAATGGTTCCACGTATAGGTATTATAGTTGCCACGGGTGTCCAAAGCTCCGTCCTGCGAGTCGATGAAGGTGCAATGGTCCACCCAAAGGTGGTTGGCATAGGCATCGTAAATCAGGTCCACGCCGTCAATGTCCACAGCACCAGGACCTTGCAACACGAGGTTACGTACGATGACGTTCTCGCAAGTGCCATCGAACTGGAAGATACCTGCCTTGTTGGGCAAGGAATAGACACCCGTCTTCTGGTACTGGAGTTCCATCATCGCCTTCTTGGTGAAGAAAGCACGACGGTCGCAAGTCAAGGTCGTGCCGTCGGGCAACGTACCGGTATATTGGTCGGTGCTGCTCAACCCCTCCAGATTCTGGCTCTTGAGATACTCTATATCGCTGGGCGTCAAGTAGAACTGCGTCGATAACGTTGCACCGTTGCGTCCCACGATGGTCTTGTTCTTGGCATTGGAGATGGCCATCTGCTCGTTGATGCGGAAGTTGCCTTTCGAACCATCCAGCACGATGATGTCGTATTGTGCAATGGCATTGCGGATGGCAACGCTGTTGTCGGCGCCGTTGGTGGTCAACACAATCGTCTTCGGTTGCGTGGCTCCCATTCCGCCATTCAGGGTATAGGCGGTTCCTGCCTCGTCGGCACATACGCCCCACCCCCATGGGTTGCCATCGAAGTAATCTTTTGCATCGGTATCGGCCCGACCGGCGGTCAGGCATACAGAAAATGCCGTAAGACACAATGCCTTACGTCCGAGAGAATACCAAGAGTCTTTCACGTTTCTCATATTACGGTCAGTACAAGATTCTAAGTTATGTAGTTGGTCAAAAATAATGAACTATAATAAAATTAATTTTGAACAACTACTTAGTTGTGTCACACTTTATTCAAGGTTCCAGAGTGCCATTTACTGGGCGCAAAGATAAATAATAATGTCGGATTGGCGAAATATCGGAGCCAACTTTTCTCGGCTTGAAACAAAATTATCCCTAAAAAGCAACGATTTTAGCCCCTCTCAAAGGCTAAAACCGTTGCTGATAATGTATTTCTTGCAATCGATGGACTGGAGCTTACCTAGGATTTCCTAGATTATCTAGAATCTCTAGAACATCTAGACTTCCTAGAATTCCTAGAAACTCTAGATCATCTAGAATTCTTAGCCTCTCACGCCAGCGTAAAGTCTATCGTCCTGCGGTCCATGTTGACCGCTGCCACCTGCACCTTCAGGGCATCGCCCAAGGTGTAACGCTTGTGGGTGCGACGACCGATGAGACAGAAATTCTTCTCGTCATAGAC
>JAEEGG010017226.1_pt1 | contig 14875 bp, 12 predicted proteins | sample 9134161 | NCBI WGS metagenome assembly JAEEGG01 (sample SAMN16246543, study PRJNA631951) | gut metagenome | biome: gut microbiome; feature: rumen; material: CR-attached | host: Bos | place: Iran: Karaj | collected 2018-10
ATATTCTGTGGCAGGGCTGGGGCATCGTGCTGTGCGCCGTCTGCGGTTTCCTCATCCATAGTCCGCAGAGTACGCTGGCTGACTACTACCGCCAGATACACCTGTGGTTCCTGAAAGGTGACAGCGGCAGCGAGCTGGACAGCTATGCCAAGGAGCAGCAGCTCTACGAAGAGCTGAAGCGGCAAGGATGGTCGTGGGAGCGCGCCTTCCACTATTTCTACAAGGGCTACTGTCGCAAGCAGGAGCGCATGACACCGCAGTTTCAGGCATTCTTTCAGGCACTGACGAAAAGAGGCAATCGGCCAGAGGTTACTGACGCGTTTCTTGCCGGCAGCCGCCCGCTGATGAAGTACACCAATATCCTGACTTACAACACGCGGGCCATCATCTTCTACGTGGCAGCGCTGACAAATATCCCATGGCTCTTCCCGTTGTGCGACATTGTGCTGTTCCAGCCCATGTTCCTATATATGCGCCACAGCCATGAGCACCTGTGCGAAACCCTTCGCACCAAGAACTATAACGAAAACTAAAATCGAAAACAAAACATACCAGATATGAAACAAACAAGCGTAAAACCTGCTGAAGGCAAATTAGGCATCATGATAGTTGGCTGCGGCGCTGTGGCCACCACACTCATCACCGGCGTACTCATGGCCCGCAAAGGACTGGCAAGACCCATCGGCTCCATGACGCAGATGGACAAGATACGCGTGGGACACGGTGACGACAGGCAATACCTGAAATATGACCAGATTGTGCCGTTGGCCACACTCGACGACATCGTCTTCGGCACATGGGATGTCTATCCGCAGAACGCCTATCAGGCTGCCATGTATGCCCAGGTACTGCAGGAAAAGGACATCGAACCCGTACGCAGTGAGCTGGAGCAGATTGTACCTATGAAGGCGGCCTTCGACCGCAACTACGCCAAGCGGTTGAACGGCGACAACGTGAAGTATCCGATGCCCACCCGCTGGGAGATGGTGGAGATGCTGCGCGAGGACATCCGTCGGTTCCGCGAGAAGAAGCAGTGCAGCCGCATTGTCGTGCTATGGGCAGCATCCACCGAGATATACGTCCCCATTGACCCACAGGTACACTATTCTTTGGCAGCACTGGAACAGGCCATGCGCAACGACGACCGCGAGCACGTAGCACCGTCCATGTGTTACGCCTATGCCGCCCTCACCGAGGGGTGCCCCTTCATCATGGGTGCTCCCAACACCACCGTCGACATTCCTGCTATGTGGCAGTTAGCCGAACAGACCCGCATGCCCATCTGCGGAAAGGATTTCAAGACGGGACAGACGCTGGTCAAGAGCGGCTTTGCCCCCATTATCGGTACGCGCTGTCTGGCCCTTGACGGTTGGTTCTCGACCAACATCCTCGGCAACCGCGACGGTCTGGTGCTCGACGAACCCCAGAATTTCCACACCAAAGAGGTGTCGAAGCTCTCGACGCTGGAGACCATCCTCCGTGCCGACGACCAGCCCGAGCTTTACGGCGACTACTACCATAAGGTACGCATCAACTACTATCCTCCCCGCAACGACAACAAGGAGTCGTGGGACAATATCGACATCCGCGGCTGGCTCGACTATCCCATGCAGATCAAAATCAATTTCCTCTGCCGTGACAGCATCCTTGCCGCCCCCGTAGCCCTTGACCTCTGCCTGCTCAGCGACCTGGCAGCACGTGCCGGACGCTACGGCATACAGCGATTCCTCAGCTTCTTCCTGAAATCGCCCATGCATGACTACACACAAAAAGAGGTGGCCGTTAACCACCTCTACCAGCAGTACACGCTGTTGAAGAATGCACTGCGGGAGATGGGTGGCTATGAGGCTGACGAGGAAATTGACTAACTCAACTTTCGCAAGCTCTGCTTGCTTCAGATAAAGAGGTGAGTGGAAAGATGTAAGAGGTGAGAGAAATGTTAGTAAACCCAGTAAGAACCAAGATAAAAGGAATCGGAAGAGGTATTCTCTTACCTCTTACCACTAAAAGTTGAGAATGTGAAACATGAGAAACTTGAATTGACTAATAATATTTCATGATAAAATGGAAGAGCCTCTATATGATGTTGTATGGTGGGTATATGTTGTTTCTTTAATTCTTTTAATTGGAACATCAGGTGCTATTTATACTTTTCTGTTACGCAGGAACTATATTGGTTTAAGAAAAAACTATTATGCTTTAAAGAGACAAAGTACAATAGATGATACATATAACCAAAACGTTCTTTCAAAATTATATACTGAATTTCATAGTATAGCTATAAAAAATAAGATACCATCAGATGGAGAATGGGATAGACTAACTCAATCCATTCGAAGAATATATCCTAATTTTGAGTATAAACTTGTTTATTATCACCATTTAAACGAAACGGAGTTTAAGGTATCAATGTTGATAAAGTTAGAGTTAATACCAAAAGACATCGCTCTCTTGTTATGCAAAAGCAAAGAAGCTGTTTCGTCAATTAGGAGAAGACTATGTCAACGCATTTTAAATTCAGATAAGCCGTCACCAAAAAGTTGGGATGAATATGTAAAGTCTTTGTAGATGCACACTATTTGCACATCATGTTTTTATGCTTTTATGGTTTATTCTCTGTAATTTTGCAGTGTTTTAAAACCATTTTATTATGAAAAAAATTATTTATCTTTTTGCTTTCGTAACAGTTCTTGTTACATGTTCCTGTAGTAATAATTATTATTACAATGAATCTCAAGTGCCTAACAATGTAGTAGTCTCTGAGAACGAAATCGAGACTGTTAAACAATTACATATTTATAACGACTCGTTAAAAGAAACTACCTCTGTCAAATTTACAAGAGGATGGGGAACTAGATGGAGTGTTGCAGCTGCTGACGGCTTAGCATTTATTAATTCTTTCAAGCCTTTGGTAAAAGCAGGAAGAAGAATTTTAGCATTAACAGGAGGAAGTGGACTTTACTGGGTTGCAGGTGGTGTGTTTCTTTGAACTGTATTTATGACTGGTGGAGCCTCATATGGAGCATACCAAAGCGCTCATAACGGATATTCTATTTATGAAGGTAGTATGGATTACCTTGATCAAACATACGAGAACTCTAATCATCTTTTGCTTTGTGATGATTTCTTAGCAAGAATTGATAGTATGGCTATTTTGAATGACTCAATTACTGTCGTCAACGACAGCTTATTTGCATATGCGGGAGCCTTACACAATGATATCCTTGAATCAATTCTCCCTCAAAATAATGCAAATATATAGCATAATTCTTCCACCGATTATTGATCCTATTAACATATCACCTACTATAAACAATTATGGATGCGCATTACTCTCTGACCAAGAAACAATTGACTCGCTCATAATGATAACTGATGATATGTCTTATCTTTATGATTACGATATAGATGAACAATTAGATTATAATGAAGATAAAGGAGATATTTCCTCCAATACAAAAACGGTATTATCACTTTTCTTTGATGCGTATTTTGGTTATGCAAATTCTTTAAATGACGTAAACAATATAGTTTCATATTATCATGATATCGTGTCATCGTCCAATGAGTTGACACAAACAGAAAAAATATGCATCCTAATGTGTATTGAAATTACAAAATATAGTTATTCATTTTGGCAAGATTATGGTTTACAATGAAATTTACAATTGATCAATACAAAAGCATTGAAAGATTCACAAGGAGTAAGACATATAAGTGGATGTCATATATAGCATGGATTATTTTCATACTAAGCATCATCCTTGTTTGGGGCAAAGGTAGCTTTCTTAAATTCATTTCATACATTTGGATACCATTATTGTTATTCATTTTCCTTTTATATATTATAAAATGGACTACAAATGAACTAATTAGGGTTTGTCGTTTAATTCTTCTTGTATAGGTCGGCATGAGGCTTTGCCCTTGATTGGTTTTGGCTCCAGCCTTGCCGTCATTGCGTTTTCTAGTGTCTTACCATCATTTTGGTGATGTTTTTGTCATTTTGAGCGACCATTGATGAGGAGTTCTCTCGGGAGGACTCCATTTCTTGATTGTCTGAGTTATTTCTATGCTGCCTTTGCTTGTTCTTGTTCAGCCAGCCGCTCTGCCAAATGTACTACGTTCGCGGTATGGATGCCGAAGAAGATGTACAGGATCTCCGTTTTCTTCTTCCTTGCCTTGATCCTTCGCATGGCGTAGTGTTCCTTCTGTGTTCCAAACGAGCCTTCCATCTGAGTGGCTCTGACTCTGGCCAGTTCCTGCATGACGTAGTCCTTCTCCGTCTTCTCAGCAGTCGGACGACCACGCTTGACGAATGAAGTCTGGATGCCCATCTCCTTACAAAGGTCGCGGTTGGTCGTGCCTGCATAGCCTGTATCACCGCCTATCTTCTCCACATCCACCTTGAACAGACGCTTGTGCATCTTGATCGAGTGTTCAAGACGTGTACCTTCGTTGAAGGCATTGAAGGACAGTTTCTCAATGAACGATATCCCATCCACCTGGATATTGTTGCACTTGGCCCCAAATTCCACGGGCTTCACCTCCTTGCCACGGACAATCGGCCTGACATATGGCTTGACCAAACTCACTATTCTGTCCGGTATGCTCTCCCTGGGATTGTCATTCTCAAAGTGATTCTTCTGCTGGCGATATACTTTCGTGATGATTTCCGTGACGTTCTTCTCCTTGAAAGTCAGCATATCCTCCGTATCGTCACGCTCGCGACAGATTTTCCGGATCTCGGCAAGCATCTTTCCTAACAGCTTTATCAGACGGCGGGTAATCTTCCGCTGCTGCGACTTGCTGTGCTTGCGCTGCTTCACATATGTCAGATTCGCCTTCTCCACGTCAAGGTACTTCGTTCTCGGACGATGGATTCCAAGACGCTGACACAATGCACACATTATTGAATAGGACTTCTCACAGCATTCCCATAGCAGCTTCTGGTCTGTCGGATAGCGCATCTCGCTCTCATAGCACGTCGCATCAGTGTAAAAGGTGTCCAAGTCTTTCATGTACGGCTTCCATGCTTCTGCAAGTATATCTTGCTGTTGCTGGATCCTAAGCCTGTCTGCAAGTTCAGAGGCTATATCGTCTATCAGCTTGTAGTTCCTCAGCGGGCGTAGCGGGTTAATCGAGATGTCGCAGAATATCTGATAATGGATGTTGCCGTTCAGTTGTTCCAACAACTTCGGGGCACTCAGCTGAGTATAGTGCTTCAGGAACATCAGCGCAACCTTGCCTTCAGGACTGAAGAATGGTTTGGGACCACGCTTGCGTTTATGACGCTTACTCACCAGACCGAAGTTCACAGCCATCTCATGCAGGGGAAGAAGACGTTTCATGCGTCCAAGTTCACTGTTTTCGAACGTAACTCGAAAAAGATCATAAAAATCGAGATCATCGAAGGGTAATCTCTTGGTTATTCCAGAAATATGTTGTACTTTTGCCATCGCAATTGATTTGCAATTCCCCCGATTCGCACTTTCCTACGGTGGTCGGGGGGATTTTCATTATCACCCACAAAGGTACAAAATTTCTATCACATTACAAATCAATTGGTTATAAACTTTCTTAAATATTTGCGATAGTCCCTAATTAAAATGAAAAAAGATCAAACTGAAGACTATTAGGACGATAACAAATGAAGGAATGTCTTTGACGGTGGTGTGTCTATGCACACCACCGTCAAATCCTTTTAAAATATTAGCATAAACTGCACACAAGCAATGGTTATTGCTTCAGCAGGTTCAGCGGCTGTTGTGGAGCCAGGGCATTAGTGGTTTTCTCCGTGTACTCCGACAGCTTCAGCGTAGCGCTGAGCGGCAGATTGCGGCTGCTGTTGCCGATGTGGAAGGTGTAGCTGCCTGCCTCGCCGAGCCACTGGCTACCAGCCTCGTCGAACGAGGCGAGGTCGCGGCGCTCAATGTGCATGGTCAGCGTCTGGCTCTCGCCGGGCTGCAGTTCACGCGTCTTGGCAAAGGTCTTCAACTCCTGAGCAGGCTTTTCAATGTTGCCCTTCGGTGCGGTGACATAAACCTGTGCCACCTCCTTACCACTGACGCTGCCCGTATTCTTGACTGTGACGGAAACGGTGATGTCGTTGCCTTTTGCTTTGACGACAGGCTTGCTGAAGTCAAAGGTGGTATAGCTCAGACCGAAACCGAAAGGATAGGCAACCTCGCGATGAAAGGTGTCGAAAAAGCGGTAGCCTACGTAGATGTCTTCGTCGTGGTTCGTATAGGTATGACCTGGTACCGGCATCTTGTTGCCCACCATCAGTTCAAACGAATAGTTGTCCAGACTGCCGGGGAAGTTCTTCGTTGAAGCATGGTCGGTGGCAGCGATGGGCCACGTCATGGTCAGTTTAGCCGAGGGATTCACCTTACCCGTCAGCAGGTCGGCAATGCTGTTACCGCCCTCCATACCTGGCTGCCAAGCACAGAGAATGGCATCAGGATAGCCACTCCACGAAGCGGTCTCGATAACAGAGCCACTGTTGATGATAACGACAACTGGCTTGCCTGCTGTATGGAATGCGTTGCAGACATCCTTGATCAGTGCCAGTTCCTCAGGGATGAGGTTGAACTCGGTCTCGATGTCGCGGTCGATGCCCTCACCGGCCTGACGGCCAATGGTGATAATGGCAGCATCGGCAGTCTCTACCTCTTTATTAATAGCAATAGGCGACAATCCGATTTCAGGATACTTCTGTTGTCCCATCATCTCGGTCTGGAACCACTTGGCAGGGTGGCGTTCAGCCTGGAACTTCACCTTGGCATATTCGATGTACTTGCGATAAATCTCCGTCAGTGTCGGCGAAGCCTGGATGCCGATATTCTTCAAGCCCTGAAGCATGTCGACGACATAGGGGGGATGGACACAACCTGAGCCCGTGCCGCCGCTGAGGAAGTCGTAAGAGTTTTCGCCAAACAGGGCTACGGTCTTGATTGTTGAGTTTTGAGTTTTGAGTTTTGAGTTTTCTGTATTGAAGGGCAGTACGCCATTATTCTTCAGCAGTACGATGCCTTCGGTAGCACTCTGTCGTGTAATCTGGGCATGAGCCTCCAAGTCGGGGTTGTTGCTGGCTGGATACTGGTTGAAGCTGGGTGTCTTGACGATATACTCCAGCATGCGGCGTACGTTACGGTCTACGTCGGCCATGTTGAGTTTGCCACTCTTCACACCAGCAATGATTTCCTCCACCTGTGCCGGCTGACCGGGCTCCATGAGGTCGTTGCCGGCCTGCACCTCGGCAATGGTGGGCAAGCCCTCGCGAATACCAATCCAGTCGGTCATCACAATACCCTTGTAGCCCCAGTCTTCACGCAGGATTTTTGTCAAGAGGTCGTGGTTACCCATCGAAAACTGGCCATTGACCTTGTTATACGAAGCCATGATGGTCCACGGGTTACTCTCGCGCACGGCAATCTCGAAGCCGCGCAGATAGAGTTCGCGGGCAGCACGCTGGCTGACACGCTCATCGACGCTGGTACGGTCGGTCTCCTGCGAGTTGACGGCAAAGTGCTTGGCCGACACGCCCGCACCCTGGCTCTGTACGCCATTGATGTAGGCAGCGGCTATCTTTCCTGTCAGCAGCGGATCCTCCGAGTAATATTCAAAGTTACGGCCACACAACGGATTGCGGTGCAGGTTCATACCCGGTCCGAGGATGACGTCACAACGGTATTCCTTGGTTTCGTTGCCAATGGCCTCACCCACCTTTCTGACCAGTTCCGTGTTCCACGTCGATGCCAAACAGGTACCGATGGGGAAAGCAGTGGCATAGTACGTCTTGCTGTCGCCCTCACGGGTGGGGTCGATACGTACACCGGCAGGACCGTCGGTCAATACGGTGGCGGGAATGCCCAGACGGGCAATCTCTGGCGAAGTACCAGCCGCACCAGCTACGAGGTCGGCCTCACCACCTACGACTGCTCCTGCGCCAAAGAAATTATTAGCACCACCAACCAAAAGTTTGGCTTTCTCTTCCAGTGTCATGGCCTTCAACACCTCGTCGATGTTGTCAGCACGGAGTTTAGTTTGCGCTGTCATTGTCATTGTTGTTAAAAGGACTGCAAAGCCCATCATCATTTTTTTCATAACAATAAGTTATTGGTTTATTAGTTTTTGGTTTATTGAGTTTTCGTTTTTCGTTAATTAGTTCCTATAGTACGCCTTTAGCTGTTCGGCATAGTCTGCCAACTGCTGCACATCACCATTGCCATAGCGCTGCCATGTCTGCTGGCACGGCAGCAGCAGGGGGTTGAAGGTGACATCGTGACGGTTCAGGTAGGGGTCGCAGTGCTGGAAGACCTCCAGAACGTCGACCACCAATGCTGTCGGGACGTGCATCAGCCGAGCCAGTTCCTGCACCTCAGGGGTAGCGCTGACCATGGTGACAGGCGTCAGACGGAAATACAAGTCAAGCACCAACACCAGCATGAAAGGCATCAGCCGTTCGTCCTCAGCCAACGGACGGAAGTCGCGCTCGAAGGTCTCCTGAACCTCAACGCCCTCAAAGAAGTCACCGCCCGAATTAAAGCCCTTCATCTGCCGCAACAGGCTGACAGCGCGGCTCAGGCGACGCGGGTTCTGGCTATACTCCTGCCAGATGCGCTCGATGCGCGGTGTGCGCAGCCGGGCAATGTCGCCCATGCGCTCATGCAACACCCGAGGCGCAATATGCAGTTCCAGACTCAGCTCCACCATCTCGCGGCTGTACGTCGGCTTCATGCCGACAGGCTTGTGCAGGTATGACTGCATCAGCAGCAGCCAGAAGTCTTCCTGCCATTGTTGTTTTGTTGCCATGAAACGCTTTTTTGATGAATTATTTTGCAAATATACGCTTTTTTTTCTATTTTTGCAACCAAATTAATAATTCTTATGAGAAAAACACTGCTTCTTGCGATTCTGGCAACTTTTGCCACGACACTTTTTGCGCAACCCTTGCGCGAAGAGATTCGCAACAACCTCCGGTGTTCGGCCAGCCACGACATGGCCTACCGGGGACCCAGGCAGTTAAACCTCAAGTCAGCACCCGAGGGCAAACGCCCTTTCTATATTTCACACTTCGGACGCTACGGCTCACGATACCTCAGCCGACGGGAAGACTACGATGAGCCCTACCACATAATGGCAGCAGCCGACAGCGCCGGCACGCTGACACCACTGGGGCGTGACGTGCTGCATCGCCTTGGCATCATACGCAGTGACGCCTACAACCACTGGGGCGAACTGACGGAGTTAGGAGCACGGCAGCACCGCCACATCATCAAGCGCATGGTAGAGCGGTTCCCGGAAGTCTTTGCACAGGGCAGCACGGTAGATGCCCGCAGCAGCAGCGACATACCATGCATCCTCTCCATGGAGAATGCCCTGATCAAGCTCACCAGCCTGCAGCCGCAGGTCACGGTACACCATAATGCCACACAACGTGACATGTACTTTCTGGCACCGGACAACCGAAGGCGTCCTGCTGAAGTCATGGACTCGGCGGTACAGGTCGCATACCGTACCTTTAAACAGCACCATACGCACTACGAAAGACTGATGCAGTCGCTGTTCAACGACACCGCATACGTCCGTCATCATATAGATGCCGACAAGTTTAATAGCGCACTCTTCCGCATTGCCAGCAACGTACAGAACACGACCGTCAGCGAACAGCTCACGCTCTACGACCTGTATGACGACGACGAGATCTACGACAACTGGAAATGCGAGAACGCACGATGGTATGCTACCTACGGTGCATACACCCGCAACGACGGCAAGCAGCTTTACAGCCAGCGTAACCTGCTGCGCACAATCATAGCCCATGCTGACAGCTGCCTGCAACTGAAACAGCCCTCCGTACAACTGCGCTACGGAAACGAGACGGTCATCATCCCACTGCTCTGCCTGCTCGACGTCAACGGCTACGGAATGGCCACGGGCCATCTGGAGACAGTAGACAAAAAGGGCTGGGCCGACTTCAAGCTGTCACCCATGGCAGCCAACATCCAGCTGGTGTTCTATCGTAGCAGTCCGAAAGACAACGATGTGCTCTTCAAGGTGCTGGTCAACGAGAACGAGGCACGGTTGCCGCTGAGAACCGATGTCGCCCCCTATTACCACTGGCGCGACTTCCGCGAGTATTATCTGAAGAAACTCGATGCGTATGAGAAGCTATAATATCGTCATCCTGCTCTCAGCCTGTCTGTTATGCGCCCTCTCGCTACAGGCCCAGAAGAAAAACGACAGCATCCCTGTGTCGGCTTTCGAGCGCATCTGCCAAGACCGCAACTTCTCGGCCAGCAACTACTGCATCTATCCCGACACCATAGAGCACGTCATGACGGTGCCGCCATCCGGCAAGCAACCCTTCTATATCTCACACTACGGTCGTCACGGCTCGCGATACCTGAACAACCGCAAGGGCTACGACATCCCCTACAATATGCTATGCAAAGCGGACAGCATGGGGGAACTGACGCCGACCGGGAAAAGAGTCCTCGCGGAAATGCAGGATATCATCAGCGAAACGGAAGGACAGTGGGGCGACCTCAGCGAATTGGGTAAGCTACAGCAACGGCGCATAGCACGGCGCATGATGGAGCGGTTCCCGGAAGTGTTCAGGGGGGGAGCCGTCGTCAATGCCAAGAGCACCACCGTCAAACGGTGCATCCTCTCCATGGGTTCCGCCCTGCAGGAGATGATGCGCATCAATCCACAACTGAAGGTTACCATGGATGCCTCACGAAGTACCATGCACTACATGAACTTCCAAGACAAATTACTGCGCGACAGCATGATGACGCACGAAGCATCCAAGGCATTTAAGGCATTTTCAAGCTCACGCATACGCAATCCACGACTCATGAACGAGCTGTTCCTGCATCCCGACTCCGTCACGAAGGTCATTGACGAGGAGTGGCTGAACTACTACCTGCTGAAGACAGGACTGATGCAGCAAAACACCCACATAGCCAACACGACAACACTCATCGACCTCTTCAGCTATGAGGAGATACACCAGTTCTGGCAGCGTGAGAATGCCTGGTGGTATTTCATGTACGGGCCGTCGCTGCTCAACGGTGGACACCAACCCTACACACAGCGACACTTGCTGCGGCAGATAATCAACGACGCTGACAGCTGCCTGCGACTGCCACACCCTGGCGCACAGTTGCGCTTCGGTCATGAGACGATAGTGCTGCCGCTGACATGCCTGCTGGGCATCAACGGTTTCGACTACCAGACCGCTGACCTTGAAGAGCTGGAAAGTCACGGTTGGTGGGCCTGCCTGGTGTTCCCCATGGCATCCAATATCCAGTTTGTGTTTTATCGAACAGACCAGCTGGACCGCGATGTCATCTTCAAAGTGTTGCTGAACGAAGAAGAGGCTACGCTGCCCATACCGACAGACATAGCCCCCTATTACCATTGGCGAGACTTCCGCGAATACTACCTGCGTAAGCTCGACAAATATGAGGAAGAACGATAGTTACTGCTTTCCCTGGAATGCCAAGGCGTACATGCGCATCTGCTTCACCATGGCCAGCAGGCCGTTGCTGCGTGTGGGAGACAGGTGCTCTTTCAGGCCTATTTCGTCAATGAAGCAAAGGTCGGCATCCAGTATTTCCTGCGGGGTGTGGCCCGACAGTACGCGAATGAGCAGGGCTACGATACCCTTCACTATCAGCGCATCACTCTCTGCGCTGAAAAAGATGCGGCCGTCCCTGTAGTCTGCCTGCAGCCATACACGGCTCTGGCAACCGTCTATCAGGTTGCTCTCCGTCTTGTACTTCTCGTCCAACGGTTCCTGCTCGTTGCCAAGGTCTATCAGCAACTGGTACTTATCCATCCAGTCGTCCAGACCGGCGAACTCCTCAATAATCTCTTCTTGTATTTCGTTGATGGTCATGATTTTAATTATGAACTATAACTATGAACTATAAACTATGAACTATGAACTATTTTAAACAGTTTATCGCTTGGGCGGACCTTTTCGGGTACCTTGATGCTGACCCGCGTACCCTGTCGGGCTGTCTGTACGGCCTGTACATCGTCATGAATCTCGTCGACGGTGACGTAGAGGGCACCGGTGGTAGGACCAGTGATGAGCATCTTGTCTCCCACAGAGAAGGTGTCGGCCTCGACGGTGAACTCCGCCACGCCCAAGCGTGAGAAATACTTGACACCCTTGCCGATATATTGCTTGCGCTCGGTAGCGTTTGAACCATAGTTCTTGTTCCACTCGCCCAGTGTCTGCCCTAAATAGTATCCGTCCCAGAAACCACGGTTGAAGACAGCGGCAAGGCGCTGGTCCCAGCCGTCTTTCCTGTCATCCGTAAAAGTACCGTCGAGGACACTCTTGATGGCTTCCTTGTAACACTGCACTACGGTGAGCACATACTCCGGTCCTCGCGCACGGCCTTCTATTTTAAATACACGTACGCCAGCCTGCATCATACGGTCGATGAAGCGGATGGTCTTCAGGTCTTTAGGCGACATGATGTACTTGTTGTCAATCTCCAGCTCCGTACCCGTCTCGCGGTCAGTGACGAGATAGGAGCGGCGGCAAATCTGCATGCAGGCACCGCGGTTAGCACTCCTGCCCGTATTGTCAAGACTCATGTAACACTTGCCGCTGACGGCCATGCACAGGGCACCATGGCAGAACATCTCAATGCGCACCAACTGCCCCGACGGACCGCAGATGTGCTGCTGCTCTATCTGTTGGTGAATGTAAGTGACCTGCTCCATGTTCAGCTCGCGGGCCAGCACTACCACGTCGGCAAACTGGGCATAGAACTTCAGCGCCTCGACGTTCGAGATGTTCAGCTGTGTACTCAGATGTACTTCCACGCCAACCTTGCGACAGTATTGCATGACGGCAATATCACAGGCAATAATGGCTGTGATGCCAGCCTCGCGAGCAGCATCCACTATCTGGTGCATCAGCGGGATGTCCTCGTCGTAGATGATGGTGTTGACCGTCAGATACGACTTGACCCCCTGTGCATTGCATGTGGTGGCTATCTCGCGCAGGTCGTCAATGGTGAAGTGGTTGGCAGAGTGAGACCGCATGTTCAACTGCTCCACGCCGAAATATACCGAGTCTGCTCCTGCCTTCAGGGCAGCAGCCAGCGCGTCCCGGCTACCCACAGGAGCCATGATTTCAAAATCCTTCATTTGATTCATGCGTGCAAAGGTACGAATAAGTGAGAACAGAACAAAATTAAAACATGATTAATTTCGTTTTGTCGAACGCAAGTTACCTAAGACCGTTAGATCAAAGGTAGGAAATAAATTCTTACACCTGAAGGTATAAGCGAGCAAAGCTCGTAGGAAAATTGAAAATCTTTTTCTTTTCCTTTTATTGTGGTGCAAACGTTTACGGATAAATATGGCCGCTTTTATTTGTTCAATTAGAAGATTTAGCCTACTTTTGCAGCAGTAAAACCAAAACTTAAAATAATACGTATGATTAAGAAGTATTTATTCTTATGTCTGGTACTGCTCGCAGCAGTAACAACCAAGGCAGCTCCCGTCACCATCATCGAACAGGGCGGCTGGTTTGAAAGTGGCTATGTCACCTGGCAGAAGGCGGCTGGCATGGAGTACAATGTCTACGTCAGCCCTGCGGCATCCGCATCGTGGACGAAACTCGACGACGAACTGGTGCGCGAATACCCGTCGTATGGCCGTGCCGACGCCTTAGGACTGAAGGCAGGCAGCTACCAGTTCAAGGTGGTGCCCGTAGTGGATGGCGACGAACAGACAGCTGATGCCGCCATTTCGCAGGCCGTCCAGGTAAAAGCCCACGACCGCAGCGGCTTTGCCCACAAGAAGGCAGGCACGGACGGCATCGGTGCCTACAACAACGACGGTACACTGAAGTCGGATGCCCGCGTGGTGTATGTCTGGGCAGACAATGCCAAGACGGTGTCGCTCGATGTCGTATCGGGCAGCAACGGCAAGACAACGACTTATACCGGCCTTCAGCAAATTATCTACGGCTACCAGAAGGGCGATGCCAACGGCAGCTACGACAAGCGCCCTCTGTGCGTGCGCATCATAGGCACCATCAAAGATTCAGACATGGACACATTCCTCAGCTCTGCGGAGGGCATCCAGATTAAGGGTGCCAAGGCATACCAGCCACTCAACATGACCATCGAGGGTGTAGGCAACGACGCCACCATCTATGGCTTCGGTTTCCTGATTCGCAACGTGGCAAAGGTGGAACTGCGCAACTTCGGCATCATGCTGTGTATGGACGATGCCGTGAGCATTGACACCGACAACGAGATGATATGGGTTCACAACCTCGACATCTTCTACGGCAAAGCCGGCAGTGATGCCGACCAGGCCAAGGGCGACGGCACCATCGACCTGAAGGGCGACTCGCGCTATATGACCATCTCGTACAACCACCTCTACGACAGCGGCAAGGCGTCGCTCTGCGGTATGAAAAGCGAGACAGGCCCCAACTGGATTACCTATCACCACAACTGGTTCGACCACTCTGACTCGCGCCATCCGCGCATCCGCACCATGTCGGTACACGTGTGGAACAACTACTTCGACGGCAACGCCAAGTACGGTGTCGGGGCAGCCTACAAGAGCGAGGCTTTTGTTGAGAACAACTTCTTCCGTAACTGTAAATACCCGATGCTGTCGTCCCTGCAAGGCTCTGACGTAGCCGGTGGCGGCAAGGGTACGTTCTCGGGTGAGGACGGTGGTGTCATCAAGTCGTTCGGCAACTTCATCAAGAATGCCCGTGCGGTGGTTAGCTATCAACAGGATCAGACGGAGTTCGACTGTTGGGAGGCTCCCACACGCAACGCCCAGGTACCCTCTTCGGTGCAGGCCAAAGTGGGTG
>JAEEGG010017227.1_pt1 | contig 14874 bp, 18 predicted proteins | sample 9134161 | NCBI WGS metagenome assembly JAEEGG01 (sample SAMN16246543, study PRJNA631951) | gut metagenome | biome: gut microbiome; feature: rumen; material: CR-attached | host: Bos | place: Iran: Karaj | collected 2018-10
TCATGCGATGCCTAAAAGTTCAATTTCAAAGATAAGCGTGGATCCGCCAGGAATGCCAGGCTGCGAGAACTTTCCGTAGCCCATCTCTGCTGGGATATAGAGTTCCCACTTGTCGCCGATATGCATCTGCTGAATGGCGATGATCCAGCCCTCGATGAGGTCGCAAAGTCGGCAAGCCAAAGGTACACCGCCACGGCTGCTGTCGAACTGTTTGCCGTCGATGGTTCTGCCTGTATAATGGGCAGTGATGATACTGCGAACCGTCGGCATCGCACTCTCTTGATTACCCTCGCTCAGCACCTTGTAATAGATGCCTTTAGGAAGAGCCTTTACGCCTTCCTCTTTGGCTTTCGCCTCCAGCCATTCCTTGTTGGCCTGAATATAATCCCTCTTACTCATCTTGTTTCTCCAAATAGTTTATCTTCTTTCCTGTCTTCTCAGCGTATGCTATCTCACGTCTGGTACTCTCGCCGATATAGCCTCCAACATTGACTACAAAGATCTCGTCTGCCATGTCGATTTTACGCAGATGCATGTCATCAAGCATTTCCTTTGTGCCAGGTTTCCAAACCTCTTCATCGCCGGAATGTCCGAATAGACCAACACTGATGACAATACAGCCTTCAAGCGTCAATCGTTTCTGAACTTCCATATATTGCTCCTTGAAACGGGTGCTGCCGCAAAGTGTAACGACCTTATAGTTCTGTACCATAGCTTTTAACCCTTAAATGCCCAGAATCCCGTACCAGTCTCTGGATCAAACTTCCTACCGATAGCACCGCCGACTGTAGGACGCAGTTCAATTTCGGCAGTATAGAGAACAGTTGTGGCCTTAAGATGTCCTCCCGCCATTCCATGCTGACTGTCTTTCTTGAATGAGAACAAGGCATGTGTATGATGGAAGAGTTTGCCGTCATCGTCTCTTACGACATTGCCGTTGAGTGATACAAGTTCCAACATACCCTCTAACTGTTCAGTCTCAAAACTGCCAGTTTCGGGGATGAACACCTGTAACTCAGCACTCTGACAACCGCCTATACCGGAGAAAATGGCTGACGGTATGGATTCCTTTTCGCAGATTTCGAGGAGGTTACTGATAATCTCTTCACCTCGATCCATACGGATATAGTAGTTATCGCCAATCTTTCTGTATTCCATCTTAATTATTTGTAAAGTTGGATGCAAAGATACGAATATTAAAGTAAAAATGAGTACCTTTGCCCTCTGATTTAATAAGAATTGTGATATGGACTATCTGCCGAAAGACCCAGCCATACTGGTTTCGAGCGTAAATATGCTCCTGAGAGACGAGGAGTTTGACACGTTAGAATCGCTGTGCTATAACTTCGGCACAGAGCCTAAAGAGATAGAAGATTATTTGTACGGGCATGGTTTTGTGTACAGCGAGAAACAGAAGCAGTTCCGCCCGATAGGATATGATTCAGTAACAAGATGATAACAAAAGATAGTATTGAAACTGCCTACAGTTTCCTGCATCAGAAGCAGCGCATCTATGTTCATTCCACACTCGACTGGCAGAAGGATGACATAGAGTTGGCCATTTCAGACTATGCAAATGACATGAGCCAGGAACTGTATGATGCCATCAGTGGTGGCAGGGCCGACTTCCTCCGTGACCACAAGCGGTTTCAGGAGGACATCACCAAGGCCGTCGAGATACTAGAAAAGATGCTATAACGGATATGGAGAAAACGTTAAGAGAAAAACTTGCCGAAATCGCTTTGCAATGGCAAGCAAATTATGGAGTCGCGCCATCTATTACAAGTGCCCTTTCCGAATATGATGCTGTGAAGTTAGTTGGAATGTCAGAGCGTGAGTATTCTGATTATATGAAAGACAAGACTGCTGTTAGCAAAGGGGCAGATTTTGTATATAGAGGTATCAGATACCAAGTAAAAGCCAACCGGCCAAGTGGCAAACCTGGTAGCTTTGTAACAATGGTTCCAAAGGCGTCGAACTATGACTGGGATAGATTGATTTGGATTCTATATGACAAGAACTACGTAATGCAAGAAGCGTGGGAGTGGCAAGTAAATGATTACATTCTTGCTTTCAATAGTATAAAAAGGTTGTCTCCAAATCATTACAGGAAAGGGAGGTGTTTATATAAAAGAGATGAGTGATAGTTTACACGGAGGAAGATGAGTAACACCCTACTTCTTATAATAATCTTGGATTAACTTCAAGTTCTTTTTATAATTATTAATATTAGCATAGACAATGAGGAAACCATTGTCAAATTTCAAGTAATACTTATTATAGTAAAACCACTGCTCAAAGATATGGCCTTCAGTTGATCTTTTAGACTTATCATCAGGTTCACCAAGGATGCGCCTACATTCGTCCATTGTCATACCTCGGTCGAGTTTATCAAGTTCCCTATTAATTTCCTGAGTCGTAGGTTGAGAGTTGGTGGACTTTTTCAATTTTACAAAGCGTTTGTTGACATATCCTATAACTCCATCTTTTTCTACTTTGTACCAATACTTATTACCGCCTTCAAGTAGATTTGCTCCTTCCTTTCCATTATATAATGCTGACAAAATATCCGCTTTGGCATTGGGCTCTTTACGTATATTTACAAAACCATCATCAGCATTTGAATAGACAACGAAAGACTGCGATTTCATATCTATATGTACAAAGAACACAATAAACAGCAATAAACAACGACAGAAAATAGAAAACGACTTCTGGCGTATTTTATAATTCATATCCCAATTACTAACAAAATCAATCATTATTTCTACGTATTAATCTATTCCTATGAGTATCGTTTTTCCTGAGGTTTAGAGAACTCTTAGTCATAATTATGACAAAATATCGTTGTCATTCTATCTTATAAAATTAGTTCTCAACGGATTCTCCAACTCCGGATGTCCTTCTTCGCTGATGTTGAGTTTGCGAATCATCCATGCCATGTTACGTCCAAGCGTCCGCATCGTCTGCATACTTCAGGGAAAGAAGGTCGGCCTTGTACGCATGGACAGCGGCTTCTTCAGCGGCGACATCTTCGACCGTCTGGAGGAGAAGCGCCTGCCATACATTGTGGCCTGCCGCTTCAACAACAGTATCAAGATACAAATGGCATCGCAGGCAAAGTGGACGGAAGTGGCCGATGGGTTGCATATTGCAGAGAGTACCTATCAGGCGCAGGACTGGGAGAAACCACGCCGCATCATTATGGTGAGACAGGAAGTAGACAAGCGTCCCAAGGCCGCAGGTAAGAAGATCAGGAAAATCAAGAAGCCCAGGCAAATGGAGCTCTTCCCTGACGTGGCAGAGCTGGGAAATTATCGGTACAGTTGTTTCATTACCTCGCTGACACTGCCTGCCAAAGCCGTCTACGACCTCTACCGCGGACGCGCAGACTCGGAAAACAGAATCAAGGAGATTAAATACGACTTCTCTGCCGACAAATTCTCATCAAAGGACTTCTGGGCGACGGAAGCTTGCGACTCTTTCATCATTATGGCATATAACTTCATAAGCCTCTTCAGGCATGCCATCATCAATTCCAAACAAAGTCATTTCCTCAAGACCATAAGGTACAAGATACTCAACATCCCTGCATATCTCGAAAAGAAAGGCGATAAGAATGTTTTACGTCTCGTGCGAAATATGAACCAACGACAAGCATTCTTGGGACTATGGAGGACAACAGAGAATTTTGATATGGCTAAAGAGAAGTGGCCCTAACGACCGATTTGGGTTTAAATCAAAAAGCCTCGCTGCTTATCACGGCAGCGAGGCTTGTATAACAAAAGGATGAAGTTCCTCTGTTACAACTTAGTTCACGCCCAGCGGGAGATTAACATCTCCGAACGTCTTGCTGAGGAGTATTACAAACTCCACCAACTGGCGCACGGTGATAACACTATTCTGCATGTGGTCGGCAGAGTGGTCCATGATATTGAGGACGTAGGCGAAGGTCTTCCTGTCAAGCATGGCGAGCAGGTTGACGTAGTCGTCTTTGCCGAATTCGAATTCATATATAGCCCAGTAGTCGATGCCCACAGGTGTGGTGGCAAGACGCATGGGGAGCGTCTGGTCAGTATGCTTGCAGTAGATTTCAGCCTTCACCAATTCGTTCATCTTCTTGCAGTATTCGTCAATAGTGGCCTTGTCGGCATAGTTGCGGCCAACGGTTCTGTACTCACTGTCAATCTCTAAAAGCTCCAGCAGATTGCTCACGCTCATAGTGGCGGTCAGATCGTCGAGCAGGGTCACTTTAGCCTCGTCGATGCTGCGTGTGCCCAGGATAGCGCCTATCATCTCGAAGATGGAGGACGATGTTGTAAACTGGCTCATGTCGAGGTTGCTGATGCCTCCCATGTTTGCACCACTCTCCTTAAGGGACATCTCAATCATCTTGCGGCCATTCTGCGTCCAGCTACCAAGGACATTGGCGTGGCCGTTCACACGGTCGCTGGAGATGGTGAGATCTAACTGCGTCTTGTCACCTTTCTTTCCTTCTCTTGCGATAAGATCCGAATTAATTGTGGCTTTGGCAGTGTATCCCTTGCTGGTGTCTGTGGCCCCTTCTGGCAGCTGGAAGCTAACGTTGCCTGAGAAGTCGACGTGCCATGTGCCGGTAAACTTGGAGGACATGGCAAACTCTAATCCAAAAGGAATAGTTAACACAATGGCTCCACCCTCAGTATTTTTCATTGGAATCACTATCTTCCGGCCTGCGCCGCCCGACTTCATGGCAATTTTATATAAGCCTTTTTCAACTTGCTGGGTACTGGGGTTAAATCCGTTAATAATGAATTCGAATGCATCGGCCGGCTCTAAGTCGAAGGTCGTATTGTCGTCTTTCATCGTGAAACGGTATTTGAAGTTGGAAAGGTCGACGTTGATGTATCGCTTGATACCCATTGCGGCCAGCTCACTACCCTCCTCCACGTCCACTACATTTTGGGCAGCCATCGCTAAGACGGTCAATCCTAACGAACTCACTAAGTCCTTATTGAGCAGTACGTACTGGTTGAAGTACATGTTATAGGTATTGGCAGCTTCCCACGACTCGAAGTTCAGGTTCTCTGCCAGGGTCTTCACCGTAGCGCGGGTATGCTCGATGAACGCATCACGATTCTTCTCTGTCGCCGTCTTCTCCGGCTCCGGCTCCGGCTGGACAGGGTTGTCGTTCGACTCACACGATGTGAAAACACTTGCGCCGCTGATAACGAGGATGGCGGCGAGCATCCATACATACAGTCTTTTCATAATTGTTTAATTAATAAATAATAATAATATTAGGTAAATTAGATAATTATTTGCCAAACTCGATGGAACCCATGCGGTGCTTTCCAGCGGAAAAGTTGTTTATTGTGCAAATATAGTCAATTATATTTGAAATCACAATAGATAAAGGCCAATAGCAAGCATATTTTTACTATTCAGAAGCAGTTTTTACGATTCTGAAGCCATCGGAAGCCCAAAAAACTATTCAATTGCTACTCCGCAATGTTACGCATCCACTCCGTCGCCGTCGTTCCCATGACCTGTTTGAATGCGGTATAAAACGTGCTGTAACTGCGGAAACCGCTCTCGAGGGCCATTTGCTGAACCGGTAGAGACTGATGCGCTGCGACTCGCTCATGGCAAAGATTGACGAAGTGCTGGATGCGCAGGGCATTGATGTACGCATTGTAGGTGATTCCCTGCGCGGCAAAGTGCTTGCTGAGGTAAGAGCGGTTGGTTCCAACCAGTTTGGCGAGTTGAGAAAGGGTAATGTCGTGCTGCAAATAGAGTTGCGTTTCCTCACAATGCTGCTTCAACAAAGATCCGATGTTGTTGCGAATGGATAATGAATAATCATCAACAGCAATGGCTGCATCCGATTGGATTGGGGTGCTAAGATCGCTCAGCGTCTCAACGCGCCACAAGAGGTAGCAAACAAGCACTGCGCTGATCACCAGCAGGACATATACATAAAACGGGCCTTCGCCGGTCAACGAATAAAAAACGAATAACAGCAGCATGACGGCCAGCACCACGAAACTCTGCCACACCTCCTTGTGCTCCAAGTCGGCATAATTATCGCGCAACCAGCGCCCGTACTGCCGCACGGCACACGCCATATAGACGATGAGACCAATGCACACCAACGCGAAATAGGCAAATAACACTGGCAGAAGGGCTTCGCTACGGGTAGCAACACTCCACACCATTCCTGCAATGAGTGGTGCAAACAACACGGCAATAGGCCAGAGCGGTCGCCGGCGGTCTTGCAGCATCGTGAACAATACGACCATGGCCAAAGGAAAACATGTCATGCTGTCGAGCAATCCGCCTATAAGGTCGCACAGCAGGATATCCTCGTTTGAGGAAAGGAAAAAGATGGGCATATACCACACGTGGGCCAAGGCACTGACCGCCAGGAACGCTGCAGTCCAACGACGCAGGCGCACTGGCGGTGTGATGTCTGGAGCAAAAGCATTACCCCGACGGAACAGCAGATAAAAGCTTGCTATCGCGGTCATTGCCGTCACGACAGCATAAAGCATAATAAACACCGTATCTTCCCTAATCTGATCGTACATGATGATGAGCGGTTTGCTGCACATTCTCGCAGCCTTGGGTGCAAAAGTACAACATTTTTTGGAATTATGGGCGTTTCCGCCTTAATTTTTATGAATATTGGCCAAAACGACTATTTCTACAGCAAACGAGGACGACCCGCCCCTCTTCAAAAAAAGATGGAGAGGGTCCAAAAGTTACTATGTTTGCGCCCAGAAAACCAAACCAAGAGAATGAACAAACTTTACTATCACATATTATTACCTTATTACTATTTTTTGACCGTTCACAATATATATTCCTTTAGGTAACGTGTAACAAAGGGACGGTTCTTTTGTTATACCTTACTTTGTATGTTAGAAAGTTTTATCACTCAAGAGGAAAAGTTCTGTGGCAGAGGCTTCTGCCAAGATGTTAAGCGCTATTTCAAGATTTGTCATATTATCACGCAGATTCTCCTTTTTCAACCCCTTGTGGTGTTTGTATTGTTTGGTAGTAAAACCACTCCATTCACGCGTAATGATATCCGTCAGCGAGGCATATTCCAACCCTTCATGTACCCCTGTACGCTTCCATTCGTCCGTCAGTTCCTTACGCACCTCAATACTCTTAACGCGCTGGTTGATCCAGGCATCAGAGTAGCCCAATCGTTTGTAATCGATGATAGCCTGATCAATACTCTTTTCGGGGTCTTGCATCTGGTCGAGGCGTTGGCAGGCCACCTGTGCCATCCATTGTTTAAAAGGCTCTGCCTTAGGTGAAGGAATGGACTGTATCAGGCGGAAAAGTTGCTCAGTATCAGCCACATCCGTCAAACGCATCTTGCCATCATAAGCACGAAGTTTCAACTGGTTACAATTTGTAACCGTTTCATTACCTTCTTTTACAAGTCTATGTTTTAAGACTTTCCAATAGTTTCTTGCATGCTCATAATCAGGCTGATCTGTCAGTACACCACAAACATCCACGATGGAAAAATACCATTTCTCTTCCACATCATCCCACACCGTGCGGATTTTTCTTTCTTCAAATAATTGAAGTGCTTCTTTTTTTGTCATAGTTATTACAATTTAAGTTTACTAAATATCTATCCCTAACATCTGCTGAATTTCGTTCAGCGTTGCGTCTATCTTCGCATCGAGGGCTGTACGCTTTTCGTGATACTGCTTCAGCAGTTCTTCAGGTCGCAATACTTCTTCCTCCTCTTTGGGGAATTTGCATTGGTCGAAGTTACAGCCAAGGTCTAACAGTTGCTGGGCCGTGAAGCAGCGTGATTTCTCATCGCCTGTCTCGCTATCGATGATTTCCTGGCGACTGTTCCACCAATCAATCATCGGCAGGCAATGGTCGCGCAACATGGGTTTGGTCTTCGAGAAATGCTTATAGTGAGATAACAAAAAAATAGAAGATTATTATCATTTATTATATAAAAGGTATAGGGGAAGTGAGGGATTATCGAAAAGTTATCGGGGCACAGAGGTGTACTCATTCAGAACCATTCATTCACAGTAAATAGCGATTTTTATTCGCAAAAAAGTATGGTGATAACAAAAAAAGTAGTAAATTTGCAAGCAGAATAATAAAATATGGATAATTATGGATCATAAGATTATGAGTACGGCTTATGTGCCATTGCAGCGATATTTGCAAAGGCTTTGTTGCCCATAATCTGGACATCCTTACCGATAGTAATCATCATCAGACTTGTACACCCTTGGAATATTTTAAATATTGATAATCAATAACTTACAAGTTAAACGGTAGAAAAGTGACGTTGGGGATTCTTTGGTGTTCCAAAAGCATGAAGATTTAACGTATTTAACGTTCTTAAACCCTATGCGAATTCAAATTGAAAGTGCTACAGGCCCTATATATGCCGCTATCAATAGCCATACACCAGCCCATACTTTTCATGAAGCTGTCGGAGGGTGCCGTCGGCTTTCATTTGGGCAATGACAACGTTGACAAGGGCGAGAAGATCGTCTTGCCCCTTGCGCATCAGCACACCGATTTCTCCGTGGGTGAAAGGTTTCTCGATAAGCGGTGCAGCGAGGCGCGGGTCATTCTGCACATACCACGGAGCCTCGGTAATTTCGGTTATCATCACGTCGGCATGACCCTCGGCCACCTGATTGGGGATTTCCTCGTTCTTCTGCCAGACGATGATGGTGGCATGGGGCAGCTTCTCGTTGGCGAATTTCTCGTTCAGCCCGCCCGGATTCACCATCACGCGCACCTCTGGTTTGTCGATGTCAGCCTGCGACTGGAAACGATCTGCCTCGTCGGCACGGCAGAGGATGGTCTTGCCATTACATAGATAGCCGTCACTCATCATCATCATCTCCTTTCGTGTGTCTGTAATGGTGATGCCACCGATAGCGAGGTCAAAAGTCTGAGGTTCTGTCAGCACGTCGGCGGTCAGCGTGGGCCACGAGGTCAGCACGAATTCAACACCTACACCGATGCGCTTGGCTATCTTTTCTGCCATTTCAATGCCGAAGCCCCAGTAGTTGCCGTCGGCCTCGCGGTAGGAGAGAGGTCGATAGTCGCCCGTGGTGCCTACCAGCAACTTGCCTCGCTCAGTGATGCGTTGTATGGTGGGCTGCTGTGTCTCAATAACAGGGTTGTCGTTACTGCTGGTGCAGCAAGTCGTTACGCAAGCACCGCAAATGCAAAAGATGGCGGCAAGCGCCCAAAGTTTCAGTTGTTTCATGGCTTTCATTTGCTTGTTACCATCATATCATTGCTCATAATTTGATACACATCATGGTCAGGTCGTCGTTGGGTTCGGCTCCGTCGCGGTGCTTTTCCACTTCGATCTCTATGGCCTCAATGACCTGGCGGGCATTTTCGTAATGGATGGCACGTAGAATCTCCAACAGACGGTCGTCACCGAACTGTTCCTGCTGCCGGTTCTCGGCTTCGTTCAGACCGTCGGTATAGATAAACAGCTGCCGTCCCTTGATGTTCTCAATCTCCTCGCCCTCATACTCCAGACCAGGCCAGAGTCCTATAGGTGCATTGGGTAGCATGTCGAGAAACTCGCCACCCAGCTCACCGCCGCCGAGGACAGGCGCATTATGTCCCGCGTTGCAGAAGTCGAGATGCCCCGTCTGCAGGTCGAGAAGTCCAACAAACATGGTCACGAACATGGCGTTCACATTATCTTCACCGGCAAGGGCTTTGTTGATGCTCGTGCAAATCTCTGCCGGCATCATGCCCTGTGTGGCGTGGGTGAGGAACAGTCGTGTGGCCTGTGCCATGAACAGCGAGGCGGGCACGCCTTTGCCGCTGACGTCGCCCAGGGCAAAATAGAGCTTGTCGCCCTCCAGATGATAGCCGTAAAGGTCGCCACCCACCTCCTTGGCAGGTGTCATCGACGCATACATGTCGAGGCCTTCATAGTCGGGGAATGCGCTGGGCACCATCGACATCTGAATGTCGCGAGCAATGCTCAGCTCACCCTCCATACGCTCCTGTTGCGCCTTCATATCTGCTATGCGGCGGGCCACCCTGTGGCGATACAACGTATATAATATAAAAAAGGTGGTAATGAGAATCAGTGCCATCAGTGTCGCTAACCACCGTTGGTGTGAGAGCGTGAGCTGCTGCCGGGCTATCTCGGCGTCCTTCTGCTGTGTCTCGTAGACGGTGGCGAGTTCTGCGGCATCATTCCTCTTCTGTTTCTTGATGACTGAGTCTATATTCTCGAAGACGTATGCCGCTACGGCCAGGGCGGAGTCGCGACGGTCCGCCATGTAATTGGCCTTGAACTTATTTCCGTATTTGGTCAGGTTGTCCATCGACAGTTCCATGTTATACTCCGCGATATAGTCATCGAACGCCTTATAGGTATCAGCGGCTTCGGCATAACGCTCCATTTTCAACAGGGCTTCGGCTTCGTCAAACCTTCCATAGTTAGTCTTGGCATATTGCGTGTGCCGGAAGGCATCCAAAGCCCGGTCTGCCTCCGCAGGCTTATCCAGGCCGATTGCTACTCTCAGTCTGCATATATAATCCATAGCCGCCACAAAATCGGAATCTCCAGGGGACAGCCCGCCGTCCGCTGCAATGGTGGTGCCCAGCGAATCTATTCTGGCAAGCCACTTCTCAGCCACGTCATATTCTTCTTCATTTATATATGTTACGATGATGTTGGCTAATGCTGCTGCACGATTATAGTAACCCGATTTAACCTCTGAGGTAATATCTTTCATGTAGGTGTAGCATAGTTCATACATTTTGTCGCCTTCCTCATTCATGCCAAGATCTTTCTGAATCCATCCTATATGCTGCGTCAAGTTCATCAGTTTGTCGCATAGAGAAGGCGTCGGTTTCTCTTGATACCATTTCTTCAATACTTCTATGGCTGGAATACCTGTCCGCAGGGCTTCCTCGTTGTTGCCCTTCATGATTAAGATATACGCCAGAGCCGTGGCACTATCATAATAGTAGATACTGTCCATTGTGCTCGCTGGTGTCTCGGCAAGTGCCAGTCTGTATTCTTTTTCAGCAAGTCTGTAATTGCCTGAATTGTAATAGACATTTCCACGAGATTTGGCTGCATTAATCAAAGTAATAGCACCGGCGTCATACAGGCTGTCAGCCAGTGTTACCACTCTGTCGTAATCACGATTGCTTTTGGCAACGCTGAAAAGGCTGTCAGCCTCTGACAACTGCCGCGCCGATGGCATGCCTCTACGCCCGCAGGACACTGTCGCCGCGAGTACTGCCGCAACAGCCAACATGAGAATCAAAGATTTCTTTCCCATGATCGTCTTTAAATTAAGTCTTTATATCGGGTACAAAAATACTACATTTCTGTTAATTCCGTATCGTTTAAACGTGAAAAAACGCAAATGCCCCTACTTTTTCTCAGGATTCCTTGGCGGATTCAGGATTTGTTGAAAGATCAATGACCTGTTCCTTTGATCTTGAGGTAATCATTTTTAGCCACAGATTACACAGATTAAGAATGATTAAGAATTCGTTAAAATCCTGGCAGGATTTATTAAAATTGCGACTGGATTTGATAAAATCGCGTCAGGATTATCTGTTTTTCAGATGTTAGGGGATGTTTGATATTAATTGTTACTTGGAGCGTCGCGAACCAGACGAACAGAGTTGCCGTAGTAACGCTGAGTAGCGTTAGTGCTGCTGTTTCCTATTGTAATATTAGCACTATTGAAGGTCAAAGCAAATGCCTCCCCACTACCACTGGATGTTGAAGACCAATTTTTGTTTCCTTTCTTTCAGTAAATAAGTATACTTTAATTCCAATCACATCAGGGCTTATTTTCTGACGAACTTTTTGTCGTTCTGAAAGAGGATACCGCGTGAATAGTTTTCGGCAGGTGTGCCGTCGAGACGATAGACGCGAGCCGAGGCGTTCTGCTGTTGTGTGCGAGGAGCATCGGTTATCCGTGTTGCGCTGCCTGTCTTCTCTGCGAATTCCGCACGAGCATTGGCCAACTGACCTATGAAACGCTCGTGGCTGCGGATCAACTGATAGAGCACCGAGCCGGCCATGCGACCAGCATCGACGTCACTCTGCCAGTGATAGCCGGCAATGACGCGGCTCTGGCCGAACTCATAGCCACGGGCCAGCAATGCCTCCATCGCCTCGTTAGACTGGTTGATGTCTGATAGCAGAAGTGCCGAAGTCCAGAAGAACACGGTATGGCCCGAGGGATAGGAACCCTCGTTGCGGTGCTTCTCCTCCTTCTCGGGAATCAGCGTACCCTCGTTGTAGTAGGCATAGGGACGCTGGCGGTTGAACGTGGCCTTGGCATCGTGATAGATGCTGTCGCACGAGGCACACACGTCCTGCAGGATGCTATAGATCTCGGGTGTGCCCTCCTTCGTGATTTCCAGCCCGAAGAGCGGCCCCATCTCGTCGATGACGGTCTGCATGCTGTACACGGCATCGCGCTGTGCCTGGGCAGCACGCGCCTCATCCTGGCGCATCAACTTGCCCCAGAGGTGTTGTGACTGGTCGGCTACGAAACGGGCCGACTCGAAAGCGGGGAATGGCGGCAGAATCTTCGTCATGTCGGGCAGTTCGGCCTTGGTGAAATACGCGTGTCCGTTCGTCTCGTCGCCAGCTGCCTGGACATTGGCGGCACAGCAGAACATCAGCGTAGCTGCCACCATTCTCATAAAATTCTTTTTCATCTTAATTATCTGTTCAATTATTGTTTGTTCGTTTCGATATATCAGAAGAGTCCCTCCGTTACATGATGTTACAAAAAACGCTGCCTAAACCAAAGAACGAGAACAGCGGGGACAGGTGTGTTTCATTGGACAATATTTTTTACTATTTCAACAGATTCCTACCGCTATTCCCCTCCAGCACTTGCATCTGCTGAAATAGCTGTATCAGCGTATTCTCGTAACTCGCTTCGTTATGTTGGTTGGTAGTCATCATCTTCTTGGGTTTTAGCTTTTTCTTAGGGCTTCCTAGGTTCTCTTAGGGCTTTCTAGGTTCTCTTAGGTTCTCTTAGGTTTTCCTAGGTTTTCCTAATTCTCTCTATCTCTTCCTCCAATTCCTTTATTCTCCTCTTCAGCTGTTGGTTTTCTGCCTCCAGCGCCCTCATATGAGCGTCTTGTTCCTTACGATAGCCAGTTCTGGCTGCATGCATGCGCTCTTTGATACCACCCTCTGTCACAAACTGCTTTTCCAACTTCTCGATATAGGCGTACATCATCTTGTCCGTCTGATGACAGAGTGTGAGTGCCAAGTTAGCCATCTCCTCGTCGTTCATCTTAACCAACAGAGGCTCATAATCGCTAAAGTCGTTGTGGGAGTGGCAAAACTCACGGAGCTTCTGTTGACGCTCATTATCTGCAGCCCACATCGAAAGATGGTGGGTGTTCAGGTAGTCTTGGTAGTCTGCACGGAGTTCCTGCAGGCTTCCTCGTGCCACATTCATCAGCTTAATCTCCATTTCAGAGCTTGTCTGTCCGTCTTCGCTGCCTTCCACGATATTTTGTTTGCCAGAGCGAGCTGCCTGCACCATCTGATCTACCGTGCGGTCGCCATGAGCAGGCAGGTAGCGCTTGCAAAACTCCACAGTTATCTGGTAGAGCGCATCGCTCTTGCGGTAGAAATAGAGGTCTTTCCACACCACCGCCTTCTTCAGCACCTTACCTTTGGTATCGTAATCCATATCGTTTTGTTTTTTTATTTATTCTTTTCTTCTATTTTTAGGTTTTCTTAGGTTTTCCTAAGTTTTCCTAGGTTTTCCTAAGTTTTCCTAAGTTCTCTTAGGCTTTCCTAGGCCTTCCTAGATCACTTTATTTACTTTCCGCTCTTCTGCTTTCTATTCACATAATTTCTTGTAGGCCTTCTTAATAATACCTGACATTAACTTCCTTCTCTCTTCCAAAAAGTGAAGTAATCCATAGATTCAAAGCCTATTGGCAATGCGTTTTGTTCGCATGCCAGCCTGTAGCCATCCTCACCAAGCTTCTCACGATAACGACCTACGTAATCTGCTGGTGGGTTATCTGCAATATCAATATTTGTATTGTAATCCAAATAGGTAAAGTTGGCTATCTGATTACGATCTCTATCAGAATCGTAACCTTGATGCTTCAAATAGTTCATAGAAGAACCTTTCTTGAATCGCTCCTCATTCAAAGCATAACCACGAATGATGTAGTCGCGCAGTCGTTGTGTTGCCCAAATACGAAACATCGTACCCTGACGAGACTTCACACGATAGCCAACAGAAATGATGACGTCAAGGTTATAGTAATTAGTAGGTTTCATAGAAAATTCGGAATTTCCGAATTTTCTCATACTATTACTTTCTTGTAACTCCCCTTCTTGATAAATATTTTGAATATGCTCGTTGATAGTTGACCTGGCTTTTCCGAACAACATTGCCATTTGTTCTTGTGTCAGCCATACTGTTTCGTCCTGAAACAGTACGTCAACTTTCACATTACCATCTTCCGATTGGTAAAGGACTATCTCATCTTCTATTGGTACAATATTATCTTTCATAACCTTATCATGCTATTTCATTTACTTTGAATTTCATTCGACCTTTTCTCGCCATGCCAAAGCATCATCTATCACCTTACCAATCTGTGGGGTATGTGCCGCATCGAAGGCAGCATTATTGTTTGCAAAGATACAACATTCTGTTGAAACTCCAAAGAAAATAGGGAAAAATGTACATATACCCCTACGAAAGTCACAAAGTCACAAGTCACATTAAGCGAAAAATGAAAGTGTTAAAATGCTGAAGATTTTTCAATTAGTATTTTATAATATATATATATTATATATAATATATATATTATAATAGATAAAATTGA
>JAEEGG010017229.1_pt1 | contig 14873 bp, 14 predicted proteins | sample 9134161 | NCBI WGS metagenome assembly JAEEGG01 (sample SAMN16246543, study PRJNA631951) | gut metagenome | biome: gut microbiome; feature: rumen; material: CR-attached | host: Bos | place: Iran: Karaj | collected 2018-10
CATCTTTCTTCTTGCGTCATTTATATCCGTAGTTTTATTCCATTGCGTCAGGACTATCGTAGAACTCCATTGCTGCCAAGGCTTCGTCATCGTTAGTGAATTCCGAATCCTCCTCGAAGATTTCTTCTACTTCTTCAGCAACTTCTCTGTCTTCTAATTGCTCTAACTCCACCTTCTGTTTCTCGGGTGTGTACGAGCCAACCTTTCCTGCTTTTATTCTATGTCTCATATACTGTTACTTATTTGCTCTGTTTTTAGCTATTATTGCTTTAAGATCTTCTACTGAAAGAATATTGTCTCGTTTTCTGTGTATCATTCTGTGACAATTGGAACATAAGCAGACCAGATCCGTTTGGGGATTAACAAGTATCTCTTGTTCTAAACTATATAATGGTTTTGTGTGATGTACTTCAATAAAGTCTTTACCTATTTCACCATAGGTTGCTTCAAAATCAAATCCACATGCCATACATTTTGTGCCATGTATTTTTATAGCTTCTGCTCTATTGGAACTATTCCGTTCATATTTTGTGGTATAATAACGGACTTGTTTTCCTTCAGTATTAGATTCAGAGATTAATATACTTTCCAATGAATCTATACCATTTGTGTTAAGAACAGATACTTTGTAGTGATCCAATCCAATTCTTTCAAATAATAAATCTGGATAAGATTCTGGATTAACAACAAGACCTAATGCCACTTTTAAATCGTTGTACCAATAAATCTGGGATAAATCGTTATTGTAGATATTAACTGTACCATGATAATCTTGATTCTGATAATTTAAGAAAATCTTCTTTCTTGTATTTCGCGGCATATCATTTATACCCCAAAACCACCTCGTGGGTTTAGGTACTGATGAGCCTAATCTACTAAACACAGATTTATCACAATGCTTTATTGCTTTATCCAGTGTTAATATTTCCCATGAGGCATACGAACCTAAAAGCTTATCGTTCCCAGACATAACAACGAATTAATGCAACATTCTTAAATCAGAGACTCTATTTCATCTTTGATTTCATCATACCTTTTGTCCATATAGCCTATCAGCTTGTAGAACAAGGTCTCTTCGTCAATATGCTCTGTGTATTCTTTTAGAATGCCAAAGCCGGTATTGGCACACTTCTCTGCCAGATTGTATACTTCATCGCGATTGCATATTTCATCAATCTCTTCAGGAAGATCTTTCAGCACCTTGTCATAATACAAACAGGATAGTAGGGGTTCAACATTGGTGAGGAACTCTGTACGAACAATTGATTTGCTTGCACCTACTGCCGATATAGGGGTAGGCTCTTTTCCTTCCATCTCACAAAGTGCTATTGCAAAACAGTAGAGGTCTGTACGCGAAGCTGCGTTTTTGTGAAGTTGGAAATACTTGGTCTTTTCGATGTTCTCTATGAAACCATCGTCGTATGCCTTAGCTATGTTTAATGTAACTCTTGCCATAGTCTTACTTGATTACTGTTATACCATCTTCTATTGTAAGCTTGCTAAATGAAGCATATTGGTTTTGGAGAGCACTGGCCACCTTATCATCGTACTCTGTTGGCGTAAATGTCAGGATGACCTGTTTTGTTTTTGCAATTTCACATAATGTATTGACAAAATTAAGTCGATTATCCGAATCCACTCGTCCTATTGGTGTATCAATAAACAGAAGTGAGTCGTGCATCGACACCTTTTGCAGAGCCAACGTAAATGATAATGCTAACAAAGCACGTTCTGCAGCACTGCAGGAACCAAGTGTCTGTGAGCCGTAAATATCAAGTAAGCGGAAAGTATAATCTTCCAGAATCTCCACCTTTGAGAAAGCCTCTTTTTTCCAAAGCAGACGGTTGAAAGTATCAAATGTTTCCTGCTCCATTTCACGTCGGCTTTCTTCAAGCAGGTCAAGACGTGTCTCCTTCAGAATGTTTCTGCATTTCTTGCAATAGTCAGCTTGCTGATTTATTTTTTCAAGCTGCTTATTCTTTTCGATGAGCACCTTCAATACTTTACTTTGGTTGTAAAGTTTGTTTTCAAGATCCTTTTTATGCTCCTCTTCAACGCCTTTCTTTGCTACAATTTCGTCACGCTTCTTACGATATTCTTTCTTATCCTCGATGGCCTTGGTGACAGCCTCTGTGTTAGGGATATTCATCAGATAGATATTTAGCTGTTTCTCTTCATCAAGGTATTCATCATATTGCTTACGAAGAGCTTTTTCTTCTTCCATCAGGGATTCACGCTTTGTCTTGTATTGAGACATTCTTTCTAGATACTGGCGAAGTACTACCATCGACTTGTTCAATAATGCCGATGTTTCTGATGATACTTCAAGTTCCTTCCTCAAATCCTGAATAAAACTATATGAATGATCGCTCAAATCTTGGTCACAGATTAAGCAATGCTTATGTTCTTCTATTGCTTGAAGCAGGAATTTATCAATACGAGGAGGTAGCTTTCCGTGTTTATCTTGCTCTTGGATATAAATGTATAAGTTCTTGATGGAGGGATATAAAGCAAAGTACTGAACATATTCACGTGCAAACACCATCATTTCCGCTTTCTTCTTAGCAATTTCACCTTTCAGTGATTCTATCAATCCATCAACCTCCTTTAATCTAGCTGTTTTTTCCGACACATGTATATGGCCACTGATAATATTATCAAGTGTTGCAATTTCATCGTCACAATTATTGATTTGGGTTTTCAGTGTTTCTATTGAAATGTCTGCTGCATCAATTGCCTCCTGTATCTTGTCTAACTCCTTTTGCGCCGTGGAAATATCCTTAACAGAAGAGTTGGCTATCTGAGGGTTAAGTATGTCTGTCAGATATTTGTTGAAGGCAGATTCTGCCTTTTCAATGATTTTTGCTTGAGTCAATTCTTCGATGCCGTTCTTGATATTTTCAAACTGTCCCGCCTTGAAGTAGTTCTCCAGATGCTCACCATCGAAGAAGATGTATTCATGTATCTCTTCTGGGACGTTCTTCTTAACAAGCGACAATGTTTCCTCTTCAGAATCAATGGAATTCCATTCTCCATCAGCGAAATGCATAATAGAAAATTCTGTATTAACAGGAATAACAGCCTCACTTGTTACATTAAACTTACCTACTCTCTGGAAACGAATCTTCTCAGAACCATCATCTGAGGAAAAGAGAATCCGGACTGTAGCATCACCGATGGCGTTACCTCCTTCTGGCAGATGTTCGCGTAACTCCTGAACCTTTTGGTTATTCAATATAGCAAGCGCTGTGTTTTTATCACCCAAATGCATTTCTGTGTCATAAAGACACCATGTAATAGCATTGAGTACATTCGTCTTTCCTACACCATTGTTGGCGAAGATAATATGCAAGTCATTATCCCCTGTGGAATGTGGGAACTTGAATGACAGATTGCGATACTGACGAAAATTCTGAATTTCAATATTCTCTATCCTCATAGCGTTATATGGATTTCATTATTTTGTCAATAATTCGTTTACCTTGACGACCTTCTTCAATACCAGAAAGCACACTCTCGATGTTCTTCTGCATAGCGATATCAGACATCGTCTTATCTGCTATCTTCGTTAGGATTTTCTTGCTGATGGCCATATTAATCTAATGAATTTATTACTGTTAATGCATCTATCGAATTGATCGCATTTTCTGCAATCTCTCTGAGACGGGTTTGTTCTTTAACTCTTATTTTGCGTTCCAATGCAATATAATCATCATCCACACAATTTATCGTATCTACGCAAATGTCATACAAATCTGCAGAAAGTTTATTGGGGCTCTGGCGAATAATGCGACCTATTCGCTGGATATACTCACGCGGATTGGTACTTGACGCCATTAATATTCCCACATCTGCCGTGGGAATGTCTATTCCTTCATCCATACACTTGATGGCAACAATAACCTGATAGTCCTTAGATTTGAATTTTGAAATGATGTGTTCCCGCTCTGATTTGTTTCCAAAACGTTTCTCGGCTTTGGTTCCCTCTTTTTCTGTTAATTTATGGAAGATGATACCTTTTAAAGCGAGAATGTTAAGAACTTCTGTGATCTGTTGCGGTGACACGAAGATAATCGTATTCTCAATTCTTCCCTTCGCCTGAAGTTCATCAAGAATCACGTCCAACTGATGGTATTTGGCAGAAGCGTTCTTGATAATATTAGCTCTCTTTTCCATGAGCCGTTCAAGAGTCAGAGCAGCTTCAGGGTCGTTGTCCTTCATATTCCAGTACTTGCTGATTCTGGCGGAAATCTCTTTGTATTGTTCTGTTTCGGATTCGTCAAGAGATACTTTGGATATGCGATAGTGGTAATTGACAAGGAAGTGCTTCCCTGTCATCGGGTTGTATTCTGTTAATGCGTCTTTAATTGTAAATTCAAAGTTCGCATTTCCATAAAACGCTACAAGTTTAGCTGTACCCGAATCATCAAACCAACGGCTTGGTGTAGCGCTTAGACCTATTCTGTATTTATAACAAGGTAATAGGGCATGTTGGAATTTTCGTGCTCCAAGCCAATGTGTTTCATCGCCAACAAACAAGACATCAGTACCAGGATGTAAGTTTTGTTGAATAGCATTGGTGAATTTCTCAGAAGAAGCTGTATTGTGAGTGGTATATAGACAAATGTGATCTGCCATACCAGCGCCATTTTTTAGTAATAGTTTGATAAGCAAGCCATCCCATTGAGGTACAGACCCATCAACAATTACACTTTCATCAAACGACAGTTTCTGTGCATCCACCTCATCTTTCCATTGCTTGGAAAGTGTATTTTGAGGTGTTGTAATAATTGTAATCAGGCGTTTTCGTGTTTCGTTCAGATACTTAATTCCGGCAATAGCTGTCCTGGTCTTTCCAGTACCCGTTGCCATCTCAAAAAGCAACCGATAGTCATTCTCCTTCCATTTGTTTAATGCATCTGCCTGATAGAAAAATAGTTTCTTGTCATTCTTGAAATTGAAACTCTTCAACCGAATGGAACGATATTTTTTTAGCGAGATGCCTTCCAAATCGAAGTCAGATGAATAGTGAACGATGTTTGACTTGATGGCTGACGGGAGATTATAGACCTTTACATTCTTTCTCTCGCCGTTCCATATCTCATCGAATCGCTTCTTGTCTCTCTCGAAATACTCACAGGCATCCGTCCATTCCTTGAATACCTTAAACTCTTCGTCGTTATTGACCCATGCAGAAGCAGTTTCGTTAATGGAGCCACTAAACGACATCTCATTACCTTCGGTATCTTTTAGTATTCCCACCTTTTGATGGAATAGCCCCTTCTCGGAAATGGTTTCGTTGTCACAGATACTACCGTCATCATTAAAGACTACGGCCAGTTTCATTTCAAGCAAGCCAGAGGCAAGCATCCAGCCAAGGGCCTTGACGTGGTTCTTCTCAAATTCATTTTCAAGATTATCCAAGTCAAGCCCCAAATCAGATGGTGACAGAGAAGAATCATTTGCGACAATCTTCTTGACTATCTCAATGTCTTCTCCATTTAGCCGTGGACTTGTAATAAGTCTCATTCTGCCACCATTAACGATAAAGTCAGCAATGCCACGGGCAGCTACAGCCAGAGATGTGGAAGAAAAGAATCCCGCAATCCTGTCATACTGCACCGCAGCACCAAGGACAGGTACATAGTAATCCTCTATTATGTCATCTACACCAGATTCATAACATGGTTTAATATGTAAATCCTTAAAGCTCATAGTCTATAGAATCCTTTATTGTCTGAATGATAGTATTAACATTGGAGCGTCTCCTTACCTGCGTGGTGTGAGACAATATACTGAGTATTTCATCACGTACTTCATCAGTGGCACCAGTCATGAAGTAATTCTGAATGAAGGGGATGTATAAGCAGAGCTTGGGCAGAATGTTCCTTCTGTCGGACTCGCTTAGCTTGACAAAGCAACTGCCCAAAGAATTGGCATTTCCACGACACTTCTCAAATCGGCAAAGCCCCAGCTGTGCAGCTGTCTTCATGTGGTTTTCGCCATACTTCTTATCAGCAACATCCTTTCGCTTCTCATCGCGAAGCATGTAGCCCATCTTGGAATAGTCAACATCATTTATGCCGCAATTCTGAAGCATGTAGGGTACAGTGTAATATGCATCCTTGAAGTCGCTAAACTGCGAGATATCCTTCTTGTCAACCTCCGCTGGTTCAAAGCCATCTTCGATGATTTTTAATATCTCACTGCATTTGTGCCTTTTAAGCACTTCCAACAGTAAAGCACTTTTCTTTTCGTCCTCCAAAAGGCTGGTGTCTGTATGTGTATAGAACACTTTTAGCAAGGCTCGTTCGTTTGCGCTGTTGCCGATTAGGTTGTCCCAGAACTCGCTGTTAAGGGTGTACTTCACTCCTTCCAGCGTTATCTCTGTATCTCGATACCATAATTTAGAATCTATCATCTGCTTAAACGACATATTGAAAAATGACAAAAACAAATCTTTATGTTCCTTGAATTGGTTCAGGAAGTCTACTACAGTCCTCAGAGGTGTGGATATCCCAATCTCTTTGTAGTACCCGTTATTATAGTCCTCCATGAATTCTTCATAAGTTTTCAGCCTTGACGGTTCGCGGCCAAGGGTATGTTCCTCCCAAAAGGTTTGGTTCTTATAGCAGAACTGCCAGAACGAAAGGTTGCGAAAGAAGCCGGGCTGGTTGCACCAGCGGGCTATCTGCACATAGATATTGGGCAGTGGAGCCTTCTTGTAATCTTCATGGCGCATGATGTACGGAAGGCATCCGTATCTCATCAGCACACAGATACGCATGAAAATCTCGGCAATGTCCAATTGGAATTTCTTGTATTCATTCTCCGATTGATGGAAACCACAGAACAGATAGAACTTTGTTTCTTTCTTGGGGCAATAATGCTTCCATATTTTTAGGGCTCTAACTATGAGTTTGCGGTCAAACCAGTTGTCAAAAGCAAAGATGAAGTCGCCATGATAGTTCGCACTTGCTAACTTCCTTGCCATATCCTCACCTCGTTTGTGTTGTGCCAGCAATCGTTCATCAAGACCCTGTCGGAACTGGAAAGGTCGTTTCGTTGCTATCAGCTCGTCAAGCAATGGTTCCCAATAGGGCGATGCTAGGAAATTGTCATCCCAGAGGTAGATATAAGGACGCTTTAACTTTCCTGTTGTCTCATCAATCTCATTGTCAAGGAAATCGCTTAGTTTGGAGTACGGCATAGCCTTGCGTTCCAACTTGTTCACGCAGAACGGACAGCGTCGGAAACAGCCACGCGTCAAGAAACCAATAGAGTATTCCTTGTAGTCCTTGTAGTATGCATCCGATGCCTTCACGTTCTCCATCACGCTGACGAAATCATCATACAGGTGATAGTCGGGCATCTGTGTCTGCATATTTATACCGTAGCCACCAGACTTATTCTTAAGCGTATTCAGAAATGCGTCTTTTTCTAACCTTTGCATATCCTCTTCACGTTTCTCCGCAAACCCTTCTTCAACAGAAAGATTCGCATAAGTGCCAGTACCACCCATGCGGACTCGCTTTGAGAGTTTCTTGTCGTTAAGAAGAGTCGTTAGCACAAGTGGAGGGTCATCAATGGTAAAAGTAAAAACGCATGAGACATAGAAGTAGTCGTACTTTTGCAACTCCTCGAAGTTGCTTTCATTCGTAATCAGTTCATAGCAGCAGGCATCGTCGGTATAGCCACGTACATAACCATTATCCCTGAAATATCCGGCAATCTTCAATAGCGCAAGGTTAGGGTGCCGTGTCCCGTTGCAAAGCAGGTCGGCATCCACAAGCCCTATCTTGATTTTTCTTTTCGCCATAATTCTCAGTCTGTCATGCTATGCTGCGTCAAAGATGACATTGCGTGTATCTGGGTCTGGCAGACAAAGCAGTAAACCTTCATCTACCAGAATCAGCAAATCTGTTTCTTTTGACCAATCAGCGAACTCGTTAAAGCCAAGTTCGTCATTCTCGCTTGCAACTTCTTCCTTGCGAACAACGCTAATATTGTGACTATCGGCTATGAACTTCTTCATCTCTTCAATATCGTTTGCCATGCTTTGAGCTAAATCGTCATCACCATAATCTCCATCGGGATGGGTGATACATATCAGACCATCGCCAAACTGAAATGCGATTTCCTCCTGCTCAATGTAATCGAGTAATTTCTTTCGTGATATTTGTTTCATACTTTCGTAATATATCCCGCCAGCGGGAATAGCTATATTCTTCATATTTAATTGTCCTCTAAACCTTCGTACCTGACGAGATCTTTGAGGTCTACGTCAAGCAACTTAGTTATTTTCAACAGCATTTCCAACGGGGGCTGTGATGAATTAGTGCACCATTTGGAAACGGTTGTTGGCGAACAACCCAACTCTTTGGATAGCCAAAGATTGGACTTCTTCTTTTCCGCCAATATAACTTTTAAGCGATTGAGATCTTTGTTAGCAGCCATATCTTATTTATTATAATCGCTACAAAGATACGAACTTTATTCTAAAAAAACGACTTAAAGGCTAAATAATTTGAGAAATTTAATGAAAAACGTTCATTTTATCGATAGAAGTAGGCCAAAATCGTGGAGCCTCGCCATCTTCTCAGACAACGAGGCTCATTTGAGGTTCCAAATAGTCGGCCAAAACTTAATGTTACCAACCTCGGCGGGATACGCCTACTTTTATAACGTTTGAGAGCCGTTTTTATTACAAAAATGAGGGCTGACAACTCGTAGTTGTCAGTCCTCGATAGAGATGAATGGTTTACTTCCAGATCAGTTTTGGTCAGCGTAGTCCCATTCGTCAGGCTCGGTGAGGATCTCCAGCACGGTGCCCTTGATAGGCATCTGGAACGAACCGGTGTAGACTCCGTCGTTCTCAGTCAGCGTGATACGATTACCATTGACCTTGGCAATAGGCTCCTTGCCCTCAACAGGCACGACGCTGATGTTCACGTTAGAGCCGGAATGTACGTTGTCGTTGCTGTTGATTTCCTGCTCACTGTCATCGGTCACGGTCGAGGTACCGTTGCCGTACTTGTAGATGACCAGTCTGTAGTCACCCTCGGTACCGCTCTCCGAACCACTGTTGCCGCTGGTGTTGCCACCCGTCGAACCGCCAGAGTTGGTGCCTGAACCGCTATTGCTACCTGAGTTAGAAGAACCACCGTTGGTGCTACCACCATTCTGAGTGCCACTGCCGTTGTTCTGAGAACCGCCAGTGTTACTACCGCTCTGCGAAGAGCCGCTGCCACTGGTTCCACCGTTCTGAGAAGTACCACCTTCCTCGCCAGTGCCCTCGTCTTCGGACTGCACAATGCCCCATGCGGAGAGGGGAGTACGCAGAGTGTACGACTTCTCCTTGCCGCCGATGACCTTCTTGATGGTCTCAACAAGGTAGGCGAACTGCAATGAGCACTGGTCCTTGAACTTCTTCGAAGTGATCTCCTCACCCTGGGCATTCTCAGGGATAAAGACGAAGTTCACACCAGCCACCATGTTGTTGACACCCTTCTGAAGGGCTTCCTCGATAGAGGCTGCACCACCTGTGACGGAGGTGACAGTTGGACGGAATGTGCCAAGGCCATCGAGCTTGACAGGCTGGCCCTGTGACATGTACTCCTTTAAGCACTTCACGATACCAGCCAAAACCATCTGCATCAGCTCGTAGCTCACCAGCGTACCACCGTGGTCACTGACGTGCTTGGCGAAGCCCTTGGTTGAGAGCGTTTCCTTACTTTCGGCCTCTGGGTAATAGCGACCGAACATGTCTGAATCTGGAACTGTGTTCTTACGCAGATTCACCATGAAAGCAATGTTTTCTTTTGCCATGATAAAAACCTTTTAATTGTTAAACCTGAAAAAATCTTTTTACCTTTACTAAGGTGTTACAAAGGTACGATTTTTTCGGCAAAGGTGCAAGATTTTGTTCCGTCTCAATCCCCTTATATCCACTTACTGTAACTTATTGATACTAAGCGCAATTTTTCTAATTAAACATTTGGTAGTTTCAGTAATTTTTAGTAATTTTGCACTATGGAAAAGGTTATTAAAACATACGGTAGAATGGAGCTGGCGCAGTTGTATTTCCCGGCCATTGCACCCCGCTCTGCCTGGAGGAGAATGAAGGATTTACTTCGTGAGAGTTCCACCACGGCAGAGCTTGCAGAACAGAGTCGTCGGGTCTTCATGCCCGCCGAGGTGTCGCTCATCTTTGAAACTTTCGGAACACCTTGACAAGGTGATAGGCGGTCCACCTTGCCAAGGCTCCTCTATGGAGTCCGCCCAAGGGTTTCGGGTAGTCCGCCCCGGCCTCCCTACCCTTCCGCCCAAGCCGGACTCCCAAAGAGACCGAAAGAAAAATAAAAGCAAAAATCAGATTATTTTACATATCGACTGTTTTTTTACCCCTGCGCCATATCCAGCTGATATTGCGCAATTAAGGAGGGTTTCAATAACCATAAAAAGGTTAATGTGACTATCTACTATCTAACTTTCCTACTTTTACATCACGAAACACATTTAATCCGAAAAAAAGATGTATCTTTGCACCGCACATATTAAGTGCAAAAATAAGGAGTTTTATGAAAGCAATATATTTCGATGAACTGAGGACAAGGATTCGTGACATACGTTCAAGTGAGCGTAGTGCATTGGCAAAGATAGCTGATGTTATGGCTGAATCGATGGATTATGATAAAACCAAGATGCAAGCGTTGTTGCACTCAATACATGACATGTTCTCCTTGGGAAAGAATCTGGAGCGTTTTACCAATTACCTTCTACTAAAGATGGAAGCAAAAGCTAACAGAAATGCAGCATGGGTGATGGGTGACATTGAGAATTTAGCAAGAAAGTTCGTCATTAATATCGTGTACTATGCGAACATTGACAATTCCTGCATTTATCGGTATCCTTGTTTCAACGGGAAATGGGTTCAACTGCATGAGGGTGATAAGGAAGAAACAGTCATCTTACCAGAGGACTTAAAGTCTTACCATCATAATTATGCAGTGCTGAGAGTTATAAACATGAATCTTTTGATAGAGTCGTGCAGCGATATCAAGCAAGCTGGCCGAGCAAGACCCTACGACATACTTGCCCAGCTCGACCATCAGATTGTGGATGGTATGCTTGGCGGTTATTTCCCTGCTCATCCCGTTATCCTCGTTGATAACATCGAAAAGGGATTTGGATTTGAATTCTCTCATTTTGAGGTTGATTTACAAGAGCCTGACCCTGACTTTCGCACGCTTTATGTTGTCTATCGATATTCCTCAATCCACGTATGAGTAGGAAGGATTCAAAAAACAGCCATTACCTCGTTTTGCGCGACATTTCTCCAGAGGAATTCAGTAAATTAGCGATGGAAAGCTATCGTCAAATTTTCGGAGAAGTTTTTACCTCTGATGAGTGGAGGATTGACCAATTGGCAGAAGGCAACCATTGTCCTCCTCAAAAAGAAGCTAATGAGAAATATAGCGATTATTACGAGCGACTTAAGAAACTTTGGGGTAAGACAGGACAGGTTGAGGAAACCCATAGACGCTGGAAAGCCAAACATCGCAACGGTGTATTAGAGAGAGATTACAAGCAGAGAATACATCAACAACTAAAGGAACTGATGAATTCCCATTTCCTACACAAGGACTATATCGATACAGGCATACCGACAGAAGACTGCGAACAGGCTTGCAAGGATTTGAAGTCGGAGGAATTAGACAGTCTGCTTGAAGAGGTGGAAGGTGCTGACTGGAAATATGCTCTTATTTCGAGACATCTGAGAAAGCCAAATGAAAAGCATTTGTTGTGTGATGCCGAAAACGTCGGCTTTTATATCAATGACATGCGCGTGAAACTGAATTGGGATGATGTAGAAGCATTCTTCCGATTCGATACTTTTATGAACCTGGTTTATGTTGACATGGGAGTTATCAGCGATGATGAAGAAGAGCATCATTCAGATGGCCCTTCAGATGAGGAGAGTGAAGTTAATGAATTCGTAAGTAAGTTATGTAAACTGGCAGACGATGTTTATCGGGAATGGAACGATAAAGAAGTTCAACTTGGTGGACGACAAGGGATGGTAAAGGTTACCATTAAACTTGATGAACTTAAAAACCATATAGAGCAGGAAAAGACAAACAACTTTGATGACTTGGCTCAGTATTGTTATCCTCCAACATCAAAGACGAAGGTTGGCTTCTGTAAGTATGTTGCTCAACTACACAAAAGTGGTTATTTCGGCAAACTACCGAAGAACAAACTTGCCGAGAAGGTCGCTCTTATTGTTGGTTTAACAACAGGAACCGTTCAAGGTTATTTGGTGTAGTTTTCTGCTATTTCAAGTCAACAGCTTCTCTAACTAAAGGGAAGCTTTTTTTGTATCTTCTGCTTTGGATTATTGGAGTTGTTTTGGATTAGATGTTTTGAAAAGATTGAATTAGGAAAAATAATCCAAAAGAAAAATGTAACATACTGAGAAACAGTTATTTAATTATTAGTTAATTATGCCTAAAAAACAATTGGACTATAAGATGTTATGCAGTATTTTGCACCAAAGTTTTAATTTGTAAAAGAATATGGATAAAGATTTTGGTGAAGCGATGACTTTAGCATCGGAACAGGCCGAGGCCAAGAGTTGCTGGCGGCGGTACAGACACGACCCCACCAACCGAGATGTCACACAACCCAACTGGGCGGTCAGCATAGACGGGAAAAACTTGTTCCCAGAGAAAGAAATGATAGGTGTGTCTGGAAGGGCTGGAAAGGGAAAGTCACAATTCTCTATTCAGCTCTTCGGCTCGCTAGCCTTCAATATCCCCCTGCTCGGCATCACACCGCTGCGAAAACCGCGACAGACTTTGTTCGTCGATGGTGAACAGAGCGAGTTCGACACAGCCTTCAGACTGAACGCCATGTTCAGGACATTGGGTATGCCGGAGTTCAGTGAATTTCCAGAAAATGTAGAATACTTACGACTGCGAAGCGAACCTGACAACGCGAAGAAGAAGGAAATCACTATGGAGGCCATCAACGACCTCAAGCCTGATTTGATCTTCATTGACCCGCTGACGGACTTGATATATGACATTGAGGACAAGAACGAGGGTGTGCAATTGGTTAATGTATTACTCTCGAAAATAGACGAGCTGAATGCCAATCTCTTTGCCGTGGTGCATCAGAACGAGGGTGGAGACAGTCTGAAGCTGCGCGAGAACGTGGGCAGTGAACTTATGCGAAAGTGCCGACAGCTTATTTCTGTCGATGCGAAGAATGGCGGGTTTGAGGCAACTGCAACCAAGGGAATTCCGTTCTCATACCAGTGGCGGCTTACTCCATCTGGTTCTTTCACTAACGACATGAGCATTGCCGAACAGTTCATCGAAAATGAAAAGCAGCAGAAAGCTCAGGTCTTTACCAAGGTCATTGAATCGAGGAAAGGCAGCAAATTTGACAGCAAGAAGCAACTCGCAGGCTATATTGGAATACAGATTAACTCAATTGATGAATCCAAAAACAAGGCATATCTTGAAAGAGCAGAAGCATTGGGAGTAGTCAGTCTTTCACACGATGGTCACAAATATCTGCTTCGGGTAATCGAAAATAATGGCGGAGAGGGTAATACCGCTAACGAGCGGGGGTAATGGGTATCCCCCTATTGGGGGATATACCCTCTTACCCGCGCTTCTACCCGTTGCGAAATCACGAAATACTCAGGGTAAACAATAAAACAGATAATGATTATGGCACATTATACTTACGACCAAAACGGAAGGGCATACCAACTGAAGGGAGGCAAGCACTCCTGCCCTTCCTGCGGGCAGCGCACACTTCAGCTTTACATCGCCGTGGACAATGGCAACCCTATCAACGACCAGGTTGGCAAGTGCGACCGCCACAACAATTGCGGTTACAACTACAAGCCCCGAACTTACTACACCGACCACCCGTCGGAGCTGCCACCCGACAAGGACGGAAAGCGAAGATATATGCCGGAGCCGAAGCAAACGGTGATACCCATCGACAAAAGTTATGTTGAACGGACGCTCATTCCCACGGCCACAGAGGGTATGACCGTGTTTACAGACTATCTGCTTCGGCTATTCCCTACCGACAGAGTGAAACAAGCGATAGACACCTTCTATCTGGGACGCACAAAGTCAAAAGCCGTCATCTTCTGGCAGATTGATGAGAAGGGAATAGTCCGGGAGGGCAAGGTTATGAAGTACCAGCCAACGGGAAACCGCGACAAGGCTTCATGGGTTGTCGGAGAATCTTTTTGGATTTTCTCTACCCTCCAATCAAAGGGTGAACTCCCAGCGAAAGATGGGGAGAATGAGATCAAATCTGCCAAGTGCATCTTTGGACAGCACCAGCTTCGCAACGCCGGACGTGATACTCGTGTGTTTATCGTGGAAGGCGAGAAGAACGCCGTGATAGGTTCGTTGATGATGCCCAGCGGCCTTTGGCTGGCAGTCGGAAGCTCGGAGGAAATAGGTAAAGTGTGGAGAGTGAAGAGCATCCTCTCTCAATGCCGTTCGGTGGTGTTCGTACCCGATGTCGACGCCATCAAAGACTGGCGTGAGCAGGTTGAGCGCTTCGGTCTGCCCAATGCCGCCGTGAGCGACTTCTGTGCAGGTCACGCCGGAGGCTACGACCTGGCCGACTATGCCTATTATCGCTGCTGGGAGCAACCCAATGCATTCAAAGCCCCGCAGCAAGAGAACGGTAGTACTGAGGTTGCGGTAACAGGACCCGCAACATCCGACGTGGTTCATGCCGACGACCTAAAGACGTTGCAAGTGATGATAGACGAGAACCCGGCCATTCGGCAACTGGTGGATAAGTTCGGGCTGGAGATTGCAGCGGGAAAT
>JAEEGG010017231.1_pt1 | contig 14872 bp, 13 predicted proteins | sample 9134161 | NCBI WGS metagenome assembly JAEEGG01 (sample SAMN16246543, study PRJNA631951) | gut metagenome | biome: gut microbiome; feature: rumen; material: CR-attached | host: Bos | place: Iran: Karaj | collected 2018-10
ATCGTCCATCTTCTGTACCTGTTGCGTAGGCATCTGTCTATTATCTTGTAACGCAGTAATGCGTTTTTGTTTACTGGCATGGTTGTATATATAATCTGAATTGTTCATCATCCTGTTATTTAAAGTTCTGGAGCACGGAGAGAGTTTGTTAGTTAATCGAGTATGTACGCCTTGTCCATATAGACCTTCTTCACCAACTCGGTGGAAAGCTTGTTCAATTCCTTGTTGAGCAATTTCTGTTCGCTCTTTTCGAGACTGCCATACTCACCACCATGTTCCTTCAGGAAATCTTCGAGTACGTCCTTGGAGAATAGCCCCATGATCTTTCCAAAGTCTTTAGGCACATGTACCTCACCGATGTGGCTCACCACATTTGCCAGACGCTGTTCGGTGACGTATGCCTCCACCTCTCGTATGAGTGCCTTCAATGCCTCGCTGTAGGGAACAGGTTCGGCAAAAAGCTTGTTGCGCTTCTTCACACTCTTCTTCTCGGCAAACCGCTCGTTCTTACTCTTGATGAGTACCCTGCTTCCATTCCTCAGATACATGGGAACGACAGGTCGTATCACGATACCCTCGCAAATGTTGTCCTCGATAGCGGGGAAGCCAAGCCATTCGGCAATCTTGCTCTGGAAAGCGTTAGGGTATTTGAGGCATTCACTGAGAGTGCCCTTGAACAGAGTCTTGGCATAGAAGAATCCGTGCTTATCGAAAAGCTCGTTGACTTCATCTACCGGCAGATACCTACCACCATCCTCGTTGATGACATAGATGTCAAAACCATAGAACTCATGCTCAGGAGTGTAACATACACCTTTCTGGATGAGCGACAACTTGCGGTTAGGCTGCACATCCTTGTGGGGATAGGTTCCACCGAACATCTCACCGAAGACATTGACGCTCATCACGTCCTCATATCTGTTGAGAACATCCTTGACAAGGGCCACGACTTTATCTTTGTACCTTTCAAGCAACTCGGGATAGTCATAGAACTTCTCCTCAGCTTCCAGCATAGAGGTACGCTTTGCAAACCTTACGTCTTCTCCATCACAGAGGAAACTGGTGTTGGCACCATGTACCTTTTCCTGTACCACATATTCCAAATCAGTAGGCATCTCTGCCACGATGCGCTCCATGAACTCTCTGTTGAAGGAATTCTCGATGGAGCTGTACTTTTTGAATTCAAACATTTCTTTGTTCCTTCTTGTTTTGCGCATCACTGCGCGGTTAATAATTGATTGACTACATGTTGTGCCGTAGGCCAGGCCGATGAGGAGAAGTCTTGTCGGTGGTAAGTCGACAGTGTTCATGGTTGTGATAGGCACAAATTCGCGATTATGCGACGGCCAAAGAGAGTTTGCACATAGTTTGGCCGAGCGTGAGCGAACTATCTAAACGAAAAGTGGTTGGAAAGCATTGCTGACTTTCCAACCACTTCGTTATTCTCGTGTTTGCACATGCAATTATGTCGGGAGTAATCCACTCCCTCCTCGTGCAATATGGAAAGTTGCAATTAAGCGAGACCAAAAGAAACTTGTTGGAGCTTCAGCGAGCGAAAGCGCGTTAACAATACTCTTCCAATCTGAATAGCGTGGAGCCGCAATGCTTGACGTATGCATATAGGAATCGCATTCAACGCACCATGTGCTCTGAATGTTCAGTCCTTCTGATATGTTAAGTTTTTGTCTCTGCATTGCTGCTGTTTTTTGGTTGTTTTTCGTAAAATCGGCTGCAAAAGTACACTTTCTCCAAATTCCTTCCAAATCTTTAACCTACTTTTTTTCAGACCTCATCCGCTTATACACTCTGTGTATAAAAAAGTTCTCCTTTACAACAAATGATGATGTGTGGTTCTGTTCTTTTGTGATTTTCGCATTGTTTACGCAGAATTAAGGGCAAAATTGGTGTTAGTAGCATGATTTTGACTTGAAATAATCAAATTTCATATAATTTTTCAACAAAGCCATTGCGAGAAATCTCAAAAAGGTGTATATTTGCTTCGTAAAAAAATCTCAAAAAGGTGTAGAATATGGCAGAACAAAAATCTCAAAAAGGTGCAGATAACATCGTTATGAAGCGTAAAATATATCAGCAGCTCCTTGATTGGAAGGGGAGAAGAGACGGTGAGGTGGCACTACTCGTAGAGGGAGCGCGACGCATCGGAAAGAGTTATATCGTTGAGGAGTTCGCCAAGAATGAGTATGCGTCATATATCCTCATCGACTTCAATAAGGCTCCCCAGATGGTCAGAGATTGGTTTGACCTCTATCTGGAAGACCTCGATACGTTGTTCCTCTATCTGAGTCAGCACTACAAAGTGAGGCTCCATGAGCGCAAGTCGCTCATCATCCTTGATGAGATACAGCTATGTCCCAGAGCGAGAGCTGCCATCAAGTTCCTGGTGGCTGACAGAAGATATGACTATATCGAGACAGGATCTTTGGTGAGCATTAAGAAAAACACCCAAGGCATCGTGCTCCCATCAGAAGAGCGTTCCATTCAGATGTACCCGATGGACTTTGAAGAGTTCCTTTGGGCTACAGGTAATGATATGCTGATGGACTTGATACGGAAAATGTATGTAGAGCGGAAGCCGATGGGACAGGCTTTCCATCGTCAGGCAATGGATGCTTTCCGTCTCTATATGATAGTTGGAGGAATGCCGCAAGCCGTCAAAAAGTATGTTGAGACCAAAGACTTTGATGCCGTAGATGCAGCAAAGCGCGATGTGCTGACTATCTATCGTAATGACATCTTCAATTATGCAGGTGAGATAGCAGACAAGGTAGTGTCTATCTTCGACCAGATTCCTCCCCAGCTCTCCAAACATGAAAAGAAGTTTCGGTTGTCAGCCCTGAAACCAGGTGCGAAATACCGCGACTGGGACGATGCGTTCTTCTGGCTGAAGGACGCGAGGGTTGTCAACATATGCTACAATTCGACAGAGCCGAACATCGGACTGAAGATGAATGAAGACCGTACGACATTGAAGTGTTATATGAACGATACGGGCTTGTTAATCAGCCATGCTTTTGATGAAAAGGGCATCGTCTCGTCTGAGATTTACCAGAAACTGCTCTTTGGAAAGCTGGAGGTGAACGAGGGAATGCTCATTGAGAATATCGTGGCCCAGATGCTGACAGCCAGCGGTAACAGGCTCTTTTTCTATAGCAAGTCATCAGAGGAAGCCGAGGAACGTATGGAAATCGACTTCTTGCTCCAAAAGGACAAAGTGACAAGCCGCCACAATATCCGTCTGATAGAAGTTAAGAGCGGCAAGAACTACACCTTATCTTCCCTAAAGAAGTGCATGAAGAAGTTTGGAGAGTATATGACCACCCCTACTGTTTTGCATGCAGCCGACTATAAGGTAGAGGATGGTGTCACCTATCTTCCGCTATATATGACACCCTTATTGTAAGCCCAGAGAGTGTTAGTTTCATATAGTCGCCATTAGTTTGATGATAGTATGTCCTCACAACGGTATCAGGAATTCATAGCGGAACGCACACGACTGCTTGAACGCATCAAGGAGTTGGAAACCGAGAACGCCGAGCTTCGGAAAAGGCTTGGCGAATTTGTTCCACCTGCGTCTCCAGCCCCCAATGCTATTCAGAAACTATCTCTCCAAGAGAAGATTGATTTGTTTTGTAGTTTGTTTAAGGGACGTGATGATGTGTTTGCGAGAAGATGGTACAGTAAGACAAGTGGAAAAGTCGGCTATCAGCCAGTATGCCAAAATGAATGGACTCCGCTATGTGACAAACGTAAATACAAATGTGCTGACTGCCCCAATCGTCAGTTTTCACCGCTAACGTACAACGACTACTATAGGCATTTGGAGGGGAAGGATGCGGATGGAAGAGATGTTATTGGTCTATATGTACTTAACGAAGACAATACATGTCATCTTCTTTGTACTGATTTTGACGATAAGAACTGTGAGCATGGTTATCAGGATGACGTGCTGGCTTTTGTCGATGTGTGCAAGAGTTGGAATGTACCATATTCCATAGAGCGTTCCCGTTCTGGTAATGGTGCACATGTTTGGATATTCTTTGAAAGCCCTGTGCTTGCCGTCAAAGCCCGAAGGTTGGGCAATGCTATCCTTACTGAAGCCATGAACAGAGACGGAAAGATAGGATTTAAGTCCTACGACCGATTCTTTCCTAATCAAGACACACTACCTGAAGGTGGACTGGGTAACTTGGTAGCACTACCTCTACAAGGTAATGCCCGAAAGAATGGCAACAGTGTATTTGTAAATGTATTTTTTGAACCATATCCAAACCAATGGGAGTATCTACTGAATGTAGGAAAGCTATCAGAGCAAGCACTTGAGGAACTTCTAAAGCAGAATGCGAACACTATGTCGCTCGGAGATTTGTCAAAGACAAGTGAGAGTAAACCTTGGGAAGTTCCTGTTGCGAACAAAATAGAACGGACAGACTTTGCTTCTGAGGTTGTTATCACAAGGTCAAACATGCTTTACATCTCACTGAGTCAGCTTTCATCAAAGGTGCTCAACCATCTAAGACGCATTGCCTCGTTCCGAAATCCTGAATTCTATAGTAAACAGGCATTGCGCCTGTCAACATATTCCACACCGCGAATCATTTCATGCGCAGAACTGACGGAAGAACACCTGGTGTTGCCTCGTGGATGCGAAGATGCCGTTGTCGCATTACTTAAAGAAAAAGGTGTAACTTTCCGCTTTGACGACGAAACAAATCATGGCAGGAGCATCTCCTTACACTTCGATGGAGAACTGCGTAAAGACCAACAAGAGGCTGTCGAGGCTTTGACCTCCAACAATACTGGTGTTCTTTCAGCGACAACTGCTTTTGGCAAAACAGTTGCTGCCATCGGTTTAATAGCTAAGCGTGGTGTCAACACGTTAATATTGGTACATACTAAAGCTTTGCTCGACCAATGGGTGCAGAGATTGGAGCAGTTCTTGGTTATCGATGAGGTTCCAAAAGTTGAAGAGGGCAAGCGCAGACGGAAGAAAAGTCTCTCTCCCATTGGTACACTTTCTTCAACGGGAAACAAACTGCATGGCATCATCGACATCGCACTGATGCAGTCGTGTATTTCGGATAATGAGGTAAAGCCTTTCGTTAAAGAGTACGGAATGGTCATTGCCGATGAGTGCCACCATGTCTCTGCAGTAAACTTTGAACAGATACTGAAAACCATCAATGCCCAATATGTCTATGGATTAACGGCTACACCTATTCGGAAGGATGGACATCAGCCTATCATCTTTATGCAATGCGGACCTATCAGATACTGTGCAGATGCCAAGGCACAAATGCAAACTCAGACCTTCCAACGTCTGTTGGTTCCTCGTTTTACACCCTTTAGACTTGTCAGTAACCAAGACCTCTCTTTTGCTAAGGTTACACAACAAATAGCAGAAGACGAGTATCGCAATCTTCTCATCGTCAAGGATGTTCTTGACGTTCTGAAAGAGGGGCGCTCGCCAATCATACTAACCAGTAGAACGTCACATGTAACCTTGCTTGCAGAACTGCTACAGCCACATTGTCCCAATGTCATAACACTTGTCGGTTCTGACAGTACCAAAGAAAAACGTCAGAAGATGGAGCAACTGTTGTCAATACCACCATCAGAGCCTTTGGCGATTGTAGCCACGGGTAAATACGTTGGTGAAGGATTTGACTATGCGCGTCTTGACACATTATTCCTTGTTTCACCAGTAGCATGGAAAGGAATCGTTGCTCAATATGCAGGTCGGCTACATCGTGAGCATGAAGGCAAACAAGAGGTTCAGATCTATGATTACATAGACATCCGTGTGCCTGTTTGCGAGTCTATGTACCGCAAACGTCTAAAGGGATATGCCTCCATCGGTTATAGAATTAGGAACGATGAAGTATTTGACAGACTGTTCCCAATAACAGATGTTATTTATGATGGTCAAAACTTTGAACAACCCTTCATCTCTGACTTGATTCAGTGCAGGCAATCTGTCGTCATTTTCTGTCCGAAAGTAAAATTGGGTAGGTATTCACAAATCTCACAACGGCTGATAGATATAGGTGCAAACGGAAAGGGAATAGTTTTGTGCACAAGAGATAAGAATGATGATACCATCAGATTGCAACAGCAGGGCATATCTGTAATCTATCGCGATTCGCTGTCCCTTCATGCAACCATCATCGATAAAAAAACTATTTGGTATGGTAGTATTAACATACTTGGCTTCCACTCCATAGAAGACAACCTTATCAGGTTCAAAAACGCAGAAATTGCGTCGAATCTATTAGAGTATTTGCAAAAGTGATGTGGTTTGGGAGACAACATCAATATTCCAGAGATTATCATACTCAATCCAAGTATGACAGTTATCATGCAATTAGGAATTTAGGTTTACACTTTGATTCATGGTTTACCGCCCAAATCATGGAAAAGTGTAAATACTACATGTGGCTTACCGTGGAAAAGTGTAATAAATCGCAAAAAAACTCATTGGAAAAGTGTAATTTTGAGGAGGTGAAGTAAGATAAGAATCGATAAACAACAATAAAAATCTATAAGTATTATTAGCGCACAACCTGTTGGTAGTGTTCTAATTGATTATGGATACTTGCTGATTCTATTTTCACCTCGAAAGCTCTTGCTATTTCCATCCCGTAAGGATTGGAATGAAGCCATTTTCCTCATTATTTGTAACATATTTGCGACACGACAAAATGGACGATAAGTTGCAAACAAATGATTACATAATTTGGTTTTTCGCTCGCCTTGCACTATATTTGCAATCTAATGGTGCATTGTTATGGATGAGACAAAGATAAGAATTGGAAATATCAACATATAGATAAAAGAACTCTGCAAATTTCCAAAGGAAGTTGGCATCAATAAATATGTACTTATCTCGTTATAAAGAAGACAAAAGAAGATAAAATGGAATATAGAGATTTTGTAAAACTAGTTGATGCGCTAAGGCAACGCTCTAAAGAAACGGAATGGCTGGAGTTCAAAGAAAACTTCCATTCAAAAGAAGAGATTGGAGAACGTATTTCTGCCATTTCGAATAGTGCATATCTCTCAAATATGCCTTTTGGCTATATTGTTTTCGGCATCCATAATGATACACATGAGGTAGTTGGCACAGATTTGTATGACAAAAGAAAAATGGTCGGTAATGAAGAACTTGAATCATGGCTTCCCGCATCATAAAGGATACGATTGAAGCAAAACTTATCAAAGACGACAATCCTGATGTTGGCACCAGGCGCTATGTGCCCTATTGGGCGTGATACAATGTAACTGGGATGTAACTGCAGAGCATAAAATAGTGAAACAAAAAAACAAACAAACATTTGATAATCAAACATTTGCATCATGTAGCTAGCATATAACTGAGAACTCAATCGATTTTATCTATACTTATCCCATAGTTTGATTTCTCTATCGTATATCTGACCATATTTGTACCAAGGTTTTATAAAGCACTGAATATCAAAACATGTCATCTTCGAGGAGGAAAATCACTTATTATCCCATTTACATGATAGCCTTCTTCAATCGAATTCAGACAGAAGAGGAAGTATATAAGTTTGATTTGACCAGACTCAAAAGCATCAACCAGTAACTACAATGACTATTATGAATAATTACGACTTTATACAAGAATATATCATCCCGGCGTTCAAGGGCGACTACAAGGACTTCAGTTCAAAGAAGATTGAAGGTTATTCGCTCTTTGTTTCTGAATGGAAGAAAAAAACACAGGCAATGGTCACAACCGAGGGTTTGGAACACCTGCATTTCATCGTACGGAAGTTTGTCAACGCTACAGCAGAGAAAGAAGAGAATCTTTATAAATCCCAGATAAGCCGATGGTATGTGAATGGATTCACGTCTGCTTACAATTATTGCAGAAGATACGATTTGAACAATCCTCACGAAGAAACAGATTTTGCCATCTGGGCCAAGAAACTGAGACTGACGGATGACTTGGAACAAGGGGTTTGGAATAAGGATAAATTCCGCAAGCACACCATTCACTTTGGGCAACATGAAGGGACATTGTTCTATGTTGCCGAAAGGAACAGCCTTGAAACAAGTGACAAGCTTATTGATGATGATACTGCCATCAAAACTGACATTGAGAATCCATCGGAAACGGAAGTTACTCCAGAGACGGGACCCAGTTACATCTTTCCAGATGGATTAATCGAAGAACTCTATGAAGAATTCAACGATTCACTATTCCGGAAAATATCCACATTGGGGGAATTCAACAATATCATTACCCGAAAACCACACTCTGAGCATTTATCTGAATGCCCTCAGAAGAAAATGCAAATGTACAAACTACTATATAGTCTTCATCTAAAACTACCTGATAGTATCCGTAAGCAATGGCTCACTGATATTGCCAACGAATGTGGGTATAAAGTTGAAATCATTGAAAAGAAACATACTGGGAGTGATAGTTCAACAGACAAGTACAGTAAAACAATGGAACATCTGGACGCCATTTTCGACAAACACTAACAACCACTAATCTCATAAATCCTACACACATTGGCGCATGCCCTCACCGGACATGCGCCTTTTTTTGTGCCTCTTGTGAAATCTCTTGAGGCATCTTTCTGCCATTATCCACTTTCCACCTTTACCCACCTTAATACCACTTTCAAAAAAAATCTCAATCCACCTTCTTGCAACCTATTGGTTATCTGAGTATTACATATACAACATGAAATTTTATGAAATTTTCTTAGGTGCCACTTGTTACCACTTTTCCACCTGCGAAATTTGCGCATATTAATTTAAAACTCACAGCATGAAAGGTAATTTCATTATGTTACAGATGGATGACCTAAGGCAGGTTGTCACTGAGATTGTAGAAGAGGTCTGCGCAAAGCGCGGACTGAATGATAAGCCTTCGGTAGATGAAGGCGAGTGGCTAACGCGTGAAGAGGTGTGCGACATGCTGCACATCACTTACACAACTCTATGGCGAAAAGAGCAGGAAGGAGTCGTACGGAAACACAAGATGGGCCGACGCAACCTTTATTCGAAGAAAGAGATTATGGAACTGTTCTCAACTTCTGTTGAAGTAGCAGATAAAGATGCAATATAAATAGAAGTGCTATGAACGGACCCATTATTCCTTGCGATTCACACGGAGAGTCCAGCTTCCTATCCATGATCAACGCCGAGGTGGAGAAAGTGGCACCTGCGATAATCGCATTTCCCACTTCACCCGATGCGGAAGGAGCGACTGCCCCATTGCTGGAGCCACCGGAAACATCCTCTGAAAAGATTAAGGAGGCACACCACCTGAAAGCATCGACCTTCGCAGAGTCGGTGTTGCCCATTGACTGGCTGTCCCAACCAGTCCAGGAGTATATACGCACTGTGGCGGACGCTTTCGGGTGTCCACAGGATTACGTGGCGGCCACCTGTCTGCTCACCGTGGGTGTGGCTGTGGGGAAGAAGGCGGTTCTCCACACCAATCCATACACCAACTATCCCTGCGATTTTGTCTGCCTGGTCGGCAAACCAAGTAGGAACAAGACTGGCCCCCTGAAGGAAGTGACAAGGCCGCTTCGCGATACTGACAAGGCGAACTTCATGATTTATAAGGAAGAGAAGAACGCATATGAGATGAGCAAGAGCGAGGATAAGAATTATACGGCAGAGCCTCCTGTGTTCCATCAGAGGGTAACGGACGACAGTTCCCCCGAGTCCCGCAACGCATTGTTAGCCCAGGGCGACATGATTATCATCCTTGCCGACGAATTGAGAACCTTCACGGATTCTTTCGGACGGTACTCCAAAGGTGGTAATGGGGCGGGAGTGGAAATATCACAGCTCCTCTCCATCTGGTCGAACGTCAGTTTCACGGTCAACCGAAAGTCGGAAGAGACCAAACTGATTGATGACCCTGCCTTGAGCCTCATCGGCGGAATTCAACCCGCGTTCCTGAGCAAGACCTTCGGCAACGACGCCCTGATGGAATCAGGCTTCACCCATCGTTTCCTTTTTGCCTTTCCCGAGAGAGCAACATTCACCAGACGACGCGACAGGGAACAGATGTCGGAGGAAATGCGTGGCTTTTGGAATGACACAATCTCCAGCCTGCTCAACATGGAACCGGTGACACTCGGTCTGTCGCACGAGGCTGAGAAAATCTACAACGACTATGCCGACACCAACGACATGAAGGCTGAAGCAGAAGAGGATGACTACATAGGAGGCGTGATTCAGAAGATGAACATCCATGTGCTACGCCTGGCCATCATGATACATTTCCTGTCCGAACAAAGGAAAGGACCTGTCATCACGCATGAGACCATGAACTACGCCATTCGTGTAGCCGACTACTTCACCTGGACCCATATCGAGCGCATCTACCCATTGCTGAGAGATTCCTCAGTAGCAAAACGGCCAATGACAAACGGCGAACTGATACGAGCCATCGACAGGCAGATAAATATCAAGTCGCAGAGTGCTTTTGCCAGAGCACTGGGCGTTTCACAACAGTATATCAACAAGGTACTCAAAGAAAAATGACGGTTGTAGTTGTTGTTATGCGAAAACACCCGTGGACAGGGGAGAATGACAACAACAAACATACAACTAACCGTTCGGAGATTCCGATATGTGGCTCCATTTACTTGGTTGTACCCATGTTGTAATGCAGAAGCCTTACAAGACAAGGCTTTCGGCCCAATTACAACTACAACAATACACTTTAATTTAAAAGAACTATGACAACTATTTTTGATACTAAGATTAGCTGCTACAACAACGTCACAGACAATGTCGGCACGGTATTAACCTTGCGCGACTTCCTCTTCTGCGACAAATACAAGAAACAGATAGAAACCCTCCGAGCCACAATTGAACCCGCACTGCGAAAGGACATGAAGAAGCAATTGCCACTGGCTACCATCTCAGGCACTTTCGCTCCCACTCGTCGGGCAGACAACCTCGTGACCCACTCGAACCTGCTCTGTGTTGACATCGACAAGAAAGACAACATGGATGTGGAGTGGTTCGGCGACCTGAAACACGAGTGGCACAACATTCCCCAGATACTCTATGCTGCCCACAGCGTGGGTGGCGAAGGCTGGTTCGCCATTTTCCGCATAGCCTACCCAGAGAAGCACAAGGCGCATTTCGAGGCACTGCGTGGGGATTTCGCCCGTGAAGGATTGGTCATCGACAAATCATGCAAGGACGTGTGCCGGATGCGAATCATCTCCTACGACCCTGAGCCGTATGTGAATGAGGAAGCCTCTCTATATACCAAGGTATTGGAAATGCCTAAACCCGCATTCAGCACGCATAATAATGGTGGAGGTGACATGGAACGTGTGGAGAGGTGCTGCCGTGAGATTGTCAGCCGTGGCATCGACATCACAGCCAACTACGATGACTGGTTCCGTGTAGGCGCCGCACTGGCGTCTCTCGGTGAGTGTGGGCGCAGCCTGTTCCATCAGGTCAGTGCTATGAACGGTCAATACAATGCGGCCGAAACTGACAGGAAGTTCAACAACTGCTTGCGTTCTGTGAACAGTATATCCATCGGTACATTCTTCCATATATGTTCCATGTATGGAATAAGCGGGAAGGAGGGAAGGCTATGGAAGTAGAGATAACAAGTTTCAGCAATACGTTCATCGAATACCTCTGTGGATTCACCTGTTTCGACACAGACTGCTTGATGCAGTTGATGGAACAGTATTTCATCGGGTCGACAGATCGGGGTGAAGCGATATTCTGGCATATCAATGCCGAGAACAAGGTGACCAACGGACATATCATCACCATGGATGGCGAGACGGGGAAGGTCTATGATGGCAGTTGGTACTATCAGGACGGACGACCGATGTGCCTGTTCGGTGCGCACCTGCTCAAGGACTATCCTGACAAAATGGTAGCTCTGGTGAAAGATGAAACGACAGCAGCCATCATGAGTTGTTTCCACACCCCTTATCTATGGCTTGCGACAGGTGGGGATATTCTCACCACAGACCATTTACTTTCGCTTGAGGGCAGGACTGTGATGATGTTCCCTGACAAGGGGGAGTATGACGGATGGGCGAATGCCGCGGGTGCTATGACAGGCATGTGCGTTCATGTATCCGACATCATGGAAAGGTCGCGACTGAGTTTCCAGAATGTCGCCCAGGCTGTGCTGAACCAACAGCCGTTGCGTCCGATAACTGAGGAAGCAGTCCTAATGAGGATGGAAGCGGAGAACCCATGCCTTGAGCAGCTCGTCAACAGACTCGACCTGAAGGTGGTTAGCGTATCATGTGCAGCCTCGGTACGAGGTTCCTGAGATGCGCTTTGCGGTCGGGCTTTTTAGCGTCAGTAAAAATCCAAAACATAATATGGACTTTTAGATTCGCTTCGCTCCCTTAAAAAGTCCACTTATGCTCTCCGAGGGCTGGAATCCATTCCTGTGCCAAACAGCATACCGCCACGGCGAGGCTTGTCTGCGAGGGAGTGACCCTCTCCCTCGGCCCTCCACTCAGGGTTCCCCCAAGCCCCCTTAAAACGAAACCTCTCAATAACTAAAACAAGACCATTATGAGCAACGGAGACAAACCACGCGCCGCTATCCATGTAGGCGCACCTGCCAAGTCCTTCTCTGCCGCCGAGGGCAATGAACCCGAACGCCGTGGCTGGGACGAAAAGACTTACCGACTGAAGAACCAGGACACGAACAACCATTATGATTTCACACGCAAGCGCCTCAACTTTGAGGTCAATAGCAAAGGGGAGATTGTGCCTCTCGGCTCCAATCCTGTACCACTCCATGAACGGTTGAGCGCTCGGCTTGCCCAACTGGGGTTCAAGCCTTACAGGGGCAAGGCCAATCCCATGGGTAATTCCTACAACAGCCCGAACTGCACCGTCGGCATCATCGTCAGCGGTGACCATGATGTGCTGACCCGACTTGCCTTCGGTGACCAAGAAGTGGATTTTTCCCTGCAAAAGAGTAACGCTCACGTCAAGTCGTCGCAGGGAATCAAGGACTGGGCGATGGACACCTACCAGTGGGCTTGCCGGCGTTGGGGCGCGGAGAACATCATCGGCTTTGACGTGCACCTCGATGAGACCACCCCGCACATCCATATACAGACCGTCCCTGTGGCCATGACAAAGACGAGAGGACGGGTGCCAGCCCGATATCTGTTCAGACAAGACACCTCTATCTCAATCACTCACCAGGAGTGGAAGAAAATGACGAAAGAAAAGCAAGGTGAATACTTGAAGATTGACGGCGAGAAGGAAGAAAAGGAAAGCGTCTCATTTGCCCTGGTCTGGGGAGCCAATAGGCACGAGGTCAGGAGGACTTTGTTCGGGATGCATACCGACTACCACAATGAGGTGGGCAGGAAATACGGCCTGGAACGAGGTGACATCATCTCCCTGTTGCCAGAAAGCGATAAGCGGAAGAGGGTGCACAAGAACAAGGCCGTCTTGGAGGCTGAGCATCAGGCGGAGGTGGCCATTTCAAAAACCAAGGCTGAGAAAAAGGCACTTGAGCAAGAGAAAGACAGGATCGCGGCAGAGGCACGGCAATTGGAACAGCGGAGGAGCAAAGCCGAGAATGGACTCGACGCACTGGAGGCATACGCCAAGGCAGCGGACATCAAGCAAGAAGAGCTCGTGGTGCCTGACCTCCAGACCGATCCACTGGTCATAGAAGCCCACAAGGCTATCCAAGCGGAACTTGACAAGCCGATTCCGTCTTTCGGGCAAAAGCAGTGGAGGGCGGACAGGAAGAAAGCCGTGAAGTTAATACTCACCAATATGCAGACAGCGCTACTGAAAGCCAAGGAGACGCAGAAACAAGACATACTGAATTTGGGACGAGCACTCTACAAGAAAGCCATGAAGGATATTGCTGCCATCATCGAGCAGAACAAACAGCTCATGAAAGCGAACGAGGCACTGATGGCAGAGAACAAGAGTCTGAAAACGCAGATTTCGTCCATGGACAAGAATGCCATCAAGTCGCTTCTCAAGCAGAAGGATGATGAGATACGACGACTTCAAGAAGAACGGGAGAAGGCTGACTCCAGAGCCTCTCAGGCGAGCAAAATGGTTGCTGATGAGCGCAGACGTGCCGACAGGGCGGAAGGTCAGGTCAGGGAAATGCTAGGCGTGCCTGAAATCAAGGAGAAATGGGATGCCATACAGCGCAACAAGAAAGCCTCATGGCAGCAAATGGAGCGTTGGATTAACGAGGCAGTCCGTGCGATTGCGGGGTACGCCATGGACCACCGTGGTCTGTTCTCACAAAATGAGGAACAAACCATCGGCATGGGCATCATCGCCCAAGCATTCAAGGAAGGTCTGGATGTCAAGGACATGGGGCAACGCAAGCAGGCGACCGATAACTTGCTGGAACAGGTCTCATGGACTGGCACCACTGACTACAAAAGGGAGCTGTCGTCCCTCCGCACACGCCAACTGTGTGAGGAAATGGTTGTTCCCGAAAGCCTGATACAGTCTATTATCCTCGCTATTGGCGGTCGCGGACCTGTACCTTCGGGTGGCGGTGGTTCTGACAACGAACTCACCAATTGGGACGGCACGAAGAAACGGAACGGATGGGGAAGGTGATTAATCGTTTAGAAACAGCCGAAATAGGTCTTCCGAATCCTTTTGTTGCTTTCAGTGCTGAAAATTTTGTGAAGATACAGTCCTGCTAAAAGCATATTCTCTCATTTCTTCTTGGTGTTGAATCTGTAGATGAAATGGAGCATGATGTAGCGATGGAGGATGTTGGTGATGCGCTCATACCGTGAGGAACCGTATGCGGCGAAGAACACATCACGGTTCTGGTTGAGGATGTCGTAAG
>JAEEGG010017234.1_pt1 | contig 14870 bp, 14 predicted proteins | sample 9134161 | NCBI WGS metagenome assembly JAEEGG01 (sample SAMN16246543, study PRJNA631951) | gut metagenome | biome: gut microbiome; feature: rumen; material: CR-attached | host: Bos | place: Iran: Karaj | collected 2018-10
AGGCCTTTAACCAGGCTATCACAATGGCACGATGCGACAGGTTCCAGTAGGTTTCATCCTGCGACAATCGGGCAAATTCAGCGCACTCCTCCTGTAGCTTTTTAGCCAGTTTGAATGCCTGCGGACAGTCAACCACGCCATGAGCCGACACAAGGTTGTCGATATACGTTTTCAGTTCAGCGTCAAATGCCTCGTCGTACTTGCCATAGATAGGTTGTTCAGCTCCAATTTCCATCTCTGGGATGGTACAGAAGTTGATTCGGCTGATAGGACCATCGGTGAGAACACGACTGAAAAAACGACGACCTTTTTGGATGGTAGTACAGGCGTTCCAGTTAAATCTACACTTAGGCCTGGCAGTTACACTCTGTGTACCGATACGTGTTTGACCGAACTCAGCACCTGGGTCGAAAGCTAAGCACATCAGCTGGAAATGCTGCTTGCCAGTCTGACCTTTCAGCTGCTCAAACAGGTCAATCTCGTTCAGCTTTACATATACAAAGTGGCCTTCAGCCTCGTCCATACGGGTAACCAATGCAGGCTTGGTCATATCGGGATCAATCTCCTGTATCACCAGTCCTTCGGGTCGTACCTGCTTATCCTTATTGGCGCCCTTCTTTTGGCAATCCTTTTTCCACTCAGCCTCTCTTCGGGTGTTCTCGGCATCGCGGGCTTTAATATCGGCCATAATGTGGCGGATGGGCTCGTCTATACAGCCCTTACCTGCGCCCGTATGCGCCATCAGACAGTTCATCAGCGTGGCCTCATGCTTCACGTAATCAGTGTACTCAAACTCCACCTCTTTCAGGTGTGTGCCGAGCGATGGGAACACCGCATGCGCCACCGCAGCTTTGTATTGGTTGGGGGTATTCTTGGTAAGCAGTTTAATCAGTTTCGGCAGTTTTGCTGGCATCTCAGGAGGAATAGGAGCAGAACGATCACTCACTTCTGCTTCTTTATCATCCCCCAGTCTCCTACTCTTCGTAAATATTGCCTCTTCATCCTTATTCAGTTTTCGTTCAGGATTGTAATACTTGGCATAAAAATCACTCAGGCATTTCTGTACATTCGCATCGGCCCAGTGTTCAGGCATCAGTTCAGCCAAAGCCCCGTTTGCCTCCTTCTTACTTAATAACTGGTTACAGCCACTCAGGAATATCTTCACCGCATTATGCCTACCGCCAATATCCGTAAAGTCAGATTTCTCCAGCCCCTTCGCCTTCAACACCGCCTCCATCACAAACCTCACCCGCTCATCGATTGGTTTATTTTGCAATGCTGTGACCAGGGACTGGTCCCTGTCGCAGGATGTGACTGGGCCCTGTCCCTCGTCACGGCTCTCGCGGCTATTCTCGCGGCCATCATCCGTTGCCAAATCATCTTCCCAAGGCTTATAGTGCTTCCTCGCCTTTTTAGCCCCAGCCGGCACCTGCTCTTCACCTTTACGCTCGCGCTCTTTCAATCGGGCATATTCCGCCTCGCACTCATCAACCGTCATGGGTTCACTAAACAGCTCGTCGTCAAGATAAAGTAAATCTTTTTCATCACCGCTCGTTGAGTAAACCACCCTTTGCAAATCATGCACATTGGTATCCATCTCAATCTGCAAAATAGTAGCAATACGCACTTGATTCTCAAGAATAGTAGTACCAGGCTGGCGCTTACAAACCAAATGGTATCCCCCACTCGCGCTCTTTTCCAGCAGCATCAGGCCTATCTCATCCTTCTTAGCCAGTATCTGCTGCGCCATTGCTGCGCTCTGTTCGGCATCGTAGCAATCCACATCGTGGAAAAAGTAGCTACCAATACTCTTGCAACCAGCCAAAGCCGAACTTTTCAGTACACCGATATTATAGGCAAACTGCACCAATTGGGCCTTAGCTTTCTCATCGCCTTTGCGCGCTTTGGCTAAGTTCTCCAGATTCTCCTTGGTGTTTCTGAGCGCCAAGAAATCTTCACGATTCTTTACCTGATAAGCAAACTTCTTACCCTTATTAACTATGCGGTAAATCATTTACTATATCCTTTCTTTTGCAGGTGTTTAATGATTGGGCAAATACCCTTTCGCAGGATGGTTGGCAACTGGGCGCGCAGTTCGTTAGGTACCACAAATGTTACACGATCGTTGCCATCAGCACCAAACGATAGGCTGGCGTAATCCCCTTTAAATTCAGGCTTATGACGCAATCGCTTGGTACGAGTAAACTCAAACGATCCATTGCTAAGCAACCGGCCTAAGCCTCGCCCGCAAAATGCGTCTGTTTGTCCTACACTCGGATTATCTGGCAAAAACTGCACATAATCCATTTCCAAATCAGTCTTTGTAACGGCCATCATGCCGTTAACAGTTACGGTCTTGTTTAATTTGTTATTTGTTTTCATTTTGTTTTGAGTTTTAAAGCGAGAAGAAGTTTCGGATTCCTTGGCCATTTACTCGAGAATATCCTCCTCACCTCAACTCAAAATTGTTTATTTCCAGTACTTTCTATCTAACCATTCCACCAGATACCCCTCTCTGATACTCCACTCACCTTTTTCGGTAATGTCGATATCGTACTTCTTCAGGATAACACCGAACTTATCAAGCACCTTGCGTCGCCAGATACGAGCGTTCTCATCGTTCTTTTCTTCGTTAGGATCGATAGGTGTCTGGTTATATGCCTTAACACACTCTCTGGCACAGTTCACATAGTCCTCGTTAAACTGGTGACCAATTAACCCATACAGCATGTCAACCATATACGCCACATCGCGATCTACATCTCCTACTATACGATTGCCCTTCTTATAGTGGGCCATAGCTTTGGTAAGCCCTTCGTACAGCTGACCTAGGTACTTTAAGCAGTCCTCCACACTTGATTCCTCGCTAATAGTAATCGTTGGAATACATAAGGCCAGATGGTCCTGCATCGGCAGCCAGTCATAATCTATTGCCTTATCCACTTGATTGTTTCTTACAGCCTCCAGCATCATACATGTGCTGCGGAGGTTCATCTCCATTGCTTTAATTGCTTCACTTAAATACATAACTTTTTTAATCTTTAATGTTTAATCTTTAATGTTTAATCTTTTGGATTTCGTTCGCAATCACGTCCATGTACACCTGTCCGTTGTGTTCTCGGGTTCTGAAGCTCATGCTGCAGGCAACCAACTCTCCCTCGGTCCACTCGATGGTGGCCAAACTGCCCAGGGCTGTTACCACAAAGCTGTCCTCATACTTGCCACCCAACATCTGCAGTACCAGTGTACGCTTGTCAAGTACGCCATTCTCACTTTTCTCACTCTGTACGGTAGTCATTACCCCGCACTTTTTCACTCTTAAAATCATTGTGTTCATAATTACTTTTGTTAAATTAAATATTAATATAAATTGAATCAAAATTTGAAACTCTTACGAATTCAGCTCTTATTTCTTCGATACTTTTACGAGTAATACGGTATCCCATATCCACCGCTTGCTGCTCCTCGGCTCTCACATCAGCCAGGTATCTCAGATACTCTATCCGTTTCACCCGACCTTCTATTCTAACCTTTTTTTCCATCATATTATCATCCTTATCGTGTTCTTATCAGATCATCTAACATAGGATTGTATCCATCACGAAGATACACTCTTACGCCAGTTCTTTCAAAGAAACTTGCATTTGACGCGTCGGCAAATCTGAACGCCCAACTTTTACGTAAGATAAGATCCAGCTTATTTTTCAGACCACGCATTTTTTCGGCAACTTCTTTCATGATTGCGAGTTCTTCCATATCCAGCATATCGTAATATTTTTCATAAGCCTCCTTATACTCAGCAAACAGTTTAGTTTCAGCCGTAGATAATTTCATGTCGGAATTCTCCACACTCTCAGGATCAATAGCAATGGTTCCATTTACAACGAAACCAATCTCATCCACACCTTGTTCATCTAACACCACATCGGCCACTAAGTAAGTCTTACTTGGGAAATGCAATTTTTCTCCCCAAATCAAATCCCTAATGATGTCCGTCTTTCTTTCGGCTATCACCTTCTTAACGCCCTCTAGTAGAATTGATTGCTTGGCAATCTCTGATTCTACACTTACCAGCTCTTCGGCCAGTTTCTCACAAATTTTCCGTGAATAATACATTTTACTTTAATTTATTTATCTTTATCAGACGACTATCATCTGATTTCCGACGGCAAAGTTATAGCAAGTTTTTGAACCCACAATGGCATAAAAACATGCTTTCCGCATATCCTTCCGCACCCCTTATTACTTTTCCGTAAATCCTTCCGCTAATACTCTTTTGGCTCTTATATATGCACTCAAAAACTGCCGAGCAACGTTGTTCCGTCGAATAGTTTCGCCTGATCCAGGATTATCTACAAACGTCCATTCGGGGTACTTCCCACTAGTAAGCCCTAACATCAGATATATGCGCGATTTGCCTGGAATATAACTCGCTCCAATATGCTGAAGATATGCAATATAATCAAGCGGTGAGGTATAGAATAGTTTCTTATCTATTCCACCCTGATTAATCAGCATCATGATAAAAGCATAATCTGATGCAAAACGGATAACATTTCTTTTTTGCAGTTCCGCTATAGCCATTGCCACGCAGCGATCCCTTATACCAATAGTATCAACCTCATCGCTGATACCCACCACCTTTGCAGCAGGACAAATACGTAACATTCCCATAAAAGGCTCGTAAGCCTCATCCTCAATTTCTATCACAATTTGTTTCATTCTTGCTTCACGTTTGCGAAACAGAATGGGCCCACACATGTTTCTGGTTAGACATTATTTTTATAGTTGGAAATCCGCATGCAAAAGTAAAGCATCCTACTAAAAATAAAACAAAAAATATCCATCATTTCATAGCGAAATATGAAATAATGGATAATGCTATCAAGCGCTATTAAACGCTATCTAATGCTATTAAATGCTATCAAACGCTATCAAACGCTATCAAGCGCTATCAAGTAAGAACTTTCTCCTTGCATCAGCTTTCATACTTGCGTAAGTAGCATCGTGTTCATAGGGATTATTATTCAGGTTCATATAACTATTATAGGTCGATGGCGCTATCAGTTGTTCTTTATCAAACGCTCTCACAAATGCCACGTAAGTAGGCCTCTTAATAATCTCTAGTTCAAACAGAACTCTTATAGCCCTCATCATATCAATCGGATACTGATATTGATCAGTCTCCTCATGTAGCCAGTCTTTAATTTTCTGTCGCATAGCCTTGGGCAGATAATCGTCTATATTAATCGATTTTCTTGGACGTCCCTTACTTTTACCGATTTCTTCAAACCGCTCTTCCAGCATCTCATATCCAAAAACACTCATGGGGTTAAACATTCGGTTATCCATACCCTTCATATACGAATGCAAGATATCCTTTTCCCAGGCTATTGGCTTATGGCAGGCCTCAAGCTTTACGGTTGTATTGGTACCAGCCAGCGCCCAGTTAAGCGATTGTGTTACCATATTGGCTATCAGGTTTGTATCGCTAAACTCTTTATGGTGGCATCCTATCACTATATATGGTTGGTACTGGTTACCGCTCAGATTAATGCCTACGGTAGCATACACAAAGTTGCCATCCACATATTCTCCCACATCAATCACAGCCACTCCACCCTGAGGCATAATGGCATAATGTCTGTAATAGGTTTTACCATTTCTAGGGTTGATAAAAGTTAGCTCCTTGCGTTTCAAGAAATCGTTGATAATTACTGGTTTGAGAGCATCGGTACCATCTACGGGCACGACATTCCCGAAGAGATCAGGCATGCTTTGCACATACCTGACGAAAAAGACCTTGAATTTCATTTTATTCAGTCTTGGTTTTTATAGAATTGGTTGTAAGTTAGAATTTAATCACAGGCGGTGCATCTTTCATCTTAAAGGAAACAGAGGCGATGAGCACCAATAATATACAAAAGCACCTCAGGATAACCACACCCTTTCGATTTCTGTAAACCACCAATGCCCACGCCCCTGAAGGTGTGAGCTGGTAGCCTTCGTTATCGAATTGCGTATTGTGGTTATTTTGAGGTGCAACGAAAACTTCGGCTCTGCTAACCAATAAGATTTTTCTGAGTGCAAAGATAATGCAAATCGAGTGAAATTCCAAAGGAAAACTCGTTTTTCTTTGCATTTCCGAGATGAAGCTTATCTTCGAGCTTTGTTCAGAGATAATGCAAATATCCTTTCCGCCCAAATATTAAACGGAAAATCTTATGTAATCATCATCTCTTTGCCCTCCTTTCTGATTTTAAGTAATTCAACATGTTAACAACTCTCAATAAATAACTTAAGATAGGTTTACTAATACGAATGCAAAGGTAACAAATTTAATAGAATTAACAAATTTTTTTTCGATTAATTATTGATGGTTCAAAAAATAGTATTATATTTGCAGCGAAAAAAATTTTAATGATTAAAGATTTATGGTTGATTAATTTAAATTTTTAAGTAATACGAGGAGCCAACAGTGATGTTCGCTCCTCGCTTTTATTTTACTATCATCTTCTTATACTTTGTTTATAATCAATTGTTTTGTTATCTTCGATATCTTTCTTTTCGGCTAGCAAAATTAAAAAACTCAGCGAAAATCCAAAGATTTCTCTGAGATTATGCTGATATTTTTCTAAAATGTTGTACTTTTGCGGGCAGTTCAAAAAAATAATTTAAAAAACAAGAAAATGAAACCAACTAAAGAACAGATTTACCAGATAGGTAAAGAGAAATTTGTGAGTAACATAGTTACTGAAATCTTGAAAAAAGACGAGCTGGATGACACCGCAATTAAGGATATTGAATTTGACGATGGCGGAAACATCATCTATGTTAGATTCACGGGGGGCGTTAGTGCAAGCACCTTCATTGCTATTGCAGAGGCCTTCGGTGATAACGACCCAGACGTTTATGCCAATGGAGAGAATCTATTCGAGGTCGTATTATCAAACCATATTGAAGAATTAATAGATTAAAGCCCTCTTTACAGGCAAACCAAGTATATTGGCGCCCGCTATTCGCAGCGATGCGCAGTACATTTTTTACATAATTATTAGTAAGTACACGAGGAGCCAACAGTGATGTTCGCTCCTCGCTTTTTATTTGTGGGTTAATGTAACTAATCACTCTTCTCCGTATGGTTTGGCCGATTCGGCTGCCATAGTAGATGATGTTTCGTTTGTTTCAGCATCTATATAAATCGTTTTGGCACCTGGACGAGGACCTGTTACATCAGGGGTATAGTACATCTCAACATACTTATATGCCTTTTCAAACACCTCATTATCCTTAATCTTATACTTCAACCAAAGGATTGTACGCAGCATCTTACGAACCTCGTTCTGACCTGTTACAGTCTTGAATGCATTACTGAATCTACGCACAATATCAACCACATTCTGATCGATGTCGTTCACCACGTTTTCTACTACTATTGGCGTTTCTGGCGTACGAACACTCTCAAAGAGTTCGGTTAGTGCATCCTTTGCCTTTTTACGCTGGTCCTCAGGCTGCTCCATCTTCTGCTCAGTTTCCAGAGTTTCTTTAGCAAGAGCAAGTAGATCTTTCAAGAACTGAATACTATCTATCTGCTGTTGGCGCATCTTTTCCTGCAGTTCCTTCAGTTTCTCACTGAGTTTTTTAAACTCCTTGCTACCAGCATGCTTAGGATTACCCAAACGCAGTCGTAACATTTTCTCTATCTCGATAATCGTGCGATTGCGCTTGTTCTCGTCCTTAATGCACTCCTCCAGCAGGCGAGTATCACTAACCACAAGATCTTCGATACTTTCACCTATATCTATAGAAACTACATTCTCGTGTATCAACTGGATGGTCTTTGGTCCAAGGATGGTCCAAATCAAATTACTTGTACTATTAACAGGACGAATACTCTCGTAAACCTGACTCAACCACACATAGTCGTTTTTATATGGCAGCAAGTCCTCATCAGGAGCAACCACCTCCCAAGCCTTGTGCAGTCGATTATAGTGAGCGCCGAATTGAGTCTTAACCTTCTCGTCCTTAAGTTTCTCCTGAGCCTCCTGTAGACCTTGGAATCCACCAATGGTTCTGTCAACTCCAGGGAAGAAGTCGAGACAATCCATCACAAACTTAGGAATCATCTCCTTAACCTGCGTTATATTCTTGATGACAGTCTTTACTGAGGCTTCATCAAATCTCAGCGAGTTGGCATAATCGTCAAACACGCCCACATAGTCAACAATCAATCCGCACTTCTTCTGTGCCTCATATACTCTGTTTGTACGACAAACAGCCTGCAGCAAAGTATGGTCCTTCATGGGTTTATCCAGATACATACACTGCAGAATTGGGGCATCAAAGCCCGTAAGCAGTTTAGATGTAACTATCACAAATTTCAGTGGCGACAGTGGATCGCGGAATTTATCAAGCAGTTTTTCCTGCTGATCGTTAGTAAGTTTATACTCCTTGTACTCGTCGCCCTTATCATTACCTGTATGCATAACGATGGCAGTCTCGTCACCACTTTCAGCCAGCATCGCATCAAGTTCCTTCTTATAGGCCACACAGCAAGCGCGATTATACACCACTACCTGACACTTTAATCCTGTAGGGCGGATGTACTGACGATAATGCTTCACGATATTGTCGCATACCTCATGTATACGCTTTGGCGAAGTAAAGAATGCTTCCACCTTGGTACCCTTTGTAAGCTGGTCTTTCTCTTCGTCTGTCAACGCATTTTCTCGAGCCATCTCATCAAATGCCTCCTGCAGACGTTCTTCGTCGAGATGCAGCTCTACAGGCACTTCACGGAAATTCAACTCCAGCGTTGCACCATCATCAATCGAGTCCTGGAAGGTATATTTCGACATATATCCACCATGATCCTCATCGGCACCAAAGCACTTAAATGTGTTCTTATCGCGCTTATTGATAGGCGTACCAGTCAGTCCAAAGAAGAATGCATTAGGCAAGGCCAGTCGCATGCATTCACCAAGGTCTCTTTCCTGTGTACGATGGGCCTCATCCACCAGCACCACGATATTATCTCGGATGTTCAGTGCCTGCTGAACCTTACCAAACAAGAAGATGGTGGTAATCAATATCTTACGCTGATCTTTTGTAAAAAACTCCTTCAGCTCTTCGCGAGTATAAGCAAAGTCCACATTCTCAATCTCAGATCGTGTGAAGTCGCCTGTTATCTGGTCGCGCAAGTCTACGCGGTCGTCCACGATAACTACTGTTGGCGCTTTTAGTTCCTGCATCTTCATCAGTTTCTGAGCAGCAAACACCATCAACCATGATTTACCTGAACCTTGGAAGTGCCATATCAATCCCTTCTTAGGTCCAATACCATTCTTGGTACGGGCCATCACACGATTTACGATAGCCATACCTCCATAGTACTGCTGATAACGGCATACCACCTTAATCTTTTTCGAAGAATCCTTTGTAGTGGTATATACCGAGAAGAATCTGTATATATCCAGCAGGCGCAACGGGTCAATCAGGCTCTTCAGGTTACTTCGTACGTCAGCCAATGTGCCATGTTTGCGGTCTTCGTCGCCAAACCATGGGCCCCATTTTGTAAGCGGAGCTCCTATGCTGCCATAATACAGTTCCTTACCCTCAGATGCAAAGCTTAGAATATTAGGCACAAACATCTCAGGGATAGACTTCTGATAATCCAGTATATCCTTGGCGCCATCAGCCCATGTCACACTAGCCTTGGTAGCGGTTTTAAGTTCGCCTATAACCATAGGTATACCATTTATAAGCAGCACAATATCCAGGCGTTTACCGCCCGAATACGAGCTCTTTGGATACTCCCATTGGTTTGTTACCACATAGGTATTATTCTTGCTAGCAGTTTCGGGATTAGTATCAAAGAAACTGATCGACTTATGCTCGCCATTAGCACCAAAGGGGAAACTATTCTCCTTAAAGAACAAGTCTCTAAGTTTCTGGTTCACAGTGATGATATCACCACTAAAACCTTGGTAGATAGTATCCTTCACTTTCTGAATCACGATCTGAGCTTCCGACAGCGTGATATGATTTATCTTTATCAACGCCTGCTGCAGCAGATGCTCTACTATGATGTCGCTTTTAGCCTCACGCAGCTCGTCTGCACTGCAATACTCGTAGCCAACTTCCTTGGCCACCTCTATGCACATCTGCTCAGTCACATTGTCTTCGTTAAATGCCATATCATATTGCTTTAGGATTTACTCTGCAAAAAGAAACATACTGATTATCAATCACTTACAATACCACAAGAACAACTCTGCAAATAAAACTATCCATAATACGGAATGTACGTCATATACTTTTTCGATACAGTTTCTGAATCTGCCGGCTTAATTAGCCCGGCCTCCATCGTATCCGCAATAATACGAGACGCAACAGAAGAATCGTTCTTCGACAATTCGAACCTATCTCTAACAGACTGGTTGTTGATTTTCTCTCCGTCTTCATACATCAAACATGCATGTTGGTAACATGCTGAGATTTTTTCTTGTTTGGTCATATCCTTCAAACTTTTTTGAGGATACATAAAAACCCTTGTATGTTGCTCACTCTTGGTAAACTTTACAGGAGGAAGAAACATCTCTTCTATAGCAGCAATAGCTCTGTCAATACCACTACCTCGACGTTCACAGATTCCAAGATTAAACATCATCTGTGCCAGTTGTTCATTTCTTGATTGAGGAGGCAAATCAATCAGGCGATTAATATCATTAAGTGGAGCACCTGCGTTCGTTATAGAAAGTCTGTTAGAGAAAATTTCTATGGTCACCGGCATTCCAGTTATACCAAAGTCCTGATGAACTAATGCATTGGCAACAAATTCTCTAACTGCCACTCTAGGATATGTGGGGATTAATTCTCTTTTGACATCAATTACTTCAGTGCTCGTGTTACGCATAATGAAATCAATTAACCCTTCAAATCCAACAGCATAACCATAAACGCCATGCTGTTCAAACTCCTGTTGACGATTATTGGTTCCAATATACTTGCGGACAATAACCTCATGGCCTTCCATATTGGGAAAGTCTTTCAGGTCATTGGCAAAAAGGATTGCTCCCAGATTTGTGATGGACCAACTATCTACAACCTGCTTGCAAAGATGGTAATCGGAAAGGCGTTCCATTATTGCATCTGTAGATTGAGGCACATTCTTATCAAGTATTCTGTACAGAGCCTGATAATTCAACAAATTCAACACCTCTTCTTTCGTTTGGTCCTCTTTGGCTATTTGCTGCTCAAATGTAATCCCTTGAGAGGTGGCTATCAATGCTTTTACCTGATTCCTCGACATTTTCACCGTCTGACCTGCAGAACGATGGTATGAAGCATAGATATCCTTTCCGCGTAGGTGAACAGGTTTGTCATTCTGCTCAGGAATATAGACGAATAGCAAAGAATGCCCATCAAACTCCATCACAGAATGCTCAATAGGGATAGAATAAACCAGATTGTTTTGAGCAATATTCCCTAAAGTTTGCACTATTTTATCAACCTCTTCTTTTGTCAAATCAAAGCATGTGCCATCATTACGAACACCAAAAACGAGGATACCTCCTCCTTTCAAATTGGCAAATGCAGACAAATGTTGAGCCAGACGGTCTGTCTTGTCTGACAATCCACTCTTCCAATCCAACTCGTTTAGTTCTGAAGGAATTGGATAAAGGCTATCCTTTAGTATTTTTATTGCTTTTTCTTTCCAATCCATATTTTATTCTATCATATCATTTTTGCTTGCAAAGATAATTAAATTTCCTCAAATTATTACATAACTTTCTTATTTTGTTACATAATACTATATTTTTCGTTTATGAGTAACTATATATTAACACAATTTGTCATCTTTAAATGCAGCATTTATCCGACAATAAAACTCTCAATTTTGCAATTGCATTATCAATAGTCTCCTTAACTCCAGATAGAATTTCCAATTTCTTTTCCAGTTCTATCATTTCGTTTGAGAGTTGATCATACTTGTCGTCAGCTCCAGGATACTCCCAGCAGTTATCAGCAGCCCTTTCCAAACCGCTCATATGCCCCTCTTCCTGGGATTGCAGTTTGCCAAGCCTACGCTGAATGCGACCTAAGTCAGCTAACGACATATTTAGCATTTTATCATTCATACACGTTACAATATCTTACGTTATTACAAATCCAAGGTATCGCTCCAAACATGATCTTTTCCAAATTCATCATCCCACGTTATCTTGAATTCCTTAGAATTTGGAGAGTCCATTGTTAAATATAACTGAATGGTTTGAGTATGATGAGGAGGGAGATACTTGATAATGTTGTTAGAGATATTATCACACCAATCATCCCAACCTTCATACCTAATATTTGAAGCTGGGGCTTCACCACAATTTTCTATAACGAAATAATCATCTTCAATATAGCCGTATAAATTGGCTTTCATCTTATTCTCTTTCTCAGCTCTTAGCTTTTCAATTTCTAAGTTTGTTAGTTCTTGCACTTTCTTGCGCGTATAAAAATCTCTAATAAGTGCTATAACACTCACTATGAGACCTAGCCCGCTTATGATAATTACTATAATATCTTTTAGTTCCATGATCTTACAGGTTTTCGTTAATGAGTGACTTGATGACTTTATCTATTGCATCAACTGATTTGCGCAGCTCGGAGATTGATTTGTCGGATTGATTTAGTATCATTTCAAATCTATTCTGCAAATCCATTGGTGGGATTGGCATTATTATCTTTTGTGCCTTCGATATTAAGAAGTGACCAACCGTAGTTTTGCCAATACTTTCTTCTACTTGTTTTGCTACTGAGGGCATATTAAAAGCATACATAAAATATGCACTATTAATGACCATCTTTTTTCTGAACCTTAAAACATCAGCATCTTTATAATAGAATCGATCATTCTCTTTAATTAGATAGCATTTCCCTATTGTACTTGTTGCTGATATAATAATATCTCCAGGCTTCAATTTTCCGTCCTCGTCCTTAAGATTATTATAATAATCCTCAGATACAAAAGCTTCGTTATTTAAGCGTTTACCTAAGGAAAGATCTACCATGTCTCTTACACGTAAAAAAGGGACACCTGCTGTAGTCCACTCTTCCTTCAAAACTCTTCTGCTAGATGAAATGTCAAAAACTTGCTCCATAGGAAAGACATTCCATCTACAATTATCTATCAGGTCATCTCCGAACATCTCGATAAATTGCGATTTAACCATTTCTTCTGTGGCAGCAATCATTTTGAGATATGACTGCTTCACTTCGTATGCTGCCCAAAGTTTCTCTGCCAAAACTTTTTGCTCTGCAAGGGATGGAAGGTCAAATTCGTATGAAGCCAAATCTGAAAAAAGGACATAAGGATTAGTAGAACCCTTGGAATGAGCTATTGACCAATTAGTGAATCCTTCAGAAAGCATTAAAAAAGGTAATAACTTCTGCTCAAATGCCGCAGGATCTTTGCTTTCAAAAACAAATGTCGTATTAGCGCAAATACCATCAAAATCTGCTACAGCAACTTTCTTAAGATAGGTTCTTCGTGATCCGTATAACACTTGTCCTTTCTTAAATATACGTGTAAATGCAGGACCGACATCATCAGTAGCAAATCTACCTCTTCTACGAATGTTCAAGTCTTCTGAATCCATGTGGTCTCCAGCAACATAGAACTCGTACGGATTATTATCCCTATCTACGTTGATTTTTACATCCTTAACTATATCACCAAATTTGACCTTACTCATGATTCAACAATTTTAAAAGTTCACTGATTGCGCTATGGTTTCCTTCTGTTAATTCATCCCATTGTTTATAAGAATCATTGAAAGCTATTACATTTGACCTGTTATCAGTCTTAACATAACTTTGTATCTTGAGCTGATCATCATTATTTTTTATCTCTTCTATACTGACTTTTTGAGCGAAACCATTAATTGATTCATATTGGTTATAGGCATCAACAATCTTTTTTATATGCGATGGTTCCAGATAACTTTGAGCATTTTTTCTTGTTACCTCTTCTTTCGCATCAATAAAAAGCACGTTACCTTTATGTGAATCAGGTTTACCATTTCTACAAATCACGATACATGCCTCCATTGAAGCATTGAAAAACAAATTGGGACCTAAACCTATAACACAATCAAGAATATCAAGATCAACTAATTCTTTTCTCATATGGGTTTCTTCATCTCTGAATAATACACCATGTGGGAATAAAATAGCACATCTGCCATTCTTCTCATCTAAAGATGCTATAATATGCTGAAAGAAAGCATAGTCAGCACGCCCTTGTGGTGGTGTACCCAAGAAATTGCGTCCCCATTTATCATGGGCAAAGGCTTCGCGATTCCATGTTTTAATAGAATATGGCGGATTGGCAAGAACCACATTAAACTGTTGCACTCTGCCGCCTTTGATAAAGGCTGGGCGCTCGAGGGTATCGTCATTCACAATACTGAAATCATGAATGCCATGCAGATACAAATTCATGCGGGCAATGGCTGAGGTGCCTGCATTGATCTCCTGTCCATACACCTTCACATCGCGCCATTCTTCGCCTTTGTCTTTAAGGTACGTTAGACTCTTGATCAACATACCACCTGAGCCACATGTAGGATCGTAAATGCTCTCATGAGGCTGGAGTTGAAGGATTTCGGCCATCAGTTCTACTACGGTACGATTGGTGTAGAACTCCTGAGCCGTATGGCCTGCATCGTTTGCAAACTGGCCAATCAGGTATTCATAACCTGTACCCATCTCATCAGCAGGGCATGCTGCCAAACTCAGCGTGAGCTTGTTGAAGCTATTTAGCAGGTTACGGATAATGCTATCGGGCATCTTGTTCTTATTGGTCCAAATGGCCTTAT
>JAEEGG010017237.1_pt1 | contig 14869 bp, 13 predicted proteins | sample 9134161 | NCBI WGS metagenome assembly JAEEGG01 (sample SAMN16246543, study PRJNA631951) | gut metagenome | biome: gut microbiome; feature: rumen; material: CR-attached | host: Bos | place: Iran: Karaj | collected 2018-10
TCGCAGCCGGTGCGGGTGGCGAAGTCGATGACCTCTTCCGGCTTGGTGTAATGGGATTCCGCGGCGGAAACCTCATCCTCGACACCGGCGAGCACGCCGAGTTCGGCCTCGACGGTCACGTCGTACTGGTGGGCGTACTCGACCACCTTCTTGGTGAGGGCGATGTTCTCCTCGTAAGGGAGGGAGGAGGCGTCGATCATCACGGAAGAGAAGCCCGTGTCAACGCAGCTCTTGCAGGTTTCGAAGCTGTCACCGTGGTCCAGGTGGAGGCAGATCTGGGGATTGGCCCAGCCGAGTTCCTTCGCATAGGCGACGGCACCTTCGGCCATGTAGCGGAGAAGGGTGGCGTTGGCATAGTTGCGGGCGCCTTTGGAAACCTGGAGGATGACCGGGGACTTGGTCTCGGCAGCGGCCTGGATGATGGCCTGGAGCTGCTCCATGTTGTTGAAATTGAAAGCGGGAATGGCATAGCCGCCGTCAACGGCTTTGGCGAACATTTCGCGGGTGTTCACAAGACCTAATTCTTTGTAAGAAACCATAATTGAATATAATTTAGAACGTATTATTTTTAATTAGTCCACAAATTTAATTATTTTTGTGAAAAGATATGAAACATTTTTCTGATATCTGTTTTTTGTTTCGTGCGAGAATACATTAGCATTATATCTATGAAACGTCTTAGCGGTTATTTGGCTTGGTTGGCTTGTTTGTGTGGTGTAGCTATCTCATGCCATAAGGCACCGGTGGAATTGCCTTTTCCGGAAACGGAGGAACAATTTGCGGAGAGCATGAAAACCACAGCCGCCATTGATGCAGCGGCGGAAGTCATTATTGAAGAAGCCATCGCAAAAGCGGATTACGGGAAGATGGATGTCGATTCCTTGGCGCGGGAACTACAGGGAATCGAAGGCGTTTTATCGGCTACCGTCGAATCGGAAGAGCTCATAGTCATTAAACAGATTGATGGTGTGCACATTAATGTGTTCTTGGATTCGTATTGGGAGGATGAAACCGATTCGTACTTTACTCCATTTAAGTATGATCCGGGTACAAGGGCTTCTGACGGGAATAACAGAATCAGTTCAACGGGTTCGGTCAACGGTAACGAGATTCGTTCTCCGGGTAATGCGGGGGCTATCCGGAAGGCACAGATCCTGGTCCCCGGATATGATTTCTTTGTAAAAAAGCTTTTCGGAAGAATTAATCAGGACAGAGCGGCCATGATCCTTTCCTGGGAGGGATTGATTGACGAAATCGGGTATCGTGTTACGCCGACCAAGATAAACGAGGGTGCTTCTTTTGATTATTTCAAAGAGAGCAATCTGTCTCAACAACATATCTTGATTATCGCTGGGGAAGGCAAGCGCGAGGCCGTCCTTGCCAAAGGGGATAGGAAAGAGAATGTCATTATGACCGCTTTGGAGGCACATAATTTTACCAACCCTGTAACATCCACTGTGGCAGGTAGCAGCCCATCTGATAGGATTGCTCTCGGCAAGATTAAAGGAGGCACTTATTTTTGCATTGCTCCTTCTTTTTTATCTGCGGCTTTATCCGGGGACGATACTCTCTTCAAAGATACATGGGTGTTCCTCGTGGCTGATTATTCGTGGGATAACGATGCTTTTGCCCAGGTTTTTTACTCGAATGGTGCTGCCGCCGTCACAGGATTCCAGGGTAAAAACGATAAAGATGAAGCCTTGATCCTTGCCACGAATGCGATAGCCTTCCTTTCTTCTGGTTTCGAATTTGACCTGGCCATGCGTTTCGCCAGGAACGAGTCCGTCAAAGATGGAGAACCGATCGAAAATGCTTCAACGAAATTAATAGGGCACAAGAAAGATGAGAAAGAAGGTTTCTATCTGTTCAATCCCAGCCCACTTAATTTGCACTTCGATCCGGAGGAGAATGAGTTGAATTGGGACATGCCTTCAACTCACTGGCAGGAGGATTATCATTTCGAAGTGGTTGTGGAAGGGAAGACGGTCTTTGATGAAACGGTAAAGAAAAATGGGATGGAGCATTATTCCTGTAGTTTCAAGCCTACGAAGAACGACACTTACCACTGGTATGTCAACGCCTCGCTCGTGGATAAAAAAGGACAGGTATGGGCATCTTATAAAAGTAGGATCAAGGAAACGGTTATCGATAGTATATACGAGCCCAAGCCCGGGCATCTGGTATTGGATCCACAGAAAATCGAGTTCACGAATGTGCCGGTTTCCTCATATGCCTTGATGTATCTGAATGTATCCAACAACGGTGAGTCGCCTGTCAAGATCAGCAGGATAGACTGTCCGCAGCCTTTCGGCGTGTATTATGAAGGAATGGAGACGGTTTTCCCTCAAGATATCGCTGCCAATGGGGAAGATAAGAACCAAAGGACCTTCTCTGTATGGTTCACCCCTCAGGAGGAAGGGACCTATTCCGGCGAAATCAGGATTATCTCGGATGCTGACAATTCCCCGCTTTCCCTTCAGATTTCGGGGACAGCGGTGACGCCTTCTAAACTTCTTTCTGTTTCTCCCTCCACTCTATATTTTACGCCTTACACCCTGGGAGAGAAGCCGATAAAAGGTAGTTTCAAGATAACGAATACCGGTGATAGGGATGTGACCGTGAAAAGCATTATCTGCCCCTCTGGTTTCTTGACGACGAAGAATGGCAGCTTCACGATCCGGGCTGATGGTGAACGCGAGGTTGAAATACCGGTTTATTTCTATCCCGATAAAGCAGGAACGTATTCCGGCACGGTGATCATCCTTTCCGATGCCGGGAATGGGCCGCACACCGTGCAAGTGAGCGGGGTCGCTATAGAGAAATCCGAAGAGGCGGTACCCGTAAGCGGCGTTTCGCTTGACGTGAAACATACGAGACTCGTCATGGGGAAAACGATGCAACTGAACGCCACGGTTTCCCCCTCCAACGCAAGTAATCAAATGCTGGTCTGGATCAGCGAAGATGACGGTGTCTGCACGGTCGACCAGAATGGACTTATAACCGGTGTTGTTTCCGGTGTGACCAAGATCGTCGTTACGACCGTAGATGGCGGATTCACGGACGCTTGCGTGGTTCAGGTTAAGGATGCTTCAGCCGTCCATGAAGGAACAGGGAGAGAGGAATGGGACTAACTAAAACCAGAAGACATGAAAGCTAATTATATCATTTTATCCGTTGTTTTCGCCCTGTTGTCCTCGTCTTGCGTCAAGGACAAGGATTCTTTCTCCGATAGCGAAATAACTTTTTATGCAAGTGGAGAATCCGATACCAGGACAGCCCTGGATCAAGACGGTGATATCCTTTGGAGTCCAAGGGATGAAGTGAAGTTTTTCTATAAGAATGGGATTTACAAATTCGTATCTACCAACGATTCCGAAACGGAGTCGGTAGAGTTAAAAGGGACATTCGGAACTAACCGACGCACCGAAGGAGACTATGTGGTGGCCGTATACCCCTACTCTGTAGCCAGTTATGGGTATGAAAATGGTGGAACGGTGGCTCTTCCTGCCATCCAGCAGGGTATGGAAGGGTCTTTTGTCAAGGACCTTTTCCCCAGCGTTGCCCGTTCAACGGACAATTATCTGTCTTTCAAATGTATTTGTGGCGGATTGACATTCACTGTCGGGCAGGAGGGGATCAAGAAGATCGTGCTCAGCGGGAATGACGGCGAGTCACTTGCCGGAACGCTCAATTTCGTCTTCGTAGATGCGGTTTCCCATATCCCCACGGTTACCAGAGTCGATTCGGCCGAGAAAAAAGTCACGCTTCTGGCGCCCGATAACGGGACTTTCAAAAAGGGTCAGTGGTACTATATGGTCCTAGTCCCGCAAAAGCTGAAGAAAGGTTATACCATAGAGTTCTATTCAGATGAAAAGATCGGCGAGACGGTGTCCAACAAAAGCGTTACCATTTCGCGGGCCATGTGGGGTGTGCTGCACGATATCGTACCTCGTGGAGGGGTGAAACTGGAGGCTGTTGATCTGGGACTGCCGGTTAAGTGGGCCAATATCAACCTGGGTGCAAAAGCCTTGAACGACTATGGCGATTATTATTCCTGGGGTGAAACCACCCCGGAAGACGGTTACTACAGCTGGAGCAATTACATGTGGGGGAGCCCATCAAAATTCAGCAAATATGCTCCCGGTCAAGGAAAGACCCAGCTGGATCCTGAAGATGATGCGGCCGTACAGAATCTGGGTGGCCATTGGAGGATGGCCACAATCGAGGAATTCGCCGATTTGGTGAATAAATGTACGTGGGAGAAGACCACAATTGATAACGTGACCTGCTACAAAGTCAGCGGGAACGGTCATTACATCTATATCCCTGCTTATCCGGGATATTACGACGGGCGTATCACCGAACGTGGAGTAAATGGTTATTATTGGTCTTCTACTATCATGTACAACAGCAGTACATGGCAACGGGCTCAGAACCTTTGGTTCAAAGGCGGCGTCAGACTTGATACGGGAGAACGCTTCTATGGAGAAGTGATCCGTCCTGTTTACGATGACAGGGTTTCGGAACCCTAGCCATCTTCTTCCTGTCGAAATCTTGGTTATTAAAAGTGTTTTTGAGTCATATGTCTTGTAATAAAGTTCTCATCTATTCGGCTCCTTCCGGCAGCGGGAAAAGCACCATCGTCAATCATATCCTGGACATCCATCCCGAGGTCGAATTCTCCGTCTCGGCGACTTCCCGCCTGCCGCGCGGCGAAGAGAAGGACGGCGTGGAGTATTTCTTCTACTCCGCCGACATCTTCCGTCTCCTGGTCCGGGACGACAAGTTCGTAGAATTCGAGGAAGTCTATCCCGACCGCTTCTACGGCACTCTCAAGGCTGAGGTGAACCGCATCTGGGCCCGTGGACACGTCATCATTTTCGACGTGGATGTCAAGGGCGGCGTGAACCTGAAAAAGTATTTCGGTGACCAGGCCCTCTCCGTCTTCATCCAGGCCCCTTCCGTGGAGGTCCTTCGCGACCGCCTTGTCAAGCGCGGCACCGATTCCGCCGAGGACATTGAAAAACGCGTCGCAAAGGCCGCTGAGGAAATGACCTACGCACCGCAGTTTGACAAGGTCCTCATCAACGACGACCTCGCCACTGCCTTCGCGGAAGCGGAAGCGATGGTCAATGAATTTTTGAATGAATAAATAGTGAAGATGGAGGGTCCGACGGAGTTTACGGTTTTTGCCACAAGTGAGCCCGAGGAGGGACGTGGTCCCGCGGTAGCGGGATAACGGCGTTTGTCTGACGACGTTAGGCTTGCAAAGCAAGACTAAAAGGAGGAGTTCGCCGTTAAACGACCGACGAGAACGCGAACGGTAAAAAGCGTCACGGAGTCGGAGCCTCCATCTTCACCAAGTCATTTAATATGAAGATTGCGGTTTACTCGGGGAGTTTCAACCCGCTGCATGTGGGGCATCAGGCGATTATGGAGCGTCTGACGCAGGATGGGGCGTTTGACTGGGTGTATCTGGTCGTGTCGCCGCAGAGTCCGTTCAAGGGGACGGAGAATGTCCTGACGGGGAAACAGCGGTACGAGGCAGCGGTGGCGGCGGTGAAGCGGCATCCGGAGATCCGGGTGTGGGTCGATGATATCGAGCTTGGGATGGAACCGCCTCATTATACGATCCGTACGTTGGATGCTTTGCGGAAACGGGAGCCGGAGAACGAGTTCATGCTGGTCATTGGCGCGGACAATCTGGAGAGTTTCCCACGCTGGCGGGATTATGGACGTATCCTTCGCGAATATGGTATTGTCGTCTTCCCGCGGAAGGGGTATCATCGGGGGCATTTGAAAGCGCGCCTGATGCGCGAGTGCCTGGACTACCGGATTGACCTTCTGAAGGCCCCCCGCATCGACATTTCCTCCACTGAAATCCGCAACGGCCTCGCCGCAGGGCGGGACATGTCCCGCTGGCTGATGTAGCTTGCTATGCAACGCACTGTTAATCAGTGTTTTATGCATCGGTCTTTGTCCTTTTTGGAACAAAGACAACCCTTTAAAGTATTGACAATCAACAAGAAGCAATGCAGATAGAAACTGAACGGAAGTTCCTCGTGAAGGATGACGGGTATAAGGTGGAGGCGGTGCGGTCGTTCCGCATCCGGCAGGGGTATATCGCCCATGACAGCGGGCGGACGGTGCGCGTTCGTATCCGGGATGACAAGGGTTTCCTTACCATCAAGGGTCCGTCCATCATCTTCGGAAGCCGGCCGGAGTGGGAGAAAGAGATTTCCCTGCAGGAGGCGGAAGATCTGTTCATACTCTGCAAGCCTGGCAGCGTGGACAAGACGCGATGGGTTGTTCCGGCGTCCGGTCAGGCCGGGCACGCCGGACGGTATTTTGAGGTGGACGAATTCTATGGGGAGAACGAGGGTCTCGTAATGGCTGAAATCGAACTGGGCAGCCCGGACGAGCCGTTTGAAAGGCCGTCCTGGCTGGGGGAGGAAGTCACGGACGATGAACGTTATTATAACGGCTATCTCGCCACGCACCCTTTCAAGACCTGGTAATCCGGTTTTTTTCGTATCTTTGCACCAGAGGATGGTGCTGCGGCCGGGAATCTTCCCGGCGAGCTCAATAGGGAAGCCGGTGGGAATCCGGAACTGTGCCCGCAGCTGTGTCGTCCGTAACGGCTCCGAATCGATGCCATTGTCCCGGCAGGGATGAGAAGGCCGGGGCCGGGACCAGTCAGAAGACCTGCCATCGTCCAGTTACGCAAACGGGCTCGGGGACAAGTCCAGGCGGGAACGTAAATCTATCATTTCATGAAAAAAGCTTTGCTGCTTTTGCTTTGCGGTGCGCTGGCGTTTTGCGCGTGCCGGAAGGATCCTGTGCCGGAGCCGCCGTCCAAGGACGCCGACCTGACCGGACAGAAGGTCGATGTCTCCGGATTTCCGGAATCGACCCGGAAATTGTTTGTCCTGAACGAAGGGGGGATGGGCTCCAACAACGCGAGCCTGGATTTCCTCCGGTTCTCCGACGGAAACTACGTCACCGGCGCTTTCCGGAAGATGAATCCGGGCATTGGAGCGGGCCTCGGTGACGTGGGGAATGACATCGCGGTCCATGGGGATGAACTCTGGATGGTCGTGAACAATTCCGGCATCGTGGAGGTCGTCTCCGCCAAAGACGAGACGGAAATCGCCGCGATCGCGGTTCCCACCCCGCGGAACCTGGCCTTCGACGACCAGTATGCCTATGTCACTTCCTGGGCGGGCGCCTATGCCACGGGCACTTATGACGAGTCTGGTTATTATACGATTACGGATTCCAAGAACCCGAAGGGTCAGGTGTACCGGATCGATTTGAAAACCAAGAAGGTGGCCGGAAGTGTCGAGGTGGGTTACCAGCCGGAAGGCATCGCTTGCCATGCCGGCAAACTGTACGTCGCCAATTCCGGCGGCATCGCCAGCCAGCTCCCGCCGGACTATGCCTATGACAATACCGTCAGCGTCATCGACACGAAGAACTTCAAGGTCACGAAGACCCTCCCGGTGCAGGTGAACCTGAAGTATGTCTATTCCGATGGGAAGGGCAATATCTATGTCACGACGCTGGGCAATTATTGGGATGTCCATTCGGGTCTTTACAGGATCAGTGAGTCATTGGCGGACGGGACCCAGGTTTCCAAAGTGGCGGATTACGTGAGTGTCTCCGCCCTGTCCGGGGATACGGTCTATTGCATCGGTACGGAAACGGAATTCGACTGGTCGGCCTCTTCCCATGAATACAAGTCCTGGAGCGTCCAGGGCGGAAACAAGAAGGACTGGACCTTGAATGTGGCCGTTACGACGCCGTATAGCCTGTACGCGCTGGATGCCGATACGTTCTTCGTCGGGGATGCGGGGGATTATTTCAACCCGGGTACCGTCTCCTGTTATTTCAAGGGCGCCAAGCGCTGGACCGTAGATGCCGGCGTCTGCCCGGGCCACTTCGCCGTGTATTGAGTTGCATAAGCGCGTCGTCATAGCGCTGGCCGCCGCCATATCCGCCCCCTGGAGCCTGCCGGCCCAGGAGGCGGATACGCTTGCGGCGGCGACCGTCTATTCCGTCCAGGCCTTTCCCGTCGTCCGCGCGGCCGAGGAGGTCGACCTGTCCGGGGCCGTGGCGGCACCCACGCAGGTGGCCGATGTCCTCCGCAGGTTCACCGGGGTCCAAGTGAAGGATTACGGGGGCGTGGGCGGCTTGAAGACGGTGAATGTCCGGAGTCTCGGCAGCGAGCATGTGGGCGTTTTCCTGGACGGGGTCCAGGTGGACAATGCGCAGAATATGCAGGTGGACCTGGGGCGGTTCTCCGTGGACGGGATCGGACGGGTTTCGCTGTATAACGGTCAGAAAACCAGCCGCTTGCAGACTGCAAAGGAATATGCTTCCGGGGCGTCGGTCCATCTGGACGGCGAGCAGCCCCTGCTTCTGGACAAGGACGGGGGACGGGTGCGGCTCCGGGGCGGTTCTTTCGGGACGTTCAATCCATCCCTGCAGTGGGACCGGGAACTGGGACCGATGGTCCTCCGGGTGTCGGCCGAGGGGGTGACCAGCTCCGGGAAATACAGGTTCCCGTTTTTCGACACCACCCTGGTACGGGAGAACGGGGACATCAAGAGCCTCCGCTTGGAATCGGCCTTGTTCGGCCGGTTCAGACGGGGGGACTGGCGTCTCCGCCTGTATGGATACGGCTCAGAGCGGGGATTTCCCGGCCCGGTCATCCGCCGTGCTTCCGGATTCCCTTTCAGCGCTGAGCGCCAGGCGGACCGGAATCTTTTCCTCCAGGGCGGTTGGAACCAGGACTGGACATCTCGCTATGCGACCTCGGTCCGGTTCAAATACGCCGATGATTACATCCACTATGACACCCATCCGGAAAAGAACCCGATGGCCCTGCCGTACGACTTGCACTACCGTCAGCGTTCCGGCTACCTGTCCCTGGCCCAGTCCCTGGTCCTGGCCGATCCCTGGTCCGTGGACTTGAGCACGGATGTACAGCGGAATGCGCTGGATTCCGATGCCGGACAGTCCGTTACCCCGCGGAGAACCGTCTTCACGGGGGCGCTGGCCACCCGGCTGGCCTGGGACCGTTTCCGCATGGCGGCCCATCTGGTGTATCAGGGGGCCTGGGACCGGTTCCTGACCCCGAACGCAGGCGGCTGGTCCCGTGAAAACATGTACCGGGATGCATGGATGCCTTCTTTCAGCGTTTATTACGCACCTTTCCGTTGGCTGGAACTGGACGGATTCCTGAAGCGGAGCTACCGGCTCCCGTCTTTCAACGACCTTTATTATTCCCAGATGGGGAATTCCGCGCTCGTCCCGGAATCCGCCGCCCAGGCCGGCATCGACATCCGGTTCCGACAGGCCGCAGGGGCCTGGTCCTGGGAGGGGCGGTTGTCGCCCTATTTCAACCGGGTGACGGACAAGATCGTCGCCATCCCGACGTCATCACAGTTCCGCTGGACGATGCTCAACATCGGCCGGGTGGATGTTACGGGCTTGGACGCACGGCTGGAAGCCAGCTTCCATCGGCAGGACTGGACGGTGGAGGCCGTGTTACGGTACAGTTTCCAGCAGGCGCTGGACCGCAGCGATCCGGCAGGAACAACCTTCGGCAACCAGATTCCTTATATTCCGCTGCATAGCGGGGGGATCGACCTCGTTGTCGGCTGGCGGAACTGGTCGATGTCCTGGAACACGGTCGTGACGGGGGAGCGCTGGTCCAGGACGGCCAACACCCCGGATTACCGTATCGCGCCGTGGACGGTCAGCGACGCCGGCCTGACCCGGAGAATCGATCTGCCCGCTTCCGGCAGCCGGGCAAAGAAGCCGGCGCTGGAAGCGGGCATGGTGGTCAGGAATGTTTTCGACCGGCCTTATCAGGTGGTCCAGGGCTATCCGATGCCGGGAATCAACCTGATGCTTTCCGTGGATTATTCCTGGTAGATTCTACAGGACCTCAAGGAGTTCGACGACGAACTTCAGGGCGCTGTACGGGGGGATGGCGTTGCCGGCCCCGCGCTCGCCATAGGCGAGGTTGTACGGCAGGTAGAGTTCGTACTTGGCGCCCTCGGCCATCAGCTGGAGGCCTTCGGTCCAGCCCTTGATCACCTGGTTGAGTCCGAAGACGGCCGGTTCGCCCCGCTTGTAGGAGCTGTCGAAGATCTGGCCGTTCGGGAAGGTGCCCTCATAGTGGCACTTCACCTGGCTGGTGGCCTTCGGTTTCTTGCCGGTGCCTTCTTTCAGAACCTTGTACATCAGGCCACTGCCGGTGGCGCGGATCTCCGGGTCGCGGGCGGCCTTGGCGAGGAACTTCTCGCCTTCTTCCTTGGCGGCGGCGCCGGCAGCGGCGGCCCGCTCGGTGGCCTCTTCCTCCATTTCCTTGTAGAACTGCTCGAGGGCTTCACCGGCCTCGTCCATCGAGATGGCGAGTTCCTCCCCCTGGAGCATGGCCTTCAGACCGGCCACGAAGTCGTCGAAGTTGAGCCCGTGCACGCCGTTCTGAAGCAGGTTGCCGGCGAGGCTCATGCCGAATGCATAACTTTTCTTGTCCATATTCGTGATGATTGTGCGCAAAGGTACGGATTTTTTCCTGGATTATGACTATCTTTGTCTATTATGGACTTTGTGGAAGCCGTCGAATTTTTCGCCTTGGTCACCGGCATCGCCTATGTCATCCTGGAGATCCTCCAGAAGAACGCGATGTGGGTTCTGGGGCTGCTTACCGGCGCCGCCTGCGCCTTCAGTTTCGCCGTGCAGCGGAACTGGGGGATGACCGGACTGAACGTCTATTACGTCGTCATGTCGGTCATCGGCTTTGTCCAGTGGCGGAAAGACGGTGCGCAGGTGGCGGATGGAGCCATCCACCTGCGGGCGCTACCGGGCAGGACCGCCCTTTGGAGCGCCGTCGCCTTTGTCCTCGGCTCTCTCGTTCTCATCGCCGTATTCCGCGCCCTCGGGGACGGAATGTCGGCCCTGGATGCGACGGCGACGGTCCTCAGCGTCATCGCCACCTGGTGGCTGACTCGTTCCTACATTCAGCAGTGGATGCTCTGGGTGGTGGCCAACGCCCTTACGGCCGCCCTGTGCATCGGTAATGGGCAGTACTGGATGACGGCCCTGTATGTCGCCTACGTCGCCTCGGCGGTGTACGGTTACTTTCATTGGAAAAAGAAAGGAGTGGAGATATGATCCTGATTGTCGAAAGCGGCGCCACCAAGACCGACTGGTGCCTCGTGGACGCCGGAAGGCCGGTCCGCCGGATGCAGACGCCGGGGATGAACCTGTCCTCGATTTCGGCGGAGGCCAATGCCGCCGTTTTCTCGGATGCGCTCACCACCTTTTCGGACGTGGATGAGATCCATTTCTATGCGGCCGGTCTGCTGGAATTCCCGACGGAACTGGACGCCATGTTCCGGGAACGGTTCCCGCATGCCGCCTGCGAATACGCCTCAGACTTGCTTGCGGCCGCCAGGGCCGCCTGCGGGCATGCCGAAGGCATCGCCACCATCCTGGGCACCGGCTCCAACACCTGCCATTTCGACGGCGGGAAGATTGTCCGTAACATCCACGGCGGCGGTTTCATCATCGGGGACGAAGGCAGCGCCGCGGCCCTCGGCCGGATGTTCCTCGCGGACTTGGTGAAAGACCTGGTCCCGGCGGACATCGCCGAGCCTTTCGCCGCCTCCCACGAGGCCGGGTATGCCGATATCGTCCGGAACGTTTACAAGTCTCCGGCCCCTTCCCGATATCTGGGCAGCCTGGCGCCGTTCCTGCTGGAAAAACGCGGAAACGCCTATATCGACGCACTGGTGGACCGGAACTTCAGGGATCTCTTCGAACGGACCCTGACGCGCTACGACCGTCTGCCCGTGGGCGTCGTCGGCGGATTCGGCTGCGCCTGCCAGGCGGATCTGGAACGCCTGGGCGCCGAATACGGATTGACCTTCTCCCGGTTCATCCCTTCTCCGATGGAGGGGCTCATCGACTACCATGGCCTATAAAGAGAGATATCCTTCCGAACTCCTGTCCGACGCGGTCGAAGCCATCGGCACCCTGCCCGGTGTGGGGCGCCGCAGCGCGCTCCGGCTTGCCCTGCACCTGCTTCGGCAGCCCCAGGAAAACGTCCACCATTTCACGGAGGCGATCAACCGCCTGCGGGACGAGGTGCGTTACTGCCGGGAGTGCCGGATGATTTCCGACGATGAAATCTGCTCCCTCTGTGCCGACCATTCCCGCGACCACAGCGCCATCTGTGTGGTCGAAAGCGTACGCGACGTGATGAGCATTGAGAATACGGGCCAGTATCACGGGGTGTACCACGTCCTTGGGGGCATCATTTCCCCGATTGCCGGCATCGGCCCGTCGGACCTTTCCATCGGCGAACTCGTTTCCCGCGTGGAAGCCTTGCCGGATCCGGCATCGGCGGAAGTCATTTTCGCCCTCAGCGGCGACGTGGAAGGGGAGTCCACCGCTTTCTACATCTATCGAAAGATCGCCCATACGGGCGTCCGCGTCTCCGCCCTGGCGCGCGGTCTCGGTTTCGGGGACGACCTCGAGTATGCCGACGAGCTCACCCTGGGCCGATCCATTGTCAACCGCCGGGAATTCAAGCCATGAACAATACCTGGATCAGTGCCATCCTCCTGGGCCTTTCGCTTTGCGCCGACTGCTTTGCCGTTTCCCACTGCTCGTCTTTCCTGATGAGCCGGGAGGAACTGCGGAAGAAGGTCTGGACCGTCGCCGCTGTTTTCGCCGTCATTCAGACGGGACTGCTCCTGGGTGGATGGGCGCTCGGTTATTTCGCTACGGAACTGATCTCCGAGCATGTGGGGCACTTTGAGAAGATAGCCCATGTCATCGGCTTTCTGCTCCTGTTGTATGTGGGTGGTGCGATGTTCCTGGATGGGGTCCGGAGCAAGTCGGAGCATCTGAACCTGAGCGGGTTCAAGAGCATTGTCATCGGCGGTGTCGCCACTTCCATCGATGCGGCTGCTGTAGGCCTTTCCATGGCTATGGACGAAACAAAATGGACGGACATCGCTCCGCTCGCGCTGTCCGTCCTGTTCTTTACGGCGCTTTCCGTCGTCCTGGGGATGTTCTCCGGCAGTTTCGTCGGCCGGAAGCTTGGCTATTCCGCCCGCATCGTGGGCGGACTCGTCCTCATCGGACTGGGAATCAACATCCTGCTATAGTTTCTTTTCCCGAGAAGGCCAGGACTGTGTCAATGGCTTCCTGGGCGTCGTCGGTCACCGAAATCAGCAGATTCTTGTACTGTCCCCGTGCCACAAGGTCCTCCAGGAGCGGGAAGATGGGAACCTCCCGCGTGAAGAAATCCTTGTCCAGGAACACCATAGGACTCGGGGCACCGAAAGTCTCGTAATGGTTCTGTGCCGCGTCCTGGAAGATTTCCTGGATGGTGCCGGCCGAACCGGGGGAGTAGATGATACCTCCCTTGGCGATGGCCAGCAGGACATCCTCCCGCAGGCTGTTGAAGAAGTATTTGGCGATGTGGGTTGCAAACGGCGTGGCAGGCTCATGCCCATAGAACCAGGTCGGGATGCCCAGGCTGCGGTACTTGTTCTGCGGATACTTCTTCTTCACTTCGAACGCTGTCCGGAGCCAGCCTTCATCCCGGAAAGTCGGGGCGACGGACAGGATTTCAAGGGCGTCTTCAAACTCTTCAAGGGTTCGTCCCGCCATCCAGGCGCCGAGGTGCGTGGCCTCCATCGCACCGGGACCGCCGCCGGAAGCCATCAGCTTGCCCCGCTCAGTCAGCGCCTTTGCAATGGATGCAACGCGGCGGAAGGATCCGTCGGTGCGCCGCTGGGCGTGGCCGCCCATGATGGCGACGACCTGCCGCTCGTCGAACCGGCTCAGGAACTCCCGCATCGCGTCGCCGATGGCCCGGTCGTGCATCGTCCGGCCCAGCGTCTCGCGGATGTCGTCGCAGTTGACCCCTTTTTCCTTATAGTCGGCATAAACCCGGGCGTCGAAGCAAGTCTCATAGGAGTCCTCGTGTTCGGGGTCGTAACCGGCATAGAGCGTTTCTCCCGTGTACAAATGCCCGCGGAAGGCATTGTAGATGCGTCCCATCCGGGGAAAGACCAGGCAGGTACTGCCGATGTGCCCTTCCATCTCCGTAGGAATCTCGCAACCGAGGAAGCAGCAGTCGGAGAACCGGTGTCCCGCAGCCACATACTGCGGGACCTGGTTGAAGTCGATATACTGGAATGCGTAATGCGTGATACACCCCGTTTCGTCCGGAGCGGGCAGCAGGGTGATGTCGGAAACTTCCTGGTAAGCTCTCGATGCCATCGGTCTACTTGAACAGGAGCTGGGCGAACTGGTAGAGGGCGCGGCGCCAGCTCTGCCACTCATGGGCCGTGCCCGGAGAAACGTAGAAATGTGCGTTCACGCCGCTTTTGGCGAGCTCCTCGGTCTCGGTCTGGGGATTGGTGCCGTCGCCGAAGCCGGGGGCACGGTTCTCCAATTCACGGCTGCCGAAGCTTACGAAAACGAGCTGGAGTCCTTTGGCGAAATCGGGATTGTTCTTTGTGTCGTCCACGGTGATGGTGCCGCCGCTGAAGATGCCCAGGGATGAGAACACCTCCGGGTGCGCGACGGTGATGGACTTGGTCTGCATGCCGCCCATCGAGAGTCCCGCCATCGCACGGTTCTTGTTGTCCGCGATGGTGCGGAAATGACTGTCAATATAGGGGATGCAGTCCTTGATCAGGGTGTTGGCGAAACCGTCGGCCCAGCCGGAAGGCATGCCGAAACCGCCCCTCGGGCGCTGGCCCTGGCCCTGCGGAGCTCCCTGCGGACGCTGGCCCATGCCCTGCGGGGGACGCTGTCCCATCGGCGGGCGCTG
>JAEEGG010017247.1_pt1 | contig 14864 bp, 12 predicted proteins | sample 9134161 | NCBI WGS metagenome assembly JAEEGG01 (sample SAMN16246543, study PRJNA631951) | gut metagenome | biome: gut microbiome; feature: rumen; material: CR-attached | host: Bos | place: Iran: Karaj | collected 2018-10
TTCCTTTCGTTTAGCGGATGCAAAGATAGGGGCTTTTTCGATACCTTCCAAATCTTTCTTTTACTTTTTTGGCAAAAACAGGTAAAATAGGGTCAAAACACCGCTTTTTTGGCAACTTTCCTTTGCAGTTTCGCCATTTTTGACTACCTTTGCCGCTGTAATCAAGACCAAAATTATGAAAGATTTTATCTTCAAGTACGAAATGAAGACCCGCGATTACGAGTGTGATGCGCAGGGCGTAGTAAATAATGCCAATTACCAGCACTACCTGGAAGTGACACGTCATGAATTTATCCAAAGCGTGGGACAGAGTTTTTACGACTGGCACCGCCGCGGCATCGACGTGATGGTCTCCAAAATCATCATCAGCTACAAGTCGCCCCTGCACGGTGGTGAGGAGTTCTTCTCTTGTTTAAATTTGAAGCGCACGGGCGTACGTTACGTGTTCAACCAAGAGATCTACCGCAAGAGCGATGAGAAACTGTGCGTCTCGGCCGAAGTGCATTGCGTCTGCGTGGTGGATGGCGTACTCACCCGTGGTGACGAGATTGCGGAGTATTTCCAGAAATTCCTCAACGACCAGCAATAATGGACGACGAACTGAAATACCTCATTGCCCTGTCCAGCATCTACGGCATCGGACCTGCCAAGGCCCGACTGTTGATGGAGACCTTCGGTTCGGCGCGCCAAGTGCTGGAGGCCGACCGAAAGTCGCTGGCAGCCCTGAACCGCACGGGACAGATCCTGCTGGAGCAAAACCTGAACACCCTCTTGGCCCGTGCCGAACAGGAGATGCGCTTTGCCGCCGACCACAACATCCAGATTCTGGTCCATGGACAACACAACTATCCCAAACGACTCTCGACCTGTCCCGACGCCCCTGCCCTGCTCTACTACCTGGGCAAGGCCGACCTGAATACCGTGCACACTATCAGTATAGTAGGTACGCGCGCATGTACGCAATACGGGCGAGACGTAGTCAACCGCCTCCTCTCGGAACTCCGCGAGAGTTTTCCCGACCTGGTGGTCATCAGCGGTTTGGCCTTTGGCATCGACATCTCCGCCCACCGCGCCGCCCTCCAGAACGGACTGCCGACGGTGGGAGTTGTCGCCCATGGACTGGACCGCATCTACCCTGCCGTGCACCGCAACACCGCCTCGCAGATGATAGAACAAGGCGGCGGCATCATCACCGAGTATATGACTCATACAGAGCCGATTGCCCGCAATTTCCTGGCCCGCAACCGCATCATCGCCGGTTTGTCCGATGCCGTCATCGTGGCCGAGAGTCGCGACAAAGGAGGCAGTCTGGTGACCGCCTCCATCGCCCTGGACTACAACCGCGAAGTCTATGCCTTCCCCGGCCGATGCAACGATGACCGCAGCATGGGTTGCAACCGACTGATACGGCTCAACCGCGCGGGTCTGATTACCTGTGCCAAAGACCTCATCGAGGCATTGGGCTGGGAAAGCAAGTCGTCGGCCACGGCCCACACCCTCCAACACAGCATCCCCTTCGAAGAGGAACACCTCTCTCCGACCGGCCGCCTCATCCTCGATGCCCTGCAACAACACGGTGACCTGCGCATCACGCAACTCAACGACCTGACCGGCTTGGACAACATTGTCCTCATCGAAGAACTGCTCAACCTGGAGATGGACGGCAAGATTCGCAACTGCCCGGGCGGACTCTACCAACTCCGATAAGGAGGCTGTCCGCCGACCACCTTCGCCTCCCCTCCACCCTATTCTTTTCCCATTGACCCGACATTGACCCAAGATGGACCTTCTGCCTTTTTGCTCCCTTTTAAAGGTAGAAAGTAGGTAGAAAAACAGGAGAAGGTCAAAGAGAAGTAACGAGGGACAGAAGGAGGGCAACGAACCGTGTTGAGAAAGGCGATGACGTCAGGCGACTTCCATTCCCTCCGAGGGACGGGATGTCGATGTCCATTGTCTATAACCTCTTTTGTACGTCTTAAAATTCACAAAATTTGACGCAATGAAACTGCTGCATACCAGTGACTGGCACTTGGGCCACACCCTATACAACTATGACCGGACAGAGGAGCAGACCGACATGCTCCGACAGATTGTCGAGATAGTGCGCCAGCAGAAACCCGACCTGTTCCTGCTGAGCGGCGACGTCTATCACACCGCCCAACCCTCGGCGGCGGTGCAGACGTTGTTTGCCGAGACCATGGTGCAGTTGCACGATGCCCACCCCGCCATGACCATCGTCGTCACGGCAGGCAACCACGACAGCGGGGCAAAACATGAGATCTTCAAGACTCCGTGGCGCGCCCTGAAAGTGCACACCATCGGTAACCTGGAGAAGGAGGCGCCGGAACAGCACATCATCGAGGTGCCCGACGTGGGTTTCGTCATCGCCATCCCCTATGTGCACGAGAGAAACCTCCCCGAGGGATACTTCCAGCAGGCGTTGGACATCGTCAAAGCAAGAAATACGAAAGGTCTGCCCGTCGTGATGATGGCACACACCACGGTGCAGGGGTGCGACTACACGGGACACGACGACACCTATCAGGATGCCGAAGAACAATACCGCGTGGGCGGCATCGACGCCACGACTCTGGAGGAAATGGGTTCGGGCTACGACTACCTGGCGCTGGGACATATCCACCACGAGCAGTTCGTCCACACGGGGCGACACAACGTGCGTTACAGCGGTTCGCCGATGGCGGTGAGCTTCGACGAGAACTATGCCCACTCGGTGAGTCTGGTCACCATCGGCCGACACGATGAACGCCCCCAAGTGGAGACCATCGAGATACAGAATATCCATCCGCTGGTGACCTTGCCGACCAAGGGTCAGACCACTTGGGAGGAGGCGAAACAGCTGCTACAACAGTTTCCAGCCGACATTCCTGCCTACATCCGATTGAACATCGAGATTGAGGATTTCCTGCCCCCCGAGGCCAACGACGAGGCCTCGGCCTTGACCCAAGAGAAGCAATGTCGCTTCTGCCTGATCCGTGCTCAACGACGGGAACGCGAGAGAACCGATGCTCCTGCCATGACCATCCAGGAATTTCAAGCCGAGGAACCTATCCACATCGCCCAACTCTATGCCGAGCAACGTGGCGGCACCTTCGACGACGAGATGAAACAGCTGTTTGAGGAGGTGGAAGAGAGGATAAAAGAAGAGGAAACTATGACGGAGGGGAGTTAATGGTAGTTAAAAGGAGTTACCGCTTCGCTCTAGAAGTTAACAGACGAATGAAATTGATAATTGATAGCCTCCAGTTCTATCGTCCGTTAACTCCACAGCCGCAGGCTGTTAACTCCTTCTAACTCCAGTTAACTTCTTTAACCCACTTCCTTTAATTACTTTTAATTAGCTATGCGATTTCAGAAACTGACCATACATAACATAGCGTCGATTGAGGATGCCGTCATCGACTTCGATGCCAAACCGTTGGCCGACAGCGAGTTGTTCCTAATTACAGGCAAGACCGGTGCCGGCAAATCGACATTGCTGGATGCCATCTGCCTGGCACTCTACAATGACACGCCGCGCTTCAACAACACCGAGATGCAGGGAGAGACGCAGGACATTGACATTACCGTGAAGGTGAATGACGTGCGCCAATTGATGCGACGTAACACCGCCGAAGCGGAGGTGCGACTCACCTTTGTGGGCAGCAACGGTGTGCCCTACGAGGCGAAGTGGTCGGTGGCACGTTCGCGCAAGAAAGTGAATGGCAAGATTCAGCCGAAGCGTTGGGAGTTGACCAACCTGAAAGGAGAATACACGTTGACCAAAGATGTCGAAATCAAAGAGGAGATTCGCGCCGCCATCGGATTGGATTTCAATCAGTTCTGCCGAACGACGCTGCTGGCACAAGGCGAATTTACCCGTTTCCTGAACAGCAAGGATGGCGAGAAAGCCGACATCCTGGAGAAGATTACGGGTACCGCCATCTACTCCGAAATCGGGGCAAAGGTCTATGCCGTGACCATGGAGAAAAAGGCGGCGTGGGAAGAGGCGCAGCGGTCGATTGAAGGCACCGAAACACTCAGCGAAGAGGAGATTGCCGAGAAGCAGACCATGCTGCAAGAACTTGGACAACAATACGATACAATAAAAAAACAGCGCGAAGAAGATGTTGCCAAAGAGCAATGGCTGAAAACCTCGGAGGAACAGGCGAGGAAGTGCGCCGAGGCACAAAACGCTTGGCAGGAGGCAACCGCCGCACTGGAGCAAGAGGAGTTCAAGACCAAGGAGACACTGGTGAACGACTGGAACACCACCATCGAAGCCCGTCACTGGTGGAGCGAAGTGCAACGCGCCGAACAACAGCAGCAGGATATTCGACTGACGTTGAACCGATTAGCAGAAGATTATCGGAGAGCAGGAAGCGGCCGGCGGTTCATCGACCAAGAGGCAAAACGCCTGGAGGCAGAGTTGGCCCAAACCGAGGCATTCTTGGACAAAGAGAAAGACAAAGCCGGCATATACGAGAAGGCACAAGGCATTGAGGCTCAACTGCATATCCTGGAGCAAGGGCGCATCGTCGGTCAAGAGTTGACGGCACAATTGGAGGCCAGCCAGCGGCGGCTGGACGAAACGTTGAAGCCGCAATGGACCCAAATGCAAAAGGAGGCCGACGCAGCTGGCAAAGCATTGTCGGACATCCATGCCCGCGTGCAAGAGAAAGAGGCTGCCGTGAAGCAACTGAACTTGTCGGAACTGCGGAGTCGTCGCGACGGCATGAGAGACTTGCAAAACAAAATCGGGACGGCGAAAGAGCGGATGAGCCATCTGGCACAGGAGCAGGAGCGCCGCGAAAAGAGTCGCAAACTGCTGGAGGAAAAGCAGTTGCACATCGAAGCATTGGAGAAAAACCTCGCAGAGATGGAACAGCCCGTGCACGATGCAGAGGTGGCATGGAACACCCATAAAGCACTGTTGGACAAGGAGAAAGAGACGATTGAGGATTTCGCCGTGAGTCTGCGCGCCCGTCTGCAAGTGGGTGACACCTGTCCGATTTGCCGACAGAAGATTGAACACGACATCCCGCACGAGGAGGTATTGTCGCAACTTATCGGAAAGTTGCAAGCAGAGTGCGACAAGTCGGAAAAAGAATATAAGTCGTTGAAAGACAAGCAAGACCGAGCAGCGGCAGAACTGAAAGCGGAACAGAATGCCTACCGACAGGCAAAAGAGGCCTTCGATGCCGACACATCGGTCCAGCAAGCCGAGAAACGTGCTGCCGAGGCCCGTTTGGCTTGTGGCATGGAGGGCGAGACCTCGGACCCTGAGCAGGCGCTTAAAGCGTTGGAAGAGAAGGCGATAACGGAACTAAGCGCGTTGGAACAACAGATTGCCAACGGCGAAACACAAGAGAAAGAGGTTGTCGCCCTGCGCGCCGAGGAAGAGAAGAAACGGCAGGAAAGTGAGTCGGCGAACCGCCAAAAACAGGAGGCGGAAGAGGCGGTGAAAGAGTGTCAGCGCCGATTGCAATCGACCCAGGAAGTGCTTCTGGCCAAGAAAAAGGAGATGGACAAAGCCGAAAACGAGGTCGAGTCGGCCTTGGGACAGACCGAGTGGGGAATCGACTGGAAATCAACGCCAAAAGAGTTCTCCGAACGGCTATTGGCATCGGCCAAGGAGTACGCCAACCGCACCGCGCAACGGACGGAAGCATTGAACCAAAAAACGACGTTAGGTAACTATGCACAGCAGGTTGATGCCGTCCTGAAGGATATTCAGTTGGCCATGCCAGAATGGAACGAAATGGCGGCAGACGAGGTCGTCGAAGTGAGTGACCTGCTCCCGCTGGTGCACAGAACGTTGTCGCAAGTCACTTCGCTGCTGGAGCAGCAGAAGTCGGCCCAGGAGGCAAGCAATCGCAACCAATTGGCATTGAACGAGTTCCTACAGAAAAATGCGCAATATGAGGTGTCGCTACTAGAGTCGTTGAACCGCTATTCGGCCAACGAGATTCAGGCGGTTGGACAAAGCTTGGAACAGGTGCGAGCCAACAGTTTGCAGAGAAAAACGCTGTTGGACGAGGCCCTTCGGGGGCAAGAAGAGCATCAACGGAAACGCCCCACTTGGCAAGAGGAAGACACCCCCGAGTTGCTGCGTGAGCGCATCGGACAAGGAGATGCCAAACTACAGGAAATCAGCGAGAAACGTGGTTCCATCCAGCAGGAGCTCAAGGTGGATGCCAACAGCAAACGGCAAAAGAGTGCGCTGATTGAAGAGGCCGAAAAACGGTCGGCGGAATACCAACGTTGGGCACGACTGAACAACCTGATTGGTGACAGCACGGGATCGAAGTTCCAGCGTATTGCACAGACGTTTATCTTGTCGAGCCTCATCCATGCGGCCAATGGCTACATGAAAACATTGACCGACCGCTACACCTTGAAGGTCGCGCCAGGCACTTTTGTCATCTCCATCGAGGATGCCTACCAAGGTTACACTTCCCGCGCGGCGAGCACCATTTCGGGCGGCGAGAGTTTCCTGGTTTCCCTCTCTTTGGCATTGGCACTGAGCGACATAGGTCAAAATCTGGCAGTCGATACCCTCTTCATCGACGAGGGCTTCGGCACCCTGAGCGGCGAACCGTTGCAGAATGCCATCAACACCCTCCGCGCCCTGCACACACGCGGCAACCGTCACGTCGGCATCATCAGCCACGTCGAGGAACTGCGCGACCGCATCCCCGTCCAGATCCAGGTGCACCAGGAGGGCAACAACTCCAGCAGCACGGTAAGGGTGGTGGGATAATTGTCCGCGCACAAGCTCAGCTCCTCGGTTTTTCACCTAAATAACAGAAGCAAACTCGTTTTTAATCTGTTTTTTTGGTCAAATACATTATAATCAGTATTTTTGCATCGTCTATGAATAAATTCGTTGTAATTGAAACTTAGGCTTTTCATTAATAAGGCGTACTTTACACTTAGTTCTTTAGCTCAGAAATCTGGCAGTTTCAAGACGAATATAGAGAACTTAGCAACAAAGACGCCCAGCAGATATGCTATCTATCTGAATAGCCATCATTGCCATTTCTATGGCATTTGGTGTTAGTCTGTTAGTACATATCGACGTGGGCTTCGAGTAATAGGTATAACATGAAAACTCTAATAATCTTTTAGAATATGAGTAATCTGATACTATCAATAACAACTATAGGGGATTTGCTTCTTCGCCAAACCATAACCAATGGAGAAGAACCAATCAAAGACGTACATTTGTGTGTACCCATTTATCAACGTCCATACAAATGGACTGCTCGCAATGCCATTCAATTGCTTGATGATATTATTGATGCAAAGAATAGCAACAAAGAAAGATACAGAGTCGGTACACTTATCCTTCATAAAGCAAAGGGTAAGAACCTATATGATATTGTTGATGGTCAGCAACGAACAATAACTTTCTCACTTCTTCTAACAGCATTAGGAGAAAAAGGTATAGAGTTCTTGCAACAGAAGATATATGATAATGAACACAATAACCATAACATTGCTAACAACTACAATGCACTTTTCCGAAGGGTTGGTTTAAAATCCAAAGAAAGCGATTTAGCTGAAGAACACCAACGCGAGATGGTGCATCTTAAGGATTACATCGAAAATCGGTGCGAGTTGATAGTTGTCATAACACCCGATGTGTCCGAAGCTTTCCAGTTCTTTGATTCTCAAAATGCACGAGGCAAAGCTCTATATCCTCATGATTTGTTGAAAGCGTACCATCTTCGCGAAATGAATGACATTAGCGATGAAGAAACAGAAAAGATAGTAAAGGATTGGGAACAGGTTTCTCAAAGAGGGTTAGCTGATTTCTTTGGCAATTATCTATATCGTATTAAAGAATGGGTAAGTGGCAACAAGGCAAATGTCTTAAATGAGCATAATATCCATATGTTCAAAGGCATAACACGTGCAGCCAGAACACCATATGCCCAATTCTATAAGAGTGCTTATTGCTATGCAGATATGGTTAACTCTTCGGCTATGCCTTTTGTTTCTGGTACACGAAATGTAAATGCGTTCCAATTGAACACACCTATAATTGCAGGCAAACCCTTCTTTGAATACACAAAACACTACTACAATATTCTTAAGGATATTCAGAACAATAATAAGTATGAGGGATTCTATATCAATGACAATATTATAGTAAAAACCCTAGATCGACATTTCAAAAAGGGTATCGGCAATGGCATTGCACGTTTGGTGTTTGACACCTCTGTTCTACTTTATGTCGATAGATTCTGTCCAGAAACATATCCTACAAAAGAAGACATGGAACTATTTGACCAATTTGTAATATACGCATTCATTTGGGCTTATTCATTGAGAGCGCAATACACGAACCTTGGTTGGCTTTCTGCTCAGAATTACATTATGGGTTGGAGTGATAAAATCAATACATTTAATATGTATAAGTTGATTGTAAAACAAGATACGCCAGCCTCATTGCTAAATACATTGGCAGACAAGCTAAATCCGCTTTCAAATGAAGACATTAATGATAGTTGGGCTCAAGATTGCTATGAATATAGTGGTGAGGGCGAAACGTTGAAAAATCTAAAAGACGAAAAAGATGGCATATATGAAAACTATCTTTATTTCTTTCTAATTAATGGTTTCTATAAAAATTGATTACAATGAATGAATTGAAAAATATACTTGAAGAATGTTCTATTAATGACATATATTTCACTAATAGAGGGGCATCTATTATATACAAGATTCCTATCTATCAGCGTAATTATGCTTGGGAACGAGACGAGATATACGCCTTAATAAAGGATGTATATGATTCGTTGGAGAAGGATGTTTATTATATAGGTACTCTTGTTACGTACAAGCGAGATGAGAATATCTTTGAGGTTATTGATGGGCAGCAACGTTTGACGACAATTTACATCATCTTGAAAGCTTTGGATATAGAAACTATTCCAAATAGGCTCACTTATTCTGCAAGAAAAGTTTCTGCTGCGACCATAGAAAAGATTCCTAATTTTGGAGAAGAAAACGACTTAGGCATTCTTAACGGCTTCAATTATGCCAAGGAAGCTCTCAAAGAGATTGTTGGAGACAATGAAACCGAAATGGATGTGTTCAAGGATTATTTCTTGAGAAAAGTTCATATCATTCATTATCGTGTCCCAAAAGATGTGGATTTAAATCACTATTTTGAGGTCATGAACTCTCGTGGTGAGCAGTTGGAGAAACATGAGATAGTAAAAGCTAAACTCTGCGAACAGTTGATTGGTGATGACGTTGCCATGGAGAAGTTTAGTCGTATATGGGAGGCTTGTAGTGATATGGGGTTCTATATTCAACAAAAATTTCCAGAAATGACTGATGTATTTGGTAAAACGATGGAGAGTTTTGATATTGAGTCTTTCGATGAGTTTCCAGATGCAGTTGTTGACTTGTCTTCTACATTAGGAAAGAAAACAATTTCAGAACTTTTGAATGCTTCAGTTAAACAGATAGAGGAAAAGGAGGACGTTGATAAGAATGATCATTTCCAGCCAATAATAGACTTTCCAAATTTCCTTTTGATAGTCCTGAAAATTACCAGGTTGTGGAATGAGAAAGATTTTAATCCTTTGAGCTTTACACTTGATGATAAAGAATTGATAAAGGAGTTTGATAAAGTAAATCTTACTCCAGAATTCGTTAAAGATTTTGCCTACAATATTCTGTTAGCCAAGTATTTTCTCGACAACTACATAATACATCACACAGATGGGGAAGATAGCGTAATTGAGAATCCATGGAAGTTGCAGTATTATTATAAGAAAGGTAATAAGGCTGCCTATTTAAAGGACTTATATGAGGGTAATAAAGCACAACAAATCGAGGTGGTTCAATTACTCTCCATGTTTGAAGTTGCATTCACACCAAAGCAAAGAAAGAACTATTTGTTCTATTGCTTATATCACTTATTTGAAGACTGCGACCTCAATAATTATGTGGATTTTTTAAGGAAACTGGCTGATAAGTATTTCTTTGATGTGTATCTTGATGCAAGCAAACTAAATGATATGAATCAGCCCAAGCCAAACAGTTTTGACGATATTATTCTTAAGGATAACGAACTAAACGTTGAATTAGAAGATGCAGAGAGAGACTTCGATCGTATCTATTCTGTTGGTTCATGCAATATACCTCTTTACGTATTCAACTATACGGATTATAAACTTTGGAAGAAATATGCAGAAGAACTTCGTGGAAACAAAGCAAAGAAGGACTCTCGTAGTCGAATTGCATTTTTCGAGGCTTTAGGCTGTAGTGACTTTGAGCTAGATGTTTTCAATAACTTCTATTTCTCTCGAACTAGAAAAAGTTTGGAACATTATTATCCACAAGCCAAGGCTGGTGATGGTATGCCAATTAGTACGCAAGATATAAATTGCTTTGGCAATTTTGCCATGATAGGGTCAGATGCAAATAGTTCTGGCTCGAACTGGAATCCAATTGATAAAAAGAATCGCTATCTTGATACAAAGTCTAATCAGGTGAGCGTAGCTTCCCTGAAGTTCCGAATTATGTTACAAATATGCCAAGACAACTATGATGCTGGAGTTAGAAATGAAGAATTAAAACGTCCTTTTGGATTGGAATGGAAGTATGAAGACATTCAAGAACATCAAAGAAAGATGTTAGATATAATCATACGTTAGATCATACAGATATGGCAGAACAAAGGGGATTACCAGAAGGCTATATACCATCTGTAGAAGATGCAGATTGGTTTATCAACTATTGGAATGAGCTTCCAAGTTATTCCAATCAGGAACATGCCTTGGACAAATTGTTCATAGAACTTTGTCCTGAGAATAAGTGCATTGAAGACATTCTCATCAAATGTTCTGCACTCAACGACTTCTATAGTACAAATATCTTTGATATTCACACTCTGGCTCAGCATATTTATGGTCTGAATGTCGATGCAAGGCTCAGAAATGGCGATTACTCGTTGGTCAATGACATTGCGAATGTGGAGGTGAATGGAAAGAACCACTGTTTCTATTCGTTTGCGACCAAGTTCTGCAGTCACCATCAGCCAGAGACATATGCGATATATGATAGTTACGTCGAAAAAGTCTTGGTTTCTCTTAACAAAAAGGAACCATTCGGAAATTTCCAAAAGAATCAGCTGAAAGACTATGATGTCTATATGAGGGCAATATTCAGTTTTAGACAACATTTTGGTCTGACAAATTATTCCATCAAACAATTAGATCAATATCTTTGGCAACTGGGTAAGTGGTATTTCAACCAGTATGGTCTATCGTTCAAGTACTACAATAGAGAGACAGAGAATCCATATCCATATGAAGACTCTAGAAGTCATTTTTGGCATGGCGAAATGATGTTTGTGACCACTCATCAATCTGTTGGCTATTGGAAAGAAGCGGGAAAGAATTGTCTAAAAACAGCCAATGAAGATATAAAACGTTTGGCAAACAAATACACCCCAGAACAGTTCGGCGTCATAATATATATTTCTGCCTTATTTGGGAAATGGTGTCCTTATGATGATCAGTTATGGTTAATTGAATATTAGGTATTGCATGAGTTTACAAGAAGAGATAAAAAAGCATTATCTGTCAAAATTGTGCTATATTTGGCATTTTACCCTAGGTTGTCTCACGATTTGACACAATGTTGGTATAAATTTGCAGCGATATTACAAAAAAGAGTCATTAAAATGAGTATTTATGCCACGATTTGAAGTTAGATGTCATGAATGGGGTGATGATAGTGACTACCACTGGGAGTATTGTAACACTTTGGAAGCCGCTCTGAAAGTTATGAAGGAATTCTATCAGAATGATCCTGACAACATCTATGAACGCTTATATGTGATTGAGGAAAAAGATGACGGGACAAAAAGTATCCCAGAATATAATCGTAATACATTTGAACCTCTATAGACAATGAAGTTATATAAAGAATATCCAGCTACACATTCTATGGACACGGCATGGTATTGTGTTGACGAGGATGGTAACGTTGGCATCTTCCAGATTGATGAAAATGGACCTGTACCACAAGGATATCATTCTGGTTGCGAACCTGACACCATTTTCTGGAAAGAGTTTTCTTCGCCGGGTGACAGCTTGGTCTATTATCATGAAATGACTCATGAACAAATTGCTCCACTGCTTGTCCCGAAGGCACAACCAGAAGGTGAGTGGAAGAAATCATACGGCAGTGAAACTAACTTTTGGTGGAGTAATTGCCTTATAAAAATTGATATGACTAATCTTCCTATCCTCGAAAAGGCTTTGTCGTTCGATCCCAATAAGGAATTTCCGCATAAAGCCTATTGTATATCCAAAGATGAAGGGCTGTTTGTTATTGATATGTATGGAAACAAAAAGGGAGTTCAGTTGCTTAAAGAATCGAGGATAATAGAAGCAATATATGATTTACCCGATTTATGGATTTCGGAACCTTACGATGATGAAGAAGAGGTTGATGAAGGATACAAAAGATTTCCCGTTTACCTCTATATGCAGGATTATTGGCCATTCTCTGGGGCTGCCGTAAAAATGATAGAGCCTGAATTTCCCTTAAAGATAACACAGTTGCCCCAGAACATTCAGTCAAGTGTGTTTAGAATACCTCTTAGATTTAAGGATACAGAAACAATTCAGTTGGCCGAGTATATGCCAGTTATTGTGTCCGGGTGTCCCGAATATGTTTATGATGGTAAACTGTGGGCTTTGCTTAAATTAAGCGACGGAAAACGTGGCTATTATTGTGAGAATTTCCATAAAATCATACCAGAATCAGATTTTCAGGTATATCTTGATGAAGGTAAGGCAGAAGAATACGACTGGAACAAACATCGTGCACTAAAGAAATGATTGAACTCCTCTCTATAGACCTGTCTAACTATTGCTCCAAGCAATGCTCATTCTGCTATAATCATAGCAGACGTGAGGGTAATACTGTGTGGAAGCCATCAGAGGTGATTGACTTCGCTTCTGATTGCATTAAGCATGGAGTGAAGGCAGTGTCATTAGGAGGTGGTGAACCATTCGAGTATGATGGCGTATTTGAAGTTATCGATGCACTTTATACACAATGTTACTTATCTATTACATCCAACGGGCTACCACTGGAAGATTCTAAGATATGGGAATTACTGTGCCAGCATAAACCTGACAAGATTCACCTTACCATTCATCATCCAGATGATAATGAAGAGGTATCGAGGGTGGAAAAACGATTGGCAGAGATTGATTCTATTGGAATAAAGCCTGGACTAAACCTGTTGGTCGGAGCAGACAAAGTCGAATATGCTAAGGAGGTATATAATCGGTTGAGTAGATTACTGAAGAGCGACCAGTTAATTCTGGTTCCTCAGCGCTTTTCGAATACGCCAACTCCTAAACAGTTGGCATCGGTGGCAGATGGAAAACCTTTTCAAAGTCCTTCTTGTCTGCTGAAGTGCCAACGTCCAACGAATTTCGGTTCAGTATCATGGGATAAGAAAGTGAACTCATGCAGTTTTGCATCAGGAAAGGTATCGCTGGAAACTCTTGATTACAAAGGATTGGAGCAAGCATTGGGCAGCGTAAAGTGGAAGAGTTGTATATAATAAGAACAATATGGAATACATTTACAAATATCCAAGACCAGCGGTTACAGCCGATTGCATTGTTGTTACGAAAGAAGCAGAACCAAAGGTTTTACTGATTGAACGTGGCGATGAACCCTTCAAGGGATATTGGGCTTTCCCCGGAGGTTTTATGAACATGGATGAAACTACTGAGCAATGCGCTATCAGAGAATTGGAGGAAGAGACAGGGCTTCGACTGTCGGATGTTCATCAAATTGGAGCGTACTCCAAGGTTGACCGTGACCCAAGAGGGAGGACTATAACAGTCGCTTATCTGGCCATCATCGATGAGCCGATTGCCGTTATTGGCCAGGATGATGCAACCAAGGCTGAATGGTGGGCACTGTCGGACTTGCCACATCTAGCATTTGACCATTATGATATTATACAGGATGCTATAAGGAAATATAAAGAGATCATGAAATGAAATACGTCTATTATTTATTAGCAACCTTGATACTTGCATTACTATCATGTTCAAACAGGAAACATCCTTCTGAATATTATCCCAGGAGTAGTTCTTCTTATGATCCTTATACAGAGCCAGTTAAGCATGATTCCGCTAAATACGAATCAACAGTTCCAAAGTCAACTGAATCTTACAGTTCATCAGGTAGAAGCAGACATGAAGATAAGGAATTAGACAATATGCGAGGGTTCGACCCTGCATCCGAGGATGATATGGACGATAATGGTATGCAGCGTTATTTCGATGCTAATGATGATGAAGCGTGGGACTGATATTATATTAGAAAATGAAAGAAAATGTATTTGTTATTCGCAAGGCAGAACGGCAGGATGTACAGTTACTGTTGGAGTTTATAAGGGGCATCGCCCGATATGAGAAGATGGAGAACGAGGTAATTGCCTCTGCACATGTGCTGGAACGGGAAATGTTCGATGAGCACAGGGCAGAAGCTGTGTTTGCCGTGATGGATGGGCGTGAGGTAGGCTTTGCGCTCTATTTCTACAACTTCTCAACGTTCATCGGACATTCAGGATTGTATCTGGAGGACTTGTTTGTTCGGCCAGAAGATCGTGGTAAAGGCTATGGGAAAGCCTTGCTGTTACATCTGGTAAAGATAGCCCATGAGCACCATTGCGGAAGAATGGAGTGGACATGTCTGAACTGGAACCAGCCAAGCATCGACTTCTACCTATCCCTCGGAGCTGTACCTATGAAGGATTGGACGGTGTATCGTCTGGATGCTGCAGCCTTGGATCGACTAAGCAA
>JAEEGG010017248.1_pt1 | contig 14864 bp, 14 predicted proteins | sample 9134161 | NCBI WGS metagenome assembly JAEEGG01 (sample SAMN16246543, study PRJNA631951) | gut metagenome | biome: gut microbiome; feature: rumen; material: CR-attached | host: Bos | place: Iran: Karaj | collected 2018-10
ATAGTTGATATCCGAGAACTTCCAGGTCTTTGAGAACTTGTTAGGTCCCACCTGGAAGATCCCGTCAGGCCAGATCCGCTGTACCGGCACAAGGTCCTGGACCCGTCGCGGTATCTTAAACATCTCCTTATCCTGCTTAAGTATTGTTTGTATGCTCTTCAGCATCTAGTGCCTCCTTTTCCTTTCTGGCGAAATAGTCCTTAAGTGCTTCTTTATAGATGTTGTTGGCCTTAGCATTCAGCTTTCGCGGGCAGATGAAGTTATCTTTCAGCCAGGCCACGAAGATCTTCTCCATTGGCATGCCGTTGTACTTGATAAAGCCGATCGCAGCGAAGGGAAAGGCAGCAGCGATGCAAAGATAAGTGATCGCATCGTTTGAGAGCGTGTCCCTTGTGCCGAAATAGATCCCGACTGCGGAAGCTACGGCAAGACCCGAGCAGATGAGCTGCCTCATGTTAAGACCGAAGAAGACGCCTTCGGTATATTCGCGTATGTCTTTGTTGATATTTATTTCCATAAGATTCCTCCTTACAGACCCATCATGTCGTGGATTATCCTGTCAGAGCCTTTAACAAGCCCGAGTAATACGAGCATGTTGAAGATGACTTCGCTCACATACTTCCAAACCATCTGTATAGGCTGCACGGTCGTATCCATCTGAGGCATCGAAGCTGCATAAGCCGTATAGATCACGCAGGCAAGAACGATCACGACGCCCTGCATACAGACACCTGCATAGCTCTTAAGAAAGCTCTTAGCGATGTTCTCTGTAGGCTGGCCTGCTAAAGTGGATAAAGGTATCGGCGCTATTGCCGTGTACATATAGATCCTGAAGAATCTTCCGTACACGGTGAGGAGCAATACGATGCCGATGATTATGAAAGCAATGTGAGCAATGAAGCATACTGCCCAGATAGGGATAGCACCATCGAGGATCCCGATACTGTTGAAAGTAGCTTGGACCTTTGAGGGAATGGAGAATTCCAAAGCAGTTCCTATCTTGCTGGAGTTAGCTATCTTCGAGATAACGCTCTGAACGATGGTCACGAAGTTCACCATGAGTTTCAGACAGTTGTTTATCAAGTACTTTGCTAAAACAAAGCGGACAAACACCTTTACTGTCGTTTCAGGCTTTTTGAGCTCGGCAAAGCTCCCGCAGGTCTTGATCACGCCGATCGTGAAAAACAGGACCAGGAGAGCGGTGCCGATAGCGCCCAAAACGCCATTGATGGTGGTTATGACCTTCCAGATGGCTCCGCCTTTGAAAGACTGGGGTGAGGTAGTAAGGAGGGCCCACATTTTCGAAAGCATTGAACCAAGGTACTTAAGACCTTCCATGAGTTCATACCAGGCAGCGGTACCCATTGTTGATCACCTCCTCAACATCAGCTGAAAGCGCCGGGAGCGATGGCCTGAAGCAGAGACTTGGCAAAGACGATGATGAGGCCGCCTGCAAGGCACAGGAAACCCTGTGATCTCTGAGACGGGGCATGGCTCTGGAAGCTCATACCGACCTGGACAAGGCCCCACCCTGAAAGGATGACGCCGATGGCTCTGATGATGCCGAAGATGATGTCCGACATGTTCTTGATAGCCTTTTCAGCATCACTGGCTGCAAGTACGGGAACCATGCAAACGGCTACCACAGCGCAGGCGACGGCAATGCCGAGATAGCGCTTGAGTACTTTGTTTGAATTGATCTTCTTCATGTTGTTAACTCCTTTTCTTGAATTTTTCTTCGAGTTCCTCATTTGTGAGGACCACGTATTCGTGCTGTTCTTTGACAAGCTCCTCAATATCAACAGCCTTGCTGCGTAATTCAGGATCATTGCCGATGAGCTGGATCGTTGCTTTGGATCTCGTATCTTTTCCGTGAATGAACGGCTGTGAACCGCCATCTTCCGTAAAAGCGATCTTCGGATGTTTCATGAGGTCGTATTTAAGATCCATGACCGGATATTCACCTCTGATGAACAGGATCCCGTAACGGTTATCCAGCATTCTTACCTCATCCGGCGTCATGAGTTCACGCGCCTGAAGAAGGTCATTCTTGGTAAAGCTTCCGTTACGTCCTTTGTTTTGTCCGTAAGAGTTCGCATCGATCGTTTCCTTGCCTAAGAGTTCGCTCACATATTTGTGTGTACTCTGCTCATTGCCGCCTAAATAAAGGAATTCATCGCAGTTACCCACGATGGATTCCCATTTCTTTTCAAACAAGGCTTTGAGCTGAGCAAGGTTTTGAAGGATTATGCTTACGGAGATCTCACGGGAACGCATGGTCGCCAGAAGCGAATCGAACGAATCGGGGAGGCAGACATTTGCGAACTCGTCCATTATGAAGTGGACATGATAGGGAAGACGGCCGCCGTGTTCAAAGTCGGCGCTTCTGTATAGCTGCTGAAAGAGCTGCGTATAGAGCATACCGATAATGAAATTGAAGGACTGATCGTTATCAGGGATAAGTGCAAAAATAGCACCCGGCTTCTCACCAAGTTCACGTAGCCGCATCTCATCGGTTTGTGTGATTCCGGCAAGGGAAGGCAGATTGAATTTCTCAAGCCTTGCAATAAGAGATATCTGGATCGACTTCAAGGTCTTAGCTGCACCGGAATGATAGCCCCTGTAGTATTTCAGGGCTATATGCTCCGGATCACGTTCCTCAAGCATTGAAAACAGAATATCCAGCGGTGATTCATAGTAATCATCGTTTTCCTTGACGTCTCCTGCCCGGATCATCTCCATAACCATTGGAAAGTTCTGTTCTTCAGGCGGGGCCTCATAGAAAAGATAGAAAACAATTGCCTTGAGAAGCATTTCAGCAGCCTGATCCCAGAACGGATCAGTTGTCTGACTTCCTTTTGGTGTCGTGTTCTTGATGAGATTAGTTATAAGACGCTGAACGTCATCATCACTCTCTAGATATACGAACGGGTTATAGCAGTGGCTTCTGTCCAGGTTAATGAGGTCTAAGACGCGCACATCGTAGCCTTGACTAACAAGATAATTACCGCAAGATCTTAAAGTACTGCCTTTCGGGTCCAAAACCACCATAGAGAACTTTGTGTCTTTCGTTGCCTGCAAGATGTTTGGCATAGCATAGTAACGTGTCTTTCCGGCACCGGCACCGCCGACAACCAGGACATTCAGATTCCTTTTGTGGACATGACCGTCAAAGCCGATACGGACGTTTTGAGTCAGGATTTTGTTGGCTTCATCGATCTTTGCACGGTAACGTTTGTTGATCGAACCGGCATGTCCCCATTTGGCAGAACCATGCTCTTCGCGTCTCCTGTAGTTCCTTTCTGAGGAAATATAGATCCCTATACCTAATCCGTATATGAGACAAAAGATAAGGGCAACCCTGGGGCTGCCCTTAACTAATGTGATATGAAACGGATCGTTGAAGATCGAATCAGCATTTTCAAGGATTCCGACAAGGCCGTTATCTATGAAGAAAGGTGCCGATCTCAAAGAGAACCACATAACCGGAATGAGGCCGATAAGGTACAAGATGAGCATCTTGACCGAGAGTTTATCAGTTGCCCTATGCATTGATGATCACCTCGGTTTCGGTGTGGGTGCAGGTCGTTCCAGCATCCTTGCTGCTTGCCTTTCGGCTGAAATTACCTTTGCCTTTTCGAGTTCCTTTCTAACGGAAGGTCTGTTTTCAGGATCGTCCGACTTTGTTTTGCTTCCTTTGTTTTTCGATTTCTTCACGGAGTTTGGCCCGGACGCTGGGTCTCTTGACGTTCGGGCCATAGTAGGGTTTATGGTCTGTCCCTCTTCCTTGGTGGGATTCGTTTTCTCGGAAGCGCCCGTTTCCTGTGGCTTTGTTGTCTCTGATCTTTCCTGTGAAGGTCTGTCTTCAACATTTTCTGCTTTGGACTCAACACCTTCTTTTTTGGGAACGGAAATATCAGCGACAGCTTCCTTGTAGTCAGCTAACCTTAAAGCCATAAGTCGTTTTGAGCCCTGGCCGTCTATTACCTCATATCTTCCGTTTGGCTTGCACAAGAGCCCGACTGGTTCGATTACCTGCGGACCTTCGCGCTTTATCCTGGCAGCGTACTTAAGAAGCTCGGACATAAGCTTTCGGTCATTTTTCGGAGTTTCAGGGATATTATCGATGAGCTCCAGAGGCACGTTGAGCTGCATTCCCAGAGGCTTAACGAGGTCGCCTTTATCTGTGATGATCTCAGGCTTAATGGTCTCAACATGCTTGACTGTAAGCTTAAGATTCTCTAGCACGCGGTTTACCTTGGAAGCGTCTGTCGCATATACCATAATGTCCGTAAAACCGTTTTTATCTGACTTATCTTTCAAGATAACAAACGGGAATCCGAACTTTTTACTTGCTGTCGTGAATGCCTTGAGATGTGAATCAGGTATCGTAAACAACTTTTGAGCCTTGCCTGATTTCATGAACTCCCACAGTGTCGACTTACCCTTTTTGGTCATGTCGTTTTTCACTGCGTTATAGATCATGGTTGCGATTCTTAATGTCGCTTCGCCGGAAAGCCTTAACACGACTTCACTGCCTTGCAGGACCATTTTCACGACTTGATCAGCAGTTTCGTTTTCAATTGACATGTTTTTTCCTCCTTATTTTATTTTTGCCGTTTTCGGCATGTAAGAAGCGCCACATAAAGTGACGCTCATTTAATGCGTTGTTCCTTTATTTTGGTTATAGGTGTTTCTGATTTGATTTCCGGTGCTTTTGTCGGAGTATCAGCTAATTCGGTAATTCTGTCTGAACTGACAAATACGGCATCACAGAGCTTGATCTGCTTCTTGAGATCACGGATACGTTGAGCATTATCTCTTGTATCACTCTTTATCTGTTCTATTTGGGAGACACTATGATGACGTACTGCGTATTTTTTGGCTGAATACAGTTTCTTGCGTTTGATATAGAGTGTTCTGAGCTCGGCTTGAAGAGTATCCAGTTTGCTTTGCAGGGTTTGTTTATCTTCGATCTTATGTTGATAGAGATAGTCCATCTGCTCAATATACCTGTCAAGCTTGGCTATATCCTCTCTGAGAGCCATCGGGATATATTCTCTCTTTGAACTTGCAGGCATACATACATAAGAAAGTAACCTTATACAGTATCTGCGGTATGTGAAAGAAAGCCCCAAACCCTTCAACTGACTGTTATCTTCAGAAGGAGTATCCTTTTCCACTAATAAAGGCGTACCCGGAACAAGCGTGTTCTCGATGATGCGCCTTTGAATCGATTCATAATCGTAGTTTGTGCCAAGACCGTCAAATCTGAAATAACCTTTGGCACCGGGAGGTTTTAAAGCAGGATGATCGAGCAATGAACCATCTTTTCGGAAGAAATTGAATTCGTATCCAAGCTCTTTCATGACCTGAATGAATTCCTTTTCCCTGAGAGACAGTTTAATAGCGTAGTCGATATCTTCCCGGATAGTGCCTCTTATGGTCATCTTACCTTGTCTGTCAGCTCGCCATCCATCAAAGGTTCTTTCTAGTTTTCGTGACGGATCCTCAACAACATTGAGCTGCGCTTCTCTGCAAATCCTGTCATTTACCGTGCGAAGTTTCCAATAATCTGCCTTGGTTCTGCGGTATTTGAGACCATCTACGAAGGAAACCGAATTAACAAGAAAGTGATTATGGTAATGGTCCGTGTTAAGGTGTGTGGCAACAACTACCTCGAATCTGTCACCCCAGACTTCTTGAGCGAGTTTAACGCCTAATTCGTGTGCTTTTTCAGCAGTAATCTCGCCTTTGCCTTCGAGAAATGCCTGATAACCATGATAAGCCGGTCTTCCGCCGGTCTTATTCCAGAATAGTTTCGTTTCAAGGAATTGATCAACAGCAGTCTCCGGATTGCAATTGATTCCTGTTACATACATCATCTGTTCTGTTTTGTCTGCGTTACTGGCATAGTTGATAACATCACCGACGGCCTTTCGTGCAGCTATGGCTTCAGGCGTTAGCTCAGGTTTTTCAATACTGCTGACTCAGAAGGCTCTGTGGATTCTGTCGTTTCTGAGGGCTTGGTATCGTCTGACGGTTCTGTTGTCTCAGAAGGTACCGTTGTTTCAACAGGCTTTTCTGAAGCTTTTGTTGTTTCAGAAGTCTCAGAGGATTCGGTCTGTCGCGTTGTTTCTTTCGGTTTTGCTGTCTCTTCATGATGCTTTGTTTCCTCTGTGGCTTCAGTCTCAACAGTTGTCTCTGTGGTATCGGCCATTACCGGAACCATCGGGGCAACATTCTGAAGCATGAGAAGTGAAGCGACTGCAACAGCACAGATCATTTTTGAAAACTTCATTTATCTCATCCTTTCTTAGTTTGTTTTGTTTGAAGATAGCCATAAGAAAACCCCCGCGTATTTCTACGAAGGGGTTTCCTTGATGACTAACGGAGGGCTCTATGATCACGGTTTATACCTGTAATCACGCTTGTTTTTGAGTTTCCCTACTCCATATCTCCCGTAACCGGGATAGTTTTCTTTTAAGTAGGCCCGGACTTTATCGTCTGAAGCCTCTGTTATTTCCCAAAGCCCGCTTTTAAGCTTGTGAGCTGTAAGTCCTTTAAGCGTGAACTTATGGAAAGTACCAGCTGCAGTACTGCCACAGGATATTTCAGCATCACAGGTGCAGTAGGTATACGGCTTGGGTGTCGGGGTATTGGTTGGCTTCTTCGTTGGAGATTTGGTTGAAGCTTTAGTTGTTTCTTTAGCCGGAGCTTTCGTTGGTGCCTTGGTTGCTGTCTTCTTTGGCGCTGTTGTTGCAGATTTTGATTCTTTCTTCGCAGCCGCCTTGGTTGAAACCCTCTTTTTCTTTGTTTCTAAAGGCTTTGCGGCTGATTTCTTTGTTGTTTCAGAAGTTTCTGTAACACTGTTACTCGCGCTTTCTTCTGTCTTTTTCTCTTTTTCCTGCCTAAAAATAGAAGTTTCAGACACGGTTACTCTGCTTGAAGTTTTCGTCGTGCCGATGGTTTCTTCTGTTTTTTCTGTGCTAAAAGAAAAAGCTTCGGGTTTGTCGCTCTTCCTACAGCTGGTCAATCCCATAACGATTGCAACTACAAGAGCAACGAAAGCTACCTTGATTATCAGGCTGACTATAAGCTTAACTAAACCCTTCATCCAAAACACCCCTTTCTAATGCTTGGCTAAAAAGAAGAATGACAGGCAATATGCCGTAAGTTCGTCAATTCCATATCCTCTTGCCTGAATCTTAAACAACAGGAATAACAGACGCAAATGTGCGATTTCCCTTAGACTGTCTATTTAACTGACACTCTAGGTTAAGTGCACACTTAACTTATCATTCTCTTTTAGCTTGTAAATGTTTAATTGAAGGGTTAGTTAGGGGTGTGGGGGAAGGAAGGGGAGCTCTAATTAACAGGCACAGGCGCGTGCTTGCGCAATTCTATTATTTAAGCTTTCCGAGTTAAGAATTATCGTGCTTCCTGGTTTCTGGGCTTGAGCTTGTAAGCTTCAACCATTCCTTTCAGAGTCTTGTTGTCGACGGTTCTTTCCTCTTTGCCCCAGCCTCCGTTTTCTGTGGGTATTGATCTGGTGAGAACTGTCTTTCCGTCAACGGGAAGCTTTGTCCAGATGGACTTGCTACCATAGTGATCGCTGTGGACCATGGTGTTAGGAAGCACAAAAGCTTCCCATGACCTTTTATCGTCCGGATCAGCATTGGGGATTGAGATGGCTACCATCTCCTTACCGCCTTTTGTTGTAAAAGGCTTAGCAAGCTTGCGTGAGAACTTGATCGTGAGCATCTCAGCAGCCTTTGTCTCAGTTTCAGGCACATTGTTCATTTCCTGGTTTTCCATTCTTTTTACCTCGCGTCTTTATTATTTATTGTCTGTGTGGGTACTTTTGTGCGGTACTTCTGGTAGAACTCAAGAGCCTGGATGATATAGTCTCTTGTGTCTTCGTACTTCACGTTTTCCGGAATATACTTTCGGACCTGGACATAGGGGATATGGACCTTTTCCTTCTGGTTAGGCTTTTCTTCCTGCATGATCGTTTCGATGACGGCATCGTTAAGCCTGCCATCTTCTGAGAACTTACGCATTCTGATAGCCTGAGCATGCGAAGGTGTGCAATCGCACTCCAATATCTGTTTGAAGACTATTTCCTGTTCATCGTAGGTGAGATATGAGAGCTCGACAGCTGGTCTTAATGCGATTGCTCCATTATCGACAAGGTCAAGGAGATCCGGAATCAGTTCAGTTAGGCGAATATAGCGCCTGACTTGTTCACGACTCTCGCCATTTCCTGCCCCCAGTTCTTCGTTACTTCGCAACTTCGACACCACTGGTGTCGAAGTTAAATCTGACCTTTTTCCCTGTCTTTTCATCGCTTCGTAACGCATTTTATATGAAAAAGCTTTTTCACTGGGTAGGATTGTTGAGCGCTGAAGATTCGACTCGACCATAAGAATAATGGCTTCATCGTGGGACATTTCACGGATATCTGCCTTTACAACAGAAAGACCTGCGATTTCGCAGGCCTTCTTTCTTCTGTGTCCGGATACGATCTCATATCGTCCGTCTTCTTTTGGTATCAGGGTGATGGGGGTAATTAGCCCTCGTTCCTTGATGCTCTCAACGAGTTGTTCCATGTCCTCGTCCATCCTTACTTTGAACGGGTGGTTAGGGAAATCATCGATAAGCTCGATTGGAATATCGTGGATCTTGGGGAGTTTGCTTTCACGGATCTCTTTATCATCCTTGAAAAGATCATCGTACGCTGTCAGACCGAGATCTAACTTGGGCTTTTCTTTCAAGACCGATCACCTCCTTTGCCAGAATTGCGTAAGCATCTGCGACTTTGCCTTTTGGATCATGCACAAAAATGCTTTCGCCGGCATTCGGACATTCGGTGGCACGGACCGATCTGGGTATCTCTATATTAAATACATTAATATTATTACCCATTGCATCTCGAAGCGCGCCCGTAATGTCCCTTGCATTGACTGTTCGGAAATCAACCATAGTCAGTAAGACACCATCTATCTTGAGATCCGGATTGATCTGTCTCTTGACCTTCGCAATGGAGTGAAGGAGAAGATCCAGGCCTTTCACGGAGAGATAAGACGGATCACAGGGGATAATGACAGAATCTGCAGCTACAAGAGCGTTGATGGTCATCATACCAAGTGACGGCATGCAGTCGATCAGGATAACATCGTATTTGTCTTTGAGTGGCTCAAGAGTCCTTTTAAGTACTGATTCTCTGCTCATGCAATTGAACAGAGCGGTCTCGGTACCGGAAAGACTGATGTTGGATGGGATAAGGTCAACAGTTTCAAACTGCTTTATAGCATTATTAATTAATAAATAATCCTTATCTTCACCAGTCATCTCATAAGACATGAGTTCGGACAATGTGGTTTCAAGGGCATCCGGGTTACCGATATTGCAGCCTTGAGACAGGCTTCCTTGCGGATCGGCATCAACAAGTAATACCTTTTTGCCAGCAAGCCCTAATGCTACACCGAGGTTGACTGCAGTGGTTGTTTTTCCGACGCCGCCTTTTTGGTTGGCTACGGCAATCACTTTGCATTTGTCTTTCAATGCTTTTTCCTCCTTTTCTTTAGAATTGACCGAAAAGCCTTGCTCAGACTGAAAATAGATAGACTTGTGCTTTTTCTTGATGCTTTTCGGTATGTACACCGCAGTATTTGTTCTGCCCCCTGCGGGTCGAGAACCCGGTTGGATTCTCTATAGGGAAACCGGTAAGGCTCTCGTATTGCTGTTACGAGATCATGGGTCTTTCACCCCGGTAGCATCTGCTCCGCTGCACTCATTAGGTTCGACGGCTCACGGGAGGACTGATCCCGCTTCAACGCTCGGCTTGTGACTATGCAGAAGTATCATTATCCCTTTGTATCTGTCATCGCCTCCCTCGGGGTGCAACCCCGATTCTGACTCATCCCCTTTATCGCTCTCTCCCTAAGGAGGTCATCGCGAGGTCGGAGTCAACTTGGCTCGGTATTTTAACGCCGATACAAGGAACGTACCTTACGGTTTAGTATTCAGTTGTCAATGTCCGATGAAGGATGATCCGATCCTTTTGAGGGGATCGGATTAAATGTCCCTTCACCTATACGTAATGGGAGAGGGCAAAACAGAACGGTCGGATGAAAAAAAGTTGAAAAAAGGCCTCAGTTGTTACCGATTGGTAACAACTGAAGCCAAAAATCTGCGATGAAAAACATTAATGGGACTGTTTTTGTCCTAAAACCACAGAATCAAAAATGGTCAGTTGTAGACACAAAATTACATCAGAAACAATCTTCTGATCATTCCTTCATTTTTCAAAGTGAACTCAAAATGAACTCACGGAAGATATAAAAAAGCCCGAAACACATTGATTTCGGGCTTCTTGAGATTTCTGTATGTTATTCGAGTTCTATGGTAGCCGGGGGCTTACCTGTCAGGTCATACATGACCCTGTTGACGCCCTTGACCTCGTTGACAATGCGGTTAGTGACCTTGCTTAGAAGTTCCCAGGGGAGTTCTGCTGACTCTGCGGTCATGAAGTCGGTTGTGGTGACGGCACGGAGAACGATAGCGTAATCGTATGTCCTCTCGTCGCCCATGCATCCGACTGAACGCATGTTGGAGAGTGCTGCGAAATACTGGTTTGCTTCCTTGTTGTATCCGAAGTTATCCATTTCCTCGCGGAATATCGCATCTGCATCCTGAACGATGCGGACCTTCTCAGGCGTGATCTCGCCGATGATCCTTATCGCAAGTCCCGGACCCGGGAAAGGCTGACGGAAAACAAGCTCAGAAGGAATGTCGAGCTCAAGGCCGGCTTTTCTTACCTCGTCCTTGAACAGGAGACGCAGAGGCTCTACGATCTCCTTGAAATCAACGTAATCAGGAAGTCCGCCTACGTTGTGGTGAGACTTGATGACCGCTGACTTACCAAGGCCTGACTCGATAACGTCAGGATAGATCGTACCCTGTACGAGGAAATCGACTGTGCCGATCTTCTTTGCTTCTTCTTCAAATACACGGATGAACTCTTCTCCGATTATGTGTCTCTTCTTCTCAGGCTCCGTGACACCCGCGAGCTTCGAGTAGAATCTCTCCTGCGCGTTTACGCGGATGAAGTTGAGATCATAGGGGCCGTCCTTGCCGAATACCTTTTCGACGAGGTCTCCTTCGTTCTTACGTAGGAGTCCGTGGTCTACGAAAACGCATGTGAGCTGCTTGCCGACTGCCTTTGAGAGCATGACTGCTGCTACGGACGAGTCAACGCCGCCCGAAAGAGCGCAGAGAACGCGGCCGTTTCCGATCTTCTCCTTAAGAGCCTTGACTGTTGTATCAACGAAAGAATCCATCTTCCATGTTCCCTTGCATCCGCAGATGCCGAGAACGAAGTTTACGAGCATCTCCTTGCCGTTAACGGTGTGGGAGACCTCGGGATGGAACTGTACGCAGTAAAGCTTTCTGGAATTATCCTCAGCTGCCGCGAAAGGACAAGCTTCGGTGTGCGCGGTGATTTCAAAACCCGGTGCGGGCTTTGCAATATAGACTCCGTGGCTCATCCAGCAGACTGTTCTATGTGGAACATTTAACAGAAGAGGTGATGACGGATTATCGATATCAACCTCTGTATGACCGTATTCTCTTACTTCTGCGCGCCTTACGTCGCCTCCTAAAAGGTACTGCATAAGCTGTGCGCCGTAGCAGATTCCGAGTACCGGGATTCCTAAGTTGAACAATTCAGCAGAGCACCTGGGCGCACCGTCCTCAAACACAACGTCAGGGCCGCCCGTAAGGATTATTCCCGTGGGATTTAAGGCCTTGATCTCTTCGATCGGCATTGTGTAAGGGCGAACTTCACTGTATACGGATAGTTCACGGACGCGGCGTGCAATAAGCTGGTTGTACTGTCCGCCGAAATCCAGTACAAGGATCATTTCTTTTTCTGCCATATGATTATCTGAAGATTATCTCTTCTCTTGCGGGGCCTGTGGATACGATCGAGATGTGTACTCCGAGCTGCTTCTCAATGAACTCGACGTAATCACGTGCTTCCTGAGGGAGCTGATTATAGTCGGTAAGTCCTCTGATCTCGCCCTTGCCCTTCCATGAAGGCAGGTACTCGATAACAGGCTTGCACTTCTCGATCTTTGTGGGATTCGGGAAGTCCTTGATTATCTCGCCGTCGAGCTCGTAAGCCGTGCAGACGGGAATCTTATCGAGGTAGCCCAAAACGTCGAGGTTTGTGAGAGCGATGTCTGTAGCGCCCTGGAGTCTTACGCCGTAACGTGTTGCAACGCAGTCGAACCAGCCGACTCTTCTCGGACGTCCGGTGGTCGCACCGTACTCGCCCTTGTCTCCGCCCCTGTCACGGAGCTCTTTTGCTACTGCTTCATCAAGGATCTCGCTGACGAACGCGCCGCCGCCGACACTTGAAGAATAAGCCTTTGTAACAGCATAGATCTGCTTGATCTCATAAGGAGGGATTCCTGCGCCTACGCAGCCGTAGCCTGCAAGTGTGGAAGAAGAAGTAACCATCGGGTAGATGCCCATGTCAGGGTCCTTCATGGTTCCGAGCTGGCCTTCGAGCAGGATCTTCTTGCCTTCCTTGATCGCGTCATAGAGGAATGCCTGTGTATTGGCAACGAAAGGCTTGATAAGTCTTCCCTGCTCGAGCATCTCTGCAAGGAGCGCTTCTTGATCTATCGGATCCTTGTGATAAAGATTTACCAGTAAAGCGTTCTTTATTTCGAGAACGCGATTGATCTTTTCTCTTAAAGAGTCCTCTTCGAAAAGCTCGCTGACCTGGAAGCCGATCTTTGCAAACTTGTCAGAGAAGAAAGGCGCGATGCCTGATTTTGTTGAACCGAAAGCCTTTCCGCCGAGTCTCTCCTCTTCGAACTTATCGAAATCAACATGGTAAGGCATGATGACCTGAACTCTGTCGGAGACCATGAGCTTAGGATCAAGTCCCCTCTCCTTCAGTTCGTTGTATTCCTTGATGAACTTGCGGATATCGAGAGCAACACCGTTTCCGATGATGTTTACGATGTTCTCGTGGCAAACGCCTGACGGCATGAGGTGCAGTGCAAATCTGCCGTGTTCGTTGATTATCGTGTGTCCTGCGTTGGCACCGCCCTGGAATCTGATGACTATATCAGAATCGCTGGCCAGAAGGTCCGTGATCTTGCCCTTTCCTTCGTCGCCCCAGTTTGCGCCTACAATTGCCTTGACCATATTAATCCTCCAATTCGGACATTAAATAAAAAAACTGACGAACGAATTATAGCAGATTCTTATAATAAGAAAAGAGATTTTGTTGATCATCTACCGGACAGGGTGGCAGATCACTACCCTTCTGTATCCGTGGCCGTAATCCTCGTTTGCGCAGGTGATGAGCGTGAGCTGCTGATCTTTTGAAGCGCTTGCATCACAAAAATCCGGGAGCTTGTTCTTATAGACGATCTCGATCTTGTCGATCGTGTAATTTAAGACAGTGCCGTCAAGCTTGATAAACTTAACGTTGTCGCCGACTTCGCACTGCTTCAGCTTCGAAAACAGTGTGGTATTCCTCATATTATGCCCTAATATCGCGGAATTGCCCTTCTTTCCGGGCTTCACCGAGTGCTCGTAAAGACCGACGCCATATCTCAGGGCAACGCTGGACGTTGAGTTCCACACGGGGAGTTTTTTGTTGATCTTATCTATCTGGAGCACGCCGATGCAGGTAAGAGTGACGTTTTTAGGGAGTTTAGCCTCCCTTGAAGCAACAAACTTGCGGACAGATTCTGCTTCGTCCTCATCATCCGTGAAAACATCCAGATCCTCTCCTGCCACTTCGTTGCCGTCCCTAGGCACGACGAAAGTGGCCTCTATGTCATTGTCAGGGTCATCAACACCGGTTGAAGACGCAGTGGCAACTGCTTCGGACATCTTCCCGGCCATGACTTCCATGGCTTCGCCGGCTATCTTTTCCCTGTTGTAAGACTTGATCGGTTCGACAGCCAGAAAGCCGATCCCGGTGAGCAAAAGTACGCCAGCGAGGATCAGGAGCACCGGAAAAGCCCTGTTGTTCCTTTTTGAATTCTTTTTACTGTCAGACGCCCGTTTTTTCATATCTGTAACTATGTTATCTTCCGCAAAAAAAGTACTGTTATTATACCCCCAATCCGTGCTATTATGTTCAATACTCATCGAAAATCCAGGGGGGATCTAAATGGACAGCGCTATCTGGAACAATGCTCTCAAATTGCTCAGATTTGACAACGGCATAGACAGCGTCACATACGACTCGATCATAAGCAAGATGACCGTGGCATTCTGTGACAACGAAGTCATCGTTCTCGCTGCCAGAGACGAATTCTCCCTCAATCTCGTAAAAGGCCCCAAGCTCAGCAAGATAATAACTGCGGCCATCAGAGCGGCAAATGAGGATAAACCGGTTTCCGTAAAGTTTGTCCTTGCAGGCGACGACAATGCAGTAAGAGCTTCCGTAAACTCCGAGAAAAAAGTAGCCAGATCAGAGGTCTCCGATCCCTCTTCTTTCGGCCTTTCAAATGAATATACTTTCGCAAATTTCGTTGTAGGCGACTGCAACCGTTTTGCCCATGCCTCAGCTGTTGCGGTCTCACAAAATCCCGGACAGCGTCAGAGAAACCCCTTCTATCTCTGGGGTAATTCCGGTCTCGGAAAGACCCACCTCATGAAGGCCATCGGCAATGAGATCCTTGCCAATTTTCCCGAAAAGCGTGTTATCTACACGACTTGCGAGGCTTTTACAAATGCTTATATTGCCTGCATAAACAGCAAAAATTACGAACCTTTCAGAGCCAAGTACAGGACTGTTGACGTTCTTCTTATCGATGACATCCAGT
>JAEEGG010017250.1_pt1 | contig 14862 bp, 11 predicted proteins | sample 9134161 | NCBI WGS metagenome assembly JAEEGG01 (sample SAMN16246543, study PRJNA631951) | gut metagenome | biome: gut microbiome; feature: rumen; material: CR-attached | host: Bos | place: Iran: Karaj | collected 2018-10
TGAATGTTTTCGCTGCTGTCTAAATCGGCGATAGTGCGAGAGACTTTGAGAATCCTATCGTATGCACGGGCCGAGAGTCCTAAGCGATTCATGGCATTTTTTAGGATGGTGCGACAATCTTCGTCCAACTCGCAATACTTTTGAATGAGTTGGGATGTCATCTGTGCATTGGCATGGATGGTTGGGTATTCTGCATAGCGTTCCTCCTGTATCTTCCTTGCCTTGATGACACGCTCACGCACAGCCGCACTTGACTCTCCACTGCTTTTCGAAGACAAATCTTTATAAGCCACAGGCACAACCTCTACATGCAGGTCTATGCGATCCATCAAAGGGCCGCTGATACGGTTAAGATACTGCTGTACCATGCCCGGCTTGCAGGTGCATTCCTTGTCGGGATGGTTGTAATAGCCACAAGGACAGGGATTCATCGCCGCCACCATCATGAAATTGGCAGGGAAGTCAACGGTCATCTTGGCTCTTGAGATAGTTACGATCCTATCCTCCATAGGTTGCCTCATTACTTCTAAAACAGTGCGTTTAAACTCTGGGAGTTCGTCAAGAAAGAGCACGCCATTATGTGCAAGTGAGATCTCACCAGGTTGAGGATAAGTGCCACCTCCCACCAGGCCAGCATCACTTATCGTGTGATGTGGACTTCGGAAAGGACGTGTTCGGACTAAGGCCGCATTGCGTCCAATCAATCCAGCCACGGAATGGATTTTAGTAGTTTCCAAAGCCTCAGCCATCGTCAATGGGGGAAGGATAGTAGGCATACGCTTGGCCAGCATGGTCTTTCCGCTGCCAGGAGGGCCGATGAGAATAACATTATGACCCCCAGCTGCCGCGATCTCCAAAGCACGTTTGATGTTCTCCTGCCCTTTCACATCGCTGAAGTCGAACTCGTATACAACATCTTGCCGCGAGTCGACCATATCAATGGACACAGGCTGAATTTGGTTTTCGCCATTGAGAATTGACACAACTTCGTGAATATTATCCACACCATACACTTCCAAACCTTCCACTACAGCAGCCTCACGTGCATTGGATTTTGGGACGATAAGTCCACGAAAACCGTCTTGTTTCGCTTTGATAGCAATGGGTAAAGTACCCTTTATAGGTTTGAGTGTACCATCAAGTGAGAGCTCACCCATGATGATGAACTGCTCCAGCAGATCCCCATTCACTTGCTCCGATGCCGCCATAATACCAATAGCAATGGGCAAGTCATAGGCTGAGCCTTCCTTGCGAATGTCGGCAGGCGCCATGTTGATAACGATTTTCTTGTGAGGATAGTAATATCCTAAATTAATGATGGCGGCCTCAATGCGTTGTTGGCTTTCTTTGACCGCATTGTCGGGCAGACCAACCAAATAGAAGTTGATACCTCTGTCGATGTTCACCTCAATGGTGACCTGAATTGCTTCGATGCCGAAAAGGGCACATCCAAAAGTCTTTACTAACATAATACTTTGTTTTTAAAGTTTCATGCTGCAAAGATGCAATCCTTGTCAAGAAAAAGCCGTTGATTAAACGTTTGTTGTCGACAGTAGTCGTTTGTTGTCGTTTGCTGTCGGATATATTTTTGATATTCAATAATATAAAAATAATAAGCAGACACACAGGTCTGCCCCTACTCTAAACTATTTCTTCGGCTTATAGCCAGAATCTTGGAAAATACTCTGCAAATCCTTTCGCTGCATCAGTTCTTGAAGCGATGTCTCATTGTTCGAGAAATATGAACGGATGATGTTTAAGCCAAAAAACTCGCCCAGACGCGAAGGTGCGTCATTGCTGTAGGCTTGCGTGAAAGGTCCATCACCAAAAAACATCATATAAGAATCCAAACTTGAGTCAAATAACCTTCGGTTACCCACAATATCGGCCCACACTTGACCTTCGTTTTCCATGGCCCAATGCCATTGATCCGACGAATAGCCTAGCAAAACACTATCGGGCATTGTAGGGCACATGGCTTCAATAAAATAATCTACCTTGCCATTATTAACCATCTCGTCAATGACTTGACCTTGTTTACGCCATTGGCACACATAATTCATATACAGCTCCTGGGCTACGTCTTTTGCCAAGGTTTGAACATTTCTGCGCAGTGCAATATATTTCGGCATTCCGATTTGGTCGTAAACCTCCTCGTCGTTGAGATACCAGTCCAAAGAAATCACCATTGCATCATCAAAGAGTTGAACTGCTGGCACATCGGCTGTCACACCTGTCACACAAGTGAAAACTTTTGTTGGCAATTGAATATCAGGGTAGTAATAATGGAAATGAGCCAATACGTCTTCCACCATTGGCTTTACTTGTTTCAAGTCGGGGAATACAGCATTAACTTTCCGATATAAGGCGATGCTGAACGGGTCGGTGGCGAAATCCTTGAGATACTTGACTGCATCGGGATTGTTGAGGTCGCCATTGAGAAAAACCCTATATTGGTCTTGTATCCTCGCCAACTCGTTTTGGAAATCTGCCGTATCAAGGTTGAAAAGCACCTCTTCATAACGGTCGAATTCAAGGTGGTAAGGTTCAGTCTTGATGTCGAGTTTGGCCTTGTAAGCCGGTGCCTTTTCTTTGCATGAGGCCATGACGAGAAAAAGGCTGAATAGAGTTAGGACATTTACTATTGTCTTCATATTGTGTTATCTGTCGCCTTTACAGGCTTTGGTTGTTACTTTGTCTGACGCAGGGACTTTAAAATCTATTGCCCTATGAAAGTGAATTGGCCAAAATGCCTTCACGCAACATCTCATATGCTGCTATCGTAGCGCGATTGATGACATTCTCGCGATCCTTTCCAAAGTTGAAACGCTTTGAAACGACACCTGAAGAAGAGGCCACACCAATCCAAACCGTACCTACTGGGTTTTCATCCGTGCCACCACTTGGTCCAGCGACACCCGTCGTAGCCACTCCGAAGTCGGACTCCATCAAATTACGGACACCAGCGGCCATGCTTTCCACCACTTGTTGGCTTACGACACCATACTTTTCAATCATCTCGGCAGGCACACCAAGCACTTTCGTCTTCATAGGTGTTGCATACGTCACCGCAGTCCCTTTGAACACATCGGAACTACCAGGCATCAACGTGAACACATGCGCAATATTGCCTCCGGTGCAGCTCTCTGCCGAGGCGAAAGTCATACCTTTATTTATTAGCAAGTCGAAAACCGTCCGCTCGATGGGCTGGTCTTCCATAGCAAAAATAAACTCATGAATCAAAGTGGCAAGCTTTTCGACTTCGATGTCTAAGGTCTCATGAAGTAACCTCGCATCCTCATGTCTACCGCTCAAGCGAAGACGTACCATGCCATATTGTGGCAGATAAGCCAAAGATAGAAATTCAGGCAAGGCATCTTCCCAATCCTTGATCTTGTCAGCCAAAAATGACTCCCCTATGCCCGTAGTCATGATAACTCGTTTTTCATAAGGAATGGCATGGAATCTTTCCATCATGCGCGGCAGCAACTCGTCTGTAAAGATGCCTTTCATCTCGAATGGCACGCCAGGCATAAATGCAAAGGCGACACCATTCTTTTCTATCCACATGCAAGGTGCAGTGCCATATGTATTCGGGATGTATTCACACGACTTCGGCAGCATCGCCTGACCACGGTTGCGCTCACTCATCTGAAAACCACGACGATTAAACAGAGACACAATATTGTCGTATGCCTCTTGACAAAACTCCAATTCAGTTTCAAAAAACTTGCAGACCGTTGGCTTCGTGATGTCATCAGCCGTTGGCCCTAATCCACCCGTGACCAATACTAAGTCGGCATCCATGCATGCATTAAAAGCATCAAGAATCGCTTTTTCGGAATCACCGATGGTCAACGTGGAATTTAGCTGAAAACCTGCGTCCGACAGACGCTCACCAAGCCAAGCGGCATTTGTATTGACTACCTGACCAATAAGCAGTTCATCTCCAATGGAGATATTCTTTATAACTATTTCTTTCATCTTCAATCAAATTTGCGCAAAGATAGGTCATTTTTCGGCTATCGTCACGAAAAAAACGTCATTTCAAATTATTTCGTATCTTTGCAGTCTCAAAATGAAAAAGATATGAACCAACCCATTCCCGTATCTCAACTTGTCCTCAATAGTGAGGGCGCAATATATCATTTGAATTTACATCCCGACCAACTGGCGGATGATGTCATCCTTGTCGGCGATCCCGGTCGAGTAAGTGAAATTGTCGCATTTTTCGACAAAATTGAGGTGGAACGCCAAAACCGCGAGCTTGTCACACGCACGGGCTATTTCAACGGCAAACGTATCACCGTACTCAGCACGGGCATGGGCACCGATAACCTGGACATCGTAATGAACGAGCTTGATGCATTAGCTAATATCGACTTGAAGACAAGGATGCCGAAAGAAGAGCATCGTTCGTTGAACCTCATCCGCCTCGGCACTTGCGGCGCTCTTCAGCCCGACATCGAAGTCGAAGAAAGTTATGTAGCCACACGATATGCCATAGGTTTGGATGGCTTGTTGTATTTCTATGAGAAGCACAAGGAAGTGAACGAGATTGCCTTACGTGATGCCTTCATTGAGCAGATGGATTACCCCAAAGACCTGCCTATGCCTTATGCTGTGGAAGGATCAAAAGAGTTGTTTGACCGTTTGGCACAAGGCTACTACCAAGGCGTTACTGCCACTGCGCCTGGTTTCTACGGTCCCCAAGGCCGCACTTTAAGGATGCATCTCACTTATCCCGAGAACAACCGCAAGATTGAAGCCTTCAACTACCAAGGCTGGCGTGTATGCAATTTCGAGATGGAGTCGTCGGCACTTTACGGCCTCGGTAAGATGATGGGGCATAACTGCTTGACCATCTGCACAGTCATAGCTAATCGTGTGACAGAAAAGTTCGCCGTTGACTACCATCCATATGTAAAGAAGCTTGTTTTAAACACTTTGGAAAGACTCTCAGCAAAATAAAGCCCAAAAAACGGAAAAAAGTGACTTTTTTCACCTATTTTTAAAATGGTATAAAAAAAATACCTATTTTTGCCGTTCAATAACGCTTGTATTAGAAGCCAAATATCAAAAACACAGAGTATTAGAAACAGAAATACATCAAAAGCAATGAAAAGAATACTCATTACAATTATTGCATTAATCGCTATTTCTTCATCAGTGATGGCTGATGGTCACGCAGATTCTGTTAGATATCTAACAACCCGATGGAACAGAAACTGGTTCGTTTCAGCGGATGCAACCATAAACTGGTGGCAAGGTAGCATGAGAATGCCGGAAGGCTTTACTAATAGCTATACAAAAGTCTATTGGGATCAACCTCATTTCGGTGTTTCCGTTAACTTCGGTAAGTGGATTAACCATAAGACTGCTGTGAGAGTGTCCTATGACAACACCGTGATCAACAGCTTTATCAACGGAAGACACAATACTCCCAACGAACAACATATTCAATACATTTATGGAGATGAACCCGAACTGATTGAGGCCGTCAACGGCATTGAAGTGTACAGAACTTTCATGCATTACAAGAACTTGTCGGCGCAATACATGATCAGCCCGATTGATTTCTTCCAAGGTTATTACAATCCAAATAGAATATGGACGCCAGTGCTTTATGCTAGTGCAGGTGCCGCGTTGACTTCCAATCGTTTGTTCTTTACCCAAAACGTAATAGATTTTGTCAATTATTCCAATCCATACGACCTTACAAAAATTGATGGAACTAATTTCGAGTTATCGTTAGGAGCAGGTTTGCTCAACAACTTCAAAATAAACGAGCACTTCGATGTCAATCTTGATATCAAATGGAACTTTTTCAGATGGACCATTGACTCATGGACGCATGAATATGATGAGTACAATTCTTTCTTCACTGAAAATGAACAAAATATCAGACCAAAGAGATTCGATAACATGTATACGGCTGCATTGGGATTGACCTATTACTTCAGCAGGATATATGAATTATGTGAACAAGACACCTGCAACTGCGTTGATGTCACCCCAGGCGATACGATCGTGAAGATTGTGACCCTTCAAACTGATGAAATGGTCTGTTATCCCTTCTCCATCTTCTTCCATCGCGATTCTTATGAGCTGATGTCTGGCAGAGACCTGGTTAATTTGGCAGAAATCGCCAGAGTTGCACTTGCATACAATTACAAGATTCGTTTGAGAGGTTCGTGCGATAGCGCAACCGCCACTCCTTCCTACAACCAAACCCTTTCAGAGAATCGCTGTAGAAAGATTATGTCTGAACTGACAAAAATGGGAGTTCCTGAAGGACAAATTATCCTTGTTCCAAAGGGTGGCATTAAGGAACTTGACCCAACGGAATACGACCGCCGCGTAGTGATAGAATTGGTGAAGGATTAATAACTTCCTTCATTCATCGAAAAAAGCCTGGCGGGTGTCCCGTCAGGCTTTTTTATCGACCTTAAAAGTGGACCTCAATACAGGATACCCACTTCGATGCCTATGTAATTGTTACGGACGATACTGCCTGTTTGTTTCTCCAAAGAACTAATGAAAGCATTAGAAAATGCATGGTCGAAAGTCAATTGGGCAAAAGCCGTCAAATTACGACTGATTTCATATTCAGTGCCCAAGCCAAAAATCATAGACAACTGTAACGGACGATATTGATTGGTACAATCGACATAGCTTACATCCTCATCATCGTCCACCCAATAAAAGCTATAACTGTCCTTGCCAAGGTCTCTGCAATTGAAGCCCAAACCAAGGCCTGCCTCAACGTATGCCTTGAACGAATCGGCCACGTCAAAACGGAGTTTGGCTTTCACTGGGATCTCCACATTGACAGCATTCAACCGACGCGACACTAGCACATTGGTCTCTTCAAGAAAATCTTCCACATACCTACGGTCGGTAAAGGTATACTTCATATTTAGGATGTTGAAATCCACACTCGAGGAAATCGCAAAATAGCTCGTAACATAATAATCGCAAACCAAACCCAAATTGGCACCTAGCCTGAAACCCTCGTTAGAGACCACAGTAGAACCCGAACTGGCCCAATCAAAAGTAGGCCCTACTTTAATGCCTAACCTGACATTCCCTGTCTGAGCATTGGCACCTACGGCCATAGCTGCTACCAAGCTGATAATCAACAATGTTTTTCTCATAATAATAAATTTTAGACCTACAAAGATAATTTATTTTGCCGACATTCCCTCAAAATCCGAAAATGATTCTTAATTTTGTCGCCAAATCTTTCTTAATCATTCACTAAAACAAATTCAAAATGAAAAAGACATTCTTACTGATTGCAGCCCTGCTGATGATGGGCTGCGCAGCATTCGCGGGTGGCGGCTTCGACATCGCCATCGGACCAAAAGTGGGTTATCAGACCACAAAACTTTCTTACAACAAGGCAGACATCAAATCGGGATTCGCGAACCATTTCACCGCTGGTCTTTTTGGCCACGTGACCATTGGACGTCTCTATGTGCAGCCCGAAGTGCTGTATTTCAAGACTTCCAATTTATTTGCAGTCGATGTTGCTGGTACAGGTAACGATAACTTGTTCAACCTCCCTACAGGTGCCAATGTCAACCTCACCTTAAACCAAATGAACCTTCAGGTGCCCGTCTTGGTTGGAGTTAAGATTATTGACCTTGACCTCATCGCTCTTCGTGCCCAAGTAGGTCCTACAGCCAACTTCGTCCTGAAATCACAGACCTTGTTTGACAAGACCTATACCATTAACGGTCAACAAGAAGAGTTGGAAAGCACCACTACAGACCAGAATTTCAACACTAAAAACATTGCATGGGGTCTTCAAGCTGGTCTTGGCGTTGACGTGTTGGATTTCATCACCCTCGACATCAACTACAACTTCGGCCTCAGCAAGGTGTTTGAAAACCTGAACAACACCACTCTCGGTGAGACTTTCGATTTCAGTAACATCGACAACACCAAACAGAGCATGTTCATGGTGACTGTTGGCTTAAAGTTCTTCTAAGCTGTTTATTACAAACAAAAAGAAAGAGAGCGACTCATCGAGCCGCTCTCTTTTGGTTTGATAAAACCTGACGGTTTAGAAGAAGACACCAACTTCAATACCGATTCGGTTTTGCAGAACATTCAACTTGATATCACGTTCGCCCAAGTCCTTGTTACCAGCATAGTACTTCTCGTAATTAGAAGTCACCAAAGCACCTCTGCTAATGCTGTTCAGGAAGTCATGAGAGAAATAGATACCAGCGAAAACACGTGTTGTCTCCAACAAAGTATATTCTGCACCAGCGCCAATACGCAATGAGGCGTGGAATGGGTTGTACTCACCATCTGTAGCTCTGAAAGCATCATCTTTAAGGTCACCCAAAGAGAAAGAATCCATCACCTTTACGCGTTGAGTGTAGCCAAAAGCACCACCCACTTGGGCAAAAGCACGAAGCGGAAGGTTACCAAGTTCAGGGGTAACCAATTTCAGCATCAACGGGATTTCATAGATAGTGGTCTTGAACTTTCTATCAACAGTACCCAATTGAAAATCGTTGATAGTGTCGACACTCACGTTGCGCTTGTCATCGAATTTATATTGACCATTTACAAAGTCAACATTAACACCCGTAACAATGGCATAGTTTTCAGCGAAATAGTACTCAGCGACAAGACCGACATCAAAACCAGTCTTTGTACGTTGGTTGATGGCAGAACCCGTTTTTGATCCAGTCCAGTCAAAGCTAGGACCTACCTTAAAGCCAAAGGAAAATCCTTTGTACTGTGCTGACGCAGTCAGCGACATGGCCATTAAAAGGCCTACAAATAATAAACTTTTCTTCATTTGATTATAGATTTAGGTTAGTATTTAACTTCGTTGAAATGCTCTGCATTCGGCGTAGCCAATTTTCAATTTGGGAACAAAAGTAGTCTTTTTTTTGATAAGGTGAATAAATCATGGAAAATTTCTAATTTTGTAGGACAAAACGTTACACTCATTTATTATGAACACCCATATTTCCAACCGACTTTTTATTCGAAATAGAGCTAACTTTGCGGCACAGTTACCTCCCAAGTCTGTGGCTGTCTTCACCGCCAACGAAGCCATGCCGCGCAACGGTGATGAGTTCTATCCTTTCCGACAACAGTCAGATTTCTTTTATCTTACAGGTATCAACGAAGAAAATGCTTTTCTTATCATCGCTCCAGATTATCCGGATGAGACCATGCGAGAAATCCTCTTCATCGAGCCATACGATGAAGTGAAAGCTACCTGGCAGGGCGAAATGCTCGATTCGAAACAAGCCACCGAGCTTTCTGGCATCAATACCATCAAAGGCAGCGACGCATTTTGGATGACATTGAACGACATCGTTTTTTCGGGCTATGGCGACACCATTTTCTTGAATAGCTATGAATATCCGAAATACGAATGTGCCGTAGAAACCATTCAAAAACGCTTTGTCAAAAAAGTCAAAGAGTTGTACCCGATGCACAACTATGGTCGCACCGCCCCGATTCTCAATGCATTGCGCATGAAAAAGTCGGAGGATGAGATTGCAATTACGCAGCAAGCTTGCAACATCACCGCGAAAGCCTTCCGCCGCTGCTTGGATACCGTGAAACCTGGCATGTATGAATTTGAAGTGCAGGCAGAAATCGAATACATCTTCAAACAGAACAATGCTACAGGCCATGCCTACGCGCCCATCATCGCCGGAGGCAAGAACGGATGTTGCTTGCATTACTCCAAGAACCAAAGTCTACTCAACGATGGTGACCTGCTGCTCTTCGACATCGGCTGTGAGCTGAAAAACTACTCCTCTGACCTCAGTCGCACCATTCCAATCAACGGAAAGTTTACTCAGCGACAGGCTGATTGTTACAACGCCGTGCTCCGCGTGATGAAGGAAATCACCAAGCTCTACCGCCCTGGCGGCACCATCAACGAAATCAACGAGACCACCCACCGACTGATGGAGCAGGAAATGATCAAGCTCGGTCTCTTCACCGCTGAAGATGTGAAGAACCAAGACCCCGAAAAGCCTCTGGAACGCAAATACCTGATGCACGGCATGTCGCATCACATCGGCCTCGACGTACATGACAGCATCGACAAGTTCAAACCTTTTGAACCAGGCATGATACTCACCTGCGAACCGGGTATCTATATCCGCGAAGAAGGTATCGGCATCCGCATCGAGAACGACCTGCTCATCACAGAAGGTGAGCCCATCAACTTGTTTGAAGGTCTGCCAACGGAAATCGAAGAGATTGAGGCGGCGATGAAAAAATGATTATTTTTGCAGAATTATGTAGAGACGCATAGATTGACTACGTCGAATGGAGAGCATTTCCATGCCACCTCACAATCAACCATAGGAATGACATGCGTTTTAACAGTTCAACGATTAAACAATCAACAATTAAACAGTAATATATGTTCACAAAAGACGTTTACAGTGGCCGTCGAGCCACATTGAAAAAAAAGATTTCGAAGGGCATCGCCTTCTTCCCCGCCAACAATGAAGCACCCTTCAACTATCCCGACAACACCTATATCTATCGTCAGGACAGCAACTTCTCCTATTATTTCGGTCTCAACCACCCCGACCTGGTCGGCGTTATCGACTTTGAGAGCGGCGAGGAGATCCTCTTCGGCGTCGAGGTCACCATCGACGATGTGATTTGGTGCTGTCCCCTGCCCTCGCTGAAGGAACAAGGCGACTGCATCGGCATCACCGATTGCCGCGATTTCAATAAGTTTGGCGAATATCTCCAACAAGCCATCGCCAAAGGTCGTCAGATTCACATACTGCCCACCTATCGTGCCGATACGAAGATCCAATGCGCCGAATGGTTAGGCTGTAATATTAATAAGGTGTCAGACTATGTCAGCCTTGAGCTTATCAAGGCCGTTATTGCCATGCGCGAGGTGAAAAGCGAACTCGAAATCGCAGAGATGGAACGCGCCGCCAACACTGCCTATTATATGCACACCACAGCCATGAAGATGTGTAAGCCTGGTATGATCGAGCAAGAGATTGCCGGAGTGGTGGAAGGTCTGTCGCTGTCAGGCGGCGGCCCTGTGTCATTCCCCGTCATCCTTAGCGTGGATGGTCAAACATTGCACAACCATGGTCACCACAATGTGCTGAAGGAAGGCCGCATGATGGTGTGCGACGCTGGTGCCGAGACAGAGAACTACTACGCCTCCGACTTCACCCGCACCACCCCCGTGGGTGGCGTGTTCAACCAACGCCAGCGCGAGATTTATGAAATCGTGCTTGCCGCCAACCAAGCCGTTGCCGCCAACACGCGTCCATACATGCCTTATATGGTGATGCACACCTTGGCCTGCCGCACTCTGATAGAAGGTTTGAAAGGCGTCGGGCTGATGAAAGGCGATACCGAAGAAGCCTTAATGAATGGTGCCCACTGGCTCTTCATGCCTCACGGTCTCGGCCACATGCTCGGCATGGACGTGCACGACATGGAAGGCCTCGGCGAGACCTATGTGGGCTATGATGACATCACACCGCGCTCCACCAAGTTGGGCTTCAGCGGCCTGCGCTGTGGCAAGACCTTGAAACCGGGCTTTGTGGTCACCGACGAGCCGGGCATTTACTTCATCCCGACCCTCATTGACATGTGGAAAGCCGAAGGCAAGTTCAAGGAGTTCATCAACTACGAGAAGCTGGAGACCTACAAGGACTTCGGTGGCATCCGTATCGAAGATGACTTGCTCATTACTGAAGATGGCTGCCGCATCCTCGGACGACCGATTCCAAAGACCGTCGCAGAGGTCGAGGACATGTGTGCCCAAGGCCGTGAATGGATTAAGATGACAGCGATGTACTAAAACATTGTCTCACGCAGAATCCGCAGAATTCGTTGAAGCCTATCGACGACAACTTTGCGTCGCTTCGCGCTTCATTTGATTCTGCGGATTCTGCGTGCATATAATCAGAACTCCATCACCAGCTTCACGTTGACATACCTTGGTGTTAAATAATTAGGTGCACCATAATATTGGTTGTCCATAAATTTCACCCAATTATATGAGATGACGTTCGGTATGTCAAGCAAATTGAAGACATCCACACTGACAAACATATTGCGCACATATCGCAACGGATTACCCTTGCTAAAGCTTGAGGCCTCACTGATGAGCTGCTTGCTGAAGCCGATGTCGACACGACGATAGGCTGGATAACGGCTCGATGGAGAATAAAAATCGGAATTGTTGTCATTGACGGGTAACCCCATGCCGAAAGTCAGTGTCATATTAACACGCCATGTCGGGGCATTGGGGATATAATCCTGGAAAAAGAGCGAAAAGTTAACCAACTGGTTGGAAGGACGATAATGCCAACCCAACATGATGGTATCAGCCACTAGATCATCATCATGGTTATAGAATGGGAGCCGTTCTCCTTCGTCATCCACCAAATAATAATCTCCACGAATATCTTCCTTGGTTTGCATGAGGGAAAGACTCGCCCAACTATCGATGCCTTTCACAAACTCACCATTCACCTTGAAATCGAGGCCTGTGGCATAAGCACGTGCCGATTGGTCAGCATAATAACGGATACGCACATTATCGATATCATAAGGAATAACATGAGAAAACCACTTGAAATACAACTCTGATGTCAGAATGAAAGGCCGATTAAAGGCGCGGAACTTGAAGTCATTGCCCGCCACAATCTGATACGACTGCTGCGCCTTGGCATCCTTGAAGAGACTGCCGTCACGGTTTCGGATTTCACGATAGAATGGTGTTTGATTATAGACACCGCCCGACAATCGATATACCATCTCATTCTTCTCATTCTCAGGCTTATAGGCAATTCCTACCCTCGGGCTGACATACACCTTATTATTATAGCCCCAGTAATTAGCCCTCAAACCGCCTGTGATAACAAACTCACCTTTGTCTTTATAAGGCAATGTCCATGAATTTTGCACAAAGCCATCAACATTATTCACAGATAGAATGTTGTGCGCCTTATGCACGAAATCCATTCCGATTTCTGGGAGAACGTCAGGATAACCTCCTATTACATCTGGGACATGAGGCAGACTGTAACCCGCAGAATCCATCATCTGCCATTCACCGACCACATCATCAATGTCTTGATGCTGGAAGCGGACTCCCCATTTCAGCAAACTGTTGTCGAAAGCATAAAGTCCTTTGTGGTCAAGATTGTAAACCTGGGCATAGAAACTGTTGCGGGCATGTTTAGTGAGCGTGCCTACCTCATGGTTTTCAATCACTTCGCCAAATTCATCGGATCCAAAAGAGGTATTACGAATGCCAAAGAAGTACTGCTCCTGGATGTCGAAAGTCTCAGTCTCATAAGCTGAATAAGCTGAAGCTATCCATTTCAAGTTCAAATCATTATTGGGTTTGTACGACAAGGTCAATGCTCCGAGGCCGGTGGTATAATCGTCAATTTCCTGACCGCCGAAATACACATTCAGTTGCAGCGGAAGGTCAATGGTGCCAAAGTTGATTTTTGCATTTTGGGGAATCAACATATAACGATTCTTCGAGTAATAGCCCAAAAACGACAGGTTCCACTTCTCATCGAACTGATAGTTGAACAAAGCCTGTGCATCCGTAAAATTAGGTTTATAATCACCTTTGGTATTCATCATGCCGAGAGCCAAAGCCGTGTTTTTGTAACGTGCCCCGACTAAATAGCTGAATTTCTCATTCTTTGTGGCACCCTCCACGTGTGCTTCGGCACCTAAAAGGCTCAAACTCAACGAGCCAGCGATTTCTTTCGGCGTTTTATAAGTCACGTCCAAGACTGACGACATTTTATCACCATACTCAGCCGCAAAACCACCTGCTGAAAACTCGATATTATTGACTAATTGCGAGTTAACAAAACTCAAACCCTCCTGTTGTCCCGACCCAACGAGGAAGGGACGATATATCTCAATACCATTCACATAAATCAAATTCTCGTCGAAGTTGCCGCCACGTACACGATATTGTGAACTCAATTCGTTGTTCGACACCACACCTGGCAAGGTCTTGATAAGTGTTTCCACGCCACCGCCCATGGTAGGCAGCAAGGTAGCTTGTTTGGCATCCAAACGTGTCAAACTTGAAGCTTCGGTGGCACGGTCACTAATGACAGCATCGGGCAATACTGTTGCAGTAGAATGCAGCACGACGTCCAACTTCTTCTTCTCTCCTTTCTTCAACCTCACCGTAGCCTTCGTTTGTTCGTAACCAATAAACGAAAAATGGATGGTCCAAGTGGAGTCCGACAACAGCGACAACTCATAATAACCTCTTGAGTTGGTCGTGTAGCCCACCAATAGTTCTGGTACCACCACATTGACCATTTCAATGGGGTGACCTTGTTCGTCAATCACCTTTCCATAGACCGTAGCCGTTGGCAGTTGTTGAGCTACTGCAAACAGGGAGAAAAACAAGAATAGTATGAGGAAGAACTTCGCTCGCATGAATGGATAACTGAAATTGACGGGAAATATTATCTGTCGGAAAGGAATTGTAGCCTACTCAAACAAAAAAGCTGCTGCGCAAGGCACAGCAGCTCAGATATTGTTCACTTCGACAACGAATTACCAACGTTCAAGGCTACCCGTGGCAGAAGCATCCAAGATGGCTTGATAAACACCCTTCTTGTTGATGGTACGCAAACCGGCAGCCGAAACCTTCAGCACAATCCATTCATCCCATTCCGGAACATAGAACTTTTTGATTCTCAAATTCGGTTCAAACGTTCTCTTGGTCCTCTTATTGGAGTGAGAAACATTGTTGCCGTGCATGACCTTTTTTCCTGTAATTTGACAAACTTTTGACATGACTCTTATCCTTTATTATTTACACTTGTCTAT
>JAEEGG010017253.1_pt1 | contig 14861 bp, 9 predicted proteins | sample 9134161 | NCBI WGS metagenome assembly JAEEGG01 (sample SAMN16246543, study PRJNA631951) | gut metagenome | biome: gut microbiome; feature: rumen; material: CR-attached | host: Bos | place: Iran: Karaj | collected 2018-10
GGAATAGAGCGCATGCGAGTAAGTGTGCGCTTTTTCGTTATAAATACCTTTAGAATCAAGCATATCGATGCGTACACAGCCCGAGGCATGGACGATGTGGCCGTCGCCGGCGCATATTCCCACGTGGGTGATTTTGATTGCTTGATTGCTTGATTGCAAATTTGTTTGAGTAGGTGCGGGGCCGAAGAAGGCCAAGTCATCGCGCTGCACATCGCATAAGCATACCTCGTTGCCGCAAGTGGCCTGCTGTGAGGCATCACGAGGAAGCCAGATTCCCAATGCTTTGAAGCATACTTGGGTTAGTCCCGAGCAGTCGATGCCGCCGATGCTGCGGCCGCCCCAAAGGTAGGGGGCGTCGAGAAAAAGGCGCTCGGCCAAATCGGCTGCGCTATTGAAGGGAATAAATTGTTTGTTGTCGACCCAGCCGCGATATCCATCGTAAGTGCATTGCACAAGGCTCCATTTCTCTTGGCGTTCAACTATTTCCATAGTGTCGCCTATCAGCAGTTGGTTGACCATTTCGCTGCGGTCGCTGGCTTCAGCCCGCATGGGCACGGCTTTCAGATGGCAATATCCTTTCATATCGGTCAGAGTTGTTCGCGTTCGATTGAGCGGCAGATTCGGTCAATGAGGTCGTCTTTCTTGTTGTTTTGTGGGTCGAAGGTGTCTTTGAGGTTGTAGCCGAAGAGTTTGGCGAGTGTTTGGTAGAGGCCTGCGCGCAGGGAGCCGCGCAACTCTCCCACAATGCGATAAGCAGTCTTGTTGGTTTCGCGGTCAATGAGTTTGATGAGTACCAGTCCTTGCGAGAAAGTGTAGTTGGATAGTTCGCCTTTGTAGTCGTTAAGCAGTTGCGCCTCGGCAGCCTTGATGGCCTTTTTGCGGTCCTTCTTAGGTAGGGCGGCAATTTCGTTTTCAAGCAGGTCGAGGCGGCGTTTGCCCTCCAGGGCATAGGGACGCATGAGCTTGACGTTGCGTATAAGTTTTTGGTTCTGTTTGATTTCCTTGGGTGTCAGCAGCATACCATCGGCGTAGACTTTCACCTCCTTGATGAGGTAGAGTGGTATGGTATCGCCGTCGATGACAGTGGCATAGGTGTAGTGCCCCTTGTTGAGCATGGGGTGGATGGTGGTGTCGACTTGGACAGGTCTGATGCGGCTCGCTGCGATAGGCCCTTCGAGCGGCTTCTTTATATCTAGCTGACCTATGGCCGGTTGGCATACTGACAAGACTGCCAGCAGCATCATGGGTCGGAGGGTGAGGCGCTTCATCATGGTGTGACTTTTTGAGTAAGATAACTGAAAAAGCATATATTTATTATGTCGGTCCTCAAAAAAGCCTATGGGAAGGCTTGGGAAAAGTTAAATAAGTCGTGCACGATTTGTTCATAATTACACCGTGAATGCTCCGAGGATGGTCCGATTTCAGTCGGACCATCCTCGGAGTTGTGTCGGAGTTGTGTCGGAGTTGTGTCGGAGAAATGACGGGGTTGGTTCCTATTTGTTGTTGAATTTTAGCTGGTTGTGGTTGTGTTAAAACGTTTTCTGCTTCTAAATCACCACAGATAGGTTTTTTGCGGGGGTGGGGGAGGAGTGTGAAAAAACAGCGGTTTGGTCGTGCACGATTTATTTCCAGGGAGTACATTGAAAGGGAAGGAAAGGAGGTGGAGAGAGGACAGCTTGGTTTTCGGAAATAATCTTAAAAGGAGAAAAACTGCAGTGTGAATCGAAAAAAAGTCGTATCTTTGCACTCGTTTTGTGCGTCGGAAAGACAGGCACGGACGGCTGCAACGGGCTGTCGTTCATGCGGGTTGCGACGAGAATGCGGATATGGCGTAATTGGTAGCCGCGCAAGACTTAGGATCTTGTTCCGAGAGGAGTGGGGGTTCGAGCCCCCCTATCCGCACCAAAGTGAAAGTCGAAAGTTGAAAGCAGAAAGAAGAAACACGGTTATGCTGGGGTCACGGCTGAAAGGCGTGGGCGTGGCGCTGTTTTTCTTTTTTTTATGCGCGCAGGCGCACGCAAGTTATCTGCTTATCCCGATGGACGAGGTGCAGAAGAATCACCTGAAGGCTTACGGGGTGGCGTACTGGACGTTGCAGCATGAGGCCGAGGTGACATGGTTGCTCAACTACCGCGGGGGCGCTTTCATGACGAAGTATGCCGACCTGCTGGAGCGCGAATGCCGTCTGCGGGGCGTGACCTGCGAGGTGATTGCCGACGGGCAGAGCAGCGCTATTTTGAGCCATATCGCCGACCCCGGGGTGAACATGGACGCCGTGAAGCTGCAGAAGGCACCCCGCATCGCTGTCTACTCGCCCAAGAACAAGCTGCCGTGGGACGATGCGGTGACGCTGGTGCTTACCTATGCCGAGATACCCTACGATGTGGTGTATGACGAGGAGGTGATGAGCGGAGTGCTGCCTACTTATGACTGGCTACATCTTCACCATGAGGATTTTACGGGTCAGTATGGCAAATTCTGGGCCAACTACAGGAGCCAGCAGTGGTATGTGGAGGATGTGCGTCTGCAGGAGGCCATGGCCGCCAAGCTGGGCTACAGCAAAGTGAGTCAGTTAAAACTGGCTGTGGCACACAAAATCAGAGACTTCGTGAGCGGAGGAGGCTTTCTCTTCGCCATGTGCTCGGCACCCGACAGCTACGACGTGGCGCTGGCCGCCGAAGGAGTCGATATCTGTGATGTGATGTTCGACGGAGACCCGATGCAGCCCAACGCGCAGGCGGCATTGGATTACAACAAATGTTTTGCCTTCAAAGACTTCCGTATCAGCACCAATCCTGCCGAATATGAAATATCGACCATCGATGTCGACGACCGTGTCCGTCAGCGACAGGTGAACGAGCGGAACGACTTCTTTGTGCTCTTAGACTTCTCGGCCAAGTGGGATTGGGTGCCCACCATGCTGACGCAGAACCACACGCGGGTGGTGCACGGCTTTATGGGGCAGACGACGGCTTTCCGCCGCGAGGTGGTGAAGAGCAGTTGTGTGATATTGGCTGAGAACAAGGAGTTTGGCGAGGTGCGTTACCTGCATGGCGACTTCGGCAAGGGCACATGGACCTTCCTTGGCGGACACGACCCCGAGGACTACCGCCACTTCATCGGCGACCCGCCGACCGACCTCTCACTTTATCCCAATTCTGCTGGATACAGATTGATATTGAATAACATATTGTTCCCCGCTGCTAAAAAAGAGAAACACAAGACATGATGAAACATAAAGCAATACTGACACTCCTGCTTTGCTTCAGCGCTTCGCTGATGGCACAGCCAAACGGAACGTGGACGGTCTACAACACCAAGAACTCCGAGATTGGAGGTAACAACATCTCGGCCCTCGCAGCCGACAACAAAGGCGTGTGGGTGGGTACCTACCAGGGCCTCTGCCGCCTGAACGGTGGGTCGTGGCTCGACTATGCCATGTTCAACGAAAAGCTTAAGGACCAGTCGGTCAACTGCCTGATGGTTGACAAACGCGGCGTGGTGTGGATTGGCACCGACGACTACGGCGTCATCGAGTTCGACGGCACCCACTGGACTGAGTATGCCACCGAGACGCGTCGGCTGAAGATGAAGTTTATCAAGGAGATAACGCAGGACAAAGACGGCGTGTTCTGGATTGGCGTTACGCTGGGCGGCTTGGTGAGCTACAACGGCTACACCTGGGAGAAATACACGCCTGAGGACTGCGGCCTGCTGAGCGATTTTGTACTCGACCTGGCGGTGGACCGTGCCAACCGCAAGTGGATTACCACAAATGCCGGTGTGAGCGTGTTCAACGACCGCCGTTGGGTGGGCTACACCGTGGAGAATTCGGGTCTGCCCGACAACATCGTGCCCGCCGTGGCCATTGATAAGAATAACGTCAAGTGGTTCGGCACCCTCAACGGTCTGGCCAGTTTCGACGGCGAGGAATGGAAGATATGGAACACGGCCAACAGCCCGCTGCCCTCCAACCAGGTGAATGACCTGGTCTTCGACGATGACGGCATGCTGTGGATTGCCACCGCCGGCGGTGCCGCTGTGTTCGACGGCGAGAGTCGTTGGATGGTCTTCACCTCGAAGAACAGCGACCTGCCGTCGGGCAATATCTACAAACTTGCGGTCAGCCGTCAAGGCGACGTGTGGTTTGGCAGCGACACCAAGGGCGTGGCCAAGCTGAGCGGCTTCACGATGCCTGTGCCCGAGGTGGCGGCGCCGGTGGCCGAGGCCGAGGAGAAGCAGGACGAGGCCCCCGCTCCCCAGCAGCCGGCCGGCGAGGAGCGAGTGCGCATCAACCCGCACCTGAGCGAAGGCTATATCACCATCACCATCGAGAGTCCAACAGCCACGGTGACGTTCACCAACAAGGCGGGCAAGGTGGTCAAGACGGTTACCAACTATCGTAATAACCAGAAGATTATGATCAATAAGCTGGCCAAAGGCATGTATGTGGTGGGAGTGGCTACGGCTCGCGGAGAGAAGAAGATTAAGTTTAATTTGAAGTAAAGTTTACGGTTCACAGTTTACAGTTTACGGTTTACAGTTTACGGTTTAGATATACAGATTGCAGAATATGAAGAAGTTCTTTTTATTGGGCTTGATGTGCCTCATGGGCAGTTTCGCCTTCGCCCAGCAGTTGGATCCCGCCAAGTGGACCTACAGTGTCAAAGAGACGTCAGCCACCGAGGCTGAACTGGTGTTCACTGCCAAGATTGACGACGGCTGGCACCTCTATTCGCAGTATACCGATCCCGCCGGTCCGCTGCCTATCGTCTTTGAATTCACCAAGAGTGCCGACTACGAGTTGGTTGGCAAGGTGCAAGAACCCAAGCCTCACGAGGAGATGGATCCCTTGTTCGACTGTGTCGTCAAGTCGTTCAGCGGCACCGTGGTGTTCCGTCAGAAAGTGAAACGCCTCAGCGACAAGGATTTCACCGTCAATGGCGTGCTCAGCTACCAGATGTGCAACAACGGCAGCTGCATCGCTCCCGAGGATCGTGACTTCAGTTTCAAAGTAAAGGGTGCCGAGGTGGTGGAAGAGGCAGTGGCTGAGGTTGCTGAAGACACGGTGGCGGTGGTGGACGACTCGTCAGTTGTGGCGGCTCAGTCCGACCCGTCCGACCTGTCGGACAGCCCTGCCAAGCCGGAGAAGAAAGGACAGAGCCTGATATGGATATTCCTGCTGGCCATCGGTGGCGGCATCCTCACCATGTTCACCCCCTGCGTGTTCCCGATGATACCGATGACGGTCAATTTCTTCATGCACAACAGTGACGATAAGCGCAAGAACCGTCGCCAGGCTTGGATGTTCGGTTTCTCGATAGTGTTCCTCTTTGCCGTGCTGGGTGCCATCCTAGCCCTCATCTTCGGCCCCGAGGCACTATACTTCATCGGCACCCATTGGTTGCCTAACCTGTTGTTCTTCATTATCTTCTTCGTCTTTGCGCTGAGTTTCTTCGGTCTGTTTGAAATTAAGATGCCCGAGAAGTGGATCAACGGCAGCGACGAGCAGGCCGACAAGGGCGGCTGGCTGGCTCCCTTCTTCATTGCGCTGACCACCGTGCTGGTGTCGTTCAGCTGCACCGGTCCCATCCTCGGCGCCGCCTTGGTGGGTCTCACCACCTCGAGCACCGACCGCTGGGTGTCGCTGGTTACCATGCTGGGCTTCGGCATCGGCTTCGCAGCCCCCTTCACCCTGCTGGCTATGTTCCCGCAGGCGCTGAAGAATATGAAGAGCGGTTCGTGGCTCAACACTGTCAAGGTGACGTTCGCTTTCCTTGAGCTGGCCTTCGGATTGAAATTCCTCCAGCAGGCCGACCTCTACTGCAACTGGGGTCTGTTGCCGCGCGACACATACCTGGCCTTGTGGATTGTCATCTTCGGCCTCCTGGGCTTCTACCTGCTTGGCAAGCTGCGCTTCAAAGGCGACGACGAGGTGAAGCAAATCAGCACTCTGCGTCTCTTTATCGCCATCGCCGACCTGGCCTTTGTGGTGTGGATGATTCCCGGCCTGTGGGGTGCTCCGCTTAAGGGCATCAGCGGCTTCTTGCCTCCCATGGAGAGTCAGAACTTCAACATAGAGAAGATAGTGGCTGAGAATACCCCCGCCATCAGTGCCGGTACGGTGCAGGTGGGCAAGTTGCCGGCTGACCGCAAATATGCCGACCAGCTGCATGTCCCGCTGGGATTTGAAGCCTTTTTCGACCTTGACGAGGCCAAGATCTATGCCCGACAGCAGGGCAAGCCAGTATTCATCGACTTCACCGGCAAGACCTGCGCCAACTGCCGCGAAATGGAACACTATGTGTGGACCGACCCCGAGGTGAAGCGACTTCTTAACGACGAGTTCATCATGTGCTCCCTCTATGCCGACGAGAACACCATCGAGCTGCCGGAGGAGGAGTGGGTGGTCGACGAGAAGGGCCGCACGTTGAAGACTCTCGGTCGCAAGAACCTGAACTATCAGAAGACCGAGTTCAACATGAACGCTCAGCCCTACTATGTCATCGTCAATGCCGACGGCAAGGTGCTCACGGCAGAGAACTACAAGTACGACCGCGATGTGAAGAAGTTCGTCGCATGGCTCAACGAAGGAATTAGAAACAACAAGTAACAATCGTATAGATGAAAAAGACGACTGCTATTGTCGCAATGCTGCTGATGGGCGCCCAGCTGATAGCCGCACCTGTCAGCGAGACCACCGCCCTGCGCGTGGCGCTGAATTTCTGGAACACTTACCGTCCGCAAGAGGTGAAGACCGTCACCACGATGCAGGCACTCTCTTTCCCCGAGCTGCAGCACCTCTATGTGTTCGCCAATGGAGCCGATGGCTTTGTCCTTGTCGCCGCCGACGACCGTGTGCGTCCTGTCGTGGGCTATTCGTTCGACAGCCCTTTCCCCACACGGCTGCATCCTGAGCTGCGCTACTGGCTCTCGGGCTATGAGCAGCAGATAGCCTATGCCGCCACCACCGAGGGGACGGCGGACCGGCGATGGGCTGCCCTGCTTGAGGATGAGGTGCCGCCCGTGCCTGTGTCGTTGACCAACGTGCCGATGCTCTGCCAGACCCGTTGGGACCAAGGGTCGCCGTATAACAAACTGTGCCCCTATGACTCGGTCTACATGGACCGTACCGTCGTGGGCTGTGTGGCCACAGCCATGGCACAGATTATGAAGCGTTGGAACCACCCCTCGTGCGGCACCGGAAGCCACACCTATGAGTATAGTCATTTCGGCCCCCTTTCTGCCAATTTCGGCAACACCACCTACATGTGGGAGAACATGCCTAACGCTGTAGCCATGTCCACCAGACCAGAAAGTGAGGAGGCCCTCAGCACGTTGAGTTACCACTGCGGAGTGGCGGTCGATATGATGTACGGCACCCATGCTGTCGGCGGGAGTGGTGCCTACTCCAGCTGTGGCTGGTGGGCTAGCGCCTGTGCCGAACACGCTTTCTACGAATATTTCAAGTATGATGCCGAGCTCCTCCACTATCGTGAACGTTACCAGTACAGCGACAGCGCGTGGTTGGCTATGATTGACGCAGACCTGGCGGCCGGTCGTCCGATGTACTACGACGGCTCTGACTCCACTGGCGGACATGCCTTCGTCCTCGACGGCTCCAACCTCGACACCTGCTACCATTTCAACTGGGGATGGAGCGGCTATGGTGACGGATTCTATGCCATGAACGACCTTGCACCCCGGGTCGGCGGCACTGGTGGCAACGCTACCTATACATTTAATAACGACCAAGGTGCCATCTTCGGCATCCAGCCTGTGCCCGAAGTGTTCGACACTATTGTAGAGTATGACACCATCTGCTCCAACTACACTACCTATGAAAATCACGGATACACCCTCCCCGTGGCCAACAACGACACTAACCTGCGACATCTTGACACCATCTTTGCGCTTCACCTCCATGTGGTAGGGTCGAACGTGGTTTCCTACTCGTCCAACACGGGTCTGACCAGCGCCATCGACGATTACCTCTTCTGTCCGGTTGACGGCATCGTGCTGATTGATTGCCCATTCACGCGCAACAAGTTCCACTTCATAGGCTGGAGCACCGAACGTGGCGGTACGCCGGATACGCTGTATCAGCCTGGCAGTGTCTTCTACCACCAGGGCAATGTCACGCTCTATGCCCGATGGAAGAAAGACTCCGACGTGGCGGTGTCGGAAGTGGATGACGATGAGGTGGCTATTTGGCCCAATCCCACCAAGGAAGAAATAAACTTCTCGTTGACCGATGCCGACGATATTTCGGTCTATGTCATTGATGCATGGGGCCGTGTGGTGATTGAACGCAAAGTTGTGGCGGGGAAGGCTAAAATCTCATTGGAACGTCTGCCCGCCGGTACCTACACCGTCACTATCTATACCGCGGATGCGGTCTATAAGAAACGTATAATCAAGCAATAGAAAAATAATAGTAAGAAATATTTGGCGGGAAGGAAAAAAGTTCGTATCTTTGCACCCGATTTCAGCAATGAAATAAGAGAGTGCGGGGTAGAGCAGTGGTAGCTCGTCGGGCTCATAACCCGGAGGTCGTCGGTTCGAATCCTTCCCCCGCTACCTAAATCAAAAAGGCAGGTTGCAACAGCAACCTGCTTTTTTTATGTCGTCCACCGTGGCAAGCTTGCTTGCATAAAGGTGGACGGCATGAAAAAAGCAAAGCCCGCCCAGCGGACTGCCTGTCTGATTTAGGTAAAGCCCACCCACTACGGATCGCGAGCTTTATGCTCGCAATTCTTCCCCCGATGTTCAGGAAACACTCTTTTTTTATTCTTTTTTGCTGCAAAAAGACATATAGTTTCAAAAAAAGTGTATATTTGCAAATAGAAACAATCTCGCATGAATACCATAATACATTATAATACAGTATTTTACCCCCCCCCCCATTGGGGAGTATCTCAAAAGAAGATAGGAATATAGGGGATATTGCTGCCGTTGTTTCTGGCAGGGAGTCGCGCATGTGGAATGTGTATTACCACAGTGCGGCTCCCTGTTGTTTTTATCAGCCAACCCATTGTGTAATATTTCCATATAATATTAATTAATACCTTATTATTATGAAAACAAAGAGAGCATTTCTTTGGCTGGCGACGATGCTGATGAGCGTAAGTCTGTTGGCCTGCGACGACGATTCCGTTCTTCCTGGTGGCGGCTCAGACTCTCCCGACAATCCGGGTGATCCCTCCAATCCGACTGCAGTCGAATGGGTGGATTTGGGCCTGCCGAGCGGTATGCTCTGGGCCTCGCAGAATGTGGGCGCCAGCCGTCCAGAGGATTACGGGAACTATTATGCGTGGGGCGAGACGACCACAAAAAGCACCTATACCGATGCCAACTATCGTTTTGGTTCCTACGGTGCATACACCAAATATTGCTACAGCGGCTGGGGACTCAATGGCTTCTTTGACAACAAGACCACGCTGGATCCCGCCGACGATGCCGCTACGGCCAATATGGGCGACGGAGCACGTACTCCGACATACGCGGAATGGCAAGAACTTATCAGCCATACTACCAGCACATGGACCACACGCAACGGAGTAAAGGGTCGTTTGTTTACGGCACAAAACGGCAAGAGTATCTTTCTGCCTGCCGCTGGCTATAAACGCGATGCGTTGGCCGCCGACGGTCAAGGAGGCTGGTATTCGTCGAGTTCGCTAACTCCAATTGAAGAGGATAATCCTGCCTATATCTGGCATTTCTTCTTCAACTCGTCGAGTCAAGATATAGGAGGCGGTGGCCGTACTGACGGTTTCTCGGTTCGTGCCGTGCGTCCGGGCAATCCGCCAGCAGAGGAATGGGTAGACCTTGGGCTGCCGAGTGGTCGCCTGTGGGCATCGCACAACGTGGGAGCCACCACTCCTGAAGGTTACGGTAACTACTATGCCTGGGGAGAGACTACACCCAAAAGCACCTATACCGATGCCAACTACCGTTTTGGTTCCTACGGTGCATACACTAAATATTGCTACAGCGGCTGGGGACTCAACGGCTTCTTTGACAACAAGACCACGCTGGATCCCGCCGACGATGCCGCTACGGCCAATATGGGCGACGGAGCACGTACTCCGACATACGAGGAATGGCAGGAGCTTCTCAGCCATACTACCAGCACTTGGACGACGCGTAACGGCGTGTATGGCCGTCAGCTGACGGCATCGAACGGCAAGAGCATCTTTCTGCCTGCCGCTGGTTATAAACGCGATGCATTGACCGCCGACAGACAAGGTGGCTGGTATTCGTCGAGTTCACTTACTCCAATTGAAGAGGATAATCCTGCCTATATCTGGCATTTCTTCTTCAACTCGTCGAGTCAAGATATAGGAGGCGGTGGCCGCACTGATGGATTCTCTGTCCGTGCCGTAAAGTAATGTTAACCAATAAATAATAAAGTTATGCGAAAAATATTATCATCAATTGTTTTGGCGGCACTATTCCTGCTGCCGCAGATGGTGCAGGCGCAGTTTATCTCGACCTACCACTTGAGAATGGAGGTTAACGACTCCACAATGGGTTTCACCGTTCCAGCCCCCGGCGACTATACCTATTATGAGGACGACACCGTCCACGTCTACGCGGAGGCTTATCCGGGCTATATACTCATTGGCTGGGAGCGGATTGCTATTATCCATTTTGATACTTATACAGAGATAGACACACTCTCTAATGACGTGGCTTGCGGCGATTCGGCCGGTTGGTCGTTCCTTGTCGGTCCGTATTATGGAGATGAGATATGGGTGCACAAAGCCATCTTTATCCCCGACACGGCCACTGTCACCTTTGGAACCAACGACCCCGCGATGGGCACCACCGTCCCTGCTCCCGGCACATATCAATATGCCGATGGCGACACCGTCTACCTCACTGCGGTGCCTAACAGCGGATACCAACTCTCCGCCTGGGTGCAGTGCGGTAACGAAACCTGCGACACGATGTATTGGTTGGCCGACCTAACCACCCTTCCGATTGACATCAATCCCACCATTATTTGTCCGGCATACGGAGCAGATAATTCGTCGTGGACAGCCCTCTTCGCTCCCGTCAGTAACACGGTTACCATTAATGTGCAGGTCGATGAACCCGGCCACGGTTCGGTCACAGGCGGCGGCACCTACACTATTGGCGATCCTGTCACCGTCAGTGCCACCAACGGTCACAGCTATCAATTCAGCCATTGGTCTAATTGGTATGGCCAGACCTTGAGTTACGACAACCCCTATACCTTCACTGCTACCGAGGATATGACGTTGGTGGCCCACTTCTATTACTACGAGCTCGACTCCGCCGATGTAATCATCTCCGTCAACGACCCCTCGCTGGGTACCACCAACCCTGCCCCCGGGACCTATCGGATGGAAGAGAGCAACCCCTTCACCGTCACGGCCATCCCCAACGCGGGCAACAGTTTTGTCCGCTGGACCGACGAGGACGGTGCCACCATCAGTATGGAGAACCCCCATACTTTCGGCATTTGGTCGGATATTCACTTGATTGCCAACTTTGTGCAGGGTGAGTACATACCCGACAGCGTGACCCTCACCGTGGCCATCAACAACCCCTCGATGGGTACCACCACTCCCGCTCCCGGCACCTATACTTTTGCCGAGAACGCGATGGTGCAGTTCCTCGCCACGCCCTACGACGGCTACTTTGTGATGGGATGGGAACTGCAGGCCAATTATATGGGTATGACTATCCGCGACACTTTGTTTGGCGAAAACGAGTTCTCCACCGACTTCTTCGACTTGGTGGGTGTCAACGGTATTGTTTTGACCGCTCTCTTCACCGACGACGACGCATATGATTATAGCCGTGTTGGCTTCACCTTCAACACCAACTCGCCCGAGATGGGTACCACCGACCCCGCGCCGGGTAACTATACCTACCACGATGGCGATACAATCACCCTCACCGCCATCCCCAACGATGGCTATCGGCTAGTGGACTGGACGCTGTCGGTCACCATGTACGGCCAGACCTACACCGAGCCGCTGGGCGAGCCGCTCACCACATTGACTTTCCCGGTATTTGCCGATGAGGGCATGGGTAGTTACACCATTACCGCCATCTTCGCTCCCGACAACGTCAGCCCCGACAGCCTGACGGTTGCCGTCGGTGTCGATTACCCCCACCGCGGTACCGTTACGCCCGTAGCCGGCAACTACAACTATGCCGCGGGTGAGACCGTCACCGTGACCGCCACCGCCAACAGCGGCTACTACCTCAACGGATGGCACGTCACCGTGTCGCATCCGGTTCAGGGCATCGTCGAAGACGAGGTGATAAACAATCCTATCCCCGCCTTCAGTTTTGTGGTCGAGAGTGAGATGCTCGGATACACCTATTCCATAGTCGCCCTGTTCGGTGCTCCTGAAGGCATAGAGGATATCGATGTCGCCCACGTCAACGTTTATGGCAGCGAGGGGAGCATTGTACTCACGGGTGCCGAGGGTCGCGAGGTGTTCCTCTTCGACCTCAGCGGTCGCTTGCTGCACTACAGCCGCTCGGCCCATGCCACCGAGTCCTATGGCGTTCCCGCCACGGGTATATACCTAATCAAGGTGGCAGGTGTCGAAACCAAGCGTGTCGTAGTGGTACGATAGCTATCCTTGAAAGCAAAAGCAGCGGGGCTTCAAACGAAGCCCCGCTGCTTGTATTTAAATGTAGTTGTTGGCTTAGAAGTGGAAGCCGATGCGGAGGGCGATGCTGCCGACATTGCGCTTCTCACGCATCACGCCATCGATGGTCTGGTGGGCGACCACCTCAGTGGCGGCGATAGCGTTCTCGTCGAGGGTCTTCTGCGTGTAGTCGATGGGGTGGGTGCCAAGGCCGTAGTAGTAGATGCCGGCGCTGACATGGCGGCCAAAGTAAGCACCGAGGCCGAGCATCCAGGAGAAGGCGGCGTTCGATTTGTAGGCGTAGTAGAGGGTGCCGCCGGCGGTGCCAGTGCCTTTACCTTCGCGGGTAATCATCATCAGGTCGGCGCCGATGCCGAATTCACCATAGGGGGTGATATCGTTCCAAAGTTCGTCATAGAGGTAGCTGACACCGGCCATGACGGGGATGTTGAAGTAGGTGGGGGTGGTGTAGTCGGCGTCCATGTACTTGTCGCGCCAGGTGCTGCCAATCATGTTCCAGAAGAAATCGGCCTGAGCGAAAGGGGCCACCATGCCCATTCCCACGTCGAAGCGGTAGCTGGCGCGATAGCCGGCGCCGAATCCGAGGGCGGCATCCTTGCCCATCTCCTGGTAGCCGAGGGGTACGGGGTGGTTGGTGTTGATGCTGCTGGCAAAGCTGCCGGTGGGCAGGTTGCCGTTGAGGAAGATGGACTGGCGGAACTGCGCCTGTGCTGTCATGCCCATGCCGACCATCAGGGCGGCGAGGCACATCATTGTTAATGCTTTTTTCATGTTGTTATTGTTTAAGTTAGATTTATTAGCTGTTTTTCTTTTTACGGCCTCGTTTCTTGGGCTCGCCTTTTCCAATCTTGACCATCTCTTCTTCGGGGATGGTGGCGTCGAGGGGCGGTATCTCTGCGTCGAGGTATTCCTCTTCGATGCCGCGGAGGTCCTCGTCTGAGGGCTCGTAATCGTCGTCGGAGGGCTCGTCGTCGTCGCCGATTTTCTCATAGCTGTCAAGTTCTTCGGCTTCTTCGTCGTCGGCGAAGGCAGCCTTGAGGCCTTCCTTGTCGATGCCGAGGGTAGCTTTCTTCTTTTTCTCTTCGTCGAGCACGTCTTCGAAGTCGCCGTGGCGCAGGTGACGCTCGCGGTGTGCACCGCTGTTCTCCTCTTTTTCAATGGCTTCGCTCAAGGGTGCAAAGGTCTCTTCCTTCTCCTCCACGTCGCCGTCGTCGTCGAAGAGTGCCTTGTCAAGGTCTTCGCCGAGGGTGTCGATTTTGACGTCGAACTTGACCATATAGGCCGTGTCGTCGGTCTCGAAGGGAACGATGAAAATGGACTCGCCGTTGGGCTTGGTGAACTTTGTGATATAGTTGTTGTAGCCTTCCGGATAGGCTTCTTTGAATAATTCTTTTAGGTCGTCAGGGAGATTCTTGTAGCTGACAATCAGGTTCTTTTTGTGTTTTCTAGCAGTAGACATAGCGGTAGTATTTGAGTGCAATATTAGTAATAAATATTAATATGACCAAATTTTTTTATGCAACCACTATTGATTCGTCGTCTTCGATACGGAGGTTCTGCATGATGAACTCTCGCCGCTCGGGGGTGTTGTCGCCCATGTAGAAGGTGAGTACACCCTTGGTGTCGAAGTCCTTGTGCAATATTACTGGGTCGAGGCGCATGTCCTTGCCGATGAAGTTCTTGAATTCATCGGGACTGATTTCGCCAAGACCTTTGAATCGGGTGATTTCGGCTCCCGGGGTGGCTTTGATGGCAGCCACGCGCTCTTCGTCGGTGTAGCAATAGCTGGTTTTCTGCTTGTTGCGTACGCGGAATAGGGGGGTCTGAAGGATATATACGTGGCCGGTTTGCACCAATTCGGGGTAGAATCGGAGGAAGAAGGTGATGAGCAGGAGCCGTATGTGCAGGCCATCGACATCGGCATCGGTGGCGATGACTACATTGTTGTAGCGCAGATTGTCGAGCGAGTCGTCGATGTCGAGGGCGTTGTGCAGGAGGTTGAGCTCTTCGTTTTTATATACGTCAACCTTCTTGATCTTCATGATATTGGGAATCTTTCCGCGGAGACTGAAGACGGCCTGTGTGGCCACGTCGCGACTCTTGGTGATGGAGCCGGAGGCCGAGTCTCCCTCGGTGATGAAGATGGTACTCTCAAGGCGTCGGGCGTGATTGGTATTGTAGTGCACGTGGCAGTCGCGCAGT
>JAEEGG010017257.1_pt1 | contig 14859 bp, 10 predicted proteins | sample 9134161 | NCBI WGS metagenome assembly JAEEGG01 (sample SAMN16246543, study PRJNA631951) | gut metagenome | biome: gut microbiome; feature: rumen; material: CR-attached | host: Bos | place: Iran: Karaj | collected 2018-10
AGCGGAGACTGCATTTATATTTTGCGGCCTCCGCTTGGTTGTATTGTACTGCCGCCGACGGAGGGGTGCGGGGGTGTGCGCGGCGGCAAAGAGGGATGTTGGATGAGGCCGAATTCTCAAACTCATTTTTTTCGTAACTTTGACTTCGTCGAAGGTACTCCGTCATGGAAATGCATAGATAGGCAGTATAATTTCCAAAAGATGGCATAGTCTTAAGACTAAATCACAAAATTTGACATCAAGTTCACCATCTTTTTAGAAATTTTTCTGCTTTTTCTTGCATTTCTCATAACTTATTCGTACCTTTGCAGCCGCAATTTTGAAAATTGTCATTTAGGATTGTCCTATGGTGTAATGGTAGCACAACAGGTTTTGGTTCTGTTTGTGGTGGTTCGAATCCGCCTAGGACAACAGTTAAAGCCGCGCTGGAATCACTTCCCGCGCGGCTTTTTCATGATTTTAAACCACTTTTTTTGTTATTACTTTTGCATTACCATTTGTGTTGGCATCTAATTAGTCTGCATCGGTTTCAATCAATGTATGTATCTTCAGCCTATTTGTATGAAAGGAACTAATTAAGTTCTAATAAGCACCAAAGCCATGAGCCAACTGCTGAATATTAGTTGGATAGAAGTAGTCGTACTTTCCGTCGCCATTGGAGTCGTAGCACCAGATGGTGTTTTCCTTCGGAGACGACTGTTTCGATGACTTAATGCGCAATACCAGCGCATCTTTTGATGCCGTGTAACTTGTGTTGGTGAGTTCTATAGTCATTGTGTAGGGAGCTCTTGCGCTGTCGAAATAAGTGAGCAACGACTCCATGTAGTCGGGATTGACGCGGCTGTTGCAGTACTGGTCTATCTGAGAATACTGCGAACTGATGACGAGAGATTCCGGCTTTCCTGTGCCCAGATTCTTTTGTCTGCCGATATACTCAATCATTGCCTTGCCCACCGCTTTGTTCTTTGAATACTGATAAAGAGCTGCAACATAGAGAGGCAGCAATACATACGGGCTCTCATGAATGTCCTTCATTCTTCCTGGGAGATTAATTGTGCGCAGTTCTTCCACGCTCTCAGGCAGTTTCGACAGGGTTACTATCACTTTTCCAACGTAGGCATTCGGGTAAGTGTAGTAGTCGAATTCTCCGTCACCCACGGTCACTTTAGTCTTGGATAGTCCTCTTGTGTTCATTGACACGGTAACGTTGCCATTGCCAGAGCCTGCCACCATTCCTGCAGCACCTTTTCCTGAAACTGCAGATGTCAGTATTGATGACAACTGCTCGCTGCCACAAGAGATAGATGCTAATGCCAATATGGCAATCAGCAATCCAGAAGTGATGAATGACATTCGTTTCATAATCATTTGGTTTTAGTTTGAATTACTTTTGTTTGGCATGTATGTCACGCCAGTTCTCTTCTCATCTTGAAGTTGTCATCATTGCAGCCAATTGCTGGAACAAAGACGGTTTCTGGTTCTCTTGTGTGCCAGCCTTCGCATGTAGCACCGTGTTGCTTCTTTTTTCTTCTTCAGCCACCTGGTTAATGAAATTCTCTATCTCACTATTCATTCTTTCGTAGGCAGATGGCCTGTGGACATCTGATTTGTTATGTGTTGATTGAGGACCTTGTTGCGTCATAGGTATATATAATGTGTAGCGTTGGCAATATTTGTTGGACGCTGCAAAGTTGCGAAGAAAGTTCAAATGGCCTTGTCACAATGCGGACAAAAAGTGTAATAAACGGGACATTTTGCCCTTAAATGATTGTAACTGTGAGGACAAAATAAAAAGCAAGTAATTGAAAAACAATTACTTGCAGATTTTCTAAAATACAAATTGGCAACTTAAATGCCACGATTCTTTTTTCGATATTCTGTAGGTGTCATTCCCACGGATTGCTTGAATATCTTAGAGAAGTATGAGGGCGATTCAAAACCGCATTGTATATAAATGTCTGTTATTGAGCTGTCGGTATTCTTTAGCATCTGCTTGGCGAACAGGATGCGGAACTCACGGATGTAGGTTGCGGTGTCCACATTGGTCAGCATCTTCACCTTGCGGTTTAATTGGCGCTGACTGATAAACATTTTTTCGGCAATGAGGGTTGATCCTAGTGCCGTGTCGCCCATGTTTGCTTGAAGTATTTGGTGGAGTTGTGACATGAATTTCTGGTCGGCTGCCGAGGTGTCTATTTGTTCTACGCTATCATCCAGCAGCGCATTGGAGTATTTGTCGCGCAACATGCGTCGCTGTTCGAGCAGTTTCTCCACGCGCAACATCAGCTCGTCGCTGTTGAATGGCTTAGTGATGAAGGCATCAGCACCTGCCTCATAACTTTTAATGCGGTCGGCATTCTCGTTGCGTGCCGTTACCACAAGTATGGGTAGATGCTTCAGCAACTCACTTTTCCTGACATAGCTGCACAATTTGAAGCCGTCCATTTCGGGCATCATAAGGTCTGTCACAATTATGTCTGGCACATATTCGAGCGCTTTTGCCAGTGCTTCTTTTCCGTTTGGTGCGTACATCACACGATATTTCTCACTCAGAATTTCACGCATATAACGTGCAACCTCTGAATTATCCTCCACTAGCAACACTTGCGGCTTTGCGCCATCGGCAACATTTTCTTCGTCATTATCATTCATTTCCGCTTGTTTGTTGTTCACTCCTGGTTCCACGACTGTGGTTCCTGTGGAGAGCACCGACGGAATCCAACGAGGCAACTCGCGGTTTGAGTGCCGTTGAGGCAATGTTATTATAAAGAGTGTTCCTTTGCCTTCGATGCTCTTCACCTCTATGGTTCCCTTCATGGTAAGCACCATTTGCTGTGTCAGCGATAGCGAGATGCTTGTTCCGAGATTCGCTTCTGTGTTGCTGCCTTTGTATGATGGCTCGAAGATATGCGGCAGGTCTTTTGCGGCAATGCCTATTCCCGTGTCAGCAATGTTCACCACCACCTTGTCGCCCTCTTTCTTCATTGTGACGATGATTCTACCTCCTCGCGGTGTAAACTTCAGAGAATTGGAAATTAGGTTGGCGATAATTTTCTGCATAAAGCCAGGAATGAAGTCCATTTCTATATGTGGTTGCTTCGGTTCAAACTCTGTTGTGATGAGTTTTTCGGCAGCATTTATACGCAAACTCTCAATAACCATACGCATCAAAGCCACAGCATCACCCGTTTGCCAGCCGTTGTTTTCATACTCATCGCGCACCTTTGTGATGTCAAGCAGTTGGTTGACGAGGTTCAACAGCACGTCCGACTGTCCTATAATAGAATCGAAAGCCTTCTTTCGTTGTGGGTCGTTCTCCTTCTCCATCATGCGGTTTGCTTGTCCCTGTATCACGGTAATGGGAGTGCGGAACTCATGAGTGATATCGGCAAGAAAGTCCTGTCTCTGACTATTCATACGTTCCACCATGCTCTGCTTCTGCGAACGCAGACGGGCGATGTAGAACAGGGCCACACTGAGGAACAACAGTAGGAGCAACAGCGCGAGACTTCCCCAAATCATCACCTTGTGGATTGTAAGCATCGCCTCTTGCTCTTCAATGGTATTTTGTTTTTTAGCCACCTCATATTGTGCGGCATAGTTCTCCTTCAGTTCGTTGGTGCGGTCGGTGTAAATGCTGTCTTTTAGGGTGTTGGCTTGTTGCATGTAACTCACGGCAAGCACCGGTTGCTGAGTCTTATATATGTCAGCCAGAATCTCAAGGTCTTGCAATAGCAGGTAGCGCACGCCCATGCTGCGTGCCATTTGTGCACTCTGCTCGAGCACGTTCACCGCTTCGTTGCGCTTGCCCATCTTTAGGTAGAGGTTGCCCAATTGTTTCATGTTGATGCACACCGATATGTTCTTTGGACGACTCTTCATCATCTCGTTCGACTCAAGATAGCGTTTCTCAGCATTGGCATAGTCACCTTTTGCGGCAAAAACGTCAGCCATCTGCGACAGTCTGCGTCCCATCTTCAGCGAGTCGTTTGCTTCCTTGTCCTTCTCGTAAGCCAGTGTGGCAAACTGCAGCGCCTCGTCGTAGTTTCCCAGTTTGTTATACACTTCGCAGGCAATGCCAAGATGCACAGATGCCGACTTGGCATTGCCCACGATGCGGTCCATTTCGAGCGAGCGGTCGATGAATTTCCGCGCGTTTTCATTGTCTTTTATAGATAGGTAAACGGCTGCGATGTTGTTATAGGCAGAGCCCATTGCCTCGTGGTCGTGTCGCAGGCTGTCTATGTGAAGTGCCTTAAACCCCATCGTGATGGCCCTCTCTGCATCGCTTGTTCGCATGTAGCAAGCGCAGAGGTGAGTGTAGCAGTCGCGCTGGTTTATAGTGTCTTCCGCTTCAATATAAATGGCCAAGGCCTTCTCTCCATACTTCTGTGCCTTTACGAAATCATTAGAGTCGAAAGCATCGTACGAAGCCTCGAGCAGCGTGTCGGCCTCTGCCAATCCCGCTGTCTTATACACTTCGCCCGAATTGTTGCCTCCGCAAGCGCAGAGGAACAATAATAATAAGGAAGATAGAAATATAGAGAGAAACTTCATTCTTGTTTTACATAAAGGAGTTATTGGGATTTAAAGGGTGATTTTTGGAGTTATATGGCATCGTTAAATAATCAACGCCTGTCATCCTTCACCCGGCACTCAATCTTAAGGCATTCCTATTGTGAAATGATGGTAAAGATTTAGTGCTTCAGCTGTTATCTCAAAGATGGCGAAAGGCACAATGAAACTCCATTTCTTGCACACCTTATCGGTGATGTTAAGCAACTTCAGCTGGAAGTTCTTGCCTGTGGCCAGTCCTAAGACGCCCGCTATTGGGAAGATGATATATGCAGGAAAGAGCAGCAGAACGTTTATGTTCATCTGCAATGCTTCGGCAAAACGCCCGTGTGCTGTGAGCAGAAATGCTCGTGTAACGCCGCATGTGGGACACGGAATGTGCCACACCAGTTTTGTGGGGCACACCGTAATGGTTTCCCTATAGCTGCTGTCGGTCCATCCAACTGCGAGCCACAGCAGCAGAGCAAACCACATGAGGTTGCATATCCACAGGGTTCTCCGTTCCTGCTTTGTCATCATCAGAATATCTGCATCAGTTTTTCTGCATTCTTCTGCTTGGTGGCATCCATTATCAGGAACCAGTCTATGACGGTCCAAATGCCCAAACCGCCACAGGTAACCAGCTTCAGTATGCCCATCGTAGTGTCTCCGATATAGAAGCGGTCGATACCATACACACCGAGAACAAGCGACAGTACCAATGACACCAACGGACTCTTGAGGTCTGCAGCCAGAAAAACATACTCCTTATCGTCGTCAAGCGACTCCAGTTTCTGACGTATGGCAAAAGCGTACTCTGGAGGAATCTTGCCTTGCAGGGATACGAGTATCGCGCTAATTTTATTAGAATCCATATTAAATGCTGATTTTATATAAATCTTTAGTAAAGCATTCGCTGCATGAACACATTGCTCTTACATAAAGAAAAGACTATAAGCAACGTGCTGTTGCACGCTGCAAATAGTCTTTGTGATTAAGTTTTGGAACGGACAAAATCCGGAACGGAATTATCCGAGAACCTCCATGATCTTCTTGTAGTTGTACTGCTTGGTCATGTCACCGATCTTGAACCAGTCGATGATAGTCCAGATACCGCAACCACCACAGGTGAGGAGCTTGATAACACCATTTGTTGTGTCGCCCAGCATGAAGCGGTCAACGCCATAGCTGCCAAGGAAGATAGAGATGATAAGCATCATTGTCTTGCCCTTCAGTGAAATAGCGTTCAGCAAGTTTGCCTTGTTGTCGTCTGCGTCTGCGAGCAGTTCACGAAGTTCATTGATTTTCTCCTCTGGGAGATTCTCACTGTTCAGTGCTAAAAACTGATCAATCTGATTTGCGTCCATAATTTATTTAAGTTTAGATTAATAATGTTACTACTTTCGTTTCTAATTTAAATTGCATTTATATGTCGGCATCGATAGATTCAAGCCATTTTCCTAAATGTGGTGCAAAGATAAAGATTTTACTTTATAATGCAAACATTTTTTTATCTTTTTTTGCCAATATGTCCCTTTTTTCCTAAATTTTCTTATTAAAACTGAAAAACTAACGGGAAACCAACAGTTACCAACTCATCAGCGATTGCAGATAAGCGGTGAGCTCTTTAGCCATTTGCTCATGCTGAGCAATGCTTGGATGCCAGTCTGCTCCATACCCTAGACTGCCGGTTTGCGGTGTCATGTCGAAGCGGTAAATCTCTTTATCGCCTGCTTTGCGGGCGCGGTTGCGCGTGTTGTCGAGTGCTTTTTTAACGATGTTAAGCTCCTCACCGCCAAGCATTGAGCCTGTCAGGAGCACTATCTTGGCATTAGGATAATATCCGCGGAGCGTTTTCACAAAGTTATAATAAGCCTCCTCCAGCCGTGCTTGGTCGGCAATACCCGTTGAAGTGTCGTTGGTTCCAAGGTTGAGGCACACCACTTGCGGGGTGAATCGTGAGAAATCCCACAACTGCGACTTGTCGTGATAGTTGGTATAAGGATATTCTGCCGGCATGCAGTCGGGGTTTCCGGTCTCTGGACCGTCATAGTTGCGGTATATGCCTATACCGCTTCTGCATACTGCCTGGTACTCGGCTCCTAGTGCACGGGCTGTTCTTGCGGCGTAGGTGTAATAGTGATTCTCCGTCTCATTGCTGAAATGTTCGTTCGGGTCGTCACTTTCGCAGCCGTATCCGCATGTGATGCTGTTGCCGATAAACTCTATCTTGCGGTCCGGTCGAGGGTCTAGTCTCATCAGGGCACCATCCTCATCGAGGATAAATCCCCAGAATTCAGCCTTTAACTGATATCCTTCGATGATGTATGTGAGCTTCACATGATGCTCGCCTGCTGGCAACGCCGTAGCCAACTGCACTATGCTGTCCTGCTTGCCGGTGAACGCCACCTTGAACGGTTCTGCGTGGTCAATCTCTGCCATGAAGTAACCGCTCTCGGGTTTCGCCATCATTCGCAGCGAAGTCCCTGTGAAGCGTGCCTCTATCTGCACACCGGGATAGACGAACATCGGGCGGAACGGGTCGTTGATGTTTATTCTTCCGGTGTATCGTATGTTGAGGTCGGTGGGCAGAATCACCGTTCCCTTAGGCTTCACTGGCGATGCATTCATGGTGATGCAAGCTACCAAGAAAGTGATGAAAAGAATGATTTTTCTCATTGATTATTGCAGTTTTATTTGTTTCGTTGTGCAAAAGTAAAGAATTATTTTTTAAGAACCAAATTTTGCCATATAAAGAATAATGTGTATTTTTGCAGACTTTAAGACTATTAAAAGAGAGAACTACTGATATGAAAAGACTATTTGCGGTATTTGCATTTGCTGTCGTGACTCTTGGAGTTATGGCAAAGGGCGGTGTCGGCCAAGTGAAATCGCCCGACGGAACAGTAATAGTGAGCATCGAGTGCGATGAAGTGTTAACGATAAGTGCCTCTCAAGACGGCGTTGTTGTGCTTTCCCCGTCGGAAATAGGCATAACAACTGCTGATGGCAAAATGCCTCTTAAGGTTAAGAAGACAGAGAAGAGCAGTACCGACAGGACAATAGCGATGCCGGTATATAAGAGGAAAGAGGTGCGCGACCACTACAACGAGTTGCGCCTGACGCTTTCAAACGGTTTCCGTCTTGACGTGCGTGCCTATGACGACGGCATCGCCTACCGTTTCGTGAACATTCAGAAGGGAAAGCAGCGCATCATAAATGAAGAGGTGGCACACTATAACTTCGCCGGTAACTACAAGGCATTCGTTCCTTACGTCAACGATAATCGCGGAGGCGAACGCTATTGCTATAGTTTCGAGTCGTACTATGACGAGCAGCCACTTTCGGAGATGTTCGCCGACAGTATTGCCACTACGCCGCTTGCTGTGTGCCTTCCGCAAGGCAAGAAGGCGGTGATTCTGGAGACCGCGGTTGAGAACTATCCCGGCATGTTCTTAAAGAAAGGCAATGGAAATCAGCTTGTTGCAGAGATGGCACCGCTGCCAGCAGAGGAGGAGATCGGCGGTTTCTCACGCTTAAACCTTGTCCCCACCCGTCGCGAGGTCTTTATTGCGAGGATTAACCCTCAGCAGTCACTTCCTTGGCGTATAGTTGCCATCAGTCGAGAGGATAAAGAATTGGCTGTTACCGATATCGCCATGCGTCTCGCTCCTCAGTGCCGCATCAAAGACACATCATGGATAAAGTCTGGAAAGGTGGCTTGGGACTGGTGGAACAACACCAACCTCACTGGCGTAGACTTCCGTTCGGGAATGAACACGCCTACATATAAGTATTACATCGACTTCGCTCGCGACAACAATCTCGAGTATATCATCATAGATGAAGGATGGAGTGGTGAGGAGTCTCTTATGGAATTGAGTAGCGAGATAGATCTTCCCGAACTGCTTGCATACGCTAAGGAACGTGGCATAGGCATCATCCTGTGGAGCAGTTGGCGCAACATGCTCAAGGACACCGAGGCTGTAATGAGCCATTATGCGGCAATGGGAGTGAAGGGATTCAAGATAGATTTCTTCGACCGCGATGACCAGAAGGTGATGGCTTCGGCGTTCCAGTTGGCCGAGATGGGTGCTCGTCACCACTTGCTGCTAGACTTCCACGGTCTGAAACCTATGGGAGTGCAGTGCGCTTACCCCAATGTGGTGAACTTCGAGGGAGTGAAGGGACTTGAGAATGCTAAGTGGGAGCCACGTGTTGGCGATGGTCCGATGCACGATTTCCCACGCTATGACGTGTCCATTCCTTATCTCCGCATGATGCCGGGACCACTCGACTATACGCCGGGAGCGATGAACAACGCCACGCGCGACAATTTCTTCGGCAACAACAATCACCCGATGAGTCAGGGAACACGCGTTCATCAGATGGCAATGTACATCATCTACGACGCACCTCTACAAATGCTGGCAGACAGTCCGACAAACTATAAGCACAACCAAGAGTGTACCGACTTCATCAGTCAGATACCAACGACCTTTGACGAGACAGTAGCTCTCGCAGGTGAGATGGGCGAATATGTGGCGATAGCAAAGCGCAAGGGCACTAAATGGTATGTTGCAGCGATGACAAACTGGACTCCCCGCACTATCTCATTACCTTTAGGAGCGCTTAATAATATTGGTACACGGGCAAGAATATTCCGCGACGGCATCAACGCAGACAAGGATGCAACCGACTATCGGGCTGAGAACATCACGCTCAACGGCAACAGCATCAACGTCGAACTAGCTCCCGGTGGCGGATGGGCGGCAATAATAGAATAAAAACAACATAACAGTAAAGATGAAAAAGAACCTAAAACAAGCCACACTATGCGTACAGGCAGGGTGGCAACCGAAGAATGGCGAATCGCGGGTGCTGCCGATAGTGCAGAGCACAACATTCAAATATGACAACAGCGAAGAGATGGCGATGCTCTTCGACCTTAAGAAAGAGGGTTATTTCTATACCCGTTTGCAAAACCCAACCAATGATGCGGTGGCGAGCAAGATAGCTGCTCTCGAGGGCGGTGTCGGTGCGGTGCTCACCAGCAGCGGACAGGCAGCAAACTTCTATGCCATTTTCAACATCTGTGAGGCAGGCAGTCATATAGTCACTTCCAATGAAATCTACGGCGGAACATTCAATCTCTTCGGTGTCACTCTTAAGAAACTCGGCATCGAATGCACCTTTGTAAACCCCGAGGCAAGCGAGGAAGAGATACAACAGGCTTTCCGTCCGAATACCAAGGCATTGTTTGGCGAGACAATAACAAACCCTGGTTGCAACGTGCTCGACATAGAGAAGTTTGCGCGCATAGCACATCGCAACGGCGTACCTCTCATCATAGACAACACATTTGCAACTCCGATAAACTGCCGCCCGTTTGAGTGGGGTGCGGACATCGTCACTCATTCCACGACGAAATATATGGACGGACATGCCACACAGGTGGGCGGTTGTGTTGTTGACAGCGGCAATTTCGATTGGGATGCGCATGCAGAGAAGTTCCCGGGACTCACTACACCCGATGAGAGTTACCACGGACTGACCTATACAAAGCAGTTCGGACGTATGGCATATTGTACCAAGTTAGTGAGCCAGCTGATGCGTGACCTCGGTTCTATTCCTGCTCCGCAGAACTCGTTTCTGCTGAACCTCGGACTCGAAACGCTACATCTCCGCATGCCTCAGCATTGCAAAAATGCACTCGCAGTGGCTCGTTTCCTGCACGATGACCCGCATGTGGCATGGGTGCATTATAGCGGTCTGGAGGACGATCCAAACTATGAGCGCGCTCAAAAATATCTGCCTAACGGTTCATGTGGCGTGCTTGCCTTCGGACTGAAAGGCGACCGTGAGACTGCCATCAAGTTTATGGATGCTCTGCAGCTCATTTGTATCGTGACACATGTTGCCGATGCGCGCACCTGTGTGCTCCATCCCGCCAGCCATACACATCGCCAACTCACTGACGAGCAACTGCGTGAGGCAGGCGTAGCACCCGACCTTATCCGCCTGAGTGTAGGAATAGAAGACGTAACAGATATCATCGACGACCTGAAACAAGCACTCCAGACAATTGATTGAGGCCTATAGTTTTAAGGCACGGAATAGGGAAATAACTTATTCCGTGCCTTCTTTGCAAATTAATTGCCCTAGGCGTGTCCCGCTTTATTTGCAATTTATGTTAGGAGTTCTCCGTAAATTATTTTTCGTTTATTAGTGTTACATTTGCGGAGAAATCAGAAGAACAACCTGTAAACGAAGTCTATGATGCCGTTCAACCATCCTGGGAACACCCAGAAGAACAGTATGATAAAGATGAAGCCTATCCAACCGCAGGCCTTGGTGAATGCAGGTGATGGCTTCTTGCCTGATATTATCTCATACAGCGCGAACACTATTGCACCGCCGTCAAGAGGGTAGACGGGCAGGATGTTCAATAATGCCAACATAAGAGACAAATATATCAACGGCCAGAAAAAGGCAAGGCATTCATTTGACATGTGTGGCATAGCAATGTAGAGGATGAGGAAAGTGACGATATTAAAGAGCACACCTGCAGCAGAGATAAGCAGACGCTGCCATGCTGGTTTGTCTTCGATATAAGGTGAGGCAGCAGGTGTCAACTCCATTCGCGGGTCTCTGCCGTCCCTGCTACCTGATGCCCGTGACTTGAATATCGTTACACCGCCCAGGGGAATGACTCCCAGACTCCATGTGATATCTCGCCATGAGTTGCCTTTCAGACTTGGCTTAGGTTTGTATTTCAGAAACGTGAAGAAGAACACCTGCATCTCTTGAATAAAACACCCGAAAGACTTGCCCATAATAACATGTCCCAGCTCGTGGATGATAACGACGACGGCAAGGTAGATATAGAAAGTCCAGTCATCTGTGAAGATGTTACTCCCATTAAACAACCCGAAAAAGAGGAAAGCACCTATAAGAAGGTTTGTCCAGTTGAAGGTAACCCCCTCTTTCGGTTGCCTGCTACCATTGAGGTTTGGCGACTGAGGTGCTGACTCCATATAAATGTCAGTCATTTCGTTCCTTTCTTCATTGAGTGCAGGATAGCCCTCTGACAGATTTTTGTTTATTTCGTTCTCGTTCATTCTTAAATCGTCATTATTGATTTGAAAAACCTAATAAGTCCGTTCGAGAAATCAATACTTGAATGAAGACCCTCCGAGGAACTCGCGAAGCAGCGATGTAGGCGGTATTTCGAGGTCGTTGATGGGCGCGATGTAACTGAGGAACTTAAGCAGTCGGTATGCCTCGGCATGCTCCGGCGCGTTTTGCGGCACCTGTCGGAGTATCGGTTCTGCCTGGTTTTTTATCACCGCGAGTTCGAAGAGCATAGCTGTATTGAACATCACGTCGGCATTTTCCTGATAAGGGAATATCCATTTGTTCTCTCCGGCACGCACCGAAGCCCAGCGGCGTATGGTGTCCTGTGCCGAACAACCACGGTATTTATAGTCTCGGATGATGCGTCGCAGCAGACGGTTGTCGGTTGTCGGGATGTAATTATGATTGTCCAGAAGAATCGTTGTCAATGCAGATGCATAGACACGGTATTTCTTCTCCTCCGGAATTTGTGCCGTCAGTTCAGGGTTCAGGGCATGAATACCCTCCACCACGAGGATGTCGTTCTCACGCAACACTAGTTTTCTGCCACTTTCCAGTTCGCTTGTGCCGGTGTGGAAGTTATAACGTGGAAGCGTAATTTCTTCTCCGTCAAAGAGTTGTTGCAGGTGTTTGTTCAGCAGGGGGATATTGAGTGCATATAGACTTTCATAGTCGTAGTCGCCCTTTTCGTCGCGTGGGGTTTTGGTGCGGTCAACGAAATAGTCGTCGAGTGATATCTGCACGGGGTGCAGTCCGCACGTCATCAGCTGTATAGAGAGTCGCTTGCATGTTGTGGTTTTACCGCTTGAAGAAGGTCCGGCGAGTAACACCATGCGTACACCTTTGCGGTGGAAAATGTCCTCTGCTATGTGTGCAATCTTCTTTTCCTGCAAAGCCTCAGAGACGTTGATCATGTCTGTGGCGTTACCTAATGCCACCTGCTCGTTGAAGTCGCCCACAGTAGAGATGCCCATGATGTTCTGCCAGCGGTGATGCTCTTGGAAAATCTCGAACATCTTGTCCTGACGCACCATCGGACCCAGCTCGTCTGGATTGCTCGTTGACGGTATGCGCAGCAGCAGACCGTCGTAATATTTCTCCAGACCGAAGAGATATAGCTGGCTCGTATTGGTGAGCAGAGTGCCGTAGTAATAGTCCATGTAGCCGTCAATCTCGTAATATACGGTATAGAGAGAACCAATGGAGCGCAGCAGTTTCACCTTGGACGAGTGGGTAGAGGTGCGACTGAACACCTCGATAGCTTCCTCCGTGGGGCACTCGTGGCGGCGAATGGGGATCTTGGCTGCAATGATTTCCTGCATCTTTTGCCTTAGCAGAGCCACATCTTCCAATGTTACGGCACGCCCGATTTGCAGGTTACAGTAGTAACCGTTGCTCACAGGGATGTCTATCACCACATGACTGTCGGGGAAAACCTCGTGCACCGCCTTGCACAAGACAAAGAAGAGCGAGCGCACATAGGCACGTATGCCGCTGGAACTTGTTATGTCGAGGAACTCCACATCTTGGTTGTGATAGACGCGGTAGTGCATTCCCTCAACCTTATTGTTAACTTCAGCACTTATCGGTCCGTGCTTCATTTTCAATCCGGAAATAGAAAAAATATCAGAAAGTGTGCTTCCGATTTCTACGTTTACCGTTTTTTTATTATTTTTGCAACGGATTTTGACTGTTTGTTTCATATTTATGGGATTCTTAGTTTCTTTCCAAGAATGCGCTGCAAACAACGCTTTCGATAATCACAAGGCAAAGATAGTAATATTCTTTGCTAAAAGAGAAATAAGACATTAATTTATTTTATTATTTATATTTTTTTAATCCGTTATGGATGCTTGGGTATATTTAAAGTTGATAGGCTCGCTTGCGTTGCTCATGTTCGGTATGAAGTTGATGAGCGAGAGCCTTCAGAAGATGGCAGGACCACAACTGCGCCACGTTCTCGGAGCCATGACCACCAACCGTTTCACCGGTATGCTTGCGGGCATCTTTGTGACAGCGACTGTGCAGAGTTCTACAGCGACGGCGCTGATGACCGTCTCCTTCGTTAGTGCCGGACTGCTGACGCTCATGCAGGCCATAGCGGTGATTATGGGTGCACACATCGGCACCACGGTGACGGCGTGGATAATGTCACTCGGATTTGTGTTCAACATCACTCCATACGTCTATCCTGCACTCTTCATCGCTATCATACTGATATACATGAAGAAGAGGCGCATCATGGGAGACTTCCTTTTCGGCGTGTCGTTCCTCTTCCTTGGTCTGAGCACACTTAAAGACTCAGGATTCAGCCTGATGCAAGATCCCGAAGCAAGTGCTGCCATCAGCACCTTCTTCGCAAACTTCAACGAGCCTACATTCTGGAATTCGCTGCTATTCCTTTTCATGGGAATGGTTCTCACTCTATGTGTTCAGTCGAGTGCGGCCATAATGGCGATAACGATGATTCTATGCTCCACGGGTGTGTTGCACATAGACCAAGGCATCATGCTGGTGCTAGGCGAGAACATCGGAACGACTATCACGTCGAACATTGTGGCGCTGAAAGCCAACACACCGGCACGAAGGGCTGCCTTCGCTCACCTCGCCATCAATGTCATAGGTGTGACATGGGCAATCGTGTTGCTGCAACCGTTTGTTGACTTCGTATGCAACCTCGAGGGCTTCGATCGCACAATGGCACTTGGAAATGCAGCATCGGCAGCCAATCTCGTTAAAGCCTCATTGGTACTAGCGGCGTTCCACTCCCTTTTCAACATCTTCAACACTTTGCTGCTCATAGGTTTTGTTCGATACATAGAAAAGTTTGTGTGCTGGGTAATTAAGCCGAAGAAGGTTGACGATGAAGAAGACTTCCGCCTGAACTTCATCACTTCGGGCATCATGAAGACTCCAGAACTCTCTGTACTCAATGCACAGAAGGAGATAGTGAGCTTCTCTGAGCGCATGCAAAGCATGTTCTCTATGGTGCGCGAACTGCTTGTTGAGAAAGATGAGGCTAAGTTCAATAAACTGTTCACGAGGATAGAGAAATATGAAAGCATATCAGATAACATGGAACTGGAAATTGCCAAGTATCTCGATGAGGTGGGCGATGCCCATCTCTCTGATGACACGAAGGCAAAAATTCGTGCCAGGCTGCGGGAG
>JAEEGG010017260.1_pt1 | contig 14857 bp, 8 predicted proteins | sample 9134161 | NCBI WGS metagenome assembly JAEEGG01 (sample SAMN16246543, study PRJNA631951) | gut metagenome | biome: gut microbiome; feature: rumen; material: CR-attached | host: Bos | place: Iran: Karaj | collected 2018-10
GCTAAGAAGGCAACCGCTACCACCGCTAAGAAGGCAGCTCCCGCTAAGAAGGCAGCTCCTGCAAAGAAGGCTACCGCTGTTAAGAAGGCAGCTCCTGCAAAGAAGGCTACCGCTGTTAAGAAGGCAGCTCCTGCAAAGAAGGCTACCGCTGTTAAGAAGGCAGCTCCCGCTAAGAAGGCTACCGTAGCTAAGAAGGCACCTGCTAAGAAGGCTGCTAAATAATCTGCAAAGACAGATAATAATCCCGGAGTCATGAGGCTCCGGGATTTTTTTATGAGAAATTAAAGCCTTCATTGTAACTGAAATACTAGTATGCTATAATGACGTCACTGAAATATTTATGTTTTTTTATCGGATATTAATGAAATGATGGAAGAAACTATACAACTGCTGATAATACTGGGAACCGGACTGGCCTTGTTCATCCTGATCAGGATCATATCCAGGAAGAATAAAAAGCTGCATGTAAGATTCATCTGTAATCTTCTCAGAGTGTTCATCGTCATCGGCTGTCTTATCGGTGCTCTGAACGTATATACAGATCTTGAGAAAGCAGCGGCGGCAATACTTACCGGTGGAGGTCTTGTACTTGCAATCCTGAGCTTTGCCGCACAGAAGGTGCTGAACAATATCCTATCCGGAATATCCATATCCTTTTCAAGACCCTTCGATCTTGGAGACAAGATAAAAGTAATGAGCGGAACCTCCGTGCTTGCCGAGGGAACCGTTTCAGACATTACATTAAGACATACCATTATAATGTCGTATTCGGGTCAGTCTTATATCATTCCAAACGGAACCATGAATGAGAGCCTTCTTATTAATGTAAGTTCCAATGACAAGGTCGGCAATTTCCTTGAAGTGACTGTTGGATTTGATGATGATCTGGATAAGGCCATAGATCTTTTTGAAGAAGTGGTCAGAAGTGCGGAATTTGTTGTGGACTGCACAAAGCCTGTTGTGGCCAGGTTTGATGCGGACGGTCCTGTGATAAAGGCCACTGTGTGGACCAAAACATTTGCAGAGAATTACAGTGCATGCGGATGGATAAGAAAGAAACTTGTCGAGGTATACAGGGAGAATAACATTACCATCCCTTATCAGACAGTTACTATAACAAAGTGATCGATAGAGACTTCGTTAATATTTTTAAAGGAGAAGATGAATCATGGAAATGACCCTCAGATGGTACGGTAAGGAATATGATACCGTAAAACTTTGGCAGATCAGACAGATCCCTGGTGTGAAGGGTGTTATTACGACTCTTTACAATAAACAGGCAGGTGAACTCTGGACCGAGGATGAGATCATATCTCTTAAGAAGGATGTTGCTGAAGAGGATATGCATATCGCAGGTATCGAATCGGTCAATATTTCCGATGATATCAAGACAGCGGGTCCCAAGAGAGACGAGCATATAGATAATTATATCAAGACTCTGGAGAATCTCGGTAAACAGGATATCCATATGGTCTGCTATAATTTCATGCCTGTTTTTGACTGGACCAGATCGGAACTTGCGAGAGTAAGACATGATCGTTCCACAGTGCTTGCATATTCACAGGACTCCATTGATGCTATCGATCCCGCCAATATGTTTGATTCCATTAAGGATCAGATGAACGGAACCGTGATGCCCGGATGGGAACCTGAAAGACTCGGTAAAGTAAGAGATCTCTTCGAACAGTACAAGGATATCAATGAAGAGAAGCTTTTTGAAAATCTCGTATATTTCCTGAAGGCGATAATGCCTGTATGTGATAAATACGATATCAACATGGCAATCCATCCCGATGATCCCGCATGGAGTGTGTTCGGTCTTCCCCGTATCATCAACAACAAGGCTAATATCTCAAAGATGCTTTCAGCAGTTGATAATGTACATAACGGACTTACATTCTGCTCCGGATCCTTTGGTACAAATCCTGAGAACGATCTTCCCGATATGATCAGATCCTTTGCGGGACGTGTTCATTTCGCACATGTAAGGAATCTTCAGTTCAATTCATTCTGCCATGAGGACGGAAGTGCGGTTAAGGCATGGACCGGCAAGGATATTCCTGCAGGCAAGCCCGACTTCGAAGAGGCAGCACACCTTTCAAGTGACGGAAGCTTTGATATGTATGAGATAGTAAGAGCACTTTACGAATCCGGATTCAACGGCCCCATCCGTCCCGACCACGGAAGAATGATCTGGGGTGAAGAAGCAATGCCCGGATACGGTCTATACGACAGAGCGCTCGGCGCAGCATATATTAACGGACTTTGGGAAGCTATTGATAAAGCACACGGAGGCGTAAGATGAAACTTTCATTAGAAGGTATCGGTGAAAAGAGTGCGTGGGAGAGCAAGGGATACCATCTTCCCGCATATGATGTTAATGAAGTAAAGGCAAATACAGACAAGGCTCCCAGGTGGGTTCACTTTGGTGCGGGCAATATCTTCAGAGCATATCATGCGCGTCTTGCACAGGAACTCATTGAAAAGGGAAGCATGGATACCGGCATTATCGTTGCCGAAGGCTTTGATTACGAGATAATAGACAAGGCTTATAAGCCCTTTGACAATCTTTCCATACTTGCAATACTTAAATCTGACGGCAAGGTTGAGAAGCAGGTCATTGCATCGGTTTCAAAGTCAGTCAAGCTGGATACAGGTGTTCAGGATGATTATTCATATCTCAAGAGCGTCTTTGAAAACAGCTCACTTCAGTTTGCCACCTTTACCATAACCGAAAAGGGATACAGCCTTAAGGGACCTGACGGACAGTTTACAAAGGCAGTAAGTGAGGATATGACAAACGGTCCCGAAAAGCCTGTAAGCTATATAGGAAAGGTTGCAGCTCTTCTCTATGCAAGGTATGCAGCAGGCAGATATCCCATTGCGATGGTAAGCACCGATAACTGTTCACATAACGGACAGAAGCTTTTTGATGCGATCCATGAATTTGCGGTTAAGTGGTCTGAGAACGGAAAAGCCGATAAGGGATTCCTTGATTATGTTGAGGATAAGGCATCCGTATCATTCCCCTGGTCAATGATCGATAAGATCACTCCCCGTCCCGATGATTCCGTAAAGGATATGATCGCTGCTGACGGTGTTGAAGATCCTGAGCCTGTTATCACCGGGTTCCATACATATGTTGCTCCCTTTGTAAATGCAGAGGAGAGCGAATATCTCGTTATCGAAGATGATTTTCCCAATGGCAGACCTTCACTTGAAGAGGCCGGAGTTATCTTCACAAGCAGGGATACAGTCAATAATGTTGAGAGGATGAAGGTCACTACCTGTCTCAATCCTCTTCATACTTCACTTGCCGTATACGGATGTCTTCTCGGATTCACCAGGATCTCAGAAGAGATGAAGGACGCCGATCTGTCCAAGCTCGTTGATACCGTAGGATATAAGGAGGGACTTCCTGTTGTGACGGATCCGGGAGTTATCTCACCTACAGAGTTCATCGACACTGTTGTCGGAAAGAGACTTCCCAATCCCTTCATGCCGGATACTCCTCAGAGGATCGCATGTGATACCTCACAGAAGATACCCATCAGATTCGGTGAGACCATAAAGAGTTACATCGCAGATCCCTCCAGGAATGTCAGTGATCTTAACGCCATTCCTCTTGTGCTTGCAGGATGGCTCAGATATGCAAAGGGAATCGATGACAACGGAGCAGAATTCGAGTGCAGTCCCGATCCCATGCTGGCAGGTATTCAGGACAGTCTTAAGGGTCTTGAATTCGGAAGCACTCTTGATGCGGAAGAGGTAAGAAAGGTTCTTCTTCCCATACTTAAGAATGAGACTATTTTTGCAACGGACCTTGAAAAAGCCGGACTTTCCGACAAGGTCATCGCATACTTCATTAAGCTGATGTCAGGAAAGGGTGCCGTAAGAAGCACACTTCATGAGGCGCTTAACTGATATTAACTTTCCTTAGGATATTCCGGAAAATGCACAGATGTATCCGGAACAGAGGCAGCGGAGCATGAGAGGAGATAATCATGGATGAACTTAAACTTCCCAGATTGCTGACAGATGGTGCTGTAATTCAAAAGAATAAACCGGTTCATGTATGGGGATGGGATGAACCCGGACTCAGAGTGGACTGTGTTCTTACTGCCCATTATGAGAACGGACAGGTGGAAGAGGACGTGGATTACAAAGCGTTCTGTACTGTTTCGGATGAGGGCAGCTTCTCTGCGTTTCTTCCGGCTTTTGAACCCGGGCTGTCATTTACTCTTAAGGTAAGTGATGAGAAGGGCAATTCGGTAACCGTTAAAGATCTTGTGACAGGAGCTGTCTGGTTTGCTTCGGGACAGTCCAATATGGATGTGACTTTTGACAGGATAAAGGATAACTATCCTGAGGTCATAGCCGCATCAGAGAACAGTCTGATAAGATTTTTCGATATCACATCGGATACCGAGTACTCCGGACCCCTGGATGATCCCAGGACAGGTGAATGGAAGTGCGCTAAGCCTGAGAACATGTACACTATCTCCGGAAGCTGTTATTTCTTCGCAAAACGCATGAATGATAAGCTTGGCATACCTGTCGGAATAGTACATGCAAGTCTCGGCGGATCTCATATTTCATCATGGGTCAGCAAAGAGATGCTTGCAGATTATCCGGAGCTTATAGAAGAGTCTGAGAAATACGGAGATCCCGAATACAGGGAAAGTGTGATACGTAATAATGAAAAGCTTTCTTCCGAATGGTTTGCGGAATGCGAACAGGGAGATCAGGGAAGGAGCGAAAACTGGAATGAAGGAATACCGGAAGACGGACGCGGTAAGATGAACCTTCCCACATTTTTCGCTGATGCCGGTCTGGAGGGATTCGTAGGAACCATATGGCTTGAGAAGAAGTTCACTGCCGGTGAGATGTTCGCCGGAAAGGCTGCAAAGCTCTGGCTGGGAACCATAACGGATACGGATGAAGCGTATGTCAACGGAACCTTTGTCGGCACCATTGCATATCAGTATCCTCCGAGAAAATACAATATTCCTGAAGGCGTGATCAGGGAAGGTGAGAACATAGTTGTACTCCGCATCAGGGTAGACGGAGGCTGCGGAAGGGTCACTCCCGGTAAGAGGCTTATGATCTTCAATGACCTCTGTAAGGCTGATCCCTGGAGCGATGAGCTTCCGGAAGGTGCCATAGATCTTTCCGGTGAGTGGGAGTACAGGATAGGATGTACCATGGATAAGAATCCTCCTGCTACAGATCCTATCAACTGGCATCCCATGGGACTTTACAATGCCATGACCGCTCCCTGCACCCCATATCCCATTGAGGGTATCATCTGGTATCAGGGTGAATCGGATGCATATATGACCGATGAGTATGTGGAACTTACAAGGATCCAGGTAGAAGGATACAGAAAGCTCTGGGGTGATGAGAATATCCCCTATATACTTGCCCAGCTGCCTAATTTTACCGATGGCCTTTCTCCTTCCGAAGATGGAAGCAAAGGCGGATGGGATGAGTTCAGGGAAGCACAGAGGAAGATAACTGAGACTGTTCCCGGAACATACATGACCGTGAACATGGATTCGGGTGAGGACAACGATCTTCATCCCATGAACAAGTCAGCTGTGGGAAGCAGATTCGCTGATGTTGCTCTTGATCTTCTTTATCCCGGAGTCTGTGACAGACCTTCACAGGGACCTGCAGTAAGTGGCGTGACCTGTGAGAAGACCGACAATGGATATGAGATAGTAATGAGCCTTTCAAATGTTGGTGACGGCGCTGTGGCTTATTCTCCCGATGCCAAAAAGAGAGGTGCGATCAGGGATTTCTCTGTGGTATGCGGTGAGAAGATCGTTCCTTCCGTGGCGGAGCTTGCAGATGATTCCCATATCAGGATACTTTTTACAGGTGAGGAAAAACCTGACGGATTAAGATATCTTCAGAGAAATACCTACATAGGGGAGATGATATATAATACTTCCTCTGAAACAGGTGAAAAGAAGCCCTGCAAACTCATGGCTCCTTTCATCATGAAAATTTAACATTGATTTATCCTGAAACTCTATATTACATTAATGACACGGGTACTTTTATCCGTGTCATTTTTTATACTTATCACACAACTGAAATATATGATGTGCCGGTTGTGTGGATGTTTTTATAACAGGTCGATTGACCGGGAGAAGCTATGAGATATTTATTTAATAAGGGATGGAAGTTCCTGGAGACAGACACAAGCACGGAGTATGACGCAGCCGTCAGCAGGAGGGAAGAGTTTAAGAGTGTGCAGATCCCTCACGACTGGCTTATATACGATTCCACGGATCTGTACAGAACAGGCAGGGGATGGTACATAAGAGAGCTCATTCTCGATGTGAAGAGCGGAAGGTATTTTCTTGAATTCGATGCTGTATATATGGACAGCGCAGTATACGTAAACGGAAGTAAGGTGTGCGAGTGGAAGTACGGATACTCAGCCTTTGACTGTGATATCACAGAGTTCCTGCACGAAGGCAGCAATCTGATAGCGGTAAGTGTCACATATATATCCCCCAACAGCAGATGGTATTCGGGAGCGGGAATTTACAGGAATGTCCACATTCGTAATACAGGGGAGACTTATATAGCAAGGGACGGTGTGTACGTCTCAACCCGTAATGATAACGGTAAGAGGATCCTTCACATTGAAACAGAGGTTAAGGGAGAAAAGAGTGATGATGCTGTCCTCACATATTCCGTTACCGATATGGAAGGAAAGGAAACTGCGGTAAACAGACTTTCCGATAATGATCTTGAGATCATTGGTCCTCATATGTGGGATATAGATGATCCTTATCTGTATACCCTTAAGGTATCCATGTCTGCAGGCTCTGACAGGGATGAAGAAACAGTAAGATTCGGAATACGTGATATTAAGTATGATCCTGAGAAAGGCTTCCTCCTTAACGGAAGAAAGGTCAGGCTGAACGGTGTATGCGAGCATCATGATCTTGGTTCGCTGGGAGCTGCTTTTAATAAGTGCGCCATGAAGAGAAAGCTTACAATGCTCAGGACCATGGGAGTGAACGCGCTGCGCACATCACATAACATGCCTGCCCCTGAGGTCCTCGATCTTTGTGATGAGATGGGCTTTGTTGTGATGAGCGAAGCCTTTGATATGTGGTACAGGCCCAAGACAGATCATGACTATGCAAGATTTTTCAAAGAATGGCATGAGAGGGATATAAGAAGCTGGGTAAGACAGGACAGAGATCATCCCTCCGTGATCATGTGGAGCATAGGAAATGAGATCTATGATGTACATGCGGATGCAAATGCTCCGGAGACTGTACAGCATCTCATTGACGAAGTAAAGAAGCACGATCCATATGAAAACGGAGTATGCACCTTCGCATCCAATTACATGGCATGGGAGGGCGGCAGAAAGTGCGCGGATGTGCTGAAACTCGTAGGATACAATTATGCCGAGAATCTTTACAGGGAACATCACGAGCTCCATCCCGACTGGGTAATCTACGGAAGCGAGACGGAATCACTTGTTCACAGCCGCGGAGTATATAAGTTCCCTCTTTCCGTAACGAAGCTGTCAGATGTTGATGAGCAGTGTTCCTCTCTCGGAAACTGCAATACAAGCTGGGGCGCCAAGAGCATAGAGGCATGTATCTGCCAGGACAGGGATATGGACTTTTCCGCAGGACAGTTTCTCTGGACCGGATTCGACTATATCGGTGAACCTACCCCGTATCACACCAAGAATTCATATTTCGGCAATATAGATACCGCAGGATTCCCCAAGGATTATTATTATGTATTCAGGTCCGCATGGACTGATCCCGTAAAGGATCCCATGGTACATATCTTTCCTTACTGGGATTTCAATAAGGGACAGTTGATCGATGTAAGAGTATGCTCCAATGAAGACTCGGTGGAACTGTTTCTGAACGGTACCAGTCTCGGAAAGCAGACTCTTACTCATGCTCCGGGATCGGGTGATCATATTCTCGCTGATTACCGAGTGCCGTATGAAGAGGGATGTCTCGAAGCAGTGGCATATGATAAGGACGGAAATATCACAGCAAGAGATGTTGCAAGCTCCTTTGGAGAAAGTGCATCCATTCAGATAGATGTAAGCAGCGAGACAATGCGTGCCGGAAGCGATGATCTTATCTTTGCCGAGATATCGGTACTTGATGAGGCCGGTAATCCCGTCAGAAATGCATGCAACAGGGTGAAGGTTGATGTATCCGGAGCCGGAAGGCTTGTAGGTCTTGATAACGGTGACAGTACGGACGAGGACTCATACAAGGCAGTCAGCAGGAGACTGTTTAACGGAAAGCTTCTTGCTATCATCGCACCCTCTGACAGTGAAGGAGTAGTAAGTCTTAAGGTTTCATCCGAGGGACTTATGGACTGCGAAGTTAAGCTTCAATGCGAAGGGGCTGATGATGCAGTCGTATCTCCTTTTGATAAGGGAACGGAGCTTTTCCTTGAAAAAAATGAAGCACGTAAGACTCTGCTCGGCGCGGATGAAGAGATACCTGTAAGAAAGATCGTGATAACAGCGGGTGACCGCGAGCTTACACCTGAGAAAAAAGAGGTCACTGTCAGAGCTCACATTCTTCCTGAAAATGCTACAGACAGGGATATCATATATAATGCTGTATCCGATAAGGGTGTTCCGGTCAATTTCGTAAAGCTTACACCCGGTGAAGGCGAGGTTAAGATAGAGGCACTCGGTGACGGAGATTTCAGACTGAGATGTATGTCCAGATCCGGAAGCAGATCCATCAGAGTTATCTCGGAACTTGAATTTTCGGTTAAGGGAGTTGGTCCTGCGTTCCTTGATCCCTACGGATTCATCTACGGAAGTGCATATACTTACTCTGAAGGCGAGATCGGTGCAGGTAACGAGATGGGATTTGCATCGGCCAGAAATGCAAGATCCCTCGTAGGATTTGATAATATAGATTTCGGTCCCATTGGTTCCGATGAGATAACCATCCCTGTATTTACACTGAACGGTGATGCTTATACTTTCAGGGTATATGACGGCATTCCCGGAAATGGAGGAAATCTTATCGGGGAGTTCGTATATCAGAAGCCTTCGATATGGAACACATATCAGGAGGATACCTGGAAGTTCGATAAGATGCTTAAGGGTATATGCAGCCTTTATTTTGAATTCAGTGATAAGATGCATATCAAGGGATTTGGTTTTAAGAAGTATGAAAAGGCATTCGTCCGTCTTGATGCTTCCTCCGCGGATGAGATATATGGAGATGACTTTAAGATAAACGGCGGACTTGTTGAGGGCATCGGCAATAATGTATCACTGGAATTCTCCGGAATGGACTTTGGTGAAAACGGAGCAACAAGGCTGTCCGTAAGAGGTCTTGCACCCAAGGACAATACCATCCATGTAAGATTTACCAAGGGCACTGATGAGATCAAGAACATAATCGAATTCAAAAAATGCGATGAGATGAGTGAGCAGACATTTGAATTTGAGAAGATCACAGGCTCCGGAAATGTATCATTTGTATTCCTGCCCGGAAGCTGCTTTGATTTTGAGTCCTTCAGATTCTCATGATCACAGAACGAAAAAATACACTTAAAAGAAAAGGGCCGGCGCTTTGAAAAGCGTCAGCCCTTTTTATCATTCTTTTTCAATGGGTGCAAGAGCAGGCCTGGATGTATAGCGCCTGTTCATCTTCCTGTATTCGGAGGGTGTACAGTTCTTATAGGACTTGAATACCCTGTTGAAGGTTGATAATGACTTAAAGCCCGACTGAAGAGCCACATCAAGTATTGAAAGGTCAGGCTGGTTTAAGTACATCTCTGCCAGAAGGATCCTCTTTTGTGTCAGATATTCGTAACAGGATACATGTGCGAATTCCTTAAAGAGTCTGGCAAAGTGGAACCTTGAGAATCCTGCCATCTCGGCAAGTGCATCCATGTCTATATCCTCGGTGCAGTGCTCGGAGATGTAGTTGCATACATCCATGAACCTTCCGATGTATTCCTTGTTCTTGGCAGATGACCTTCCGTGCTGGGGGACCCTTTCCTCCATGCAGCTTCTTCCCACATCCACCATGAAGCGTATAAGCAGAGAGTATATCGCAGCACCTGCATAGGGCTGCTTTCCTTCATATTCCTTCCTTGTCTGGTCGAGATAATACTTGAGCCTGTCGGCAAGTTCGGGATTTTCTTCCCTGCGGATAATGATACATTCACCCAGGGAGTGTAGCAGGCTGTTTAAGGAAGTTACATTACCGATCAGGTTATAGTCGAACATGATGATCAGTCTCTTACCGTTTTCCGGTGCGTAGAGCCTGTGGAGAGTGCCCGACATGATAACGGCAACGTCCCCGGGACTGATGGTGAACTTCTCCGTACCTACTTCTACCGTATAGTCATTTTCAGTGGGTGCGATTATCTCCGTTGCGGTATGCCAGTGCAGGGGATAATCTTCGGCTATATCGTTATGATACAGTCTTACACCCTGAATCTCTTCATATTTCACGGTCTCGCGGCCGTGTTCCAATACAGGGAGCATATGAACCTTCCTTTGATCAGCGTGAATACTTTTCATAATGATTTTAATTCTATTTGTCGGAAATTAAAAGCAAAATGTGAAAACTAATCCGCAAAATTAAGTTAGATTAGATATTTTTATGTATATACGATGAAGTTGTATCATCCACCTCTGCCAGTGGGCAGTTGCCAATTTTAAGGAGAGAAAACTATGGATCTTGTTAATGATCAGGCCAAGATCGAAGCGTTCCGAAAGAGAGCTGAGGAACTTGTTTCGAAAATGACTCTTGAAGAAAAAGTATCACAGACCCTTAATCATGCTCCCGCGATCGAACGCCTTGGTATAAAGGCTTATGACTGGTGGAATGAGGCTCTTCACGGTGTTGCAAGAGCCGGAACGGCTACCGTTTTTCCTCAGGCAATAGGACTTGCCGCTGCCTTCGATGAGGATCTCATGGAGGAACTCGGTGATGTTGTCTCAACAGAGGGAAGGGCAAAGTTCAATATTCAGCAGAAATTCTCTGATACCGACATCTATAAGGGACTCACCTTCTGGGCACCCAATGTTAATATTTTCCGTGATCCCAGATGGGGAAGAGGACAGGAGACATATGGAGAGGATCCTTATCTTACATCAAGGCTTGGTGTCAGATATATAAAGGGTCTTCAGGGACATGATGAGGATCATCTGAAGGCTGCTGCATGTGCCAAGCATTTTGCGGTTCATTCAGGTCCCGAGCCGGAAAGACATCATTTCAATGCAATAGCATCAAAACAGGATATGCGTGAGACTTATCTCCCTGCATTTAAGGCTGCCGTACAGGAGGCACATGTAGAGACCGTGATGGGTGCTTATAACCGTACCAATGGAGAGCCCTGCTGCGGATCCAAGACGCTTCTCAAGGACATTCTCAGGGATGAATACGGTTTCAAGGGACATGTGGTATCCGACTGCTGGGCGATCAAGGATTTTCATACAGGGCATATGGTGACATCGGATGAAGTGGAATCCGTAAGCCTTGCCATGAACAATGGATGCGATCTTAACTGCGGTGACCTCTTTGTATATCTTAAGGATGCGGTTGAGCAGGGCATGGTCAGGGAAGAAAGACTGGATGAAGCCCTCGTCAATCTCTTTACCACCAGGATGAAACTCGGAATGTTTGATGGTGAGAAGACCGCCTTCGATAACATAACAATGGCTGAAGTCGACAGCAAGGCTCACAGAAAGCTGAATCTTGATACATCGGCTAAGACACTGGTGTTACTTAAGAATGACGGCATTCTTCCCCTTGATAAGAGTAAGATCAGGACTGTCGGTGTTATAGGTCCCAATGCGGATTCAAGGCGAGCTCTTGTGGGTAACTATGAAGGAACCGCTTCCAGGTATGTTACGGTTCTCGAGGGACTTGAGGATTATCTCGGAGATGATGTTGATTTCAGATATTCGGAAGGCTGTCATCTTGTAAAAGACAGACTCAGCGGGCTCAGTACGGGTGATGACAGGATATCCGAAGTTAAGAGCGTATGTGAAGACAGTGATGTGATATTTGTGGCTCTCGGCCTTGATGCCGGTGTTGAAGGTGAAGAGGGCGACGCCGGTAACGAATTCGCCAGCGGAGACAAGATCGATCTGAAACTCCCCGGACTTCAGCAGGAGGTTCTCGATGTTGCAATCTCCAGCGGTAAGCCTGTGATACTTCTCCTTCTGGTAGGAAGTGCGCTTGCTGTCGATGATTCCGGAATTAATGCGGTTATCCAGTGCTGGTATCCCGGAGCAATGGGCGGAAGGGCGATAGCTGAGACTGTTTTTGGAGACAGGAACTTCGAAGGAAAGCTCCCCGTTACATTCTACAGGACCACTGCGGAACTTCCCGACTTTACCGATTATGCCATGAAGGGCAGAACTTACAGATATATGACAGGTGAAGCGCTTTATCCCTTTGGATACGGACTTTCATATACCTCATTTGAGTATTCGAATGTAAAAGCGGATAAGACAGTGGCTGATGACGATGGCATCACCATAGATATGGATGTCACCAATAAAGGAAACGTGGACGGAAGAGAAACCGTTCAGGTCTATGTCAAGGTAAACGGCGTTGAGAATGCTCCTAACTATCAGCTTAAGGGCTTTAAGAAGGTGGCTGTGAAGGCAGGTGGGACAGAGCATGTTTCAATCACGCTTTCAAAGGACAGTTTTGGACTCTTTGATACCGACGGAAAGTTCGTCATACCTTCGGGCAAGGCTATTGTTTATGTCGGAGGACAGCAGCCTGATGCAAGGAGCGAGCAGCTCCTTGGCAGGAAGGTGACTCAGATGGAGATCACCATCCCCTGACGGGACGGTATTATGATAGCGAAAACAGGTTGCATGTATGCAACCTGTTTTCGTTATCCTGAAAATGTGGTAGAATAAATTGATAAAAAATATTCTCAGGAGAATAAATGGACAGGGAACATATTAAAGCTAAACTGTATGATTATTTCTGCAAGATGGCAGGGATTGTTTCCTATACCAGTTACAGGGATGATGAGACCTCCGATGAGTTCGTGAAGATGTTCAGGATCGGCAGGGTTGTGTTTACCGAGTATCCCAATGCCCATGCCGAAATTGAGAATAAGCCGTCCAGTCAGACTTTCCGTCATGACTGCGGATCCATCAACGAGGATGACTGTGTTGCCAACCGTTCGGTCATGTCCAACGGATCTGTCATCACTATAGTTGTATATCCCGTAAAGGGTTATACATGGAATGATGAAGAAAAGGAATTCGTCAGAGGATTCCTTCTCGTTATGTCAACCATAAAGAGCCGTATACGTATGAAAGAGATAATCGATTATACAGTTTATCATGAACTGGAACTTGGTTTTTATAATTCACTGTACATGACCAGGATGATGGATATGGTAATGGATCTGGGCATCATGGATCAATATACCATTATCTTTATTAATCTTGTCAATCTTTCCGGACTCAATTCACTCCTGGGGCGCAAAGAGACTGATAAGGTTATCCAGAAGTTCGCTGACATCATTAACGGAAAGCTTGAGTCTCCGGAATGCATGTGCAGGATGGGTGGAGATAATTTCTGCATACTTGCAAGAAGTGTGAAGACGCAGGAACTTCTGGACATACTTGTGGGTGTCCATATAGAAGTTGAGAATGCGGATGTATCAGTTGTAAGGCTCGGTGCTTACTGCGGAATATATAACTGTACCGGTAAAGAGGGCAGCTATAACGAGTGCATGGATAATGCACAGGCATCGATGCTGATGGTCAAGCATGCCAGAAGCGGTCAGATCCAGTATTATGATCAGTCCATGATGGATATAATGACCAATATCAGACGGATAGAATCCAGCTTTAAGGCTGCCGTCAGAAATGAAGAATTCAAGGCGTATTATCAGCCTAAGGTTGATCTGAACACATACAGACTTGTGGGAGCCGAGGCTCTCTGCAGGTGGATCAGGGACGGAAGTCCGGTCGTTATGCCGGATCAGTTTATCTCGGTTCTTGAGAGAAGCAAGAGAGTATGTACGCTTGATTATTATATACTTGAGCATGTGTGTCAGGATCTGTCTGAATGGATCGGAAAGGGATTGCCGCCTATAAAGATTTCCTCCAATTTCTCGAGAAAGCATCTTCCCAATCCGAACTTTGTGAAGGAAGTTACTGAGATTGTTGATAAGTATAACGTTCCCCACTCACTCATAGTGATCGAAGTTACCGAAACCACATCGGAGGCGGACACCAAGAGACTCAGAGAGCTTGTTGATGAGTTCGCAGAACAGGGATTTGAGGTGTCTGTGGATGATTTCGGTGTCGGCTATTCGTCCATGAGCATGATCAAGGATATTCCCTTCAGTGAGATCAAGATAGATAAGAGTTTCCTTGATAATGCCGATGTCAGTGAACGCGATGCGAAAATGATGAAGCATATAATATCCATTGCCACTGATTTTAAGATGTCTACCATTGCTGAAGGTATTGAAACGGAAAGCCATATAAAGCTCCTCAAGGAGTATGGATGCTTCCAGGGACAGGGATATTATTTTGACAAGCCTATGCCCAAGGATGAATTCGAGAAGGTGCTTATCTCACCCGATTACACTGAAAAAGGATTCGTAATAGTTTGATGAGGTAGCGGTATGAAGAAGTCAGCAGTAAGATTAACATTTGCCACGGCAGCTACGCTGGCGGGCGCGATGATCGGACTTGGCGGATGTCAAAACCGGAACGATGAACCTCAGGTCACTGTTTACGGGCCACCCGAATGGTTTGAGGAAGAACAGGATGAACCTCAGACCGGTGTCTACGGACCGCCCGAGTGGTTTGAGGAAGAAC
>JAEEGG010017262.1_pt1 | contig 14856 bp, 9 predicted proteins | sample 9134161 | NCBI WGS metagenome assembly JAEEGG01 (sample SAMN16246543, study PRJNA631951) | gut metagenome | biome: gut microbiome; feature: rumen; material: CR-attached | host: Bos | place: Iran: Karaj | collected 2018-10
CCTTCTGTACCTCTGCAACAGCGTGGAGCGCAAGTGTGGTTTTACCTGAGGACTCAGGTCCGTAAATCTCAATAATTCTGCCCTTGGGAAGACCGCCTATGCCGACTGCCGCATCAAGTGCGATTGAGCCTGTCGAAACAGCCTCAATATTAAGTCCGTTATTGCCCAGACGCATAATTGCGCCCTCGCCGTATTTCTTTTCTATCTGCGCAAGAGCCGTGTCAAGCGCCTTCTTTTTATTTTCGTTAACCGATGTTGTCTTAGCTGCCATATTCAGATTACCTCTCAATCGTACAAATGTTCGTTTTTCTAAATTATATATTATCTTTACGCAAATTGCAAGTGTTTTTTTGAAATTATTATAAAAAGATTTCAAAGTGTCCGAACAGAGCAAATTTGAGTTTGTAGGGGTAACTAAATCGTAGGGGCGACCATAGGTCGCCCGTAGTTTACATATTATTTGACGGGCGGGCAATGCCCGCCCCTACGGATTACGCCCCGATAAACTCCGAATGGTCGGAACGGTTTCTCATTATCGGCAGACAGGAAAAAACGCCCGTCATACGACGGGCGTGGATTTCTTCTCTTAAACTTAGGCTCTGGTAACCTTGCCTGAACGAAGGCAACGAGTGCAAGCATAAACTCTTTTAGGAGAGCCGTTTACGATTGCCTTAACTCTTTTTACATTAGGCTTCCATGTTCTGTTTGAGCGTCTGTGTGAGTGAGAAACCTTGATGCCGAACTTGACATCTTTTCCGCAGAATTCACATTTTGCCATAGTGCGTGGCACCTCCTTTTAACGATTAGCAGGGAATATAATAACAGAATTGTTTAATAAAATCAAGTCTTTTTTACAAAAATCTTGATTTTTTTGGTTTTATCGGTTTGAGTTACACAATTTGTCAATCGGTAATGCAGGCATCACTGTCGACAGAGTATATGCTTATATTGTCAAAATACATAGTATTCTGCCCTGCGTTTCCTGCACCTAATGCCAACCATTCGGGCGTTGCGGAAACTGCCTGATATCCGTCGGGGTTGAGAACGTTGCCGTCAACGCTTACATAGAATTTATAATCACTTGTATCCAGCACCATTTTCAGATGATACCAGTTTCCGTTCGTGTATGTAAGGTCGGTATTTATGACAGTTGTGGCGTCCTCGGTGCCGTAACGGAAGCCGTTATTTCCAAGCCCGAATCTGCATACGGAATGTGTCCAGCCGCCGCCTGCCTGATTGGATGCGAAGAGTACGTCTCCCGGTGAGGTGCCCGCAACGGGCTTGACATCGGCTTCAAACACAAGATACTGTCTTTCATCGGGTGTGAAGCTGTATCTGATTTCGGAAGCCCAGCCCGAGGAGCCCTGAAGCTGTAATACATTTCCGTCGGAGCCGTCAGCCTGCTGAGCGGTTATGACCTTCTGATTGCCGTTTCCCGTGCCGTCATACTGCACAGTGTACGGAAGTGCCGAAGATGAAACCGTTGCGCCGTTTGCATAGCTTTCAAAATCATCCGAGTATATATAAGTCGGCGGCATTGACGCCTTGTTTATAACCTTGTCAAGGCAGAACAAATCAAACGCATCAACCGCTTTGTCGGAATCCACATCCGCACAGTAATACTGCTGAGTGATTATCGTGCCGTTGGGATAGTTATCCTTTATGCCGTCATATTCACTTGTCAGATATCTCTTATCAAGCAGGTTTGCGGGAGTGTTATTGTCAACCGCTATGCCCGAAATATAGGCTGTAATCATAGCGTAGTCGGCAAGTTCGACCTGACCGTCCTGATTGACGTCGCCCTTTTTGTTGTATACCGAATAAACGTATCTGTCAACCTCTGCCGCATCAAAGCCGTCAATTACGCCGTCGAGGTCGTAGTCGGCAGCGGTTTGCTGGACTTCGGTCATATTTCCGAGTGAACCGACAGAAGCGCTGAGGATTGCATCTATATCGTCAAAAGCAATTGCTCCGTCGGAATTCATATCGCCCATGTAATGCTTGGTTGATGCGTTCGTCCAGTACGTGTCGCCTCTTGTGTCCTTGAAGCAATAGTAATCGGTCAGGGCATTACAGTATGCAAACACACGGTCAGTACCGATAGTATCTACGGTATCGGGAATGACAATGCTCCTGAGGTTGGCGCAGTTGTAGAATGAAAGATTGCCGATTTTTGTAAGTCCTTTGGGAAGTCTGACGCTCTGCATTGAGCATCCCATAAACGAACAGTACTTCAATTCGGTAACCGTATCGGGTATAACGAGGTCGGTTACAAGCTCATTGTCAAGATAGAGATTGCGTCCGGTTTCCAGCGGGTTTGCATAATATCCGCCGCCCCCGCCGAACTGAACGTTGCACCACGCTTCAAGGTCGGTAATATATGTGTTGCAGTTGCTGCAGCTGCCAAACGCATATTCTTCGGTCTTTGTTATGCTTGCAGGGAAATATACGCTTGTCATATTCTTACAGTTATTGAATGCGTTACCCTTGATTATCTGAACGCCCTCCTGAATTACCGCGGTAGTAAACTTTCCGTCGGCAAAGGCATACGGAGCGATTTCGGTAATGCTTCCGGGGATCGTTACGTTGTTCGCAAGTCCCGTGAACGCAAACTGTTTAAGCTGAGTAACAGTACTCGGAATTGTAATGTCGGATAAGACGTTGTTTACATAAAGGTTGTGTCCGTAATACAGAGGATTTGAAGTCTGATTCCCGAACTGAATGTCGCACCATTTTTCAAGGTCGGTTATATATATGGCATTCAGACTGCTGCAATTATAGAATGCGTTGTTGCCTACGTTTGCAAGCGAATTGCCGACTGTTACGCTCTGAAGTCCCGAGCAGCCGTAAAAAGCGTCGTTGCTTATTGTTGTTACGTTATCGGGAACGGTAAGACTTGTTAATCCCGAGCAGTTGTAAAACGCGTACGAATTAATTACCGAAACCGTGTTCGGAATTACCAGATCCGTTATCTTGTTATTTCCGAGGTAAAGATTCTTAGCATAGTACAGCGGGTTTGAAGAATTGTTCGGGAACGTGATATTGCACCACGCAGCTAAATCGGAAATGTGAACCTCTTTAAGCTTATCGCAACTTGAGAAAACACGGTCGTTATGTATCGAGGTCAGCGTACTCGGAACGGTGATGCTTTCAAGGTTTGTGCAGTAATAGAAAGCGAGTCTGCCTATGCTTGTAACACCTTCGGGAATTGTTACGGTTTTAATACACGAAGCTCCCATAAATGAGCAGTATTTAACTTCCGTAACCGTATCGGGTATTACAAGGTCGGTTACAAGATTTCCGTTGAGATAAAGATTATGACCTGTTTCCAGCGGGTTGGCGTAATATCCGCCGCTGTCGCCGAACTGAACATTGCACCAAGCTTTCATGTCGGTGATGTAAGTGCTGAGCTTACTGCAATAGTTGAAAGCGTAATTCTCTGTAACGGTAATTGTAGTCGGGAAATAGATGCTTGTCATCTGTCTGCATTCACCAAAGGCATTTCCGTTGATTCTCTGAACGCCTTCCTGTAATGTTGCGCTCGTAAGCTTGCCGCCGTAGAAGGCATAAGAGCCGATTGTCGTAACGTTGCCGGGAATAATGACGTCGTTTCCGAGTCCTGCAAACGAATACTGTTTAATCTGTGAAATTGTTGTCGGAACGGTAACGGTCGAAAGAACGTTATTTATATAAAGATTGTGAGCGTAGTAAAGAGGATTTGAGTTCTGATTTGAAAACGCAATATCACACCACGCTTCAAGGTCGGTTATATAAACCGCATTCAGCCTGCTGCAATTATAGAATGCGTTGTTGCCTACGCTCGCAAGCGAATCACCGACCGTTACGGTTTCAAGATTGGTGCAATTGTAGAATGCATCATTATTAACCGTTGTAACACCGCCTGCAAATGTCAGATTAACAAGTGAAGTACAGCCGTAAAAGGCACAGGAATTAACGGTTGTTACAGTTGACGGAATTGTAATATCCGTAGCAAGAGTGTTTCCGATATAAAGATTTTTTGCCAAGTAAAGCGGATTTGCGCTGTAGCTTGCAAAGGTGATATTACACCAGTCCGCAATGCTTGTGGTGTGAACGGCGTTGAGCTTATTGCAGCCATAAAAAGTATCTCTGTTGCTGATGCTTGTCAGGGTTGAAGGAAGTGTAATGCTTTCAAGGTTTGAGCACGATCTGAATGCATATTGATTTATAGTTGTCAATCCCTCGGGAAGAACAATGCTTTTCATTGTTTGGCAACCGTCAAACGCACCCGCCGAAATACCTGTTACGCCGTTGGGAATAACAATATTCTCTGCGAGTATATAATCGTTTTCGGAACTGTCATAGATATAGAGAGTATGCGCTCTTTCCATTGGGTTTGAATAATAACCGCCGCCGTTGTTAAAATCTATTGCGCACCACGCAGCTAAATCCTTTACATACGTAACGACTTTATTGCAATTGTTGAATGCATATCCGCCAATCGAGGTTAAACCTGTCGGAATATATATTTTTTCAAGATTGGTACAACCGTTGAATGCATTGCTGCCTATTGTCTGAACCGAGTCGGGAAGGTCAATTTCCGTAATTGCGGAACAGCCTTCAAACGAGTTCGGTCCAATAATTCCAACGGAATTGCCGAAGGTAACGCTTGTCAGGTTGGTACAGTTACGGAAAACATGGTTGGAAATCGTTGTCAGAGTGTCCGGAAGCACTATGCTCTGAAGATTTGTATTTCCGCTGAATGTGTACTGACCGATAGAAACAACATTGTATCCGTCAAGCGTTGACGGAACGGTAACGTCCGTATCCGAGCCGAGATAAGCGCTTGAGCTTGTGCTGCCCGAATAGATTATCGCATCATTATTCTCGTTAAGGTAGTACATCCATTCGCCGTCCTGACTTGTATAATAGTCAACCGCCGAGGATTCAACCGCCGTAAACGGTAATGCCGCCAATACAAGTATCAGCGACAGAAGAATTGATAACGCCTTTTTCATAGTAATTCCTCCGTTTGTATTAATGGGGAACGTGCCGGGAATATGCGCCAAGAATATAAAAATATATTTAATCATTTTAATTATACCTTAGACGCTTATACCCTGTCAATAAAAAAAAGCCGACGGAAATCCGTCGGCTTTAATGCTTATTCAATTACAGAACGTAGATTATTACGTTTCTCGAACCCCAGGCGTAGCACTCCTGAGAAGTGTTCATATAAAGGTCAACCGTAAACTTGCCCTTATTTACAAATCCGCCCGTATCAGCAGCTATGCAATAGCCGTAAACGATACCGTCGGTCGATACTATCCACAGCTCCGTTCCGTAGGGGAACTGATTGGGATTAACTGCGATATGACCGGGCATGGCAACTCTGCCCGAAGCGGTCTTTGCGCCCGCCTTTGCGGTGTATGCAGCAGCCTTGCCGGTTACGATGCTCTTGTATGATGTGGGAACACCGTTTTCAATCTTGATTCTCGAAGGCACGGCAAGCTCCGAAATCATTGTTCCGCCGTTCTTGAGCGCGGCAACGGTAACGGGCTTTTCCTTAGTGCCGACCTGAGTAATCTGCGCTATGGGCTCCTTCGTAATCTCCTCGGATTCAACCGTTGAGGAAACGAGCTTGCCGTCAACATACTTATCCTTATACGTTACGTTCTTCTCGCCGTTGATGCCCTTACGGGTAACCTTAGATGTTCCCTTGTAAAGCTCGGCTGAGTTCTCGGTCTTCTTTTCAAAGGCGACGGTCTCGGCAACCGTGCGTGTCTGATAGCTTACACGGTAAACGGTGATTGCCATAGCGTCAGAAAGCTCTGTGTCCTGCGCAGGCTCGGTCTCGTCGTCAGCGCCGAGTGCGATACCCGCCTTGGCTATGGCGTCGGCTACGGTGCCGTTGCCGATAACGACTTCGAGTGTGCTGCCGTCAGCAGTAACGCTAACCCTGTGAGCGGGCTGAACGTTAAGCTTAAGTCCGTCGGTTACAATCGTGTTCTTGGAAAGGTTAACGATTATCTCATCACTCAGGGCAACGCCCTTTTCCTTTAAGAACTCGCCTACGGTACCCGCGAAAACAAGCTTCTCGGTGTTGCCGTTGATATCGGTATATTCAATTGTCGCGGCGCGGTAAACGGTAATATAGCCGTCCTCGCCCTCGGTAAATCCGTCAAGATTTAACTTGTCGTTTTCGGCAAGCTCAATGCCGGCCTGCCTGATTATGGCCTCTGCGTCCGTCTTAAGGGTTGCGACTCTGGTGATGGTCGAGCCCTCATATATATCGACGTTGTGCATAAAGCTCGGGGATGCGGCAAAGGCAGTGCCTGCGCAAAGCGCGGCAATTACCACTACGAGCGCTATAACTCTCATGATGAGAAGGCGTGACGCTCTTATGCTCCCCTTAACCTGTGTAATCATCTTTTTTCTCCTTTTCCGTGAAACGGAACTATGCGTGAAAGACATACTTTCACCATATGGTGCTTGCCATTATAGTTAAGGTTTTAGTGATTGTCAAATATTTCGGGTGGGTGTTTTTGTGCAAATTTCACAAAGCGGATTGGCAATTTCTGACAATTCGACGATTTATGACCTTAATTATTTTTACACGTTAAAGTGAAATCGGTGAATTTTTGTGTAATTGTTAAAAAAATCGGCAGTTTCGGGCTCTGAAAGGTGAACCGAAGTGTCAAAAACGGCGCTTTTTGTCCGCTTTTTAACCGATTTACATATAAAATATATGCAAACGGGCAGATTTTATTCAAAAATTTGGTAAATTTATAAAAATTTTCTCTATTTTGAAAATTCTTCCCCACTTAAGCTAATTTTTAACTAAAAAACCGACAATTTTGTGGGATTGCGAACTTTTTCAAAAAATTAATGGAAATAAAAAAGCAATTATGATAGAATAGGCAGGTAATATTCTGACGGGGAAAAAGTATGAAAAGCTTTGTAATCTCACAAAACGACTCCGGTCAGAGGCTGGACAGGTTCATTCACAAGTCCGTCCCCCTGCTGCCGCAGTCAATGCTTTACAAGTACATACGCACCAAGCGCATCAAGGTCAATTCGAAGCGCGCCGAGATTTCTCAGCACCTTGAGGTCGGCGACACTGTTGATATGTATATCAACGACGAGTTCTTCGCCGAAGCCGAAAAGAAATATGATTTCCTTGACGCGCCGAAATCGCTTAACGTGATTTATGAGGACGCGAACATCCTGCTTCTTGATAAAAAGCAGGGTGTGCTTTGCCATCCCGACGACAAGGAATACGTTGACACACTTATAGGCAGGGTGAAGCGTTACCTCTACGAAAAGGGCGAGTACAAACCCGACGAGGAAAATTCTTTCGTCCCCTCCCTTGTCAACCGTATAGACCGCAATACGGGCGGCATAGTTATAGCCGCCAAAAACGCCGAAGCGCTGAGAATACTTAACGAAAAGATGAAGAACAGAGAGCTTCACAAGTATTACCTCTGCGTCGTAGTCGGCACACCGAAGAATAAGAGCGATACTTTGACGGGCTATCTTCTGAAGGATGAAAAGACGAACACCGTCAAAGTGCTCAAGGCCCCCTGCGATGGCGCAAAGACGGCAAGGACAAAGTACCGCGTTATCGACAGCGTTGACGGTTTGAGCTTAGTCGAGGTCGAGCTGCTGACGGGCAGAACGCATCAGATAAGGGCGCACATGGCGTCGATAGGCTGTCCGCTTCTGGGCGACGGAAAATACGGCAACAACAGGACAAACAAGAAATTCGGCGGTTACAAAAAGCAGCTTTTATATTCCTACCGCCTTGAATTCGATTTTCAGAGCGACGCGGGCGTGCTTGATTACCTTGATAAGAAAAGCTTTGAGGTGCGCGACGTCTGGTTTAAGGAAGAATTCTATTCGCTCGTGTAAAGTGATTTACTTTACACATAAAACGGCATTTTTATTCGTCCGTGAGAGCATATATATAATAGTATAATAACTTTTGAGGTGTTTTGATGTTTGCTAGGGTTACGAGCATAGGGCTTTTCGGTATGGAGTCCTATAAGGTTGAGGTTGAGGCAAATCTGTCATCGGGTTTGCCGCGCTTCGACGTTGTCGGTCTGCCCGACGCGGCGGTCAGCGAGAGCCGTGAGCGAGTCAGGGCGGCGGTGCACAACAACGGATTTGACTTTCCCGTTTCGAGAGTTACTATAAACCTCGCCCCTGCCGACACGCGTAAGGAAGGACCGATATACGACCTGCCGATTTTTATTGCAATACTGAAATCCACAGGTCAGCTTCACGCCGATACCGACGGCTGCGCTTTTCTCGGCGAGTTATCGTTAAACGGCGAGGTGCATTCCGTCAACGGCGTTCTGCCGATGGTAATCAGGGCTCAGAAGGAGCATATCGGAAAAATATTCGTCCCCTATGCCAACCGCCACGAGGGCGCGGTAGTCAAGGGCATCGAGGTCTATCCCGTAAAGAACGTCGCTGAATTGCTCGACCATCTCAACGGAAAGGCTGAGCTTTCACCCGTTTCGGCGGACGATTATATAGAATCAAGCTATGACGATAACCTGCCCGATTTTTCGGACGTCAAGGGACAGTATCAGGCTAAGCGCGCTCTGGAAGTTGCGGCGGCAGGCGGCCACAATATCATGATGATAGGCCCGCCCGGCTCGGGCAAGAGCATGCTCGCAAAGCGCATACCGTCAATACTGCCCGATATGACCTTCGACGAGTCGCTTGAAACGACCAATATATATTCGGTTTCGGGCAAGCTGCCCGAAGGCGTGTCGCTGATGAAACAGCGCCCGTTCCGTTCACCGCATCACACGATTTCCCCCGCAGGACTTTCGGGCGGCGGCACGGTCCCGAGACCCGGTGAAATATCACTCGCTCACAACGGCGTACTGTTTCTCGACGAACTTCCCGAGTTTTCACGGCAGTCGATGGAAATTCTGCGTCAGCCCATCGAGGACGGCAGAATAACCATTGCGCGAGTTGCAGCTACATATTCCTACCCCTGTTCGGTAATGCTTGTGTGCGCCATGAACCCCTGCCCCTGCGGCTTTTTCGGCCATCCGACAAAGAAATGCACCTGTCCGTCAGGCGCGCCGGCAAGATATCTCGCTAAAGTCAGCGGTCCCCTGCTCGACAGACTCGATATTCATATCGAGGTTCCCGCCGTCGATTACGACGAGCTGGCCAGCAAGGAAAAGGGCGAACCGTCAAGCGCAATCAAGGCGCGGGTAAACGCCGCGAGAAAAATACAGCAGCAACGCTTTGAGACGAGCCCGACAACCTGCAACGCAAAAATGAGCTCGGCCGAGACCCGCAGATACTGCAACCTCACCGATGAGGCGTCGGCATTGCTTCGCGATTCGTTTGAACGTCTCGGACTCTCGGCAAGGGCATACGACAAGGTTCTCAGAGTTGCGCGTACCGTTGCCGACCTTGACAGCAGTGGTATAATTAATTCCGAACATATTATGGAAGCGGTCCAGTACAGAAGTCTGGACAGAAAATTCTGGAAGGTTTAAGGAGAATATAAAAGCATTATGTGGTTCTGGTTTTCAATAATAGCGATGATCTGCTGGAGCGGATCGGATTTGTTTTCAAAAATAGGCTGCGCGGACTCACGCGACAAGTACAGCCATCTCAAAATGGTCACGGCGGTCGGCGTTGTAATGGGACTGCACGCGGCGTTTGAGATTTTCGTTCAGGGCGTTGAGATAAACGCGCAGATTATACTCAAATATCTGCCCGTTTCGGCGCTCTACATACTTTCGATGGCGATTGGCTATCTCGGACTTCGCTATATTGAGCTTTCGATTTCCTCGCCTATCTGCAACTCATCGGGCGCGATAGTTGCGATAATCTATTTCATAATCGGCGAGGCTCTCGCCGTTCCGCAGTATATTGCGGTCGTACTGGTAAGTGCGGGCGTTATACTTCTCGGCTTCGTTGAAGCGCACGAGGACGAAGAGCTTCGCGCATTAAGACAGGAAAAGGGCAACTACAAGTATGCGAAAAGCATCTGGGCGATTGCCATACCGCTTATTTACTGCCTGCTTGACGCGGCGGGAACGTTCGCGGACTCGGTAGTGCTTGAAACGCTTGACGAGGATTCTGCAAACGTGGCTTATGAGCTCACCTTCCTTCTTTGCGGTATAGCGGCGTTTGTTTTCGTCAGATTTATTAAAAAGCAGAAATTCCTGCCAAAGGCCGAAGGCCCGAAGTACGCGGGCGCGCTGTTTGAAACTGCGGGACAGTTCGCGTATATCTACGCGCTTGCCGACACCGAGCATGTTGCTATGTCGGCGCCGATAATCTCGGCATACTGCCTGCTGTCGGTAATCTGGGGACGCATTTTCTTAAAGGAAAAGCTCTCGTGGAAGCATTACGCGACCATAGCTCTTGCCATCAGCGGTATAGTGATTTTGGGAATTTACGACGGCTAACAGGCAAAAAAATATCAGCCCCCTCTGAGAGGGGGCTTAATTTTTAATATTCAGTATTACAGCGCGTTATTCGTTGCAACGATATCAACGCCCGTGCCGAGTATGTTCTCGATTACCTTGTCGCCGATTCTTACGGGCGCGGTAAGCGAAACCTTGTTGATTTCCTCCATGCAGTCGAAAAGCATTTCCTTCGGTATAGGAGAAGCTGACTTTACGGGAACTACGGGAAGCTTTGCGCCCTCAACCTTAACGGTGGAGGTAAGCATTCTCTCGGGGTGAGTACACTCCTGACGCGCATACTTGTCGCCGCGCGGACAGGTGTTACCCGTTACGGAAATAACCTCGTTATTGTCGTCGAGCTCGACGGTTATCGCACAGCCTATCGGGCAGGAAACACAAATCAAATCTCTCTTTGTCATAATTTACGCCTCCTCTATCGTAACGGTAATAACGCCGTTTTCGGGTAAAGCCTTGATAGTTTCAAGCTTAATCGGAACGTATTCCATTTCACCGGGAGTCATCTTGTTCTTCTTTTTGGAAGAAATGATTTCGTCGCCGCACTTGACTACAAGCTTGACGTTTCTGAACACTTTACCGACTCTGAAATAGAGCTTAACGTCCTTATCGGTAGCCTTGTTTATTCTCTGCGGAACGATATAGCGTACGCCGTTTTCGCCCTTGGTGGAGATATAACCGCCGTATTCCTTTTCGCCCTTTATGAACTTCGCGGCGCCCTCGCCCGCTATCTGGCTCTCCTCGGTAACGTAGTCAACGAGGTCGTGCACCTGAAGCACGTTGCCGCAGGCAAATACGCCCTTACGTACCGTTTCGCGGTACTCGTCAACGACGGGGCCGTTGGTTACGGGGTCGAGGTCGATGCCCGAATTCTTGGAAAGCTCGTTTTCGGGGATAAGACCTACGGACAGCATAAGCGTGTCGCAGGGTATGTATTCCTCGGTGCCGAGTATGGGTTTGAGATTCTTGTCAACGTTGGCAACGGTTACGCCCTCAAGTCTGTCCTTGCCGTGAGTCTTAACGACTGTGCAGGAAAGACGAAGCGGAATACCGAAGTCCTCAAGGCACTGAACGATATTTCTCGTCAGACCGCCCGAATAGGGCATCAGCTCGCATACCGCCTTGACCTTGGCGCCTTCAAGCGTCATACGGCGCGCCATAATAAGGCCGATATCACCCGAGCCGAGGATTACGACCTCATGACCGGGCATATAGCCGTCAAGGTTGACGTACTTCTGCGCAGTGCCCGCGGTCATAATACCCGATGCGCGGCAGCCCGCAATTGAAAGTGCGCCTCTCGGTCTTTCGCGGCAGCCCATGGCGAGCACGACAGCCTTAGCCTTAATCTGAAGCAGGCCGTCGAAGTTGTTGCACGCCGTTACGACGTTGTCCGCGGAAACGTTGAGAACCATTGTATCGACTCTTATATCGATATCCGTCTTATAGATTTCTTCAATAAATCTGTCGGCATATTCGGGGCCGGAAAGCTCCTCGCCGAAATAGTGAAGACCGAAGCCCGTGTGAATACACTGCTCGAGTATTCCGCCGAGAGTTTCGGCGCGCTCGAGTATGAGTATATCCTTGATGCCCTCTTCATAGGCTTTGAGCGCAGCCGCCATACCGGCAGGGCCTCCGCCGATTACTACCAGATCACATTCTCTCACTGCACTCACCTCACTTCGTTCTTTCGTAAATAATCTTCGACTCGCCGCCGAATTTCGTTATCTCGTTCATCTCAACGCCGAGCTCGCGCGCAAGTATTTCAACAACCTTGCTGCCGCAGAAGCCGCCCTGACATCTGCCCATACCGGCTCTTGTTCTTCTCTTGACGCCGTCAACGTCACGCGCACCCGCGGGGGCGTGAATTGCGTCGATTATCTCACCCTCGGTGATGGTCTCGCAGCGGCAGATAATTCTGCCGTAAGCGGGATTCTTCTTTATAAGCGCCTCACGCTCGGACTTTGTCATATGTCTGAAGCGGACGGGTGCCTTTCGCGTCATGGTGTAGTTTGCCTTTTCGGAAAGCTCAAGCTTCTCTTTAAGTAAATCCTTTACATACAATGCGATGGCGGGAGCGGCGGAAAGTCCGGGTGATTCAATACCCGCAACGTTGATAAAGCGCTCGCTCTGAGCCGACCAGTCAATGAGGAAGTCCTCGCTTGCAAGATGCGCTCTGACGCCTGCAAATGACGTGATTGCGCCCCTGAGATTAACCTCGGGTATGCTCTTCTGCGCTCTCTCGACAACGGTGCTCAGTCCCTCGGGCGTGGTTTCAATACTGTCCTTGCCGTCGGAAACGTCAAGCGCAGTCGGCCCGATAAGAATATTACCGTCAACAGAAGGTGTTACAAGTACGCCCTTGCCCATATAATTCGGACACTGGAAAACGGTGTGGTCGGCAAGATAGCCGTAGGACTTGTCCAGCAGATAGTACTCGCCCTTACGGCTGATAACCTCAAAGCTGCTGTCGCCTATCATACGGGCAACCTCGTCGGTATGAGTACCCGCGGCATTGATTATGTAGGTCGCTTCGATATCGCCCGCAGTCGTGCCGAGCGTATAGAAGCCGCCGTTGTCGCTTATCGACTTAACCTCGCAGTTGCGTATGAACTCAACGCCGTTGGTAACCGCAACCTCGGTAGCCGCAATAGTCAGCTCGTACGGACATACTATGCCCGACGACGGACAGAAAAGAGCGCCGACGACATCATCCGAAATGTGCGGTTCAAGCTCCTTTGCCCTTGCGCCGTCAATGATTTCAAGGCCCTCAACGCCGTTGGCTATACCTCTGTCGTAAAGCGTCTTGATTGTTTCCATTTCATTTTCGGAAAACGCAAGCACGACAGAGCCGTTATTTCTGTACGGTACGTTCATTTCACCGCAAATCTTCGGCATTAGCGCCGTACCCTTGACATTAAGCTTTGCCTTAAGCGTTCCCGTTACGGCATCGAAGCCGCCGTGAACTATGGCGCTGTTCGCCTTCGTCGTTCCCATAGCAACGTCGTTCGCTCTCTCAAGCAGGGCTACGGAAATATTGTAAGCGGAAAGCTCCCTTGCAATCAGCGCGCCGCAGACGCCTGCGCCGACAATTGCAACGTCATATCTCATCAAAAACACCCCCAAAGTGCTAAATGTGCTTAGATAATTTTAATCTATATCCTGTCCCGCAAAATCGTCCTTACCCTCGAAATCGACGATAACCATATCGCCGCCCGAGGAACGTGTTTGCGAGAAAAGCTTTTTGATTTTGTTGTTGAGCGTCAGGAACTGATCGCGCAACGGAAACGTGTCCGAATAGTAGGCGTCAAAATCGCGCGCGTAGCTACCGTCAAGCACGGCGGACACGCTGAACTTCGGCCGCGTCTTGAGCATGCGGTTGTCGCGCTCGGAAACGGTCTTATCTGTGTCGAGCATACTGACGGCGAACAGGCTGAACAGACCCGCCGCGAAAGCGAGTATAATCAGCAGCGCGCAAAGACGCGTCGATACAAGCGGTTTTAACTTCTGAGTTTTTTCAACCTGAGCCATACTGTCTCCTAAAATCTGAAATATAAGAACGGATTGAAGCTGTCGCCGACAAGCGAAGCGGTTGATATAAGCAACGCCGCCAAGGTGAACAGCACGTAAATAATGTTAAGCAAGGCATTTGTAAACTTCCTGCCCTCAAACAGACGTGCGATATTGCGCCACACTCTCGCCCACGGCAGTGAGAATACAATGCCGAGTACGATTACGACAATATAGTTTATTATAACAGTCTTTTCGGTCAGCGAGGACAGACCGTTTCTCATACCGAGAGCTGTGAAGAACTGGCGAAGTCTCGACATATCCTCGAAGTAGAAGAATGCCCAACCGACCATAATAACCATAAGCGAATAGATGCGGTTAATGACGGGCAGCTTCTTGAGCGCGTCGCCGATGTAGAGCTTCTCGAGCATGAGGAAGAAGAAATAATAAAGTCCCCACAGAACGTAGTTCCAGCTTGCTCCGTGCCAGAAGCCCGTCAGCACCCACACCAGAAGCATATTGAACGCCCAGTGCTTTCTGTTGCCGCCCAGCGGGATGTAAACATAATCCTTGAAGAACGACGACAGCGATATGTGCCAGCGCTTCCAGAAATCGTTAATTGATGTCGCGCAGTAGGGATAGTTGAAGTTCTCGGGGAAATCGAAACCGAAAAGCTTGCCCAGACCTATCGCCATGTCGGAATATGCCGAGAAGTCGAAATAAATCTGTATGGTAAACGCAAGTATGCCGACGAATGCACCTAAGAAGGTCAGATTCGTCAGCTCACCGCCGATAAGGCGTTTGCAAAGCTCGCCTGCATAATTTGCGATAATCGTCTTTTTGAGAAGGCCTACGCAGAAGCGTACTGCGCCCGAAGCCGCGCCCGTAAGGGTAACGGTACGCTCTG
>JAEEGG010017264.1_pt1 | contig 14855 bp, 17 predicted proteins | sample 9134161 | NCBI WGS metagenome assembly JAEEGG01 (sample SAMN16246543, study PRJNA631951) | gut metagenome | biome: gut microbiome; feature: rumen; material: CR-attached | host: Bos | place: Iran: Karaj | collected 2018-10
TAGGAAATAATGACCCTTCTATTTTAAAAGATCCTGAGCTTATAGGTTAGGCGGATATTTTAGTTATGGAATCTACTTATGGAGATAGAAATCATAAAGAAAGAGAAGATAGATTTGAGAGATTTGTAGATATTGTAAATGAAACTTTGGATAAGGGTGGAAGTATTGTTATACCTTCGTTCGCAGTTGGAAGGACTCAAGAAATTGTCTATGGTTTAAACCAGAATAAAAATAAATTTAAAGAGAAATATGATAGAATTTTAAAAACTCCGGTTTATATAGATAGTCCTTTGGCTATTTCAGCAACTCAAATTTATAAAGATAATCCTGAGTGTTATGATGAAGATGCAAGAAGATATATTATGGAAGATAAAAATCCGGTAGATTTTCCGACGCTAAAATTGGCTCATACGGTCGAAGAGTCTAAAGCTATTAATGAAAATCCGGAACCATCCATTATTATATCAGCTAGTGGTATGTGTGAGGCTGGAAGAATTCGCCACCACTTAAAACATCATTTGTGGGAAGAAAATAGTACAGTTTTATTCGTTGGATATCAAGCAGTTGGAACTTTGGGCAGAAGATTAGTAGATGGTGAAAAACAAGTTAGAATTTTTGGAGAAGATATTACTGTAAAGGCTAGAATAGAGTATATAGAAGGATTTTCTGGACATGCTGATCAAAAAGCTTTAATAAAGTGGCTAGATGCCTTTGAAAAGAAACCAGATACGGTATTTATTGTTCATGGAGAACCTGAGGCTCAAGAGGTATTCGCAGGTATGATTGCAGATACATTTGGAATTAGAACGATTATTCCTAATCGTGGAGATGTGTTTGAAATCAAAGATCTATATGCAACTCAAGTCGGAGAAGAGTCACCAGACAGGAAATACAGATTTATGTGTCTTGAAATTCTTGAAAAACTTAATCTTCTTAAAGACGAAGTGGATGAAATGTGCTTGTTAGTTAAGGACGATTTAAGAGATGGAATGAGTCAAGTGCAGTTTGAAGAGACGAAAAATAGGCTTAGAAAGGTAGAAAAATCTATTATAGCTGTTTTAGAGTAAGTTTTTAAAATAAATATAATTTGTATATTGAAAACATCGCTTATTTCTTAATAAATTTCAAAAAAGTATTAAGTTTTTTGAAATGAAAAACGATATTAGGGGTGTATAAGATGTTAAAGGAGGAAAAAAGATGTCTAAAATTACAGCGAATATTTTTTCAGAGTTTGAAAAAAGTTTATTAAAGAATATGCAGGAGTTAGAGATCATGAAATCTCAAAAGGAGTATGTATTAAAAAACATTAATATCCCTTTTAGAAAATGGTTATATTCAGGTGCTACTGAAAATAACAAAGGAAAAAATCCTTTTGCTATACTAAATGAGGATTTGAACGCTAACGCATTAGTAGTTCCTAAACTTCATGTTAATTTAAATAAGATGCAAAATACTTTTACATCTAAGTATAACTTATATGAAATTTCTAAAAATAACCATCCTTTGGTTGATGATTGCACAAAATTATTAAAAACATTATCTAAGAGAATACCTTGTTCAAAAACAAATACTCTTTTAGGTCAAACAAAGGCTACTTTGCTTGAAGATATGTTCTTTGAAGATGCTGAATATTTAGACTACATTACAAACCTTTGCAATTCAATTGGCTTAACAGAAAGACACAATAAAAAGACAAGTAGATATGATTCTATAAAAATTTCAGAAGCTGGAAAAGAGTTCTTGAAATTAAATAAGGCAGATAAATTTGCAGTTCTTCAAACTGCTGCTATAAATATGGCATCTAATGATTTGAAAAATGCATTAGCTGCAAAAGCTGAAATGCTTGGAGTTTTACTTGCAAGAAATGGAGAAAAAACAAAGTCTAATATTAAGCTTGATTTCTTCTCACCTGAAAGACTTAAAAAATTACTTGCAACTAAAAATACAAACTTAGAAGAATATTATGACGAAGTATTTAATGGTCTTGGAATCAATAGAAAGAAATATGTTGATTACTTCAATAAGAATGCAGATAAAGTTGGATCTTATGAAAATGCATTAGAAGATGAGAAATTATTCCTATCTATTTATATAATGGATATCCAAAATATGTTTGACACATACTTCGTAGTTCCATTTAGTTATTATTTTATGAGTTTCGTTCCTACATATTCTGCAAACTTTAATTGTCAATCAACAATTATGGAAATGCTACTTGCAAAAGAAAATAAGAGAATGTGTGAGCATTTAAGCTATTCTGTACCGATTGCATTAACAGCTACTTCTATTGCAAATATAAATTAATTTAAAAATTTTTTAAAAAAGTATTGACTTTTTAGTCTACATAATATATAATAATATTATGAAATCCGAAAGGGCAAACCAATCGAAAGGTTGGGACGCAAAACTACGGTCCTAATGCTTAACGCTATGGACGCCGGGTCGCCGAAAATATGAGTTGAATTTATAACTCCATTTTGGTAACCCCGAAATGGAGTTTTTTTATGAGGTTGTCAAAGCCTTTCGGGATCATATAAATCATGAGAGAAGATGCAAGGCGCTAATGATTCCCGATGGGCGAACGTAGTGATGACTACTCTTCTCCATGATACTTTTAAAGGGAAAAGGCTTTCTGGTGAAAGTCTTTTTTGTTGTGTTTTTAAATATTATTTTATTTTATGCACTTTTACCAAAAATATATACTTGATTTTTAATTTATATTTTTATATAATTTTTTTGTATAATAAGAATGTTGTAAAAATGTAATTTTTTAAATAGAAATTTGAGGAAAAAATTATTATTTTCAATGAATTACAAAAAAATGTTGTTACATATTGCGGAGGTGTACTAATTTTGATAGAATTAACGAAGTTGAACAACAAGAAAGTTGTAATAAATTCGGATCTTATAGAAAGTGTTGAAGCTATGCCGGATGCAACGATATCTCTAATTACTGGCAACAAGTTTGTCGTTCGGGAAACGGTTCCGGAAGTAGTAGATAAGATAATTGAGTTCAAACAAAAGTGTAATAATGTTTTTGCAAAAGAAAAGGGAGGAAGTATGAATGGGTAAAAAAGCACTTATATTTATTGTTGTTGGTGCGGTTTTAGGTTTAGCACTTGCTGGTGGAGGAATATTTTTTATATTAAATAATGCACCTGCACCTGAAGAAGAAGGGACAGAAACTGTTGAGAAAAAAGTTGAAGAATATGATACAACTCAAGGAAAGAGGCTTACTTTATCTAAAGTTCAAATTCCACTTGCTGGATTAGGTTCAAAAACTTCCTATTTACAAGCAGATTTTACTATAATATTTAAGTCTGAAGAGGCTTTAAAGAAGGCAGAGGCTATGGAGCCAGATATAAAGGCCGCAATTTATAGTGTGTTTGAAACAAAGACTGCAGATGATCTAAAAGTTAAACCTGCTGTTCCAGATGAAAATGGTAATATAAAGGAGACTATTAGTCCTAGAATTGCAATGCAAGAACCACTTCTTAACGCAATTCGTGGAATATATGTAACAGAAGAAGATAAAGAAGAGGTTGTTTCTGTTGTAATATCTTCATTTATGATAGTATAATTTGTGGTATAATAAGAAGTATATAAAAATTACAAAGGAGAATTAAGATGGCAATTACAAGGTATGACTTTTCTAAACCTAGTAAATTTGCGAAAAACCATATTGCTGGTTTTAGAAACATATATGAATATTTTTGTAAAACGTCTTCAATTATATTGGAAACTCTTTTAAGAAGTGAAGTTGTGGTTGAAATTGAAAATATAAAAGAGATGCCATATGAGGGTTATATAAAGACTTTAAGAGACCCTATTGCAATTGGAGTTATAAGAGCTCAAGAATTGCAAGGTGATATTTTGATGGAGTTTCCAACTAATATTGCTTTTGAGATTATAGATAAAACATTAGGAGGAAATGTTGACGCAAGACCAACAGAAAGAAACCTTACTGAAATAGAGGCTGCTATTATTTATAATATTATGAAGAACTTAATGACACCTTTAAAAGAAGCTTGGGGTCAAGCGTATAATATAGTGCCTGTTGTTGAGAAGTTTTTCACAACTACAAAGCTTATTAATATGACTAGACTTAATGATACAATTATTATGATAGAGATAAACTTAAAAGTTGGTAAAGAAGCTGGACTTATGAAGTTTTGTATTCCTTACGAGACAATAAAATCTATAGTTGGAAAGATAGATATTAAGTCGTGGCTATTTACAGAGGTTGAACCTAATTCACCTGAAAAAATTAAGAAGATAGAAGAGAAAGTAGAGCTTTCAAAAGTAGATATTCATGTTGTTTTAGGTGAGACAAAACTTAGATTATCTGATATTAGAGATTTGCAAGTTGGTGATGTAATTGCACTTAATACTAATATAAAATCTGAGCTATCAGTGTTTATAGATGGTGTTAAGCGATATAAAGCTAGACCAGGAACTAAAAATAAAAAGATGGCTATTAAAATTACAGAAACAATACGTAAGGAAGATGAATAAAGGAGGATATTTGAATGATAGAAGGAGAAGAGTTAAAACAACTTTTGCAAAGTGATACAGAGTTTAATCAAGATGTTGAGATGCTTTCTGAAAGCGACAAAGGCGCGATTACTGAACTTTTTGCTGAACCATTAAAGTCTGTAGCTCAAGCTATGGAAAAGGTTCTTAATAAGCCTTGTACTTTAGGAGAAGTTTCAGCAGATATAGCTAAGGCCTCTCTTATAAAAGAAACGTTGGGGGATACATATAAATTATTTGACGCAGAGTACCCAAGTGGGCTTTCTACATTTGCTTTTGATTTAGATTCAATAAAAAAGATTGCAGCTATATTACTTGAGGCTGAACCAGCAGAAGGAGAGTTAACAGAAACAGAGTTAAATAGTTTTGGTGAAGTATTTTCTCAAATGACGTCTGCTTTGGCTACTTCGTTGTCTAAAGAAATAGAAACGGAAATTACTTTACAAGAGTCTAAAGAAGAGTCTAAGATGAGTGGAATTGAGGAAAATGTTATTCAATTATCTATTCCTCTAAATGTTAATGATGAAGTAAATACTACTGCTTATTATTATTTAACATATGCTGTTTTTAATACGTTAATTAAATCATTAAAAGACAAAATGGCTAGTGAGAAACCAGAGGAAAAAGCTGAAGAAAAAGAAGTGGCAAAAGAAGAAGCTGCAGAGCCAAAAGAAGCAGATAAGCCTCAAGAGGAAGCTGAAGAAGAGACTCAAGCTACGGTTCAACCAATTTATTTTGAAGAGTTAACAGAAGATCTTGTTACCAACCAAAAAGAAAATATGAATTTATTGATGGATTTACAACTTCAAGTTAGTGTTGAACTTGGAAAAGTAAAGAAACCTATTAAAGATATTTTACAATTTACACAAGGAACAATTGTTGAACTAGATAGATTGGCTGGAGATAATGTTGATATTTTAGTTAGTGGAAAGATTATAGCCAAAGGCGAAGTCGTTGTTGTTGACCAGAACTTTGGTGTTCGTATTACAAAAATTGTTTTACCTGAGAAAAGGGTATAAGCGGGGGTTTTTATGGGAGCACAGGTTATAAGTTTACTTACCATTTTAATAGCCGTAGGTAGTGTCATGTTTTTAGCCTATGTTATGACTAAATTTGTTGGTAAAAAGTCTAATGGAATGATGAAAAGTAAATATATGAAAATCATAGATTCGCTTTCTTTTGGATTTGACAAAACAATTTATTTGATTCAAGTAGGGGAGCAATATGTGCTTATGCATATGTCAGTTAAAGGCATGGAGTTTATTTGTAATATTGATCCAGGGCTTATAAAACCAGCTATATTAAATGCTCCTCCAGAAAAAGAAAAAAGTTTTGCTAAGTATTTTGACTTTTTTAAGACTGAGAATAAATCTGCTCCTAAAAATGAGAATGAAGTTAATGAAAATATAAAAAAGCTTAGAGATATGTTTAACAATAAGAAATAATTGAGTGAGGTTTTGGTAATGTTAAAGAGATTTAAAGTAATTTTACTTATCTTAATAGTGTCTACTGTCTTTATTTCTATATCATTCGCAGAACCTATAAATATTCCTAAAATTACCTTAGGAATTGACGAAGCGACAGAACCTCAAGAAACAGTTACTACTATTCAGGTTATTTTGCTTCTTACCGTTCTTACACTTGCACCGTCAATTCTTATTTTGATGACATCGTTTGCAAGAATTATTATAGTGTTATCTTTCCTAAGAAGTGCACTTGGTACTAACCAAATGCCACCTAACCAGGTTATGGTAGGCCTTGCACTGTTTTTAACGTTTTTTATAATGTCACCTACTTTTAATGAGATAAATAATAATGCACTGCAACCATATCTTGCTAACGAGATAGAACAACAAGAGGCATATGATAATGCGGTTGGATCAATCAAGCATTTTATGCTTAGCCAACTTCGTGGGGAGTCAGATTTAGCATTATTCGTTGAGATAGGGGAAATTAAAGAAGTCCCAGAAGATTTATCTGAGTTGCCTTTGACGATTATTGTGCCGTCTTTTATTATAAGTGAGTTAAAGATAGCCTTCCAGATGGGCTTTGTAATATATATTCCATTCCTAATTATAGATATGATCGTTTCAAGTACACTTATGTCTATGGGAATGATGATGTTGCCACCAAGCTTAATTTCAATGCCATTTAAATTGTTACTATTTATATTAGTAGATGGCTGGAACTTGGTTATTAAGACTATTGTTACTGGTTTTGTGCGATGATGGGGGTGTTATAGTTGGATACTGGTGTTGTTATGGAGATTGCTACTAATGCTATGGTTACGGCTATTATGGTAGCTGCACCGGTTTTATTAGTTAGTATTGTCGTAGGTTTGGCTGTTAGTGTATTCCAAGCCACTACTCATATTCAAGAACAAACACTTACCTTTGTACCTAAAGTTTTAGCTATTGTAGGAGCTTTGCTTTTGTTCGGGCCTTGGATGATGACAGTTCTTGCATCATTTATAACTGAATTATTTTCTAATATGAATACGTTGTTTCTATAGAAAATAAAAGGAGTAGTTTATGATAGATTTTGGTGTTGCGGTTGAGAATTTTGATGCAATATTATTGGTATTGATTAGAATGAGCGGGTTATTTATATTGTCTCCAGTTTTCGGAAGACAAAATATGCCTGCTCTTTTTAAGGTGGGTTTTGCATTTTTCTTAACTTTGATTTATATTACTGCTACTGAGAATTTGGCAGTGGATTACCAAGAGAGTATGGTTTTATACGTTATATATGTTATAAAAGAGCTTGCAATTGGTATTGTTATGGGATACGTTACCTATATCGTTATGTCCGGAATATATCTTGCTGGCCAAATTATAGATAACCAAATTGGTTTTGGTTATGCAAACGTTTTAGATCCTATTACAAATATTCAAGTTCCACTTACATCTAATTTTTATTATACTTATATAATATTGATTTTCTTACTTATAAACGGGCACCATATGATTATTAGAGCTTTATTTTATAGTTATAAAGTTATTCCGCTTGGGCAACTTACGTTTTCTTCTGATGTTATCCAAGAGTTGGGTAGTTTAATGGCTGAGATGTTTGGAATTGCACTTAGAATATCTGCTCCTATAATTGCTGCTGTATTTATTGCGGACGTTGTGTTAGGGGTATTATCTAAAACAATTCCAGAAATGAACGTGTTTGTTTTAGGTATGCCTATTAAGGTAATGTTAGGATTAATTATAATCACAATTACAATTTCAAATGCAGTTCCAATTGCAGAAGGACTTACAACACTAATGGAAGAAAATATAGTTAAATTCTTTACTGCGATGAATGGGGCATAAATCATAAAATATTAATAAAAATTTGGAAAAGGGGGTAGAAATCATGGAATTAACTGAATATGAAATTGATGATTTATACCTTCGTATTCCGTTGCAGTTCTTTGCGGATAGTGACGAAAAAACCGAAGAACCTACCGCAAAACGTAAGAAAGAAGCTAGGGATAAAGGTCAGGTACCTAAAAGTACCGAACTTAATTCAGCTATAGTTTTGCTATTTGGCTTTGTGTGTTTAAAAAGTTTTGGTATAAAGTTATATACAGGAATGTTAGAGATTATAAATCTTACATTTGAAGTGTATATGTATAAAGAGGATTTGTTTACGGTAAAAGGTATTATAAGTTTAGGAACAGATTTAGCTATTATGTTTTTTACAGCAATGCTACCTATTTTTGGTGTCATGATGTTAGCTGGGGTTATTTCCAATATGATGCAATCTGGTTTACTTTTTACAGCTGAAACTATAAAACCTAAGTTTAGTAATATAAGTCCATTAAAGGGAATTAAGCAAATGTTTTCACTAAAACAAATTGCAGAATTCTTTTTAAAGACAATAGTAAAAGTAGTCATTGTAGGTATAGTTGCGTACCAGACTATTAGTGACAATGTACATGCATTACTTAATACGATGAATTTGACTCCAGCTGCTACTGGGGAATACATAATGACAACTATCGTTGATTTAGGTATTAGACTTGGGATGTTTCTTTTTGTTTTTGCAATTATCGACTGGATCATTCAAAAGAGGAAACATAAGACACAATTAAAAATGACCAAGCAAGAAGTTAAAGAGGAATATAAACAGACAGAAGGAGATCCTCAAATCAAGGGTAAAATTAGACAAAAACAAAGACAAATGGCAATGAGTCGTATGATGCGTGAAGTGCCAAAAGCAGATGTTGTTATTACAAATCCTACGCATTTTGCGGTTGCAATAAAATACGATCCTAATGAAGATGACGCTCCTATCGTGGTTGCAAAAGGTCAAGATTACGTTGCACTTAGAATTAAAGAAGTAGCAAGGGAGAGTAATGTACAAATCGTTGAAAACAAGGCATTAGCAAGAACTTTATATGCAGCAGTTGATATAGGAGAGGCAATTCCAGAAGAATTGTATCAAGCAGTTGCAGAAGTATTGGCATACGTATTCTCTATGCGCGCATCGTAATATAGCTTAGAAAGGGTTTAATAAAATGAAAATAGGTATGGTATTAGAAGGCGGTGCGATGAGGGGGATGTATACCGCTGGAATTATAGATATGTTATTAGAAGATGAAATCAAGGTAGATACTATTGTTGGCGTGTCTGCTGGTGTGCTTTTTGGGGTAAATTATTTATCAAAACAAAAAGGGAGAGTTATTCGATATAATAAAGAATATGCTAAAGATCCAAGGTATATGGGATTTAAGTCTTTGATAACTACGGGAAATATAATTAATAAAGAATTTGCTTTTTATGAAGTGCCTTTTAAATTGGATATATTTGATGAGGAAGAATTTGAAAAATCCGACTGTGAATTATATGCGACTGTGACTAACGTAGAAACGGGAAAGCCTGAGTATTTTAAAGTTAATAATGTGTATAGCGATATGGAATTGTTAAGAGCTACTTCTGCTATGCCATTTGTTTCTAAAATTGTGGAATGGGATGGAAAAAGGTACTTAGACGGAGGTATATCTGATAGTATACCGGTAGATAAATGTAAAGAATTAGGTTGCGATAAAATAATAGTAGTTCTTACGAGGCCACTTGAGTATAGGAAGAAAAAGGCTAATAGTTTTATGACGAAAATTGGGTATAGTAAGTATCCTAATTTGATAAATACAATAAACAATAGATACAAGAATTATAATGATATTCTTGAGAAAGTTATTGAATTAGAGGGGAAAAATGAGATTTTTGTTTTAAGACCTTCTAAAGATTTACATATAAAGAGAATTGAGAAAGATAAAGAGAAGTTACAGGCTATGTATGATTTGGGAGTAGAGGATTACAGAAAGAATATTGAGGAATTAAGGAAATATTTATATAGTTAAGTCCTTAACCATTGAAAAAAAGTGGAAGTTGTAGTAGTATATTAGCGAAGTAGGTAATAAAATAATAGGAGGTAGGTTTGATGGATCAATTAAAAGTCTTTGGATGTAACGCAACTAAAGAATTTACAAAAGAAATTTGCGACTCTTTGGGAATTGAAATTGGAAAGAGTGAGTCGTTTAAGTTTGATAATGACAATAGATTTGTAAAAATACTGGAAACAGTAAGAGGAGATGATGTTTTTGTTGTTCAAACATCTATGCCTCCTGTAGATGAGAATTTTATGGAGTTACTTATAACGATTGATGCATTAAAAAGAGCTTCTGCAAAGAGAATTACAGCAGTGCTTCCATATTATCCGTATGCTCGTTCAGATAAAAAGGATCAACCTAGAATTGCGATAACTTCTAAATTGGTTGCTGATTTATTGCATGCGGCAGGTGCTAATAGGGTACTTACTTCTGATTTACATGCCACTCAAATTTTAGGTTTCTTCGATATCCCTGCTGATCAATTAGTTTTTGCAGATTTACTTTCAAACTACTTTAAAGAAAAGAATATTGAAGATTTAGTTGTTGTTGCAACTGATGCGGGTAGCTCTAAAAAGGCATATAAATATGCAAAGAGACTTAATGCTCCTATTGCTATGTTAGATAAAAGAAGATTAGGAAATTCACAAGAAACATTGATTGAAAATATAGTTGGAGATGTTAAAGGTAAAACTTGTGTTATCTTTGATGATGAAGTAGATAGAGGAAGTTCTATTATGAATGCAGTTAATGTTTTAGAGGAATATGATGTTAAAGAAATTTATGCTGCATGTACTCATGGTGTTTTATCTGGTCCAGCAATAGAAAGAATAAAAAATTCGTCTATAAAGGAGTTTGTAATAACTAATACAATTCCGCTATCTCCTGAAAAGCAAATAGATAAGATAAAGGTACTTACGGTTGCACCTATTTTCGCAGAAGCAATTAAGAGAATTCACGGAGAACAATCTATGGGAGAGTTATTCTATTAATTTTGGGGGAAGCATGAAAAATATTGGTATTTTTGTTAATTTAGAAAAAGACGCTAATTTTAATATTACTAAAGAAATTATTTCTACAATAGAGAGTATGGGGGCTAATTGTGAGATTGCTACTATTGGAAAGAAGTATGATTTTGTTATTTCTTTAGGGGGAGATGGAACTTTTCTAGCTACGGCTAGAAATTTTCCGTCTTGTGAGGTTGTTGGAATTAATTTGGGTAATTTAGGTTTTTTAGCAGAAATTGATAAAAATAATTTTAAAGATGCATTAGAACAAATTTTATCTGGAAATTATAGTGTAGAAAAAAGATTTTTTATTGAAACTACAGTTCATGATAAAACTTTATATGCCTTAAATGATATTGTAGTAAGTAGGGGAGTAATTCCTAAATTACTTGAACTAGAGCTTTATTTTAATGGAAAGTTTGTTGATAATTATAATGCAGATGGACTTATAATTTCTACACCAACTGGCTCTACTGCATATTCAATGTCGGCAGGAGGACCTATTGTCGATCCTAAATTAGATGTTTTAATTATTACACCTATTTGTGCTCATTCACTCCATCAAAGACCTATAATTATTGATGCAAATACAGAAGTAAAAATAAAATCTAAAGTTGATGGATTCTTAATAGCGGCAGATGGTCAAGAGACAATTGAAAGTGAGAATATAAAAGAGATTGTTATAAGTCGCTCTATGAATTATACTAAATTAATAAAGATTTCAGAAAATTGCTTTTTTAATACAGTTAGAGAGAAGTTTAATATATAGTAGGTAGGAGGAAAGCCAATGTTAGCACATATTCATATTTGTAATTTAGGGATAATAGAAGATGTAGAAATAGACTTTGATAAAGGCTTAAATATACTTACTGGCGAAACTGGTGCTGGGAAAACTCTTATTATTGGGGCTATATCAATGATTTGCGGAGGTAAAGCAAGTAAGGACATTATAAGAAATGGAGAAGAAAAAGCCTTTGTTGAGGCTTTATTTTATGTTGAAGATGAAAAATTAAAAAAGATTTTAAGTGATATGGGCTATGAAGAGGATGAATTGGTTATTTCTAGAGAGTTATTTAGTAATGGTAGAAGTATTGCTAAAATTAATGGTCGACTCGTTACAGTTAATGAACTTAAAGAGCTCGGTAAAGTTTTAATAGATATTCATGGTCAGCATGATAATCAGTCACTTTTAGATGAAAAGAAGCATATTGAAGTTATAGATAATTTTGCAGGTCAGGAACTTTCTAAAATAAAAGAAGAATATTTGAATTTGTATTATGAAAGAAAAAGGATTTTGGAAGATATAGAGCGTTTGGGTGGGGAGCCTGAAAAACGTCTTAGAAGTATGGAATTCTTGAAATTTCAAATTGACGAAATTGAAAGTGCAAATTTAAAGACTGGTGAAGAGGAAGAACTTATTAAACAAAGAAAAGTATTAGCAAATGCTGAAAAATTGGCTCAAAATATTTCTTATGGATATGATGTATTATCTACAGAAAATGGAGTATTAAATTGCCTTGAGAAAGTAAGAAATAAATTAGGAGAAGTAGTTGATATAAAGGAGAATTTTGCCGAGATTTCAAAGAATTTAGATGAGGCTTATTACCAAATAGAAGATATTTCTCATTCTTTAGCTAATGAAAAGGAAAATATTTATGTTGATGAAGAAGAACTTGATAATATTGATGAAAGGTTAGATTTAATATCTAAATTGAAAAAGAAGTATGGGAATTCAATAGACGAGATTTTAAAATCGTATGAGAGTATGAAAAAAGAGTACAATGAACTGTTAAATTCTGAAGAACTGATTAATAAACTAAATTCTGATTTAAAAGTTATAGAGGAAAAATTAAGGGTAAGTAGCGAAAAAATTTCTGAAAAGAGAAAAGTTGTTGCTCATGAGTTAGAATCGAAATTAGCAAACGTTTTAAATGATTTAGAAATGCCTAAATCGAGATTTAAGATAAATATTACTAATGTAGGTAAGTTTTTGATTAATGGAAGTGATGAGGTAGAGATTTTATTTTCTTCTAATATTGGAGAAGACGTAAAACCACTTTATAAAATAGCATCAGGTGGAGAAATTTCTCGAATTATGTTGGCATTAAAGAATATTCTTATGAATGCCGATATAATTCCAGTAATGATTTTTGATGAGATAGATACTGGAATTAGCGGTGAAGCAGGATTCGCAGTTGGAGATAAAATGAGGGAGATTGCAAAAAATAAACAAATTATTTGTGTAACTCATCTACCATCAATTGCTGCTCGCGGAGAACAAAATTATTATATTAGTAAGAGTAATATTGATAACAAAACGGTTACTTCTGTGAAGAGATTAAATGAAGAGGAAACTGTTTATGAAATAGCACGCATAATTAGCGGAGGAAATATTTCTGAAACGGCATTATTACATGCAAAAGAGATAAGAGAGTCTTGACTTTTATGTAAACTTGTGCTAAAATATAACTATGTTATAGTACAAAGGAGGAAATCCAATGAATTTCTTGGAGGGATTAGAATTTAATGTAATGCAACCAATTGGGGTAAATGTGGTTGCGTTTGCTATCAAAATGACAAAATTTGAACAGTGGAAGAATCTCCCTCTTTGTACACTAGAAAAACTTGAGTGGACTGAAAATATTTCTGGGGGAAGAGTTCAAAAAACATTTTCTATTCCTTATTCTGGAGAGGATGAAGATGTAAATGTTATAATTGCAACTTTAGCTAAAAACAGATGTGTTATAGGATATGGACATGTTGAAAACAATCAGTTTGTTTCTGAAGATGAAACTATCCAACTCGAATATATGAGTTATGGAGAATCTGAAGTTGAAGCTAGAAATTATACATTTACATATAACCCTAAAAGACAGATTATTTTACTAGATGTTGAGACAGGAGAACAAGTTATACCTAGTATTTCAGCACCAGATGTATTTGGAAATTTGAAAGGTACATATAAACTAATACCTTATAAAAATTATATTGCACTAGAGATGAATGTAATGGTCACATTAAAAAATGAAGATACAAAGGGAGAAAATATTGAAGATTTAGCAAATGTATTGTTATAGGAGGAATTTATATGGATAAAGATATTAAACTTTATGTTGGAGCAACATGTCTTTCCCCAAATGAACAAGGTGAACTTGAATTTAAAGCTGATGGTGGATTAATTACTAAAATACATGCAGATGAAATTCATGAAAGATTATCTCAAGCTCAATCAGTTGAAGAAGTTATGCAATTATTAAAAGGTAGCGGAGCATATATACAAAATGAAAATTCAAGAGTTATTATAATTGCGACTCCAAATGGAGCTCAGATATTCTCAAAAGATGAGCCAAGCCGTAAGGTAACAGTTGATAGAGATTTACCTCAATATGTAGTTGATCAACTTTTAGCTATTAATGATTACAGTGATCCTAGAGCTGTGGAAAAGATTTTAATTGCTAATAGAATTATAGAAGATCCAGATAAAGAAGCAGAACTTGGACGTGGTATAGCTGAGAATAGTGAGATTGCTAGAGCTAGAATTGCAAGAGATTATAGAGAAAATCCTAATAGTGGAATATATAAAGAAGAGGCTAAAGAGATAAACGAGGAAGATAGAAGACGTGAATTAGAAGAAAAATATGGTAAGATTACACGTAGAGAAGATGGTCAGGGTATGGACCGTTAGGTTTAATAATTATATTTTTACTAAAGAGGAGATGTCCAGATGTTAGGTGGAATTTTAAGAAACAGAAAAAAGAGATATATATTTTATATAACAACAATCTTAGTACTTTCACTTTTATTTTCGTGGTTACTAGCTGCGTTATCGTCGCAGATGGGTGGACTATTAAAAGGTGGAAGTATTAATTTTAACTTCCTTTCTATGGAGGAAGAGATAAGGGCAATATTTAATAAAAACTTTTTTATAATATGGAAAA
>JAEEGG010017265.1_pt1 | contig 14854 bp, 16 predicted proteins | sample 9134161 | NCBI WGS metagenome assembly JAEEGG01 (sample SAMN16246543, study PRJNA631951) | gut metagenome | biome: gut microbiome; feature: rumen; material: CR-attached | host: Bos | place: Iran: Karaj | collected 2018-10
AAAAAGAAAGTCTCTGCCGAAGTCACCGGAAAGACCAGCTACGGCAAAGGCACCCGCATCCGTTTCGCCTTCAAGGCTGTGACGAAAGATGGCCGTTCTCTGACCGCGTTCGTCAAGAAGGAAGACTACGACAAGTGCACCGCGCCCGTCGTCAAGGCCGCGAAGAAGAAATAATCCGTCGTCTTCCCGACACGCCCCGGCAACGGGGCGTTTTTTTTTGGAGGCGAAGCCTCCACTGTCGTGGTGCCGTGCTCCGCGACGGCACAAGGGCAAGCCCTTGATTGCAGTAGTGTCGTGCTACGCGACGACACGAGGGAACGGCACATACGGAGTTTAAAAACGGAAACCGTCCGACTTACCGCAAATATTGCGGCATGCCGGACGGCTTTTTTGTACCGGAAGAACGGCTGTCCTTCGCGGATATGCGTATCGGTTCAGGCGATCAGGAACGCGGCAGGGGGATGCCCGCCTGATTCCGAGTCCTCGCTTTGTCGTTGATAACGTCTCTTTCCCTGTCGCTGAACCAGCCCCACTTGTTGAAATACTTCACGACGCTGGCGATGTGGATCATCATCATCCTGCCGGAGTGGTAGGAATCCGCGCGGTGCAGGTGAACGATGGAGACCTCGGGATAATAGACCGTGTCGGAAACGAGATGGACACGTCTGGAAAAGTCGATGTCTTCCGCATACATGAAGAACCGTTCGTCGAAGCCTTTCGTCTGGATGACGGCTTCCATACGCAGGAACATGAAGCAGCCGGAAAGCCAGGGGACCGAAAGGACCTTGTCGTAATCGCAGTCGCACATGGTCAGACGGTCGATCCGTTTCCGGGACGACTTGCGGAAGAACCGTTTGAGGAAGAGGTCCATCGGAGACGGGAGATATTTGCAAAGCCGCTGGTCCGTGCCGTCGGGGTTCAGGATGCGCGGCATGCAGCAGCCGACCGTCGGCATTTTTTCCATGAACTGTTCGAGCTTGGTGATCGAGTCCGCCGGCAGACTGATGTCCGGGTTCATCACGACGTGGAACCCGTCGGGATTGATCCTGGCCGCTTCCCGGAACGCGACGTTGTGCCCGGAGCCGTACCCGAGGTTTTTATGCGGAATGTACTTTATTTTCGAAGAATACCTGGCCAGGACCTCGAGCTTGTTGTCGCCGGAATGATCGATGAGGAAGATCGTTTCGACGATGGAATCGACAAGAGGCTCCAATACGGAATAACATTCTTCCAAAGAATTCTTATAAAGCACAATGGAGGCTGTTGTCATAAGCATTCCTCATGTGGTTGGGGTTTGCGGATCTGCTGAAGAATCGTAAGGATCGTTCGTGCTCTGGTCGAGGCGTCCATGAAGTCGTTCAGGCGCTTCGTCCCGTTGGAGACCAGCTCTGCCTGAAGCGCCGGATCGGACGCAAGCCGGATGATCTTTTCGGCGATGTCCGCCGGATCGACCGGGTCGAAGTAAAGAGCGGCGTCCCGGCAGGTGTCCGTGGCGAACGGCAGATTCGAGGTCAGGATCGGGCGTTTCATCTTCATCGCCTCGGGATAGCTCGCGGAGAAGCATTCGAGGAGCGTCGGCAGGAACAGGAAGTCGGATTCCAGGTAGACCTGCGGGCAGGACTGGGGCTGGATGCGCCCCAGATTGAGGATGGACGGCCGGATGGTTTCGGCGAAGAGCCGGGAATACGCTTCTTCGGGCAGAGTCGTGATGAATGAATACTGCCTTGCGGGGTCCTTTTCTTTCAGGATCGGGATGACGCCGTTCAGGATCGCCTGGTTTTTATGCGGCTGCGTCAGGGCCGGAATAAAAAGCCTTACTTCATTCGGTTTCCTGTCGGGCAGGATTTGCGCGCCCGGTTTGAAATCCGCATAGACGTCGGAATACGTGTTGCTCGCGACGAAGATGTGGTCGAGCGGCCGCGAGAGAAACCTGGAAAGACGTTCTTTCGTGATCTCGTTTTCGACGACGTAGTATTGCGTTTCGCGGCGGAGCGCCAGGTAGAACAGCAGTTTTTCGAACTTCAGCTGAAGCCGCCGCAACAGGGTGATGTCGCGGAAATACGGTGAATCCTCGAACACGAAATGCGGACTGGCATATCCGACCAGCGCGGGGGTCTTGCTCTTCCACCAGGCCGGACCGAAAACCGTGAACATGCAGTCGGGACCGATCTCCTTTTCCAGTTTGTGATACCGTTTCAGGCAGGAAAACGAAAACGTCTTGAAAATCGAGTATAACGGATGCTGCGGGAACAGATAAAAACTGAAGTTGTCGGGAAAGCGCTCGGACTTCAGGATTTCATTCATCGTGCCTGATACAAAAATGTGATACTCGTTCTCCGGATGTTTTACGCATTCATGCAGGAATGAACGGGCGACCTGACATACTCCTGAAGATTTCAGGACACCTGCATTGACCAGTATTTTCATGGGATCATGTCCACTTCAGCAAAACTTCCGTCAACGGGCGGAAAGCACATATTTGATCGCGAAGGAACGCATGCAGTCCTTTGCAGAAATCCACCAGGGAAAGTATTTCGACAGGAAATACATGACCGACAGCCTGCCGCAGGAACGCGTTTTCCCGTTTATTCTTTTGTACATCCGATAGAAATGGTCCAGGGACTTGAGATCGAGGTTTCCTTTTGTCTGGAGACACTTGAAACATTTGAGTATGAAGTCGTTCAGAATAAACGTCCTCATTTCCGGATCGGCGTTGTTGTAAGCGGCGTTAAAAGCCAGCTTGATGTGGGCCGCCGACCGGTAAAACCGGATCAGATATCCGCTGTTCCCGTGCGCTTCCGATTTTTTCCGGATTCTGTAGCAGGCCAGAGACTCCGAAAGGTAAAACACCTTGGAATGGGTCGCCATGTATAACGCCAGCGGCAGATCGCCCATCATCCATCTTCTGTTCTTTTTCAGTTGAGGCCGGACCTTATAATACTCAAAAACACAGTCTTTCCTGAAAAACGCGGTGGCAGTAATGATGTGGGCGTCGCCGTTCAGCTCCCTGTATGTCAGTTCCCGGGAAACGGGAGACAGCTTGTTCGTGTATGCCACTCCGCTTTCTTCGATCAGCTTGCTGGCATCGGAACAGCACAGTGCATAATCGGGATGACTCTCCATGAAATCGAACTGTTTCTGGAGCTTGAGCGGATCGGTCCAGAAATCATCGCCCTCGCAGAGCGCTATGTATTTTCCCTTGGCGCGGGAGAAATTGTACGTAAAGCTGATCGAGATGCCTTTGTACCATTGATTTTCCTTTTGGTAAACCGGCTTGACGATATCGGGGTATTTCGCCTCGTATTCACGGATGATGTCCGCCGTATGGTCGGTGGACGCATCGTCGTGAATCAGTATCTCGAACGGGAAATCGGTTTTCTGCTTCAGGAATCCGTCGAGAGTATCCCGGATGTACGCCTCCTGGTTGTAGGCCAGGCAGCAGATGCTTACCATTGGCGCTTTGTCCGGACCTCCGTTCCGTGTTTCGTTCTCAGTCATGTTGGATCCGTCTGGTTTTTACGACGTCCACGATTTCCTCCGGGACAAGATGCGCCGCGAATACGACGGCAAGGAACAGGGTGCCGAACACGAGGCATCCGACGATTGTCCGCGGCCATATGCCTTTCAGCGGCAGGGCGGCGAAATAGCTGACCGCAGAAACGAAGAGCGTCGCCAGGACGATGGGCACGGTATTCCAAAGCTGCTGCCACGGCGGATAATCCATTAATTTCCGGCTGTACCACGCATTTTCAAACATGCAGACGATCGCCATTGCCGTGCTTGCCTCGATCATGACCACGACGCCGTACCGGTATGTCGCCAGAATGAGCAGCGCCGCCTGAACTTTCTTTATGATCTCCAGGATCAGGTGAATGTCGCTTCGTCCGCAGGCGGTGATGGCCTGGAGGTTCAGCGTGTGGAACGGCCAGAAGAAGAACGTGATGCAGGAGAGCCGGACGAAGATCACGCACGGAAGCCATTGCTCGGGCAGAAGGATCGCGATGAACTCGTGCGCGAAGACGAACAGAAACGCCAGTGTCGGCGTGACAAAGAACATGATGTTCTTCAGTGCCCGCTGCGTGAGCAATTTCATCCTGACCCGATCATCCTGAATCTCCGCGAACGCGGGAAGCATCACGCCGACGATCGTAGAATTGATGACGTCCATTCCGTATTTGGGATATTGTCTGCCGCGGTCGTAGAAGGAAAGCATCTCCAGATCGGCGATCTTGCCGATGACAAGAGAGTAGATGTCGTGGTAAAGGGTGTCTAAAAAGCTTGAGAAGAACATCTTCCATCCGAAGCGGAACAGATCCCGTGCTCTGTCCCAACTGAAAAGGAGCTTCGGACGCCATTTGATCAGGATCCACTGCATGATCACTGTGACGACCGCGTGTACCAGCTGCTGTGCGACCAGAGACCATACGCCGCACCCGGAATATGCCATGGCAATGCCGACCGCGCCGGAGACAAGCAGCGCGACCCAGCTGATGCGGAAACTCAGATGAAACAGCATGCGCTTCCGCAGGAGCGCGGCCTGGACCAGCGAGAATGAACGGATGATGAGGAACAGGGAAAAAACGTGAAGATAGAGCGTCAGCCCTTCCGCTTCATAGAACGTTTCGATGTACGGGGCCGCGATGTACAGAACCAGATACAGGACAACCGCCATCACGATGTTGATGTAGAACACGCTGCAGCAGTCGGCGTCCTCCATGTTCTTCTTCTGGATCAGGGCGGTGCTGAACCCGGAGTCGATGAAGACGTTCGACAGCGTGGTGAACACCAGCATGATGGCGACGACGCCAAATTGCTCGGGAGAAAGCCTTTGCGCCAGAATGATCGAAACGATGAATCCGATCCCGTAACTGCCGACTCGTTCCAGCCCTTGCCAGAAAACACCTGAAACGACCTTGTCTTTTATTGCCATTATTTCTCTTTTTTCGCGTTTTGGATAGCAATAAGATCCTCAAGCAAAGACAAGTTTTCCTCGCTTACATCATTTTTCATTAAAAACGGCGCTATTTCTTTCAGGATAGACGCAGGTAAGTCCCACCATGCAATCCTCAACAAACGCTCGATGAGGGATGGTGAAAAACGAAACTTGATCAGTTTTGCAGGAACGCCGGCATATATTCCATAGGGGAGAGCATCTTTTGTGACAACGCTTCCGGCACCAATGACTGCACCGTCTCCAATTTTAACCTTATGAAGGACAATTGCTCCCGCGGCAATCCAAACGTCATTTCCAATACTGCAAAGGGTAGAATGATCTTGAGGAACGGCTCTTCCTGCAGAAAGATTCATCATTTGATTGAATCTGAATTCCGGCATGGTCGTAATCTTATTGTAGTCGTGATCAAAACCACCAATATCAACGTTGCGTGCAAAGCTGCAAAACTTTCCTATGCGGGCGAAGTTGATCGTTGAATTGATTCCAGTATATGAACAGTCGCCAATTACGCTGTTGTTAATATACGATCTGCGGTTGATCGCAACGTGATTCCCAATCTTACATGCAACGAGAGTTGTATCATTTCCAACAGAGATGTGATTCCCCAGTTCGCAATCTCGAATAAAGGCTCCTGGATATGCGATGCATTCTTCCCCTTTTACGGTGTTGACGAATACTCCTTCCTGTGTTTTTTCCTGAGACATTTGAATACCTTATTTGTTTTCACTATTCCAGTAATTGTTTTGAGAAACAAGTCTTAGATAGTCTTCTTTTATAATTCCAAGAAGAATAACATCCATGAATTTTCCATTTTTATAGATGGCCTGCCTCATAATACCTTCCTGCTTAAACCCCGCTTTTTCCGTCGCACGAATCGATGCTTTGTTGTGAGAAAGGACGGAACCTTGTATTCGATTGAGGCGCAATTCTTCAAATGCGTACCTGAAGAGCGCCATATAGGCATCAGTTGCAACGCCTTTTGATCTCATGTCTTTCTTGAAAATACGCATTCCCCCAGCTCTCGCAGTTGCATTTTTCCAGTCAATATCGATAAGCCCTGTCATCCCGACAGTTCCATCTTCCGGTGTCTCAATCGCCAGGCGCAGTTCATCCTTGGGGTTGTAGTTTTCAAACCATTTCTTCTGTTGAAAACTGGAACGGGGGAATGCCCATCCAACAATCATGCTTTCATACCAAGGATCATTTGTTAATTGCCTGATCAACTCAATGTCTTCTTCTTCCAAAGCCCGAAGCGTGACAAACTTACCCTGAATGTTCATCTGGAGACCTCCATTTGAGATTTGTTATTTGTTATGTTCATGTATTATTCTTTTTAAGCGATTGATATGCGGATTTTCATAGACTTTTCCATCATACTCCATTACACCGCCTCCCTGCTGTTCAAACGATTTAACAACTTTTTTCATGTACTCGATATCGTGGCTGCCAAATTCCTTCTGGATGAATGCTATCTGATTTGGATGAATTGCAAGTTTGCCGTGAAACCCAAGGGATACGCTTTCTTCGACATCTTCCTGAAATGCCTTTTCATCACGAATTTGAAAAGATGGAGTGTCGAAAGCCTGCTTGTTGTTTGCAATACACGAATTCAGAAGCATGCTCTTTATTGGTATCAGATACTCTTTTTTCGCATCCATATTTCTCTGAGCACAGTAATCCTCTGCGCCGAAAGCAATTGCATCTATTTCTCCTGCAGCTGCAATTTTAGATATTTCCTCAACGCCTTTACATGTCTCGATCAAAGCTATAATTTTCTTTTTTGTGTTCACCCTTTTTAGAAAAGCGATTTGGGAATCGCATTCAAACTTCGGAACCATAAAGCCATCAATTCCGGAAACATCCAACAATTCTGCTTCTTTTTCCAAATTGTCTGAATTAAGGCGGACCAGCCATGTGTTCCTTTTTGAAGAAACGTTTTCAGCAATAAAAGATTTCAGCAAAAGAACCGCTTCCGCCTTTTGCTGAGCTGGAATTGAATCCTCCAAATCGAAAATGAAACTATTTGGAGATAATTCCTTTGTCTTAAACAACATCTTTTCATTCGCTGGGACAAATAACAAACATGGATACATAAATCAGCCTTTTAGAGTAGTGGATGGATCGTTTCGGTAATATGGTTTATGTCCTTGATGCCATATCTTTGATCTATCGGAAGCGGAATAATTTCTGTCATATCATTCTGATTGCATCCCGGCCAATATGTCGCGACATAAATCTTATTCGCGATCAATTTCTCACGTAAGCCCGCCTTATCCATAAGGAATGGATAAACCATAGGGACATCGTCTGATTTTAAATCAAATGACAATTGATTGTATTCACCTAATTGCTCATGCAGGCGCTTGAAGTTTTCCTGTCTTTTTTTTCGGATGGCTTCATAATCAATGTTGCAGAGTAACCGTTCCGTAAGTTTTGACATTCTTGCGACCGGTTCTTCCGAGATTCTCCTTTGTGTTTCCCTGAAATCTTCATATCCTTCAGAAGCAGGGCGATCGCAACGCTTCAGCAATGCAGTGCATTTATTCCAGGATTCTGAGGTTACATTCGGCAATTCAACCTCATCTTTGCAATAAAGATAACCTCCATCAGGTACACCGAAAAACTTCCTCGGGCTGTAAAACGATGCAAAAGCGTTATCTCCAGCGTAAAAAGCCTGAGCGTTATCGATGATCAGATTCCGGTATTGCTGCTCCATTTTTTTGACATTTTGGGAGTTGACGCCGAAGTAGTTGTTGAAAAGAATATAGTCATCTTTCTTAAAGTCTTCTTGCGGAAGAAAATCTTTCCCGACTTTGTAAAAGAGACATTCGCATCCTTCGTCCTTGATCGACTTCCATACAACGGGACATGTGTAGTCCGGGACATAGATTTTCAGAATGTGAAATGTACGAATAAGCAGCTTCAGACAAGATGATGCGGAATTAAGCCTTAACGCATCTTTGTGATAATGCCCGAATCTGTTATCGCTTTCGAGCTCAAAATATCCGCCGATTTCTTTCATGTCAACCTAAATCCACAGTATACAGTTCTTCGAAGTTATCAACGATATGATTCATGATTTCCCGTGATTCATACTGCATCAGCAAAACACCAATTGCTGAACCGGCTCCCAGAAATGCGGAAACATGATCCCCGGAACCGAGGTATATATGCGATTCCAAAATACGTTTCCTGATGATTTCCGATATTTCGATATTCTTTATTATGCCATCTGCGCGCGAATGGAGAATCAGGTGACTGAAAAAACCTTTTGATTCGAAATTAAGATCAGTTACAGGCCATCCCATTGCCAATGCAATTGCCTTGTCCAGGAAATTAAATCCGGTGGCGTACTCAATAACGCGAGGTGTGAAATTGCCGCCGTTTCTTGCTCCAATATCTATTATATACGCTTTCCCGTCCGTTTGAGAAATGCGCAACTCCACATTGAAGCCGCCATTTTTAAATCCGACCAGGGAAATGAACTTCTGGAGTTGCTCTTTACATTGTTCGAATTCATCTTGAGAGTGAATTGTCGGATAAGTCGTAGAATATGGTACCAGGTTATTTATTTTTGCGTCAAAATGGTGATCACCCAAATAAAGGAATACGATTTCCCCGTCTTTGACAAAACCGTCGCCATGCAACTGGGGTCCGCGCGGCACAATATATTCCTCAATGACAAAGCGATTGCACCTTGAAAATTTCAAAGCCGCATTACACGCCGCAGGGATATCAGCGTGTGCTTTCACAACGGTACACCCTTTGCTGCCGGATGAATCAACAGGCTTGATTATAACCGGGAAATTCAATTCGGTCACAGCGCATCGAACATCGTCCCCAGATGTAAATGTCTTATAATTCGGTACATTAAGATTATGTTCGCGTAAAAACCGGCGAAACAGATCCTTTTCGGACATTATTTTAACTGTGCTATAAGGATTCCCCGGCAGATTCAACTTTTCCGCCACATAGGCGGCGGTCGGTGCAGCCGGGTCGGAGTTATAAGTCATGACCCCATCAACATTGAGCCGCTTTGCCAAGGCCGATACCGCATTCAAATCGGTGGTACTGTCAAAGTAGGCTTCGTCAGCAATTTTGTGTCCCGGATTATCTGGCAGATAGTCGCATGTTATCGTATGTAACCCCAATTCTTTGGCGCGCATAATAAGGGGAATATGCATCGCCATCGCGCCTAAAATAAGCAGTTTCTTTTTCATCTTTCTGTTATAAAATCAATAACAAGCTTTTGCTCTTTTTCCGTAAGGTCGGCGTAGATCGGGAGACAGAGGATTTCCTGCGCGACTTGAGTGGCGACGGGAAGATTTTCCGCCGAAGCGCTGGGGAGGCCGCGATACATGGGGAAATCGCTGCAGAGCGGGTAGAAATAGCGGCGGGACATGATGCTGCCCGCCTTGAGTTTTTCATAGAGCCCGTCGCGCGTCATGCCGTACTGTGCGGCGTTGACGCGGATGGGGAAATATGCGTAATTGTGCTTCACGCCGGGCAGATCGTACAGCATCGAAATGCCGGGGACGTCCTTCAGCGCTGCGCGGTAGCGTTCCGCGACGGCGCGCCGTTTCGCGATCTCGGCGTCGATGTGTTTAAGCTGGAGCAGGCCGAAAGCGGAACGGAATTCGTCCATCTTGCCGTTGCTGCCGGGCGCGACCACCGTGACCTCGTTCGCGAAACCGAAGTTCTTCAGGTAGTCGATGCGTTTTTTCATATTCTCGTCGTTCGAGATCAGGGCGCCGCCCTCGAACGTGTTGAACGCCTTCGTGGCGTGGAAGCTCAGCATGGCGAGGTCGCCCCAGTTGCATAGCGAAACGCCGTCCTTTTCGACGCCGAACACATGCGCCGCGTCGTAGAAGAGCTTCAGGCCGTAGGTGTCGGCGATCCGCTTCAGTTCCGCGTGGTTGCACGGGTTCCCGTAGACATGCACCGGCATCAGCGCGGTCGTCTGAGGCGTGATCAGCGCCTCGGCTTTCGCCGGGTCCATCGTGTACGTCTCCGGCTCGATGTCGCAGAACACCGGCTTGCAGTTGTTCCAGTGGATCGCATGCGTCGTGGCGACGAACGTGAACGGCGTGGTGATCACCTCGCCCGTAATGCGCAGCGCCTGCATCCCGACCTGAAGCGCGATCATGCCGTTCGTGAACAGCGAGACGTATTTCACGCCGAGGTATTCGGCGAGCGCCGCTTCGAACGCCTTGTGGAATTGGCCGTTGTTCGTAAGCCATTTGCTTTCCCATATCTTTTCCAGGTACGGGATGAACTCGTCCAGCGGCGGCAGGGACGGCGATGTAACATAGATCTTTTCAGGCATGTGAGGTGTTTTCCGTGGTTCGTCCGACCGCGTTTCCCGGTTCGGACCGTTTGTTCAGCTGGTGATTTTCTTCAGTTCGTCCGCGGAAACGGGATATTCGACCGTTCTTTCCAGGATCGTGACGTTGATGATGATGGCGTTGCTGTCGTCGTCGCGGCGGATCACTTCTGCCTGAAGCCCCTTCATGGCCCCCTGCGTGACCGTGACCTTGTCGCCGCGCTGGATGCCCGGATTGATGAGGACTTCCTTCCCGCTGGCCTCGAGTTCGATCAGATGCAGATTGTTCAGCTCGCGGACCAGCTGTTCCTCCTCGGCGTCGTTGCGGAGAAGTTCGATGTGGACGAAATTCTTTTCCGACCGTTTCAGGTCGCTGCGTTCCTGGTCGCCCGCGGCCAGGAAGATGTAGCCGGGGAACATCGGGATGGGCGTGACGATCCTGGTCCCATGATGCAGCCGCGCCTTGTTGACCACCGGCAGATATACCGGCACGCCGCGTCCGGCAAGGTATTCGGCGGTTTTTTTCTCCGTGCGCGGCTTCAGATAGGCATATCCCCAGGAGCGGTCGGGGGTCTTTTCAATGAATGGCATGGGCATAAAACCGAAATCCGGAAATGCCGTAGCCCCGTCGCGGGAAATACGATCCCGCAACGAGGCATCCGAATACAAAACCGGGGGGTGGCATGTCTCAGTTTATGCTGAAACATGCCGCTGAAAAGTGTTTCTGGTTACAAAAAACGCCAGCGTGGGCGGAAAAGCATCCATGTCGGCGGAACAACTGCAATCTCTATAATATAATATCGAAGCACCCGGATTGCAAACTGAAATGGCGAAAAAGTCCGGCGAAGGCGATCCGCGGTTCAAACGACGGCAGGGATCAGGGATTCCCGGGCCCTTACGGCTGCTTGTTGCGCATGTGCTTCACGAGCCAGGCGTCGCGAAGCTCCTTGCCGCGTGCGAATTCGCGCTGGAAGGCGTCATAGTCGCCGGACGCGATCTCGGCGCGGAGGACGTCGAGCTTTTTCTGGAAATTGTCGAGCGCGTTCAGGATCGCCGGCGTATTGAACTCGATGATCTCGCGCCACATGACCGGGTTGCTGGACGCGATGCGGCTGGTGTCGCGGAACCCGCCCGCGCAGCCGGCGTCCCGGAGCATTTTTTCGCGCGGGTCCTCGCTGCCGAGGATGGTGAGCGCAAGCGCGGATGCCACGATATGCTGCACATGGCTGGTGTGGGCGACCAGGTCGTCGTGTTCCTTCGGGTCGATGCGGATCACGTTGGTCTTCACCGCCCGCCAGAAACCGGCGACGGTCTCGACGGCTTCGTCCGAAGCATTCGAACCGGGGCAGAGAAAGACGTCCGCGCCGCGGAACATCGTGGGAAACGCGTGGACGTGCCCGGAGTATTCGGTGCCGGCCATCGGGTGCCCGCCGACGAACACCACGCCGCGCGGCACCACGGTCCGTTCCGCGGCGGCCAGGACCGCGCCCTTCACGCTGCCCATGTCCGTTACGATGGATCCGGGCCGCCAGAGGCCGGCATAGTCCGTGAGGTACTTGACGATGACGGGAAGCGGGAGCGCCAGGAACGTGACGTCGGCCTGCGGGATGACTTCGGCGGGATCGGCCGATGCAAAATCCGCGGCATGTTCCGCCAGCGCCCATTCGCGGGCGGCGGGATTGCGCGTGCAGCAGAGACGGCGAATGCCCGGGACGCCGTCAAGGGCGAGCCCGAACGATGCGCCCAGAAGGCCGAATCCGATGATCGCGACGTTTTTCATGCGGGGACAGTCACGCGTGGGCGTAGAGGACGATGCAGGCGAGGATCTCGAGCGTGTCGGTGCCCACGTTCGCGACCGAATGCCCCTCGCCGGACCGCGTGATGACGGAATCCCCGGCGGACGCGATGACCTCCGTGCCGTTGTCGTCGATGCGGGCTTCTCCCGCGAGGATGTAGAATATCTCCTCCTCGTTCTCGTGGACATGCCAGCCGATGGAGCATCCGGGTTCGAGGATCAGGCGGGAGTACATGCGGGCGGGCGAGCCCATTTCGGTCCCGGGCTTCCAGATATGTTCGATGACGACGGAGCCGTCGCCGCCTCGCATGGCGGTGCGGACCTCGGATGTGAAGGCGGCATGCTGTTTGAACATGGCGGGATCCTTGTGTGGTTTGTTCGGAGTTTTTTGGCAAATCAGACGTAAAACTATAGCACGGAAACGGCGCGATTCCAAACGCGAAACGGAAAAAAAAGCGGGAAAGGCGTAAAAAATCGTATAAAAAAACACGGACACGCTTGAATCTTTCGTTTCGTGTGGTAGATTATTATGATTACGGCATCCAAACTATAATCTTTCATGAAAGATACAAATCAGCCCGGATTGAAAGGAATCCTGCCATGTTCAAGCATATCGTCGTTTTCGCCGCCGCCATGTTTATCTCCCTTACGGCCTTCGCCGGCAAACCGTATTCCGTCCTCGTCTTCGACGACCTCTCCCGCCCCGTCTCCTCGGACCAGCAGGACAACCGTACCGCCTCGCTCCTGATCGAATACCTGAAGTCCGAGCTTGCCACACACTCCCGGATCACGCTCTGCGACGCCGAAGCGGTCGAAAAGGCGATGAAGGAATTCCGCATCAAGCACAAACAGGGCACCTCGTTCACGGACGCCGAGGTCAAGGAAGTGCTCGCCGCGGCCAAGGGCGACTACCTCGCCCTGCTCTCCATCATCCCCGGAAAAGAAAAAGACGATTCCAAGAACGTCAGCGTGACCGTCTACGACAAGCAGGGCAAGAAATACGATCCGCTGTCCGTGCAGATCACGTCCATCCGTGAAAGCGACCTCCCGGCCGTCATCCTCGCCACCGGCATCGCCCGCCTCATCCGCGGCGAAAGCCCCGTCGACCGTCTCTCCCTCGAACGCGAAAAGCAGCTCATGGACGAGACCGCCGAGGACCGTGCCCGCGAAGCCGCCGAAAACAAGGAGCGCGCCGAAGCCCGCGCCCGCGAGATCAAGCTCCGCGAGGAAGCCGCGAAGAAGGCCTACGAAGAAATGACGAAACCCGCGGAAAAGTGAGCTGAAGTCCGCGCCGTTTTCATTTTCATTCCCTCATGGACAAGATCATTCTCCGGGGACTGCCCGTCGATTGCGTGATCGGGACGTTCCCCGATGAGCGCACGTCTCCCCAAACGCTTTTCTTCGACCTCGATCTGTACGGGGATTTTTCCCGCGCCGGGGAAACTGATGAGCTCGCCGACGCCGTCGACTACACGGCGGTCGAACGCTGCGTGAAGGAGTTTGCCGCCGGGACCTCGTTTTTCCTGCTCGAACGCCTCGCTTATGCGTCCGCGCGGAAACTTCTGGAGCAATTCCCTCTGCTGAACCGGATCACCCTCACGGTCCGCAAGCCGTCCGCCCGGGTGGAATCCGAATCCGTCGCGCTGGAGATCACCCTCGCCCGTTCATACTGCGTGTGCTGATACAGCAACTCTGTTTCATTTGAGCGCGTACCGTCGCATACCACGACAGTGGAGGCGCAGCTTCCCTTGTGCTTGAGCGTAGCCAAGCACTACGACAGTGGAGGCGCAGCCTCCTAGCAGACGATCGTGCCGGCGGAGAAATCGCCGGTCAGAACGCGCCCGAGCGCACCGGGCTCTTCGAACTTGCAGACCACGATTGCGAGGTTGTTGTCGGCGCAGAGGGAGAACGCGGCGGCGTCCATGATCCTGTAATGCCCCTCGATGGCCTGCTGGAACGAGAGTTCGTCGAACTTCTTCGCGTTCGGGTCCTTCATCGGGTCGGCGGTGTAGATGCCGTTGACCTTGGTCGCCTTCACGAGGGCCTGGCAGTTGGATTCCAGCGCGCGCAGGGCCGCGGTCGTGTCCGTGGTGAAGAACGGACAGCCGGTGCCGCCCGCGTAGATCACGATCTCGCCGCGGGAAAGCTGGTCCAGCGCGGCGTCGCGGTCAAACCGCGGCGCGAACGGCCGGAGATCGGAGGAGGCATGGACGTTGACCGGGATCCCGGCCTTCTGAAACGCGTCTTTCAGGCGCAGGGCGTTCATGACGGTGCCGAGCATGCCCATGTGGTCGGCGGTCACGCGGTCCATTCCCACGGCGCTGCCGCCGCGCCAGATGTTTCCCGCGCCCACGACGAGCGCGATCTGGACGCCGAGTTCGCGCGCTTCGGCGATGCGGGCGACCGCGGCTTCGACGGCGGCGGGATCGTACCCGAATTCCCGGTCGCCCTTGAGGGCCTCGCCGCTGATTTTGAGAAGGACGCGCTGATAACGAAGATTGGCTGCCATAACTGCTCCCGTGGTTGATTGCGTTTTTGAAAATGTCGACATAATAGTATACTGCATGTTCGGCGTTTCGTCAAGCGGGTCGCCGATTTTTCCGCCGTCTCTTTTTCACGCCGGGCTCCGGACACACCACAAGTGGTGATGCAGTAGTGCGCGGCTACGCTCGCGCACACCACAAGTGGTGATGCAGTAGTGCGCGGCTACGCTCGCGCACACCACAAGTGGTGATGCAGTAGTGCGCGGCTACGCTCGCGCACGAGTTGCCGTGCCGTTGCG
>JAEEGG010017273.1_pt1 | contig 14851 bp, 8 predicted proteins | sample 9134161 | NCBI WGS metagenome assembly JAEEGG01 (sample SAMN16246543, study PRJNA631951) | gut metagenome | biome: gut microbiome; feature: rumen; material: CR-attached | host: Bos | place: Iran: Karaj | collected 2018-10
GTCCTGGATCTTGGCGTTGTTGCGGTAGATGGCGCCGCGGTAGACGACCTCCTCCTGGTAGCCCTTGTTGTTCGCGTCGGGGACGTTCATGACGAGCGTCGCCGTGCCGCCGGCGCGCATCCAGTCGTCGGGCGTTCCGGTCGCGCCGGACGCGACGGTGATCGTGAGGGTGTTCGTTACCATAACGGAAACGGACCTTCCGGTCTCCTCGTCGATCTTGTTGACCTTCTGGGCGAGCAGGAACTCCTTCGAGACGGTGCCATCCTCTTCGCCCTCGTCCCATCCGGTCGCAGCGAACGTGTAGTTCTTCCCGGCGAGCGCGACCTTGGCGGAGAGCTTGGCGGGGTTCGCGGCGGAGGCCGTGAGAGTGACGGACGCGAGGGAGGGCAAGCCGTTGGTGAGAACGGATCCATCCTCGGAAAGAAGGCCGAAGAACGTGCCGGACTCGAGTCCGACCTGCTCGGTCTTGACCGTCGCGACCTTCGGTGCCTTCTTCGCGTAGGCGGACTCGACAGTGTCCGTGACCTTCGCCGTCTCGGTGAGCGTCACGACGCATTCGTCCAATCCGATCGGGAACGTCGCCGTGTACTCGCCCGCGGAGCGCTCGTCTTCATCGAACGCCTTGAGCTGGACGGCGAACGTCTTGTTGCCTTCGTAGACCGCGACGAGATCGGGGATGAGGGGAACTGTGATCGTCTTCGCCTTGTTGTCTCCGTCGGCCCACTCGAGGACGCCGCTCTGCGCGACGTAGTCGACGCCAGGCTGGGCGGTGCCAGCGACCGTTCCGTACTTGACGCGGACATATCCGTCCTTCGCCGTGCGGTTGACGGTGAGCACGACGGACGCCGCGTTCTCCTTGACGGAAAGCGTGTTCTTCGCGAACTTGATCGCACCGACGTTGGCGAACTTGCCGGACAGCGTATAGCCGCCGAACGTCGTCGCCTCGTCGGAGTTGCGCACGGTGACGATGTACTTCGCCTTGGTCTTCGGGAGCGTGACCTGGCTCATGGACGAGACATCCTCGACGATCGTGCCGAGTTCGTCGTTCGTGATGGAGAAGACAACTCCGTCGCCCTCGGCCCCGCGGATGGCGAGGTCGTAGAAGTATCCGTCGGCGCCGGCGATCGCGAAGTTGTCGACATCGCCCTTCCAGAGGGTGCGCGTCGCATAGGGCGTATCAATATTCTTGAGCGTGAGCGCCGTCGCTCCGGCCGCAACGTCGTCCTTGGGGTCGAACGTGTCGTTGTACTTGATCTCGACCACCGTGGGCTCGCTTCCAGGCTTGACGTCGCCGGTCCAGGTCGTCGCCTCTGCCTTATAGCCGTTGACTGCGGAGAGCTTGATCGTCGGCCTTCCGCCGATAAGCACCGAGGATCCGCTCGGATACTTGACCGTCTCGGAACCGATTGACCACGTAGCCGAAGGCGCTCCGGGAGTGTTCACCTGGAGTATGCCGAGCTGCGCGCTGGCGTCGGAGGAATACGCAACCGTGCGGACATTGTACGCGGGGTAGTCGAGTCCGAGCGTCGTCGCCGTCCTCACGCGGATGTAGTATGCCTGGTTGGCCGTAGCCGTGAACTCGAAAAAGTTGCCCGACTCTGGATCGATCTTGTCGGAGACGACAACCTTCTCTGCGGTGCCGGAAACCGTGAAGACGGTGACATCGAGCCGATAGGCTGAAGTCTCCTCGGGGTTCGCGAACTCAAAGCCCACGCGATAGGTAATATCCTTTCTTGCGGCGATCACGAACGTGTCGTACCAGTCGGTGGCCGAAAGCGCATGCGGTCCGTTAACGGATCCATCCTCGTCGGGGATGGACGATGCGGTGCCCGGCAGAGCCATGAGACCAGTCGCGCCTGCGATTACGTCGTCGGACGAGTCCCATGCGTCTGGCGAGCCGTCGACCTTGTCGGCGAGCATAGCCTTGAGGGTGATCTCGCCTCCCGTCACAGGTTCGTTCGGAAGCAGGAAGTAGTTGCACACGCCGACGTAGTACGTGCCCGCAGCGGGCGCCTCAAGCACGGTCCTGGCGTCGAAGGAGTATCCGTCGATGGTCTCGTTCTTGGCGAGAACATTTCCCTTGGCGTCATAAACTACCATAAGGATGCGGTTCGTCGCACCGGACGTCTCGAACGCGCGGCGCTCGCCCTTGGCGAGGGTGATTGAGCACAGCGCCTCGTCAATCACGTTGTCGCCGTAATTCCAGTTCGCGATCTGGCGCCCGGGCACGAACGTCGCCTCGTATCCGTTCGCGGCGGTGAGGGGGATGAGGTCGTGGTTCGCGGGGAGCCTTGCCGTCAGCATCTGATATGTCACGGAGAACGTCGCGTTGGTGCCTTCGGCGACGATCTCGTACGTGCCGCTCACGGTCGGCGCAAGAACGACCGAGGCATTGCCAGGCGCTGCGACGTCTTCATATGTCTCGAAGTCTTCGTCGTCTCCGGTGTCGACCGAGAGCGTCACCGGGCTGTCGACTGTGCCGCCCGAAGTGGTAATGCGGTACATGCGGTTCGCGCTGAGCCTCGCCGACATATAGTACGAACCGTCTACGAACGCATCGGTGAAGGACGCCGGTCTGGTGCCGAAGGTCAAGGCGCGCGGATTGTCGTCGGAACCAACTGGAACGAAAGAACGATAGCCTTCGCTCGCGTTAAGGGTTGTCGACATGCCGATTTCACCAGATATCTGGATGTAGAACGTCAACCTGGAAGGATCGTCTTCATCCCAGTCTCCGGGAGCGAGCCTTGCATACTCCACGGTTTCGGTTTCGCCAAGCTCGAAGCTTGTGTAGTAGTCCTTATCCCAGTCAGTGTAGACGAACATATCCATGTCTTCCACATCGCCGCCTTCGATCCATATCGTATACGCGGTTCCCCTCGAGAGCGTGACCTTGTAGTAGTAGGTGCCCGAGTCGGTGAATTCATGGTTGTCCGAATCCCACTCGTTGACAAGCGTCACTGTCTGAGAACCCTTGATTGCAACGGCCTTCGATTCGCAGTTGCCAGCCGCGGCGGCGGCAACTGCCGCCGAACCCACGAGGGCGGCAAGCGCAGCAAAGAGAAACTTTTTCATGATGTAAACCGCTCCTTTCCTGAATTACGCGTCATTCAGCCTTGACATTGCCGCCGCGCTTGACGGTAACGGTCTTGTTGCGACCGCCGACCTGGTAGCCGATCTTGTCGCTGAAGAAGAACGTACCATTGATGAACGGCCTGTATTCTGTATTGATGTCGCCAGGACCGCAGTCGAGGCATCCGGGGCCCCATCCCTGAAGCAGGACGCCCTTCCACTGCGCGCTGACGAGTTTAGTGCCAAACGTGATCTTGACCGATCCGCTTACGATACCCGTGGAGCGGTTGAGCGTGAGCGTAAGCCCGGCAGGCGCGCCAGGCGCGAACGAGAGGCGCGCAGGCTCGACGACGACCGTCGCAACAGGCGATGCGCCGGGCTCGCCGTATGAGACGTCCGTGAGCGCAGACGTGTCGAACACGGCCGTCGGGCTGTTCGTCTCGTATGCCTCCTCGCAGCAGGCGGCAAGGTCGAGCGCAGGGTCGAACGGCCCGCCGTGGACGCCGAGCTCCACGATGTAGTCGGCATTTGCCTCCGCATCGCGCTCGACGTGCTCCCAGCACGAATTGACGCCGTCTGCGGCCATAACACTCCGCGCCTCGCGGCGCTCATATCCGCCGGCGAGCACCTTGAGGAGGACCGACAGCGCGTCGCTCGTCGAGGCCTTGAACACGGGAAGCGTTCCCCACTCCTCGCCATAAGTCAGCACGGACGAGCCCGAGATGGCCGTGCCGTTCGGGAGGACTCCCGCCCAGGTGAACTTGCCCGCGTTGACGGCAGAAGACGTGTTCATCTTGAGCGTAAGGTATCCGGTGCCGCGCGGCGCAAGGCCCTCCGTATCCTCGTCGACTCCAGCGAAGGAAAGCGCCACGGTGTAGTATCCGGCCCAGGCGGACGCCGGATTGGCCTTGCTCCAGGCGCTTCCCGCCTCGACGGTCGCGTCAAGCGAGATGCCAGGATAGTTCGGATCGGTCAGGACAAAGTCGACGCTGCCGTCGGCCTGCGCTATGACGGAAAGCGCATAGCCGCTCTTCGTGGAGCTCAGCTCGGCTGAGAGGTCCTTGGATGCAGCGTCGAACGCGTTCCAGTTCTTCGCGGAGAAGGACACAGTTCCGAATTCGCAGGAGTACTTGGCGCTCACATTGCCCTTGGTCGGAATCGTGACCTGCAGGACGCCGGCCAGCCTATTGTTCACATCGTTGACCACTGGGATGTCCTTGAATGTGCGAGACACCGCCACTGTCGGATTGGCCGCCTCCGGCGAAGAAACGGGGTCGGTCGGATCGATCACCTCGATCGTCAGCTCAAGCGAGAGTCCGGCAGTCGCACCGTCCTTTGCACGGTACACGGACTTGTAGGTGCCGGCCTTGGCCGTCGTAGCGCCGAAGAGCGCGAGAGCGTTGGCCTCTGCGTCATACGCAACCTTGAGTCCCGCCGGAAGCGTGCCGAACGTCTTGGAGAACGTCATGCGTCCGCTCGGAGCCGCCGCAAGCGCGAACGTGTTCGACATCGCCACATAGCGGTAGATGGACATCGAAGCGGCGGGCTCGGCGAACTCAGGCGCCGAATCCGGCACGGAAACCACCGTCACGGCGTTGGACGCGGAGAGGACCTTGAGACCACCGGTCGGATTGGAGAGCGTGAGCCTCGCGGTCTTGCCGGCGGCGAGTCCGCTAACCAGGATCGACTTCTCCTCGAACTTGTGGGTGCCCCAGGAGACGATGCCGTTCTCGACGTCGCCGGAGAGCGTCACCCCCGCGGCCGTCGTGGAGACCTTCACCGTGACGGGACCGTCGGAAGCCTCGACGCGCCCGACCTTCACGGTCGCGCCGGCGGACGCCTTCGCGTAGACCGTCGCCTTGGCGGAGAAGAAGGGATCCGCCCCGACAAAAGCCGCCTTGCCGGGCGACTGGGTGTCGTTCTCGTTGACGTTGAGCACAAATGTCGACGTCCCGAGCTCCGATTCGCCTTCCGTAACCGACAGAAGGAGCGTCACCTTGCCATGGCCGTCATAGCGGACGTCGTCAAGTATCGTAACGGGCACCTCGACTGTGACGTCGTCGCCTTCATCCCAGGTCGTCTCGAAAGACTCGAACTCGAACTTGGCCTTTCCGTCGCTGTCGTAGAGATCCGTGTTCTCGGCGTCAAGAGTGACGGACACCGTGACAGCCCCGGAAACGCCGCCAGTACGCGCGATGGGCACTGCAACGATGCCGGCGTCCTCGCGGACGGAACGCGACGCCGCAGTGAAGCCGACCTCGCCCGGATGCCAGATCTGATAGGACACCTTCGAGCCAGGAGTGACGGCGAGAACCGCACGGTACGTCTCGTTGGCAATCCAGAGTCCATTGGTCTCGGTGAAGGAAGTCGCGAGGTCCAACCACGCGCCTTCGAGCTTGTAGACCTCTCCCTCGACGACATCAAGCGTGACCTGCGAGGAAACAGGCGTGTACTCCGCCGCAACCTCGCCGGGGGTCAGCACCGGAGATGAACCAACGCCAACCACAAATGGCTCAGCGTCTGCAGTAGGCGTAGCTGCTACCACCTTCAGGGCGAAGGTGCCCTTCGCGTCCTCTGCAGAAAACTCATGCACAAGCGCCGAGCCTGCAGCTGCGTCTGCCACCGCCTCCGGCATGACAACCGTTTCCGTAGATACCACCTTGCCGTCGCCGTCCTTCCTGACAAGCTGATGCTCGACTAGCTTGACAAGGGACAGAGAAACGGAGAACGGCGAATCGTTCGAGGAGATGTAAAGACTGACCTTGCCCGAGGGAAGGTTCTCGAGAAGCATGGTCTGCTGCGGAGCATTGACGGAAAGCTCGACGTCGGCGCCGAGTCCGACCTGCAGCGAAAGAGGCGTAGTCGTCGCGTAACGTCCGGCCTCGCGCGCCTCGGAGGCATTCTTGAAGAGATCCGCAAGACGCGTCATGCTGTCCGCAGAATCGTATTTATAGCGGTTCTCGGAATCACGGTCAGACGAGGAGACCGTAGCCCAGCGCCCGACGATCTTGCCGGCCTTGTCGAGGAGAATCATTGTAGGATAACCCGTGCGGTACGCATCGGGCGTCGCATAGGCGCCGCCGACGTACCCGAGGTCGATGTTGCGCTGAAGAACCGACTCAGCGTCTTCCGGCGCAATGCCCTTGCGCGAAAGATAGGACGTGCCGGAGGCAGTGCCGTTGCCGGACGTGCCGGACTTGTAGCTGAGAAGCGAAGGACCCGCGCCGGACGGCGTCGCATTGACGCTCATCACCTCGTTGGTGGCATTGTACGAGTCGTACTTGCCGCGCCTGAGGTTGTCAAGGCAGACGAGGGACACGTTCTTCTCCGCCACGAACGTGGCGAACGCTTCGGTTTCAAGGACGTAGTGGTCGAGACCACGGCACCACGGACACCAAAGTGCGCCGGTAACGTAGACGAGCGTGTACGCGTCCCCGGTCTGCGCAGCCGTGCGCGCAAGCGCAACGTCGAGGTCCATCGTCCACTCGCCCGCCTGCAGCGTATCGGCCGTGCGCTCGCCGATCCAAAGCGGATTGGTCGTTGAGTTTTCCTGCTCGTCGACGCACTCAACAGCAGTAGAGGACATGAGGTCGCCAGTCTCAGGATTGTACATCTTAAGCTCTATGCGCGCCCCGGCGGAATAGTAGGTGCTGCCGAAGTTGGGAATCTCAATCACCTGGTTTGTGACGTTGGCAGACCAGGAGAACTCGAAGCTTCCGCTGGGCGCACCCAGGAGCTTGGTTGAGCGAACGATCTCTATTGTCTGGCTTGCAGCTGCCGTGGTTGAGCGGCGGAGCGGGATGTAAAGGCTCTGCGTATCCGGCTCGATCTGCAGCGAATCGCCTTCCGGGACGTCGAAGAACCCGCCTTCGTAGGAAACAGGATTCCACCCCTCGAACGCCTTTTCGAGACGCTTGGTGATATTCTCGATTCGCTGCGGGATCGTATTGTCCGTGAATTTGAGGAATGTAGAATTCAGTGCGAGCGGGTCGCCGCCCTTGATGTCGGCGCAGAATTCATCGCCGGTCATTCGGACGTTCACGCCCTTTTCCTTCCACCACATGACCACAAACGGAAACGCGCCAAGCTTGCGGCCGCCTTCGTAGTACATCCAATTGTACCACTTACTGTTCTTCTGGTCAGGAAGACCAGCCTCGCCGCCCGCCATAATGCAGCAGATCACCTGTCCCTGGTTATGGGTAGCCTGCCACTCCTTGAACGCATCCTGAATGAAGCAGTACTCCGTGTACCAGCAGTGGATGCATTCTGCGTTGCCCCACACCGCCAGCAAGGGCATTCCGTTGTCGTCGGCATACTTCTTGCAGACTTCCATGTTCGTATACCACTTGCCGGGCTCAAGCTTCATGCCGGGCGATGCATACTCCGCACCGAAGGCAGCACCCGGCTTCCCGTCCGGCTTCTCGTACGGATACATCGTTTTACTGAAGCCAAAGGCCTCCACCACGCCCAAAATGGCGATGCAGAGCGCCGATAGTCTTGCGAATCTATTCATTGTTTTCTCCTTGTTTAAATTTCGGCATTGTAGACGAAGTTCGTCCCCTGTGGATATTCGATCTTCATCTCGTCATGCAGTTCCTTGAAAAAGCTCATTTGTGCATTCTTCATCTTCCATTTCGTCAGCGCCTCACGGACATGCTCGCGAGTGCGGGGCTCTGGATCTGGAACAAGCATATAGAAACCGATTCTGGACAGAGTGACATTTGCCACAAGTTCAGATGCCAGGGACGGCTCAAGAGGTCCGTCCGAGCGATCCACTATCTTAACGATCGCAAGCCCGTCGGGTACGTCAAAAGGTCCGCCGATGCTGCCAATCGGAGCCGAAAACGCCCAATCCCTAAGCTTTTCGTTCGCAATCTCGCTGTATTCATCCATCGTCCAGCGTTCCGCTTCGTCCGGACCAAACACGCTGTATTTCTTCGCCGCCTCGACGAAGTCAAGTCCGTTGGTTACCTGGTTAAGGACATTAGAAGCAGTTGCCCAGGTCACTGCATTCGACGCCACCGCAAAATCATGGTACTTGTCCATGCGCTCAAGACCCTCGTCAATCTCCTTCTCGGAGACGGAAAAGCCTCCGCCGTTGAAGATCTCCCTAGCGCTTTCCATGCGGCTCGGTACGAGAAGCTGTCCTCTTAAATACTCAGCATCAACCTTGTTGGCCGCTGCGAACTGCGCAAGATCGCCCTTGAAACCGAAGGCGGAAAGCGACTTCTCGATAATCGCATCATCAGCTTCTTCGGAAGGCTTGAAATCGTGCTTTGTCAAATATTCATCTACAAGAATCTGATTGACAAGTTCGGGTAGAATGCTGCCAGCGCGGCTTGCCAGAAACTGCGGGCGCGCCGCCTCCACCTTGTCGGCAGGCTGCTTTCTGCTCTGATAGTTGAAAATCGCCGTCTCAACACCAACGCGGCGAAGATAGTCATCGCTCGTCACGGACCTTCCGTTGACCTTGACGAGGACCAATCCCGGCTTAAGGGCGGCAAGATCAATCGGCTCCTTCGATGCTGAGGGCGTCAATTCAGCCTCACGGGAACATCCTGCGACCATTGCTGCAACTGCCAAAACTAGCGGGAATAACTTCATTTCCAAAATACTTCGACTAGACAAACACTTAAAGAGGGAAAAAATCAGGGGTGGCTGATGAATTTATCATCTACCACCCCCAACCTTGAACCGTTATTGATTCAATGACTCATCGTCAGCTTACTGATAGGTCACGTAAGCCGGGACGTTGAGGTAGCCGTTACGCGCATACTTCTTGGAAGCGGACGCGTTGTACTTGGCCGACCAGGTTCCGTAGTAGACCGTGTCAGCTTCAACGAGCGTCAGGAGGTCGGTGCAGAGCCAAACCTGGGACGGATCGCAGTTCACGTTCTTCTTGGTCGTGAGGTCGTAGGACGCAGCAGCCGTGCCAGCGAAGTTGCCGGTGAAGGACGTGTAGAAGCCCTTCGCAACGCTGAACTTGCCGAGAGCGGCAAAGATCACCTCGGTGAGAGCCTGCTGACGAACATCGTCATACTTGAACGTGCCCGTGAGCTTGAACGCGAACTCTGCGTCGGCCTGCTTCTTGCCGATGACCTGGAGGAGAATCTTCTCCATGGCGGCCTCGTCGAGCTGAGCCTTGCGCTTGGTATCCCAAACGACGATCGAGCCATTGGCGATGGTCTCGCACGTAGCCGTGCAGTCATAGATCCAGCCAGCGAGAGCGGTCGTGTCGGGAACGCGGATGACCGACTTGTCAGTCTGAGGATCAGGAGCGCAGACGGAGCCAGCGTCATAGGAATTGACGTAGGAGAGACCCTTGGTCGTCTTGACGTTCGCCTTGAACGAGTAGACGAGCGTGGGCTCGGTAACAACAGGATCATCCGGAGCGCAGGTGTTGGCCGCGAACGCGGTGATCGAAGCAACGGCGAGAGCCGCAATCATGAGCTTCTTCATTTTCTTTTTTCCTTTTTTTTGGACTCAGGCTTGTTGGACCCTTGTCCGGTACCTTCCGCTTTCCAGAACTCTTGCGGTCACCCGACCGCCTTCGTCCAAGTCCACTTCAGGTGGTTAACTTGTTGTCCTCTTGCTCGGTTGAGTCAACTTTCGTTGTGCCCAAGTCTGTTAACCAAGGCCCGGACACCTCGTCCGAATCCTCTTCCTCACTCAAGAACGCCAATATTGTACCATAATTTGCGCCCAGAGCGCAAGGGGGTGTGGGAAAAAATATTCAAGGGTATAAAATACCCCTTAAATTGCGTCAGACCCTTGAATTTATTAGGTCCTCTGCATATGTATATGCACGCGCCATCACCCGATGACAAAAAAAATTTAAATTTTTTTTCATTGTTTTATGCACCCGACCGGACATACGATGATGCCGTCCTCCTTGCGACGATAGGCAAAATCACCTGCGGCAACAAGAACCATGCGAAACGACGGAGGAGGCATTCTTGTCGTATCGATCTTGGACGAAAGAGTCTCCAGCGTCCTGACGCCCTTCTCTATAAGGGTCTCTCCGCCCGTCTTTATCTCTATAAGTCCGTAACTACCATTCCCAAGCCGCATGACCGCATCGCATTCAAGTAGGAGAGCTTCTCCGCAAGCAGCGCGTCTGCAATTCTATTTTTATAATCCGCCATATCGTTGACTTTTACAGCAAAAATATGTCATTACTGTCAACGTTAGGTAATTTGGCGCCTTTTCGTTAGGTAATTTGGCGCCTTTTCGTTAGGTAATTTGGCGCCTTCAGCACCTCCAAACCTCGAACCTAATTTCGTCAATTGAATGTCTCACGCAGAGATGCAGAGAATGTCTGGAATTTTGATTCATCAAAGAATTTAGTGGAACAGCATGCCGCTAAAAAATATAAACTCCGAGCGTTTGGGCTCTCGCTACCGCTCCGCAGCTTCGCGCCACTCAACGACTGTATATGTGCCAGGGTAAGCATTTTGGGATGCGACTGCGTCGCATAAATCGGCCGAAGGCCGCTATAATCACAGCAAAGAGCGTCTCCTGGGTGTGGTTTAAAAGTGCGGAGCAGTGAAGCGGTAGCGAGAACCCTAACCATCGGAGTTTTACTCATATTCTTCCACTAAAAACTCCGAAGAGCCGGAATTTTGGGAAGTTGAACTTTTCAACTTTTCATATATACACGAAACCGAAGCGCTGAAGATGACGCTTCGGTCTAGTGCAACAAGTTAACCATTAGAGTATATGCATGCCGTGACAGCCAATGACACAGATTTTTAAGATTTTTTCACCTGCCCCAGGCCACAAGGCGCTCGAGCAGCGTCGGCAGACGCACGCGCACGCGGTTCCCGCCCGTCGGCTCCATTACGAGCGCGGCGCATCCGCCGCGCAGCACAAGCGGAACGGGATGCTCAGCAAGCCAGCGGCGCGCGAGGGCGCATTTCGCCGGACGCTGAGCGCCGATCCTGAACACAGGCTCCCCGTCCTCCATATCTATCGAGACCTCCGCGGCAGATGCGCCGCGCACGTCAAACCTGACATATAGCCTTCTCGGGCGTTCGTCGAGGGATGCGAAAAGCTCCGCTGCGTAGCGGCTCAGCTCACGCGTCGTCGGGTTTTCCGGGTCGGCCGCGATGGTTGCGCGCTCCACCTGCCGCCCCTCAGTCGTGCCGCCAGCGGCGGTGCGCCCACAGATACTGCTCGGGATACTTCCTGATCGCCTCGCCGAGCCTGTCGTTCAGAAGCTGCGTCGCCGCAATCTTGTCGTCCGTCTTCGAGAATCGGAGCGGCTTGCCGCCGACGAGCCTGTACCTGAACGGCGCGACGCGCACGAACGAGCCGACCACTATCGGATATCCATAGCGCATTGCGAGCCGCGTCGCGGAGGTGAACGTCTGCGCCCTGCGGCCGAGGAAGGAGAGCATCGGACCCTTCGACGTGTGCTGGTCCATGAGTATCGTCATCGCCGCCTTCGTGTCGACCCACTGGCGAAGAATCTCCGGCGTGAAGCCGTGGTTCTTGTCGATCACGGTGACGGGGCCGCGGAAATGGTGGTTCTTCATCCACTTCGCGACAAGCTTGTTGTTCATCACGCGCGCGATCGCAATCATCGGACGCGCGAAAGAAAGGACGTTCGTGGCCGCCTCCCAGACGCCGTGGTGCGCGCTCACAAGGAGAATCGGAGTCTCCGGCTCGTCGAGAAGCAGCCTCGCCGCCTCCGGATCCGCCTCCGAGACGTCGAGATGGTCCCGCCAGTCGTCCTTCGTCACGACGTTCGGAACGGCAAGCGCCTCGCAGATATGCCCGGCGAGATGGCACCACGCCTTCTTCGCGATGCGCTTCGCCTCCTTCGCATCGGAAGTGATGCCGCACTTCATTATGTTGTCGACGGATATCCTCCGACGCTTGAAGAAGAACGGCCAGAGGCACGCGGCAAAGCCGCTGCCGATGTCGTATGCGTGTCTTGCGAAGAATTTCAAGGTGCGGTACCGAATGCTTTGACTGACTGCGGCTACTCGAATCGGACCGTCGCCGCGCGGCCGTGTCCGTCCAGCCCCTCGACCGCCGCGAACGCCTCGATCGTCGCCTTCGTCTCGGCGAGGTCAGCGCGCGTGAACGCGACGAAGCTGTGGCGGCGGCGGAAATCGTCCGGCGTGAGCCCGTTGAACATGTTCGCCGCGCCGCCCGTCGGGAGGACGTGGCTCGGTCCGGCGACGAAGTCGCCCGCGGACTCGGGGGTCCACGGTCCGGCGAACACCGCGCCCGCGCTCCTGACGCCCTTCATCACCTTGAGCGCGTCCTTCGTCATGATCTCGAAGTGCTCGGGAGCGAACTGGTTGACGACCTCGAGCCCCTCCGCGACGCTCTTGGCGACGACGATGAGGATCCCGTCGCGGTCTATTACGCGCTGCACAAGCGCCTTCCTCGAAAGCGTCTCGGTCTGGCGCAGCACCTCGGCGCGGATCTCCTCCGCAAGCTTCTCGGATGTGCACACGCAAAGCGACTTCTCCCATCCGCTGCCGTGCTCCGCCTGCGAAAGGAGGTCCGCCGCGATCCAGCGGACGTCCACCGAACCGTCGGTAAGCACCGCGATCTCGCTCGGACCCGCCACCTGGTCTATCGCGACGTATCCGTAGACCTGTCGCTTCGCCGCCGTCACGAACGCGTTGCCGGGTCCGGCGATCTTCTGCACCTTGCGGCACGTCTTCGTTCCGAACGCCATCATTCCGATGGCCTGTATCCCGCCCACGCGGTAGACTTCCGTCGCACCGGCGAGCTTGAGCGCGTAGAGAAGGACAGGGTTCACCTCGCCCGTCTTTCCGGCGGGCGTGCAGGCGACGATCTCCTTCACCCCCGCGGCCTTCGCGAGCGTGACCGTCATCACGGATGTCGAGGCGAGAGGCGCGGTGCCGCCGGGGATGTAGACCCCTACGCGGTCCATCGGGGAGTAGAACTCGCCGAGGGAGCCTCCACGCGGAGACTTCATCGCCCACGCTTCGCGGAGCGACGCCTTCGAGAAGCGGAGAACGCGCGCGTGCGCGTCCTTCACGGCCTTCACGAGCTTTCTGTCGATGCCCTTCTCGGACACCTTCGCGAGGTCGACCCTGAGCGCCTTCGCGCTCTTCGCGGTGAATCCCTCGAACTTCGCGACGAGCTCCATGACCGCCGCGTCGCCGCGCGACTTGATCTCCGCAAGCGCGGATGCGGCGGCCTTCTCGGCCTCCTCCGGAAACGCCGGACGCGCGTTGAACTTCGCGATGCGGCGGTCACCTGTCTTTACGATTCGGATCATTTTCTTCCGTTCATCAGCATGCACTTGACCTTGGCGCTTGCGGCGAGCTCGTCGCCGACATAGCCCGTCACCTCGTAGACGCCTAGCGGAACGCGCTCCTTGATGATCTTCACGACCGTAACGAGCTTGTCGCCGGGCCTCACGGGCCTCTTGAAGCGCGCCTCCTCAATTGCGGCAAACGCAAATGCAGCCTGCTCGCCGAGAACGCCGCGCGCAACGACCGCCGCGCCGGCGACCTGGCTCATCGCCTCGACGAGAACCACGCCAGGCACGACCGGATAGTCCGGGAAGTGCCCCTTGAAGAAGTCGTTCTTCTCCGCCGTAAACGTGTACTCTCCGAGTGCGCCCGTCTCGTCGGCCGCGATAAGCGTGTCGACGAAGAGGAACGGTGACCTGTGCGGAAGAAGCTCGATGCCGGGCTTGTTGAAAACAGTTTTGAATTCAGGAAAACTTGCCATAGGAGTCAACCTTCAACTTTCAACTTTTCAACCTTCAACCTTCCGGAGCACGAGGATGCCGTTGTGGCCGCCGAAGCCGAGGGAGCTCGACATGGCGACTTCGATGTCGCGCTTCACGCCGACGTTCGGAGTGTAGTTGAGGTCGAGGGGCGTCTCACCCTTCGACGCGTCGACCTCGAGGTCGGGCTTCTCGTAGTTGATCGTCGGCGGGACGAAACCCTCCTTGATCGCGAGCGCCGTGATCGCCGCCTCGATTGCGCCTGTCGCGCCGAGGCAGTGTCCGTGGCACGGCTTCGTGGAGGAGATGTTGATCTTCTTCGCGCCCTCCTCGCCGAAGACGCGCTTGAACGCGTTCGTCTCCATCTGGTCGTTGAGGTGCGTCGAGGTTCCATGCGCGTTGATGTAGCCGACAGTCGACTTGTCCGTCACTCCGGCGTCCTTCAGCGCGATCTCGATGGCCTTGACCGCTCCGTCCGCGGAGGGGTCAGGCGCGGTGATGTGGTAGGCGTCGCACGTCGCGCCGTATCCGGCGAGCTCCGCGTACACCTTCGCGCCGCGCGCCTTCGCGTGCTCCTCGGACTCAAGGACCAGAATGGCCGCGCCTTCGCCCATGACGAATCCGTCGCGGTCCTGGTTGAACGGACGGCACGCCTTCTCAGGAGTGTCGTTGAAGTGGGTGGAGAGCGCCTTCTCCTTCATGAAGCCGCCGACGGTGAACTCCATGATGACGGCCTCGCTTCCGCCGGCCACAACGACGTCCGCGCGTCCGGCGCGGATGAGATCCATTGCGAAGCCGAGAGCGTCGGTCGAGGACGCGCAGGCGGTCGTGATGACCTGGCACGGACCCTTCGCGCCGAGCGCGATGGCGATGTTTCCGGCGCCTTCATTGGCGATGAGCTCGGGGATCGCGAGGGGAGAAAGACGGTCGGGTCCCTTCTCGAAGAGCGTCTTGAACGACTCGCCGGACACCTCGAGTCCGCCGATGCCGACGCCGAGGATCGTGGCCACCCTGTCCATGTCGGGCTTCTTCTCCGCGGTGAATCCCGCGTCCTGCCAC
>JAEEGG010017278.1_pt1 | contig 14849 bp, 9 predicted proteins | sample 9134161 | NCBI WGS metagenome assembly JAEEGG01 (sample SAMN16246543, study PRJNA631951) | gut metagenome | biome: gut microbiome; feature: rumen; material: CR-attached | host: Bos | place: Iran: Karaj | collected 2018-10
AACGATGACCATCGTTACGCTGTGTTTTCAGGGCGAAAAACAATGTTTCTTCGGGGAAACAAAGACTACGGCTATCGGTGAGCAACCAGCTTACCTGAGCCTCAGTGTTTCCATATCGTCGCGCTCCTATGAGCGTGGTAACCTTTTCTATACTGTATTTCATACTGCAAAGTTAGGGTATTTTTTTTGCAACTCGGAAATTTTTAACATAGTTTTATCCATAAATATGCGATATTCATCCGAATCGGGATTGAACGGCTTGTGATTAAGCGCGGCCTTGAGGGGTTGCCACTCCTTGAGGAAAGCCTTGGCCTCGGGACTGAGATACACCTCGGAGAATCGCTGCCAGATATACTCTACGGCCTGCGATGAGGGGTGCAGCATATCGTCGGCATAAAAGCGGTAATCGCGCAACTCATCGTTGATGATTTCGTAGGCGGGAAAGTAGGATACATGAAACATTAAACATGAAACATTAAACATTCTTGCCTTGCAAGCCAGCGGAGCTGGAGCGAAACATGAAACATGAAACATTTTGATGACCTTATCAACGGCTAGGAGAAGCGTAGATTTGGAGAGTTGGGAGCCGTGGTAGCCGTATTTGCGATAGCGGATGGGACTAACGGTGAGTACGATGCGCATATCGGGATTGGCGGCATGCAGGATATCGATGGCCTGCTGCAGGTAATCGGCACACTCATCTACCGTGAGTTCCTTCTCGGTAAAGAGCGATTGCGGGCGCTTTTGGCAGTTATCTACTATCTCGCCTGTTTCATTGAGAATATAAACGTGATTGGTGCCGAGGGTCAAGAATGCAGTCTTGACGGATTTCAAATCGGGCTGAGCGGAGAGGCGCTGGATGGTATGGAGGATGGAGGCGGGATTATACATCACGCCAAAGGGATTAACGATGGTGCGGAACTTCTCGTCGGTAAAGCGTGCGCCTATCTTATCGGCAAAGCACGACCCTACGAAGAGCATCTCCTCGCAAGCCCCTATCCTAAACCCAGGGTCATCTATATCAACTATCGTTCTAAACTCCATAATTTTTTTTTGCAACGGATAACAGGACTAACAATATCAACTTCTACTGATTTGCAAGCCTGTGGTAGAAAGACTCATATCTACAAAGCGGGCATTTTTACGGATGCTGTTTTCAGAAAGAATCTGCTTGATACGTGCGGCGGCCTCGGGATCCTTAGCTATCATATACAGATAGCCGCCACCACCTGCACCTGGCAGTTTGTAACCTAAGCAGAGGTCATCGATCAAGCTGGTGAGCTTAGCCACATCGGCTGGGTTGGTACCTGCATCGAGGGCCTGATTCTGTGCCCACGTTTTACGTACCAGCAAGCCCATACGCTCGAAGTCGTTCTGCTGGATGGCCTCGTACATGTCGAGGGTATGCTGTTTCATCTGACGCAACAGGCGCAGCTCGCCACCGTGGTTCAAGAACATGCGACGCACAATCTCGGCCAGGATGCTCTTAGCCGTACGCGTGATGCCTGTATAATATAATAGGTGACAAGGGCGATATTCGGGTTGCGTCCACAGATCGGTAGGCAACCAGCGCACCTGTGGGTTCTGGGCAAAGCCCCTACCCGTTTGCAGCAGTTTTACGCCACCCAGCACACCACCAAACTGATCCTGCCAACCACCGCCTGTGGTAAGCATCTGTTCGAGCATCAGGGTGCGATGACCAATCTCGTTCTTATCCCAACCCAAGCCGCAGAAATCGTTGAGCGCACCCAGCACGGTAGCAGCCAGGATGCTGCTGGTGCCTAAGCCACTGCCTGCGGGGATGGCACTGAGCAGGGTGAGCTCGATACCTGCGCCAAAGGCAGCTAACTCATCCTTGAGCGAACGCTGACCAAAGCCAGCCAATACCAAGGCGGCCTTGGGGATTGAGAAGGGCGAGCCTACGTGCATAAAATCACGCAACTGCTCGGAGGTCTCTACTACCTCCATGGCACCCAGGTCGATGCTACGCAGCACGATACGGGGCTCCTGGCAGGGGCGCACATAGGTTTGCAACGGGGGCTGACCATTGAGCTCGATGGCCAGGTTGATGACATTGCCACCCTCCATCAGACAGTAAGGAGGGGTATCGGTCCAACCACCTGCGATATCGATACGCACAGGTGAACGGCCCCAGACAATCTGGTCGTCGGCCACACTGAGCTGGGGTATCTGCTGACGATCGTTGGTATCGAGTAAGCCCTCGCGCAAAAGCGCAAAGGCTTTTTCGCTTTCGCCACGGAACATGGCATCGTGGATGCGCGTCATCAGGGGTGCATCGGCATCGAGTGCAGGGGGCATCTCGATGTGCTGTTCGTCGAACTCGCGCTTGGCATCGGCCAGGTCGAGCTGGTAGAACACACTGTGGTTCCAGTTCTTGGCCAGCGCACTCCAGTTGAGTTTGCGGAAAGCCTTACGCTGATCGAACAAGCGATGCAGATTGGCCTCGGTACTAATCTCCTCGGCCGAAATCATACGACTGGTAACGAGTGCCAGGCCATCCAGTGTTTGCAGCATGCTCAGGGCCTCAAGGTCGGCCACTACAGGGAACTGCTGTTTCTGCTGTTCGGCACCAGCAAACTTATCGTCGATATGGTACAGGCGCACAGCGTATTCGGTATCGCCAATGGGCACTACATCGATACACTCGCCTGGGGCCAGGTTTACCTTCCAGTGGTTCTGGGGTACACCTGTTATAATATTGTCGTGACTCAGGGTCCAGCCCTCGCTCACGTCGCTGTTTTCAATCCAGATATTGGTATTGTCCTCGGTAAACTTGTACTTGCAAACGGCATTCTGCACAAACAAGCTGGGGTGCGGTTTGCGATCGTGGTGCATAATCTCACGCTGATCGTTTACCAGGTTCTGAATGCGGAGGGTAGATGAGATCATCTCGCGCGAAGTACCGAAGTGGTAGAACTCGCCACCCTGCAGGGGCACAATGGCCACCTTGAGATCCTTCAGATCGTCGTCGGGCAACGAAGGGTTGGTACCCAAAGCACAGCCGAACTCGGAATACATGTCGTACTCCTTTAATTGACCATTGGGATCTGCCATTGATTTTTTAGCCAATAGTTCAACGGCCTTGTCGCTCAGCATCCAGATGCCGATATCGGTGAGGTAATAATGATCTTTCTGAAGCTCGTTCAGGGTCTCGATGCTGGGTTTCTGCAGCATGTGCTTAAGCACCTGGGGCGATTTGCGCGAGCTTACGAACACACCGTGGTTCTTGGCCACTGAGGCATCGAGCCACAAGCCATAGCACACCACATCGGCATCGGGGATGGGTTGCAAGGGCTGTGAGGTGCGCACCAGCACATCGCCACTTACCACCATGGTGTGGATGCCCTCGGGGGCCATATCCATCATCTGCTCGTAAAGGGGCAGCTGCAGACTGAGCAAGTCCTGTGAGAGGCGCTGTCCACGCTCCCAACGGAACACGGGTACGGGGGTAAGGATTTTACCTGATGGGGCATACGAGGGCAAGCGACGACTCTGTCCGCCGGCATGCAGCAAGATACGCTTTTCGCGGGGCAGCCACTCGGCAAGCGAGGTGCCATCCTCGGTAGTCATACAGGCCTGTAACAGCCAGGTGGTTCCGCCACCACTACCCAACTTATGACCAACTGGATCGTTGGTACAGAAATACTCCTCACGACTCAATCCGGTTACATCGTGGAAACTGTCCACCAAGTTTGGTGGCAATGAGAGCAGTTTTTTCATTGAACATTGAACATTGAACATTGAACATTCAGCTCGCCAAGAGCCTTAACCATTCTTTTTGCGGCGGTAGGCCATGAAGGCGGCTCCTGCCAGCACCAGTAGCAGTATAGCATACGCTGTATAGGCAATCGTCTCGGTAGTATCAACCGACTTGGGGAAGAAACTGAGCACTACCTCGTGTTTACCTGGTTTTACATTGAGGGCACGCAGGATGTAGTTTACCCTACCCAACTCGGCAGGCTCGCCATCGATGGTGGCAGTCCAGCCGGGATAGTAAACCTCGGAGAATACCACTACACCACCCTTACCCGAGTTAACCTCGTAGGTAAGCTGGTTAGGCTCGTAGCTCTTGATATCCACGGTGCTGGTGGTATCCTGTGTAACAGCATCGCCCAGCTGTGCCTGGAACTTCTCGTCGGCCACAGCCTCGTGACGCAGGTCGATCTGACCCACCTTCAAAATCTCCTCGTTGGCATTCTTGGCATAGCTAATCTTATCAACAAACCACGCATTACCCAAAGCATAGGGGTTCTGGATGGGCACTGTCTGGCCACCCTGCAGTGGGAACACAAAGTAGCGGGTGTTGAGCATATTGATAACAGGACAGATGCTGTCGCCCTTAACCTGAGTCATGTCGCCACCAGCCTCGGCCACAGCATTCATCAGGCGCTGCATCTCGGGTGATATATACTGCTCTATCATCTCCTGATAACGGCGCAGCTTGGCAGCATGGTAACCACCAATGCTCTTATGGTAGTAAGATGTCTCGTTCTCGTTGAAGGTGTTCGAGGCCAGGTTGAGCACACGGTAATCCAGGGTCTTATCGCGCAGGATGAGCTCATCGGTCTGCGACATCTGCTGGGGTGCCTCGCGCTCGCTCTGGGGCACAAACATCTCATCGTTCAGGTAACGCTTGTTTACCTGCCAAAGGTCGATGAGGCAGAGCACCAGGATAGCGCCGATGGTATATTCGGCCTTGAGTTTGCGATATTTGTAAGCCATGAGCAATACCATGCCCACGACGATAATCCAGAACGAACGCCAGCAATCGGCTGTAAACACGGCTGTACGCATATCAACCAGATTACTGATAAGTGGTTGGATGTGCTCCTGTGGCAAGGTGCTAAGAGCACGCATCTCGCTAGATGAAACAAAACCATCGAAGAAGGTGGTTGGCATCAGGGCAAACAACAGACAGAAGCCGGCAGTAACACCAAAGCTGATGTAGATAGGCTTGCTGTACTTGCTAAAGCCCTCGGGCTCGTCGAACAGCTTTTTCAATGCCATCATGGCCAGCAAGGGGATGGTGAACTCGGCAATCACCAATATCGAGGCCACGGTACGGAACTTGGCGTACATGGGCACATAATCGAGGAAGAAATCGGTAAAGCCCATGAAGTTACGACCCCACGACAGGAGTATCGACAGGATGGTAACAGCGAGCAAAGCCCACTTCATAGGACCTTTGACAATCAGCAGTCCCAGCACAAACAGGAACATCACAAAGGCACCTACATACACAGGACCGCTGGTACCAGGCTGTTCGCCCCAGTACTGACCAATCTGCTGGTAGATGCTCTCGTAGGTAGGATCGGCTTTCTCCATGGCAATCTTACTCTCGCTCATGGGCACCGAAGCACCACCCTTGGTGTTAGGAATGAGCAGGGTCCAGGTCTCGTCGATACCATAACTCCACTGTGTGATATAATCGCGCTCCAAACCACTGCTGGTCTGGTTGGCCGAATTCTTCTTTACCAGTTCGCTCTTACCGCGCATCGACTCCTGACCGTACTGCCAGGTGTGGTAGAGGTTTGAGAGGTTGATGCACACGCCAATGGCGGCACCTGCCAGGCACACGGCAGTGGCCTTACCGAAGGCAGCCAACTGATGCTTGCGGATGGCATCTACCAACCAAGCAATCACCATGGCCAGGATGATAAACAGATAGTAATACGTCATCTGCACGTGGTTGGCATTAATCTCGAAAGCAGTAAAAATGGCTGTGAGCACAAAGCCCCACAGATATTTGCCCCTATAGGCCAGCACAAGTCCTGCAATCAATGGTGGCAGATAGGCCAGAGCCCACACCTTCCAGATGTGACCTGCAGCAATGATGATGAGGAAATAGGTGCTGAAGGCCCACACGATAGAGCCTAAGGCTGCCAGATGCTGACGGAAATCGAAAGCACGCAGCAAAATATAGAATCCTAACAGATAAGCAAACACATACCACACATTCTCGGGTAAGAACAGATGGTAGATCTTGGTCATTGTACTGAGTTTATCGGTAGAATGATACGAGGGAGCCATCTGGTAGGTAGGCATACCACCAAACAGGGCGTTGGTCCAACGACTACGCTCGCCTGTTTTCTGCATATATTCGATACCCTCCTGACCAGCACCACGACCAGCTGAGGCATCGTGACGGTACAGGATACGTCCCTCGATATCGGCAGGGAAGAAATACGCAAAGGCCAGAACGGCGAATAACAACACTGCCAACATATCGGGCAGCCATTTTTTCAATAATGTCATAACTTGCAAATTATTTAATTTGCCTGCAAAGGTATTAAATTTTTGGCACGGATTACACGGATTTCACGGATTTTTTATAATTTTGCAGCAAAATATGGAAGAAACAATCATTACAAGCGTACAAAACGCCAAGATTAAGCACGTAGTAGCCCTGCAGCAGAAGTCGTCGCTCCGTCGTGAGGAGGGACTTTTTGTGGTTGAAGGCCAGCGCGAGATAGAGCACTGTAAAGCCTGCGGCTACGAGGTGACGGAGGAGTACATCCGCGACAAGAACGTTTCGCCGCAGGTATATGAAAAGATGGCCTATCGCGGCAGTACCGAGGGCCACATTGCCGTGGTGAGATGCAAGGAGCACACATTGTCAATTCTCAATTCTCAATTGTCAATTAAGAACAACCCTCTTGTGGTTGTTCTCGAGAGTGTGGAGAAGCCTGGCAACCTGGGGGCTATATTGCGTAGTGCCGAGGCGGCTGGTATTGATGCCCTCATCGTGTGCGACCCACTGACGGATATGTACAATCCCAACGTGATTCGTGCTAGTATCGGTGGTGTGTTCTGCGTGCCCACAGCCGTTTGTTCGTCGCAGGAGTGCATCGCCTTCCTCAAGGAGCACGGCATCAAGATTCTTACCGCCCAGTTGCAGGATTCGTACGAGTATTACGATTACGACATGACGCAGGGCACCGCCATTGTGATGGGCACCGAGAGCACGGGCCTTACCAACCAGTGGCGCGAGGCCGCCGATGCCCATATCCGCATACCCATGCTGGGCCGCCTAGACTCGCTGAACGTAAGCGTATCAGCCGCTATCCTGATGTACGAAGCAGTAAGACAACGCAATTGCAAATGAGAATTTAGCAACGGACAACAGGACTAACAAGACTGATTATCACAGGTAAAAAAAATCCTAAAGTCCTGTAGTCCGTTGCAAAAAAATAAATGTTTAATGTTTAATCTTTAATGTTTAACGTATGAAAGTTGGAATGATAGTAGCGATGGACAAGGAACTGAAGCAGCTCCGTCCATTATTCCCCGAAGATAAAGTGATTCTGCAGAAGAGTGGCATTGCCACTGTAAATGCCGCTATCCAGGCAGTAGAGATGATTCGCCAGTATAAGCCCGACGTGATTATCTCGAGTGGTTGCGCTGGTGGTAATGGCGACGACATCAACCTGCAGGATGTGGTGGTTAGTTCGGAGCTGACCTACCACGATGTGTATTGTGGTTACGCTATCGACGAAAGCACCGTGTATGGTCAGGTGCAGGGCTTGCCAGCCCGTTATCAGGCCGACCCTTATCTGCTTGAGAAAGCCCAGTTGGCAGGTGCCAAGCCCGGACTGATTGTTACAGGCGACTGGTTTGTGGATTCTAAGGAAAAGATGCGCGAGATAGTAAGTCACTTCCCCGAGGCCAAGGCTGTAGATATGGAGAGCTGTGCCATCGCGCAGGTATGCCACATCTATAAGGTACCCTTTATCTCGTTCCGCGTCATCAGCGATATCCCCCTGCGCGACACCGATGCCTCGCAATACCACAACTTCTGGGATACCGTGGCCGAGAAGTCATTCATCACCACCAAAACATTCATTGAAAGTCTTTAAATTATGGAAGTTATACAGAGTTTTACGATTGACCACACGCACCTGAAGCCAGGTATCTACGTATCGCGTGTGGATAAAGGTTTTACCACTTTTGATTTACGCATTACCGAACCCAATAAGGAGCCTGCTGTTGCCCCTGCTGCTATCCACAGTATCGAGCACCTGATGGCCACCTGGTTCCGCAACTCGCGCGCCAAGGAGGATGTGGTATATGTAGGTCCGATGGGATGCTTAACAGGTATGTACATCATTATGACGGGTGAATACACCGTTGAGGACATGCGCCAGTTGACGATGGAGTGCCTGGAGTGGATACTGACACAGGACGAGGTGCCTGCAACACGTCCCGAGGCTTGTGGCAACTATCTGCTGCACGATCTGCCCATGTGCAAATGGGAGTGCGCCCGCTATCTTGACCGTCTGAAGAACGATTTCCACTGCGAGTACACCAAACTGCAGATTACACTCGAAGACGGTAAGGTGTTTGCCGATGCCTAATCCTTCAGCAACATAAAAAAATAATCCCCACCTCGATTGAGATGGGGATTTTCTTTTCTTGGTTGTAAGTACGATATTACTTACGGAGACCCAGAGCCTTGATGATAGCACGATAACGATTGATATCGTTATTGTACAGGTACTTCAGCAACTTACGACGCTTACCTACCAGCATGGTGAGTGAACGTGCAGTGTTGTGGTCCTTGTGATTCTTCTTCAGGTGCTCTGTCAGGTGAGAGATACGGTAGCTGAAGAGTGCAATCTGAGCCTCTGCAGAACCAGTATCAGTAGTGCTCTTACCGTACTGACCGAAGATCTCCTCTTTCTTTGCCTTGTCTAAATACATAATTTTAATGTGATTAAAAAATTGTTGCAATAACATTTTTCAAACGCGATTCCCGCCTAATCACCAGTGGGTTTACGTCGTCAAATGCTCCGGATTTTCCGAAATGCGGCTGCAAAATTACAACAATTTATCCATTCCTCCAAATTTTTTGGCACGGATTTCACGGATTAACACTGATTTTTGATATTTTTTTGTGATATTTATTAAAAAATCCGCGTAATCCGTGTAATCCGTGCCTATTTTTTTGTAACTTTGCACCCGAATTTAAGTATTTTCGTATGCAGGATATCAGAAACATTGCAATTATCGCTCATGTTGACCACGGAAAAACAACCCTTGTGGACAAGATGATGCTGGCTGGACACCTGTTCCGTGACGGACAGAATCTCAGCAATCAGGTACTGGATGCCAACGACTTGGAGCGCGAGCGTGGTATCACCATTCTTTCAAAAAACGTCAGTATCAATTGGAAAGGCGTTAAAATCAATATCATCGACACTCCAGGACACTCGGATTTCGGTGGCGAGGTAGAGCGTGTGCTCAACATGGCCGATGGCTGCCTGCTGTTGGTTGATGCCTTCGAAGGTCCTATGCCTCAGACACGTTTCGTGCTGCAGAAGGCACTCGAAATCGGCCTGAAGCCTATCGTTGTAGTTAACAAGGTAGATAAGCCTAACTGCCGCCCTGAGGAGGTTTACGAGATGGTATTCGATCTGATGTTCTCGCTCAATGCCACCGAGGAGCAGTTGGATTTCCCCGTGGTTTATGGTTCGGCTAAGAATGGCTGGATGAGTGAGGACTGGCAGAAACCTACCGACAATATCACTTATCTGCTTGATAAAATCGTAGAGATGATCCCCGCCCCAAAGCAGGAAGAGGGAACACCCCAGATGCTCATCACATCACTCGACTACTCGAGCTATCAGGGTCGTATCGCCGTAGGTCGTGTACACCGTGGCACCCTGAAGGATGGCATGCAGGTAACCATTGCACACCGCGATGGCACCATGGAGAAGACTAAGATTAAGGAGCTGCACACCTTTGAGGGTATGGGACACGTACATACCGAGCAGGTAGAGTGTGGCGACATCTGCGCTGTAATCGGACTGGATAAGTTTGAGATTGGCGATAGCATCTGCGACCTGGAGAACCCAGAGCCACTGGCTCCTATCGCTATCGACGAGCCTACCATGTCGATGCTGTTTATGATTAACGACTCGCCTTTCTTTGGTAAGGAGGGTAAGTTTGTTACATCGCGCCATATTAACGACCGCTTGGAGAAGGAGCTGGAGAAGAACCTGGCCCTGCGTGTGACACCTTTCGAGGATAGCACCGATAAGTGGATTGTATCAGGACGTGGTGTGCTGCACCTCTCAGTGCTGGTTGAGACCATGCGCCGCGAGGGCTACGAGCTGCAGGTTGGTCAGCCTCAGGTAATCTACAAGGAGATCGACGGTGTAAAGCACGAGCCTGTTGAGGAGCTCACCATCAACGTGCCCGAGGAGTTCTCATCTAAGATGATTGATATGGTAACCCGTCGTAAGGGTGAGATGACATCGATGGAGAGTCAGGGCGAGCGTGTAAACATCGAGTTCGATATCCCATCACGTGGTATTATCGGACTGCGTACCAATGTGCTCACAGCCAGTCAGGGCGAGGCTATCATGGCCCACCGCTTTAAGGAGTATCAGCCATACAAGGGCGAGATTGAGCGCCGTGTAAATGGTTCGATGATCTCGATGGATACTGGTAACGCCTTTGCTTATGCCATCGATAAGCTGCAGGACCGTGGTAAGTTCTTCATCGATCCAGGTGAGGATGTTTACATGGGTCAGGTAGTAGGTGAGCATGTTCACGATAACGACCTGGTAGTAAACGTATGTAAGGCTAAGCAGCTTACTAACGTACGTGCATCGGGTACCGATGATAAGGCTCGCATTATTCCAAAGACCGTAATGAGTCTTGAGGAGTGCCTGGAGTACATCAAGAGCGACGAGTTGGTTGAAGTAACACCAAAATCGATGCGTATGCGCAAAACGATTCTGGATCACGACCAGCGTAAAAAGGCAAACAAGGTATAAAAAATATATCACAAAAAAAAGCCTCGCCAATCGGCGAGGTTTTTTTATGCTCAGAAGTGAATGTTTACGTCTAATCCAACCTGGATAGGTGTTGCTCGCTGAGCAAAGTAGTGAGTTCCACCTACAGCACTCGATGCAACGGCAAACGTATTGTAGTGCGTGTTGGTGAGGTTACGTCCCCAGAGTGATACCAGCACAGGACCGCAGTCGTAATCGGCATGAGCACCAGCTACAGCATAGAACTTCTGTGCGTAGGTGTTAGCCTCGTCCCACCAGATCTTGCCCTGACCATTCATATTGGCACCAATGGTGAACTTGCCGATATGCCAATCAACCATAGCGCTCAGAGTGTGCTGAGGAACGAATGGCACATAGTTGCCATCGTAATCGCCAGCGAATGTATCCGTATTTGGAGATGTTGAACCACCTACGGTATGCTGGTACTCATCAAACTTAGCATTTGTGAATGCATAGGTTACAGCCCAGTCGAGAGCATTGTCGGCAGCCTTTCCGCGCAGAGTTGCCTCAAGTCCGCATGAGTGACTCTTACCTGCATTGACCATAATGCGACCATAGTTGCTGTTTGGCTCCATGATCGACAGCTGCTGGTTGCGAATCTGCATGTAGTACAGAGCCAGATCGAAGTGAGTGCTACCACCAAACAGGTTGAGGTGGGTACCAATCTCATAGTTCCAGCTCTCCTCGGGCTTGTAGGCGATGGTCTCGTTGATAGCATCGTAGTCGGCAGCAGTGTGCTCCACATCATAATCGCCACGCATAGCATCCTTCTGATGCGCATTCAACTCAGTCTGCAGCACATCGCTAAACATCTGGAAGTTGTAACCACCAGCACGATAGCCCTTTGATACCAATGCGTAGATATTACCGATATTCTCGTCAAAGGTATAGGTAAGTCCAACCTTTGGCAACAGCTGGGTGTAGCTCTTAGAGCGACTGTCCTGTACATGCGAAGTGAGGTGATAGGTAGCTGTGGCATTAGCAGTACCACCAGTCATGTTCATATAGGCCAGCGCATCGTACTCAATCTTCACCTTATCTATATTAAAGCGCAAACCAAGGGTAAGCTTCCAGTTGTCGCCCAACAGGATGTTACTCTCGTGGAAAGCAGCAAAGTTCCAAGTTGGAGTTTTGTACTCACCAGGCACAGCCATCTCAGCACTCATGTTTACTCCCATCTTTTCTACAGCAGCCTGTGCAGCAGCCCTAGCAGCCTCAGCACTCATTCCCTGCCCCATAAAGCGACCAATCATACCCTGAAGCATAGAGTTCTTCATGGCATTGGCAATCGCATTGCCGATAGGACCTGTGATGCCATCGCCAAAGAGCACGGGTGCATTGGTGTTGAGCCACTGGTACGAAGCGAACAAACCTGTAGCATGCTGCCAACGACTTGGGAATATCTGACGAATCAGCCCCTTGTTGTTGCTACGCAGCACAAACTCCTGAGTAATGGCGTTCATCTTCTGAGCCTGATTCAGCTGCAGATAATCGCCTGTCATATAATCCTGGTCCATCAGCATCAGGTCGTTCAGGTACTGATAGCTGGTGGTTGAGGTAAAGAGCAGGCTCTCTGTCTCGTAACCAATGTTCAAACCTGTGGTAAACATGTTACGCTTGTAACCATTCATGATGGTGGTTGTAGGATCCTGAACTGTTTCATCTGCAGGCATAAATGTTGAGCTATATAGTGTTGGCAGATAAGCGAACGGATGGAACTCGCCATAACCAAAACCATTCTGGTTTACATACTGGTAATCAGCAGTCCAGTCGAACTTCAGTTGCTTGTTAGGCTGCCAAATCAGGCGCAGCTTACCACCAGCCTCGTTGGTCAGGTCGTTCTTCTGGTCGAAGTTTTGATTATTAATAAAACCTTTCAGTCCGCTGTAGAATCCAGCCACGCTGAATGCCAACTTCTCTGATGGACGATGGTAGTGAGCCACCTCTACATTACTATATAAGCCAGTACCGATACCCAAACGGATATCAGTACCCTGATAGTTCATAGGGTTCTTAGAATAGATACGTACCAGTCCACCCTCGGTATTCTGACCATAGAGCGAACCCTGAGGACCACGCAGCACATCTACACGATCCAACATATAGAAATGGTTGTTGAAAGCCGACTTCGACATCAGGGGGATGTTATCGTAATACACACCCACTGCAGGGTTGTTGATACGCGAACCAATACCACGCACATACATCGACGAGGTGAGGCGCGAACCATACGATGGCATCACAAACGATGGCACATACTGCGAAAGCTGACTCAAATCGTGAACATGCAACTGCTGCAACTGCTCACTACCAAACACATTACTACTAACTGGCTGAAGGCGCAGGCGCACCTGCTCCTTGGGTTGCGATACCACCACAACCTCGTCAAGGTCGATAACCTTACTTGAATCGCTGAGCTCCTCAGTATCCAAGTTTCTAAGAGGAGTGGCCATTACCGAAAGCTGACCACCCAGTGCCAAAAGCACGAAAATAAACTTCTTATTCATCAATATTACAACTTATATTCCGGAAAATGCGCTGCAAAGGTACGCAATTTTTGCGACATACGCAATCCACATTAATATGGATTTTCAGAAACACTACGACAAACAGACATACATCAATGCCATTTTGTCAGACAAAAAGCCTTAGGCATAAGCTTTGAACATTAAACATTAAAGATTAAACATTAAAATAGAAAGGAGCATATTATGACATTCGACAAGTTTACAATTAAAGCACAAGAGGCCATTCAGCAGGCGGTGAACGCGGCCCAGATGAATGGTCAGCAGGTGATAGAACCTGTACACATACTGAAAGGTGTGATAGAGAAGGCGAAGGATGTAACCACCTTCATCTTCCAGAAGTTGGGTGTAAATGCCCAGCAGATAGAGTTACTGGTAGATCAGGAGATACAGCATCTGCCCAAAGTACAGGGTGCTGGTCAGCCTTATCTCTCCAGTGATAGTAATAATGTACTCGTGCGCGCGCAAGAGGTGGCCCAGAAAGGTGGCGACGAGTTTGTATCGGTAGAACCTATCCTACTCGCCCTGCTGAAAGTTAATTCTACTGCCTCACGCATCATGAAGGATGCCGGCTGTACCGAGAAGGATATGCAGGCGGCTATCCAGGAGCTGCGCCAGGGACAGAAGGTGCAATCGCAGAGTGCCGATGATAACTACCAGAGCTTGGAGAAATATGCCAAGAACCTGGTGGATTTGGCCCGCCAAGGCAAGCTGGACCCAGTGATTGGTCGCGACGATGAGATTCGTCGTGTACTGCAGATTCTGAGTCGCCGCACCAAGAACAACCCTATATTAATAGGTGAACCTGGTACAGGTAAGACAGCCATCGTTGAGGGACTGGCTGGTCGTATTGTGCGTGGCGATGTGCCCGAGAACCTGAAGGACAAGCAACTCTACTCGCTGGATATGGGTGCACTGGTAGCAGGTGCCAAGTACAAAGGTGAGTTTGAGGAGCGCCTGAAGAGTGTGATCAACGAGGTGACCAAGGCCGAGGGCCGCATCATCCTGTTTATCGACGAGATCCACACCTTGGTAGGTGCAGGTGGTGGCGAGGGCGCCATGGATGCCGCTAACATTCTGAAACCAGCCCTGGCTCGTGGCGAACTGCGTGCCATAGGTGCCACCACACTGAACGAGTATCAGAAATACTTTGAGAAGGATAAGGCCCTGGAGCGCCGATTCCAGACCGTGATGGTAGATGAGCCCGATGAACTGAGTGCTATCAGCATTCTGCGAGGCTTGAAGGAACGTTACGAGAACCACCACAAGGTACGTATCCAGGACGATGCCTGTATCGCTGCCGTACAACTCTCAGAGCGCTATATCTCTGAAAGATTCCTCCCCGACAAGGCCATCGACCTGATGGACGAGGCCGCAGCCAAACTGCGCATGGAGCGCGACTCGGTACCTGAGGAGTTGGATGAGATTACCCGCCGACTGGCTCAGCTCGAAATCGAGCGTGAGGCTATCAAAAGAGAGGGCGACACCCAGAAGATAGCACAGT
>JAEEGG010017285.1_pt1 | contig 14847 bp, 11 predicted proteins | sample 9134161 | NCBI WGS metagenome assembly JAEEGG01 (sample SAMN16246543, study PRJNA631951) | gut metagenome | biome: gut microbiome; feature: rumen; material: CR-attached | host: Bos | place: Iran: Karaj | collected 2018-10
AAGAAACTGAACCCCGCCAACAAAATGTACGGTTTCATCCTGGGCCCCGGCGGTCTGGTTGACCACAACTATATGGAGCTTACTGCCGATATCATCGACGAGTACCGCAATACCGGCGGTTTCGATATCATCGGTTCAGGCCGTACCAAACTTGAGAAAAAGGAGCAGTTCGACAAGGGTCTGGAGATCCTCAAGGCTCTTGACATCAAGGCTCTGGTTATCATCGGCGGTGATGATTCAAACACCAACGCATGTGTTCTGGCCGAGTACTACAAGGCTATCGGCGCAGGTGTACAGGTTATCGGCTGCCCCAAGACCATTGACGGTGACCTTAAGAACTCAGAGATTGAGACCTCATTCGGTTTTGATACCGCTACCAAGGTTTACTCAGAGATTATCGGTAACATTGAGCGTGACTGCAACTCTGCCCGCAAGTACTGGCACTTTATCAAGCTGATGGGCCGTTCAGCCAGTCATGTTACTCTGGAGTGCGCTCTGCAGACCCAGCCTAACGTAACCCTTATCGGTGAGGAGGTTGAGGCTAAGAACCAGACTCTGGATGATATCGTAACTTATATCGCTCAGGTTGTTGCCGACCGTGCCGCACGCGGTCTCAACTTCGGTACCGTTCTGGTACCCGAGGGCCTGATCGAGTTCATCCCCGCCATCAAGAAGCTTATCGCCGAGCTCAACGACGTTCTGGCTGCAAACCAGGCTGAGTTCGATATGATACAGCGTGACAAGAAGATCCAGTACATAGTAAGCAAGCTCTCCAAGGAGAACGCTGCCATATTCCAGAGTCTGCCCGAGAGCGTAAGCCGTCAGCTTGCTCTTGAGCGTGACCCGCACGGAAACGTACAGGTATCTCTGATTGAGACCGAGCAGCTGCTGGCCGATATGGTTGGCGTTAAACTTGCCGAGTGGAAGAAGGACGGCAAGTACCTTGGCAAGTATGCCACACAGCATCATTTCTGCGGTTACGAGGGCCGTTGCGCAGCTCCGTCAAACTTTGACGCCGACTACTGCTACAGCCTTGGTTACAACGCATCAATGCTGATCGCTGCCGGCAAGACCGGTTACATGTCATCAATCAAGAACACCGTGGCTCCTGCCGACCAGTGGATTGCCGGTGGTATACCTATCACTATGATGATGAACATGGAGAAGCGTAACGGTGAGATGAAGCCCGTTATCCGCAAGGCTCTCGTTGAGCTTAACGGCGCTCCCTTCAAGGAGTTCGTAAAGCACCGCGCTGAGTGGGCCCGTGAGACCAGTTTCGTATATCCCGGTCCTATCCAGTACTTCGGTCCCACCGAGGTTTGCGACCAGCCTACCAAGACTCTGCAGCTGGAGCATAAGTAAATATTGCTATGGCCTCCGGCAAAGGCAAAAAGAAAACAACCAAGAAAAGGGTTTCCGTTCCTAAAAAGAAAGGACGGAAGCCCTTTTATATGTTGCCCGACTGGCTGCATTGGCTTGTTACGATATCGCTGATATGTATTGTATCGGCAGTTGCCTACTACCTGTTCCTGCGTCCATATTTCTACAGGTTGCGTCCGTGTATGGGCGCCAGGGAGTACGGTATTTGTCTGCCTACCGGATTCCTGCATTACGGAATCGATGTATCGCACCATCAGGGGAAGATAGACTGGGATAGGGTGGCGTCATCATCTCAGGCTAACGGGTATCCCATAAAGTTCGTTATCATGAAGGCCACCGAAAGCGATACGTTTACCGATCCGGATTACCGGGACAATATAGCCGATGCCCGTAAGGCCGGATTCGTATGCGGGGTGTACCATTTCTATGATCCGGGTACATCGCCCGACAAACAGGCCAAGCATTTTATAAATACGGTAAACCTGATGAAAGGAGATCTGGTCCCGGTGGTTGATGTGGAGCGCGCGGGACGTGCATCGGACCTGCGGAAGGACCTGCTGGTTTACCTTAAGACGCTTGAAAGACACTACGGGGTAAAACCTATTATATATGCATCGGCCAAATTCCGCCGCCGCCACCTTAACACGGCCGAGTTTGATGCATACCCCTTCTGGGTGGCACATTATTACGTGGTCCGTCCCGTTACTGACAAGCAGTGGCGCATATGGCAGTTCACGGACCATGCCAGCGTGGAGGGCATCAGGGAGTATACGGATTTCAACGTCTTTAAGGGCTCAGAGCAAGATTTTAATAAATTGAGAATTGAAAATTGAAAATTGAATAATACAAGCACCTGCGTTAATCCAATTCTCAATTCTCAATTTTCAATTTTCAATTTGTAGGGATTTTCCCCTTTACAATTAGGGAATTTCCGCGTACCGGGTATTATTACCGTATTATTTTTGCATTGGAAAGAAACCAAAAAATATACGGTTATGAAAAAGTCAGTATTGTTTATGGCATTGATGGCAGTCACAATGACAGCCGCTGCCCAGAGAAGCGACTTGTACTCATCCGGCAGAAACAGCGGAAAGTCTTCAAGTTCGTCAGCAACACAGACATCAACAGTTACCCGCACACCTTCATACGTTGAGCCTTCAACTCCGGTTACTCCTGTTGAGCCTGTTGCAGCTCCCGTTGTAAAGACAACGCCTCAGATAATAGTGGACCGTGATCCCGATGAGTATAACCGCCGTTATACTTACGGAACCAGTCAGATTCAGTATGAGGACGGATCTGTTCTGGACGATGTCCCCACCGTATATATACATGACACCATATATGTAAGCACCCGCGAGCCGAGCAGCATTCATAATGATGACGATATATATATGGAAGGTTACAATGACGCTATCGATGATTATAACCTGACACGTCGTCTGTACAGGTTCCGTCGTGTAACACGTCCTTACTACTCTCTCTATGATGACCTGTTCTGGGATATCCTTTACTGGGATTACTACTGGGATACCGATTACTGGTACTACACACACACCTATTATTACGATCCCTGGTACTACAATAGCTGGTATTATGATCCCTGGTATTATGATCCCTGGTACCGTCCCGCATACCGTTATACCTATTATTACGGTCCCACTTACGTGGTACACAGCAGGGTTGAGACCTTTACCCCCAACCGCAGAATCAATAACGGCGGATGGGACAGGAACCTGAGTCGCAGCACAGCCAACCGCAGTGTATCCGCCTCAAGCGCCAGCCGTACGGTTTCTACAGCATCGGGTGTAGCATCAAGGTCAGTCACAAGTTCTTCGTCTAACAGCCGCAGCGTATCAAGCAGTTCATCGAGCCGCAGCGTGGCAGGCAGCAGCACTTCGTCCAGCCGCAGCGTGGCAGGCAGCAGCACTTCATCGAGCCGCAGTGTAGCAGGCAGCAGCAGTTCGTCCAGCCGCAGCGTGGCAGGCAGCAGCAGTTCATCTACCCGCAGCGTATCGCAGCAGAACAACACCTCTTCGGCTGTAAGGAGCGTGGCACCCGCCACATCAAGCCGGTCAAGCGCTTCACGCTCAGTGAACAACGAATCAACCCGCTCAACTCAGTCAGGATCTACCTATAGCCGTCCGAGCAGCACTAATACAAACGCCTCACGCAGCAACAGCAGCCAGAGTGTATCACGCAGTGTAAGCGGCAGCAGCAGTTCGTCCAGCCGTAGTGTAAGCAGCGGCCGTTCCAGTTCAACCCGCAGCACCTCTACTGCCAATACAAGGAGCAGTTCAACTACCCGTTCAAGTTCTGCAAGCAGTTCATCGCGTAGCGTAAGCAGTTCAAGTTCATCACGCAGCGTGGGCAGTTCAATCAGTTCCGGTTCGAGTTCCGGCGGTTCATTCAGTTCCGGTGGTGGCTCTATCAGTTCCGGTGGTGGCAGCAGTTCCCACGGCGCATCAGGCAGTTCTTCCAGAAGATGACAGTCCGAGCCCGTATAAGCCGGACACAAAGAGGCCATTATACCCTAATAGTAAAATTATAAAAATATAAAGATATGAAAACCAATAAGTTAGCAATATCAATCCTTTCAATGGCAATGTCTCTGACAGTCAGTGCCCAGACATCATTCGATGCAGCCAAACTGTATGAGGAGGAACTTAACGGAACAGCCCGCTATGTAGCAATGGGTGGCGCCATGGGTGCGCTCGGAAGCGATGCATCAGTCATCGGCCATAATCCTGCAGGTATAGGTACATACCGCAAGAGCGATATAAATCTCTCTGTGTCAGGATTCGGAACATCTGTCAATACAGATCCTCTGGCAACCAAGACACATCAGCTTTCACAAAACGGCAGGACATATTATTCCCACAACAGCAAGTCGGATATCAATATGGCCCTGGACGGTTTCAGCGCTATCTTCTCCGGCAGTGAGTCGGGAAACAACTACGTGAATTTCGGAGTGGTGTACCGTAAACTCCAGAATATGGACCGCAACCTGGATTATGTGGATGCATTCCCTGATGCCGATGGTTATGAGGTATGGCGTGAGTATAAGGACAATCAGAGAAACAAGATAGGTTCCTGGGATTTCAACCTGTCATGCAACCTGTCAGACATGGTATATTTCGGATGGACCATAGGTGTGCTTACAACCGATATGTGGTCAGAGGGCTATTTCTACGATTATTATGGAAAGGGTCAACATCCCGATCATCCCGATGGATTGGATTACACAACTGCAGACAAGATGAACCAGTCCGAAGGCTCCGGTTGGAATATGGCATTGGGAACCATAATCCGTCCTATCCCTGCAATCCGCCTGGGTGCAGCCATCAAGAGTCCGACCTATTTCAAACAGACGCTTGAGTATGCCGATTACCTGTATTCCGTAATGGGAGCCCCCAAAAACGGAGACAAGTTCAGCAACTCCGTTGATTACAAGTTTACATCACCCTGGTCGCTTGACCTGAGTGCCGGTGTTACATTCGGCGGAAAGAATGTGAACTGTGCACTTGGTGCAGAGTATGAGAAACACTTCACGCAGCGTTCATCGCTCTCCATAGGCAATACCAGACTGGACAATCAGGGTGCAGTACACTATAAGGATTATTCTGTAATGAAATTCGGCGCCGAGGTGAACATCAGCAACATCTCTCTGAGAGCAGGTTACAACTACAAAGAGTCGATGTTCAATCCTGAATATACAAGATTCAATCTTTCTACCGATGAGAGACTTTATCCCTATCTGTGGGATTCCGATTTCAACGGTTGGGGATATGATGATAACGGTGACCTCGTAGTAGGACGTACTGATTTCCAGATAGACCGTTTGGGTACTACCCAATACTTTACAGGCGGTATAGGATACTGCTCTGCACCCGACGGTGACGGTACCCAGTTCTACATTGACCTGGCATATGTACACGGATTGAGAAACAGCATCGTCAACATAAACGAATACATTGAGGATGTTGATGTGAATTACAATTATAAATCAGACAAGGTCCTGCTTACAATAGGCTGGAACTTCTGAGATATTTGGTTTGACTTTGAGATAATTTAGGATTGATTCCGGCTGGTCTTGGTGACCGGCCGGAATTTTTTTCAAAACTTGCCCAGTATACGGTCCATCACCCAGTTGGTGGGAGTAGCGCTGATGCCGTCACAGGTGCATGTGCCTTTGCCGTTCAGATGATCCACAACAGCCTGTACCAGCGGGAACTGTACATGCTCGGGATTGGGAATGTCAAACTCATGCCGTCCGGTGCTGTCATGCAGGGCTATTGGCTGGAAGGTGAAAATGGAGAAGCATATCATGCCCTTGTCACCTATAAGTTCAATCCTGTCCTCCTTGGCGGATTCATCGGCCACAAAGCACCAGGAGCCGGAGCCAACCAGGCCGCTTTCAAACTTGAAACAGGCACTGACGGTGTCTTCGGCCTGATAAAGACCGGCGCGGTTGCTGCACAGTCCGTATGCGTCGATGATGCAGCCGCACAGTTCCTGTACCATATCAATCTGATGCGGGGCAAGGTCATAGAAATAACCGCCGCCCGATATATCCGGAATTACGCGCCAAGGCAGGTCGGTACTGTTGTAGTCCAGTTCCTTGGGAGGCTGGGCAAAGCGTATCTGTACGTTTATGAGTTTGCCTATCTGGGGGATAAGTTCCTTGACCTTGAGGAAGTAGGGCAGATAACGGCGGTAGTATGCTACAAAACAGGGTACTCCGGTCTCGCGGGATACGCGGTTTATCCTCATGCACTCCTCATAACTTTGGGCCATTGGCTTCTCAATGTAGACGGGCTTGCCGGCCTTCATGGACATGACGGCATATGTGGCGTGTGATGAGGGCGGGGTGGCTATGTAGACGGCATCGACATCGGGATCGTTAATGACATCCATCGCATCGGTATACCACTTGCGGATATTGTGCCTTTCGGCATATGAACGGGCCTTGGCTTTGTCACGGCTCATTACCGCCTCAATGGCAGAGCCTTCTGCTTTGGCGAATGCAGGACCGCTCTTATGTTCAGTAACCTGTCCGCATCCTATAAAACCCCATTTTATCATATTTGGCAGATACTATTGAATCAATCGTAAAAAGTCCAACTCAGACCGAACTTGAGCATGCCCGGATTGGCGGGATAGCCCGGGGCTATGAATGAATCCCGGTTGGTCATGAGCCCGTCATTGAAATGGTAGTACATCACGTAGAAACGCACTCCACGCAGTGAACAGTTGACATAACCCGACAGCAGCGGATATCCTCCGACATTCTGTATGCAACCGTCATTCTGGAGATGAAATGCTCCGACTGCAGGACAGTAACCGGGTGCGGCATACCTGGTAAAGTAGAGAGCATTGGCACCAATCTCCATATTGAGTCTCCTGTAATAGACAAACTTGAAGTAGAGGTCCGAGAATACATTGAGGTCAGGCAGCGGAATGATCTTTCTGTTGCCCGATAACTGATAGGTTACATGGTTGTCCCAATGCAGGGGACCGAGTTTGAAGTTCTGTTGCAGAGTAGCGCTCAATATCTGTATGGAACCGTCGTATTGGGCGGCTGTTATGGAGTAAGAGGGCTGTGTTACACCGTCCATGTTGACGTATGCTCCGCCGTCATTCTTGAGATAGACATAACCGGCCACGTTCTCCACGTCCAGTTGCAGACGGGTCCGTGTCATTTCCAGATCTATATAACCTCCAAAGTGAGTACGGAATTCTTTCCTGAAATCACGGTCCCACCATGCGTAAGTGGAGTGCATGTTGGCATAGAAGAAAGGAGAATTCTTGGCCGACATATCTGCAAAAGCTCCTATCCTGGCGTCACGCCCCCAGATGGGATATTTGAGTTCCATCTCTCCTTCCAGGCTGAAATCACCCAGATTGGCTCCCAACAGGCAGGTCTCAATTCCTGCCCTGAAGGTAAGATTGTCACCCTGTGCCTTCTCCAACAGGCCTCCTACAGAGACATCTCCCTCATTGTAACGGCGCATATATTCACCTCTGCCTGCAATTGTGTCGGGCTGGGCAAATGAGCGGAACTCATATCGGGCATAAGCCGAAAGACCGGCGATTGCCCATTTTGTGGAGCCCTCAAGCAGTGACATGGACAGAGTGTTGGCGACATAGAAGTTTTTCATCACGTCCAGCGAGTCATCGTTGAGGAATCTCTTGGAATAGAAACCGTCAGGTATCTGGTAATGGATGTATTTGCGCTGCAACTGTCCCACCTCCAAGGTGTGTGCTGCCTTTCCAAGTTCCACTACCCGGGTGAAAGTGTATACCGTATCGCCTATGCTGTCCGTGCGGTGGGTGGTCCTCGTTATGGAGAGTTCCTGATTGAGCAGTCCCTGGGTGCGGCGAATATTGTTCCAATTGTAATACAGACGGAACGGTATGTCCTCGGGAGAGTACTGCTTACGTCCCTCGGCCATGGCTTCGGGATTCATGATGTAACGTGTATCCTGAATGCCTCCGTTCTCGGCCACCTTTATATTGTCCCTGTTGGCTGAAATATAGAGCTGGTATATGTCACCGCGGTAGTATGTGTAAACCCTGGCATCAAACATGGATGTGGCCTGGTTGGGGTAGCGTCCGCGACCCAACTGATAATCAAGGTCAAAGCCTATGCCCGATTTGCGGCTGAAATTGGCTGCAAAATAACCTTTGATATGCTCCTCGCCGGTACGCTTGTTGCCGCCCTTGTAATAGTCTATGCTTACGTGCGGTGTCTTGGCATCGGTAAAACGGAAATCAGGTGCGTCCTTTATCCAGAAATCATATGGCGCATCAAAGGTGAAATCTTTGGGCTCCTCACGCTCAAACCAGAGACGTGAAAGACGCGGTGAACCCATGTTGCCCAGATGGCTGTATGTTCCGAACATTCCTTCAGTAAGATGTACGTTATGGAATGAGTGGTGGAGCGTATCGGGCTCAATGATGTCCGGTAAACCGGTTTGGGTATTTATTCTGAACTGGTAATAATCCTGTGAAACAGTACGCTCAATAACCGTTGAGTCCTTGTCCGGGTCCATGTTCATGAATCCGTCCATGGTCTCGCCGTTGAAACCGTCCTGGTTTTGTGACAGAGTGCTCTGTGCATGCAAACTGAAGGGCAGAGACAACAGGGCTGCTGCAACCGAGGCAAGTGTTTTGCTTAACTGTTTGCTTATGGTCATCTTAAGGGATGAGTCTTAATATGTATTCGGCAATCTTTATAAGAAGTGATGTGCCGCAGGCAATATAGAAGGGTAGTGAGCCGATGGCACCGCCTAACTGAAGAATGAACAGCACGGTTGTTACAGCCGCTCCGGCCAGAAACAGGGTGTTGAGTGCATAGCGGGCCTTCTCCGTTCGGTCGGACCTGCCGTCGCGATGCCTTCGTATTCCGCCTTTACGGATCTTACCGGTCAGGTCATATGCCGCGCGGCTGTCCATATCGGACAGAATGGTATATGCTTCCACTATCCGCGGGTAGAGGGGTGAACCCTGTGGGTTACGGGCAATCAGGCTTTCGTATGCAGCTTTTATTTCCGCATCCGATGCAGACTGGTCAACCCCCAATACCGTATATAATTCCTTGTTCTGGGACATCAGGTTCAGATATTGCCGGATACTGCATCGGTGGCCTTCTGGAAGAGCAGGTCCTTAAGGTCTATTGTCTTGATACGGAACTTACCTGTGCTCTTGAGGAACTTGGTACCCTTGCTGTTATAGGCCTCCTTGTCGGTAATCCAGTCCTCGGCAGGGAATATCTTGCCGCCGCCTTCACGACCCTCCTCGTAACGGTACTTGATATCAGCCATCTTCATTGTGAATTCTCCGTTTCTTACCGAGACAGAGAAATTGTATGATATCTTGGACTCATCGGCCACAAAGGCAGTGCTCTTGAATACTATAGTCTGATCCACATGGAAAATGAAACGACGTGCCGATGCATCCTCATTCAGGATACGTCCGGCCTGTGCGAACGGCATGGCAAAACGGCCTTTGGCCCAATTCATCAGAATGTTGTAGCACTGGTCTTCTGTCATTCCGTCGGGAATCTTAACAACCTGCTGAAAATACACATTGCCGTTCTCATCCTCGGGAACAGCACCTTTTCCGTACTTGGGATCCTGTGCGCTCAAATCTTTTGCAACGGCAAACACTGTAAGGAGCAGGCCGGCTATTGTAAGTAATGCTTTTTTCATATATAAGTACCTTATTTTATTTACTGCACAAATGTAGTCAAAATTGCCGATAATGGAATCCGGCTTTTCCGTATTATTGGAAGTAGGCCGCTTAATTAACACGTAAGTATTGCCTAGGGGTATTACAGGGCCGATTTTTGCTGTTTTTACCCATTGTATAGAAATTTTTGACATTTTTTTTAAAAAAAGATGGGCTAATCTTTGCGACTAATGGAATTAGTATTATTTTTGCGTCAGTATGGATTAACCAATTAATCATTTCAATAACAAACAACTATGGAGAAAATTTTGAAACAGGCTGCTGAACTTTACGCAGCATTTGCAAAGGACGCATGCGCACAGGTTGAAAAAGGTAACAAGGCTGCCGGCACTCGTGCCCGCAAGGCTTCTCTCGAGCTCGAGAAACTCATGAAGGAGTTCCGCAAGGCTTCACTCGCAGCTGCTAAGTAATTATTTCCAGAACAAAAAGAAGGGTGCAATTAACATTGCGCCCTTTTTTTTGTTGTAAGCCTTATCAGTTAGCAGCTGCGGTGAAGCCAGTCCTTTTTTTAGTTTACTCCGTAAACGGCCGGCCTCCGGCCGGGTAACGGCTATGCCGTTACTATAACTGCAGCTGGGAACTCAATTCTCAATTCTCAATTTTCAATTTTCAATTATTCCAGATATTGCATTATCCTACCGCTTATTTGCAGGAGGGAGATCTCACAGACCTTGGTGTCGTACTGGACCTGGAGGAGGCTCTCCTCGGCGTCCAGGAGGGACTTCTGGGCCTCGCGCATCTCAAGTCCGGAGAGGTTACCCAGCAGGTAACGCTCCTGTGCAATGTCCATGGTCTCCTGGGCGGCTTTGAGGTTCTGCTCCTGCAGTTCCAGCAGCATCAGGTTGTTTTGGTAGGCTTGCCAGAAATCCTCCAGGTTGGCACGGAGTTGCAATTCCAGCTGTTCTACGGTGATATCGGCATTCATCTCGTCCAGCAGGGCGTTACGCTCCTGTGTGCGCTGCTTGCCGTTTATCAGGTTCATGCCTATGGTGGCGCCAAAGCTGGGGCCCCAATTAAGGCGGTCGGTGTAGGTGCTGTTGCCGTAAAGGTTCTGGGTTATGCCGTAAGATGCGTTAAGACGCAGGTAGGGGTAGTTGCGTGACTGGACGGTCTTGCGGTCCATCCTGGCCACCGAACGGTTGCTCTCGGCACGCAGCAATGATGCGTTCACCTTCATCATATCGTCATAAAGCGACTGATAGTCAAGGCCCGTAAGCAGGGTGATGGCGGTATCGGCTGCCACATGAACGGTCTTGAGGTCCTGATTGGACATAAGACGGTTAATGCGGATGTTGGCCGATGCCAATGACTCGTGCTGCTTAAGGCTTTTGGCGCTGTCCGAGTTGAAATAGACCTGAGCCTGCTGCATGTCCAGACGCGAATTGCCTCCCATATCATAACGCTCGCTGGTAATGCGCAGACGCTCCTTACTCAGAGAGGTGGCATATTCCAGATTCTTAAGGTGCAGTGTCTGACGCACCAGGTTGTAATACTCGGTGGTAAGGCTTGCAATGTAATCCTCTATGCTTATGCGGGTCTGTATGGTGCCTTGGTTGTGGAGTTCCTGCATACGGTCACGGGTGGCCTGTATGCTGAATCCCTCAAATACGGTCCAATCGGCCCTGATCTGAGCGTTCAGCGTCTGGTCCAGCACGTTACGGTTGGATACGGTGGAGCCATCGGACTTAAGGGTGGCGTCATTGCTGGCAATTGATCCGGAGTAACTGCCCTGGATGCTTACGGTGGGCATTCCGCCGGCATAAGCCCAGGTGTCGTTGTTGGCGGCTTTCTCCTCGGAGATGTTGACCAGTTTTATCTGGTAACTCTCGCGGATGCCCTCCTCAAGACAGTCCTTGAGTGACATTATCTGGGCCGATGAACCCGCGCTTAGGGTTATGGCCGCTATTGCCAATGATATTCTGTGTGGTTTCATTCCTTTTTCTTGCGTGTCTTACGGTCAGTTGATATGTAACTGTAGATGGAGGGTACTATGTACATGGTAAAGAAGGTGGATATGAGCATACCGCCAACTACCGCAGTACCCATTGCAATACGTCCGGCGCTGCCCTCACCGTGTGCGAACATAAGCGGCAGCAGACCCAGCATGGTCGATGTACTGGTCATCAGGATAGGTCTCAGACGCTGGATTGACGCATCGCGAATGGCTATGAACTTGTCAATTCCGGCCTCCTGCTTCTGGTTGGCAAACTCCACAATCAGGATACCGTTCTTGGCCACAAGTCCTATAAGCATGATAATACCAATCTCACTGAAAATGTTCATGGTCTGAGAGCCACCGCGCAGGAATACCAGAGCGCCGAACACAGCCAGAGGCACGGTAATCATAACGATGAGAGGATCCTTGAAACTCTCAAACTGGGCAGCCAGAATCAGGTAGATAAGCAGCAGAGCCAGACCGAATGCAAAGAGCAGGCTGTTTGAACTCTCGCGGAAATCCTTGGACTCGCCGGTAAGGGCGGTGCGGAAAGTATCGTCAAGAGTCTCCTTGGCAATCTTGTCCATCTCGTCGAGCGCCTGTCCCAGAGTATAGCCTTTACCAAGTCCGGCCGATACGGTGGCCGATACAAACCTGTTGTAACGGTACAGACGGGGCGGTGCGATATCCTCCTTGAGGTCCACAAGGTTCTCCATCTGTATCATGTTGCCGTTTCCGCTGCGCATGTAGATTGACTTGAGCGCCTGGGTGGTGTTACGCTGCTGGCGGTTAATCTCGCCTATAATGTCATACTGCTTTCCGTTCATGTACAGATAGCCCATTCGCTGGCCGCTCAGTCCCCACTGCAGGGTCTGCGCAATATCGCGGGTGCTCACTCCCAGCAGGTTGGCTTTCTCGCGGTTGATCGATATGCGGACCTCGGGCTTGGAGAACTTCAGGTCGGCATCGGCCATCTGGAAGGCGGGGTTGTCATTTACTTTGGCCAGGAACTTGGGCAGCACATCCTGCAGTTTCTCAATGTTGGTGGCCTGCAGAACGTAACGTACAGGCATACCGCCTCGGCCGCCTGCAAATGACGACTGCTGCTGCACGAAAGCGCGGGCATCGGTCTCACGGCGTACGGCGGCGCTCAGCTTCTCAAACACCTCCATCTGCGAGTAACTGCGCTCTTTTATGTCTTTGAGGGTAATCTGTATGTTACCGCCGCCACTGGATACTCGGGCGGTCACGAATTTGGCATCGGGCATAATTGAATCGACCACGTCGTTTATGCGTTCGGTGTAGTCACGCATGTACTCGTAGGTTACGCCCTCGGGGCCCTGGGTGCGCACGGTAACCTGAGAACGGTCCTCCATAGGCGCCATCTCGGACGGGGTCTTGGTCCACATCCAGACGGCGGCGCCAAGTGCTACTACCATAGTGACAATGGTGATCCAGCGGTTGCGCAGTATGAATTCCAGACTCTTGCTGTAGTACTTGTTAAGGCCCTCAAAGAACGGCTCGGACCATGCGTAGAACGCGTTTTTCTTTTCGCGGCGCACCAGGATCTTGGTGGAGAGCATGGGGGTGAATGTAAGGGCGGTGAATGTTGAAATCACTACGGCGCCTGCAATCACGAACGCGAATTCGCGGAACAGACGGCCCGTCTGGCCCTGCATGAACACTATGGGTACGAATACGCAGAGCAGTGTTATTGAGGTGGATATGATGGCAAACAGGATCTCGCGTGCGCCGTCAATGCCGGCCTGCAGCGGGGTCATGCCTTTCTCTATTCGGTTGTAGATGTTCTCGGTCATAACGATGGCGTCATCGACCACAAGTCCTACCGACAGCACCACCGCAAGCATTGAGAGCACGTTGATACTGAATCCCATCATGTACATTACAAAGAATGAGCCGATGATTGATACCGGGATAACCAGTACGGGGATAAGGGTTACGCGCCAGTCACGCAGGAACAGGAATATGATGAATATTACCAGTATGAATGCTTCGTAGAGGGTGGTCTTAACCTCATTGATAGATGCGCGTATAAAGCGGGTGTTGTCAAAGCCGTACTCGTAACCTACGTCCTCAGGGAGGTCCTTCTCCATCAGTTTCATGCGCTCATAGACGGCGTTGGCAATGTTGATGTGGTTGGCACCGGGCTGGGGAGTAACTGCTACGCCCACCATGGGGATACCGTTCATCTTCATGTAACTCTTTATGTCGCGCGGGCTCAGCTCGGCCTGACCTACGTCGCTGAATCTTATGACCTTGGTGCCGTCATGCTTTATTACCAGGTCGTTGAACTCCTGGGTGGTGTGCATCTGGCCCAGGGTGCGGATCTCAAGTTCGGTGGTATTACCCTCTATGGTTCCTGATGGCAACTCCACGTTCTCCCTGTCAAGGGCGTTCTTTACGTCCATCGGGGTGATGCCGTAACCGGACATCTTTACGGGGTCCAGCCACAGGCGCATGCAATAACGCTTTTCACCCCAGATCATTACGGAGCTTACGTCCTGGATGGTTTGGAGCTGCTCCTTTACCACAAGGTCGGCCAGTTCGCTGAGTTCCAGCAGCGAGCGCTTATCGGAATGCAGGGCAACCATAAGGATTGGCATTGCGTCGGCATCGGCCTTGGATACAGTGGGGGGATCGCAGTCGCGGGGGAGCATTCGCTGGGCGCGCGATACCTTGTCACGCACGTCGTTGGCGGCGGTTTCAAGGTCCACCGAGAGCTCAAATTCTACTGTGATGCGGCTCATGCCGTACTGGCTGACCGATGACAGCGAGCGTATGCCGGGGATGCCGTTGATCTGCTGCTCCAGCGGCTCGGTTATCTGATTCTCAATGACTTCGGCGTTGGCTCCTGGGTAGGAGGCCGATACCGATATGATGGGGTTGTCCACCGACGGGTATTCGCGCACACCCAGGCTGGTGTAGCCTACCACGCCGAACAGGATTATTATGAGCACCAGCACTGTGGACAGCACCGGGCGGCGTATGCTAAGTTCAGATATGTTCATGGGTGCGGCAGGTTATTTGAGTTCAACCCTCATTCCGGTTCGCAGCTGCATGATGCCGCTGGTTATTACTGTGTCGCCTACGTGGAGGCCGCTCAGAACTTGTACTTGGGCGTCTGTGCGCAGGCCCTTGGTGATCTCGTGCGGGATGGCCTGGCCGTTCTTGTACAGGAATACCTTGTCTATGCCCATCTCGGAGATGATTGCCTCGCTGGGTACTGCAAGGGTGTTCTTAATTGTGCGGGTGTTGAGGCT